>Ga0315553_10000482_pt1 | contig 35482 bp, 31 predicted proteins | sample SalMarSW160140MG_FD_203099 | JGI IMG/M metagenome (GOLD analysis project Ga0315553, IMG submission 203099) | Salt marsh sediment microbial communities from the Plum Island Ecosystem LTER, Massachusetts, United States - Salt Marsh Sediment SW1601-40 ... | reverse complement strand
AGATCATCGCCAACTTGCTATCCTCGGATATCGAACATGAAGCTGATACCCTGGGGATAGTCGGCGCGGCGATTGCATTATTGATTTCCGAAATACCATATACGGTACCTTTGGCCGCGGTTAAAATCGGATTAAAAGCCGGATCGTACATAATAAACCCGGGCATAAGCGAGCAGGACACTTGTGATCTGAATCTGGTAATCGCCGGAACCATGGATAACATAATAATGATCGAAGGCGGTGCACATGAATGCTCTGAACAAGATATCGCAGGAGCGATCGAGTTTGCACAACCACAGATCAGACGTATAATCGAGATTGAAAAGCAGATACAAGACAAGGTCGGCAATGAAAAAATAGATATGACAAAGCCATTTGTTGACAAAACCCTGGAGCAAGAGATCATGCAGGCGTTGGGTAATGGTATTGACGAGATATACGATTTCAAAGAGAAAAAAGCGAGACAGGAAGTGATCTACCAGCTCGTCAAGACAACTGCAGAGAAATTCGAGGACCGCATCGATGATATCGAGAAAAAAGTTATGTGGGTGGTCGACAATGCCCTGGCAAAGAAAATGCGGCTCCGGGTATTTGAAGATCAAAGACGCATTGATGGTCGTACATTCGATGAAATAAGACCGATCACCTGTGAAATCGGTCTTCTCCCGCGTACGCATGGTTCTGCGATATTCACTCGCGGTCAAACCCAGAGTCTTGCAGTCACGACGCTCGGTACGGCGAGTGACGAACAGAGGGTAGATGCAATATATGGTGAGGAATCAAAGTCATTCATGCTCCACTATAATTTCCCACCGTTCTCAGTAGGGGAAGTCAGGCCGATGCGGGGACCTGGTCGCCGCGAGATAGGCCACGGTGTACTTGCTGAAAAAGCAATCCTCCCGGTTCTACCCGATGAAGAATCATTTCCCTATACGATCCGTGTTGTCTCCAATATTCTGGAATCAAATGGCTCATCATCCATGGCGACTGTATGTGGTTCATCGCTCGCCTTAATGGATGCCGGTGTGCCTATAAAAAGTGCGGTCGCCGGAATATCCATAGGTCTTGTTAAAGAAGGAGACCGTGCTGTTCTGCTCACCGATATACTGGGTGATGAAGACCACTATGGGGATATGGACTTCAAAGTAGCAGGAACTAAAGACGGAATCACTGCGATACAGCTCGACCTCAAGCTGCGTGGCATTAAACTCGACATACTTACCCAGGCCCTGGATAAGGCAAAAAAAGCGCGTCAGGAAATACTGGGATTCATGAACAGCACGATAGCAACAGCGCGTACCGAGATATCGCAATATGCGCCTAAAAATGTCGTTTTCTCTGTCCCCAAAGCAAAGATCGGTGAAGTGATCGGGCCGGGTGGCAAAACAATAAGAAAGATCATCGCTGACCTGGAAGTCACCATTGATATTGATGATGACGGCAAAGTCACCATATCCGGGGTCGATTCAAAGAATGTCGACAAGGCAAGGGATTTTGTACTTTCGATCGTCGAAGAGGCAGAAGTCGGTAAAACATATACTGGGAAGGTGAAGCGAATAATGGATTTTGGAGCTTTTGTGGAAATCATGCCCGGCAAAGAAGGACTTGTCCATATATCAAAACTTTCCCGGCAGCACGTGAAAAAAGTAACCGACGTAGTAAAAGTTGGTGATGAAATCATCGTTAAGGTGCTCAAGATCGACGAACAAGGGAGGATAAATCTCATCCGCAAGGAACCGAATCAACCGCTGTGAAATAACGCCTTCAATATCACTAGTTACCGAACAACTCCCCAGATACTATTCATTTTCCCTGGGGCTTTTCATTGACTGCGGCTCACGCGATGAATCACTGTCTAATAACGGCATCTCGCACCTGCTTGAACACATGCTTTTCAAAGGAACCTCTAATAGATCATCTCTCGACATAGTCAAGTACATCGAAGGACTGGGCGGCGCCTTCGATGCCTATACAACAAAAGAGAACCTGGTCATTATCACCAAATTTCTATCCGAACATATTTCAAAGGTTTTCAATCTCATATGTGAACTGCTTCTGGAATCAAAGATCGCCCGGCAGGAATTAAAAAAAGAAAAATCTGTGATCCTCGAAGAAATAAAATCAAATATTGAAGACCCGAGTGATTATGTCTTCGACCTGTTCTTTAAATCTTTGTTCCCGGATCACGCAATCGGCCGCTCCATAGCAGGTACTGCTAGCTCGGTTAAGAATATCGATGTCAAGAAAACAAAACACCATTACCGCAAGCTGTTAACCAGAGATTTTGTGATCGCAGTCAGCGGAAATTTCGATAAGAAGAAGATTCAAGAACTGGCGGCTGATAAATTCGGGAACCTGAGGGGGGTCAAAGCCAGACGCGCAAAACCAGTTTCTCGGTCTGGTAAAACCATAGTTCAAAAGAAAAAAGACATCTCGCAGGTTCATGTTGTCTTTGGCCTTCCTGGTGTTGCCTTTACCTCACCCTTGCGTTATCATTTTTCGATAATGAATACTGCTTTTGGCGGTGGTATGTCATCCCGATTATTCCAGGGGTTGCGCGAACAAAAGGGTCTTGTTTATAATGTGCAGTCCTTTCTTGATTTTTACAGTGACTGCGGGATATCAGGATTCTATTTTGTCTGCGATAAAGATAACCTTAAAGGTGTTGCCAAACAGCTTAAAGATATTTTTGCAGACCTTGAGAAAAACGGTTTTCAAAAAGACGAGATAAACCTTGCGAAGACATACCTTTCAGGTAATTTACTGCTGAGTCTTGAGAGTTCAACAAATCGCATGCTCCGTCTTGGTCGGGAAATGCTGAATTTCAAAAAGATAACGACGATCGATAACGTTATCACAAAGATCAGCAAAATCAATGAACAACATATCAATGATTTGGCCGAAAAATACTTGAGTCCGAAAAAATATACGATCGCGGCGATCGGCCCCATTACAAAAAAAGAAATCGACGATATTTTCCGTACATAATACCCGGGAAAAAATGTATATAAGAAGCACAGAAACACCCGTGTTTCTTCCATAAGTACTATCCAGCGGGATTGATCCCGTTAAACAAAGAACTCAAAACATGCTTTTAATCATCGCTTGTGCAACATTGCTATTGTCACCCGTTAATAAAATCGGGCATTGTCTAACGGGATTGACTATTAACATCGTAGCGATATAATCGAATAATGCCCGAACGAAAAATAGTATTCATCTCCTTCATCCTGTCTTCATGCGCGGCTATTTTTTTCATCTTGCCAACCCGACGGCAGCTCCTGGGACATAGCGAAATGACCTCTTTACAAATTCTTGATCGCAATAACGTAATCCTGCGCGAGGTGCTCTCGAGCAAAGATGCAACGAGCAGATATTGCACACTCGACAGGATGTCGCCCTGGCTTGTTGAAGCAACCATAATCTCTGAAGACAAAAGATTCTACCTGCACAAGGGCATCGATCCGCTTGCTATTTTAAGATCACTAATTCAAAATCTTTCAGCGGGCAGAATTGTATCCGGCGGATCCACGATCACTCAGCAACTCGCGCGCAATTTATTGAATTCTCCATCACGTAACTTCGTATATAAGATCCTCGAAGCTTTTGTTGCGATCAATCTGGAACTGAAGTTGAGCAAAAAAGAAATCCTTGAGCTATATTTCAACTATGCGCCCTACGGAAACCAAACCTATGGGATCGAAGCCGCTGCCTATCTTTATCTGCGCAAACCAGCATGTGACCTTTCGCTTGCAGAAGCAGCGCTTCTAGCTGGCATACCGCAGGCCCCTTCTTTTTATAACCCGTACCGCTATCCAGAACGCATAAAGGAACGTCAGCAGGAGATCTTTCGTGCCCTCCTCGATCACGGTATTATTGATTCCACGCAGTACAAAAATGTTCAAAACCAGCCGGTCAATGTGGTGGCCAAAGAAAAGAATTTTCTGGCACCTCATTTCTGTGAGCATATAATCTCTTACCTGGATAAAAAAAGCTTCCATAAGATCAGCACTCTTAAGACTACGCTCGATAGTCATCTGCAAAAAGAGATAGAACAAATACTAAAAAACAATATCGATCGGCTAACCGATGCAAATGTCACCAATGCTGCGGTCGTTGTCCTGGAAAACCATACGATGGAGGTGTTAGCTTATGTCGGTTCGGTGGATTTTTTTGATCCGGACATCGATGGTGAAGTCGACGGTGTAAGATCACTACGGCAACCGGGTTCAGCGTTAAAACCATTTACTTATGCTCTTGCTCTTGAGAACCAATGCACCGCCGCCACCTTGATCCCAGACATGCCAAGCTTTGAGAACACTTATGGGGGCGACTACATGCCGCGCAACTACGATGAAAAATATCACGGCATGGTGCGTCTGCGGAATGCCCTGGCCTGCTCCTATAATATCCCGGCGGTCCGAGTCTGCGGTGACTACGGACCAGAGATGCTCCTTGAGTTATGTCATGATGCTGGTTTTAAAAGCCTTGATAAATCAGCCATCTACTATGGGGTAGGTTTAACCCTCGGTAATGGAGAAGTGACCTTATTAGAATTAACCAGGGCTTATTCGGTATTTGCCCATTACGGCCGATATTTGCAAGAACAATTTTTGCTCGATGCTGATACCGCCGATTTTAAAACACTTCGTAAACCGCGGAAATTAATCGAACCAGAAACTGCATACATCATCATGGATATACTGAGTGATAATAATGCACGAAGCCCGGCATTCGGTCTTTACAGCCCTTTAAACTTGCCTTTTTTCTGCGCCGTCAAAACTGGCACGTCAAAAGATTTCAAGGATAACTGGTGCGTCGGTTTTACTGACAAATATCTCGTCGGTGTCTGGGTAGGAAATTTCGACGGCAGCCCCATGCATCATGTATCGGGCATTACTGGAGCTGGACCTATTTTCCGCGATATCATGCTTCTTCTCCACCGTACCGCACTATCCATCAAGTATCCAAAACCAGATAAATTACTGACCAGTATCATATGTGCGGAGTCAGGAGAATTGGCAAGTCCTTACTGCGATAATACAATCGTTGAGATATTTACCAAAGGAACTGAACCAACCGTGATCTGTCGTCACCATACCTCTGCTGCACCTCTGCTCGGCTTTCCCTGTAAAGATCATGCGGTCTACCACGATCAGCACGAGCCGACCGGGATCGTTATATCATTCCCAGATGACGGCGATATATTTAAGATCGATCCGATTCTACGCAGCGAATATCAAGTACTCACCTTCCAAATCCTTACAACATATCCTTTAATAGATGTTTCCTGGTCGGTCAACGATTCAATTATCGGTACTGCTTATGAACCGTATAAGATTACCTGGCAGTTATCACCGGGCAAACACCGCATCCTGGCATGCGGTTTGACTGCAGATGGTCGAACAGTAATGTCGCCACCGGTTTCAATTCTTGTTCTAAAGTAAGAAATTCATTGCCTACCTTGACAAGGCACTCGTTCTTATTATAATTAACATGGGTATCAAAAATGAAAAGACACGGTCATGAACTCCAATATCGTCCCGAACTCAAGCAATATATGCTACCCACGCTCGTTTATTACCTTAAACTCATCGAAATACCTAATCTTGAACTGGAAAATTATCTTCGCCAGGAAATCGAAACTAATCCCCTGCTTGAAGAAACACAGCAGGAATCAGAGTCAGAAAACGATGACGATGAAAGTGAAAGCACTGACGAAGAATCCAATGAATCAGACGAAAATATCGATCTAAATCTTCTCGAGCTCTTTGCCGAAGACACAAAAACCAATTTCAACAAAGAAGACAGGCAGTTCGACCCGCTCGACAATGTCCCGGCGCAGGGTGAGAGATTATACGATCTCCTTTTGCGTCAGGCACGCGCTACGTTAGATGACGATGAAATGGAAATCGCTGAACTGATAATATCAAATATTGAAGAAGACGGGCATCTGACAATATCACCAGAAGAAATCGGTGGTGGGAGATTCACGCACCAGGACATCCTCTCTGTTCTTAAGAAAATCCAGCATTTTGAACCAATCGGCTGCGCGTGGTGTGATGCAACAGAACCACTTCTGATTCAGTTATGCCACCTTGGTTACGATGAAAATACAATAGAATACATTCTCGTCCGGGATCACTTTAAAAATCTTAGAGGCAATCATCCTAAAGAAATAATGAAAAACCTGAATATTGACGAAGCGCGTTTTGATAAAGCTAAAAAGATCATTATGACTCTCGATCCCAAACCTGGATGGCGCTGTTCAGGAGCAACATCGCGTTATGTATCGCCGGACTTTATTGTTCGCTGGCAGGATAATAAATTATGTGCTATCCTCAATGAGGAAAGGAACACGCGGATTCGTGTACGACGCCAGTACATCGATATGATCAGAGCCAAAGGAAATGCACCCAAAGAAGAAATAGAATTCATTAAGAAACGTATACAATCCGCGCAGAACCTTATAATCGCAATAGACCAAAGAAGGAAAACCCTGACCCGTATCATCAACAGCATTTTGGATTACCAACATGAATTTTTTGAGAAAGGTTACAATTACCTGAAGCCGATCACGATGACCGAATTCGCCAAGCAACTGAATGTCAATACATCAACGATATCCAGGGCACTGGCGAATAAGTACCTTGAATCACCATTGGGTATCCATAAACTGAAGTTTTTCTTCACCGCCGCGGTTGCTGATACAGATAAGCGCATAATATTCAAAAAAATATCAGAAATTGTCGACGGCGAGGACAAAACATCCCCGTTATCTGATACCCAGATCGCTAAAAAACTGAGCCGCCAAGGTATCATTGTATCACGCCGCACGATCTCTAAATATCGTGATTTAATAGGTATTCCAGCTCACCAATTTCGCCGGCAATAGCTGCCAAAAACATCAATAATAACCAGGAATCCCTTGACTTTTCGGGGAAAATGCGTATACTTTGGCTAAGTGTCTCGATGGTATTGAAGAAGATTAAGTATCAGGGTTTTCGCAATTTAGTCGATGCAGAATTGGAATTTAGCGATGATTTTAACTTCATTATCGGCAAGAATGGTGCAGGCAAAACAAATCTGCTTGAGGCGATATTTTATGCAGGTCTTGGATCATCATTTCGCGTAAGAGAGGAAGAGAACATGATACAGATCGGAGAATCCTTCTTGCGTGTCGATGCGGAAACCGAACAGGTATCCGCTGGTGTATTTTATGATGGTCACAAAAAAAAACTTACCCTTCGGGGAAATGAGGTACGTCGTCTGAGTAATTATGTTGGCTGGTTAGGTCTTGTGATATTATCAATTGAAGATATCTGGATGGTGCGCGGTGGACCATCGCGCCGCCGGTCTTTCATAGACTGGACAATCGCTAAGATATCAGCAGTCTATCTCAGCAATTTGATCGAGTACCGCAAGATCCTGCGCCAGCGCAACAGCGTTTTGCAGAATGGGGATGAACCCGATGATGAGGTTTTACAATTGTTTAACGAACAACTTATTAAGACCGGTAATGAGATATACCGTGAAAGGGCGGCGTTTTTGCCAAAGTTAAAAGACAATATAATGGTATTCGGCGATGAACTCGGTTTGCATGAACTGACTCTTGGCTATCGGAGCACATGTCCAGACATGCACCTCGATGATAGAATCCTTGAGAGGATACGGTCAAGAGAATTAATTGTCGGGCATACTCTGGTCGGGCCACACCGGGATGATTTGGTCTTTTCGATACATGATCGTCCCTTAAGAGACTACGCATCTGAAGGCGAGGAACGGGCTGGAGTCGTTTCAATGAAATTAGCCGAGGCAGAAATACTATATAAAGAGACTGGTGAACGTCCAGTTCTGATACTCGATGAAGTGAGTGCCGAACTCGACCGAGATAAAACAAAGATACTTCTTGGACTCCTTAAAGGACAGATCTTCTATGCAAGCACTCAATTGCCAGATTTTTCACAGACCGGCATAATGAAAAACAGCTATTTTGCAGTAGATAGGGGCAGAATTGAAGTTTCCCAGGAGAATTGATAAGATTATACCCAAAGTTCTCAGGGACATGAACATCGAGCAAAGAACGAAGAATTGGCAAGGCGTAGAGAAATGGGCAGAAATCGTTGGCGCAAGGATATCACGGCATGCAAAACCGACTGCCGTGGATGCTGATAATCTGTATGTTGATGTCGACAGTCCTATGTGGCAGAGCCAGCTTTTTTTAATGAAGGGGAATATTATCAGCAAAATGCAAAAGTATGGTACTAATATCAAAGATATCAAATTCAGGATAGTCAATGAAGATGAAGGTTATTAGGAGATAGCATGGCGAAGGAAAAAAAGACGGCTAAAAAGAACGAAAAGAAAAAACCAGTGACCCGTGCGTCGACAAAAAAATATGACGCATCGAAAATACAAATACTCAAGGGACTCGAAGCGGTTCGACGAAGACCCGCCATGTATATTGGTGATATCAGCATGCGGGGCTTACATCACCTCGTCTTCGAGGTTGTAGATAATGGGATCGATGAAGCATTAGCCGGCAACTGTGATCTAATAAAGGTCCTGGTGGACAACGACACGGTGTCGATCGAAGATAACGGCAGCGGTATCCCAGTCGATATACACCCTACCCAGAAGAAATCAGGGCTTGAAGTTGTAATGACGATGCTTCATGCCGGAGCGAAATTTGACGATAAGGTATATAGTATCAGCGGTGGTTTGCATGGCGTGGGTGTTTCCGTTGTCAATGCTCTCAGCGAACACCTTGAGGCCGAGGTATACCGTGACGGAAAAATCTGGTTTCAGAGTTATAGGCGGGGCAAACCGGATGCAGAAATCAAGGAGATCGGTACAACAAAGAAGACCGGTACAAAGATCACTTTTCGACCGGATTCTGAAATTTTTTCGACGATTGAATTTCATAAAACAATAATCACACAACGTCTACGTGAATTATCTTTTTTGAATAAAGGTCTAAAAATAGATTTTGAAGAAACAAAAACCGGATTTAAAGAACGTTTTCTATCACAGGGTGGTGTTGTGGATCTGGTAAAGTATCTGGATTCAGGTCGCACCCGATTGCACAAACCAATACATTTCTCGGAACGGCAGAATGGCATTGATATCGAAGTGGCCTTGGAATACAATGATTCATACCTGGAAAATATATTCACCTATGCGAATACTATCAATACTCATGAGGGCGGATCACACCTTATCGGATTTAAAAAAGCATTGACCCGGACGCTCAATGATTATGCCCGGCGGCATAACCAGCTCAAGGACAACGTGAGTTTTGCCGGCGAGGACACGCGTGAGGGGTTGACTGCCGTAATTTCGATCAAGATCAGGAATCCTCAGTTCGAAGGGCAAACGAAAACAAGACTGGGAAACCCTGAGGCCAAAGGTGCTGTTGAGTCCCTCGTCAATGAACAACTTTCTGGCTTCTTGGAAGAAAATCCAAGGTATGCCAATATCATCATTGGTAAGGTTAAAGCAGCAGCAAAATCAAGGCTTGCCGCTAAGAAGGCACGTGAACTCACCCGCCGCAAATCCATGCTTGAGAGCGATACGCTACCGGGTAAACTCGCTGATTGTTCATCCACAAACCCTGATGAATGCGAAGTGTTCGTCGTTGAAGGTGATTCTGCTGGTGGCAGTGCAAAACAGGGAAGAGACCGTAGATTCCAGGCGATTCTGCCATTACGCGGCAAGATCCTCAATGTCGAGAAGAGTGGTTTGAACAGAATATTGAGCAATACCGAAATCAGGACGCTTATCTCGGCGATCGGCTGCGGTATAGGAGAGGATGATTTTGATGTTACCAAGGTTCGTTATAAAAAAATCATTATTATGACTGATGCTGATGTTGACGGGGCTCACATAAGAACACTTTTACTAACGTTTTTCTTTAGATTCATGAAAGAACTGATTGACGGTGGGATAATTTACATTGCTCAGCCACCGCTTTACAAAATACATGTCAATAAAAAAGATACCTATTTATTCTCGGATAATGATCTGCAGAAATTTCTGAAAACCAAAGCCGGGAAGAATCCAAATATTCAGCGTTACAAAGGGCTCGGCGAAATGAATCCTCAGCAGCTCTGGCAGACAACGATGGATCCTGAAAAACGTATTCTCAAGAAAGTTAATATGGAAGATGCGGCTGAAGCAGCTCGTCTTTTTTCCATTCTTATGGGCGGAGAAGTAGAGCCCAGACGAAAATTTATCGAAGAGAATGCTCAGTATGTTGAAAATTTGGATGTATGATCGATAAGGAGGTTTGATGGGGCGCATTGATCTTTTAAAAGAACTGGCTAATGCATTTGGATTGTCCGGATATGAACAAGAGGTAGTTACTATATTAAAAAAACACTTCGGTGACCATGTACAGCTCGGGCAAGACAAACTGGGCAGCATTATCGCCAAAAAAGTCGGGACAAATGAAAGTCCTAAGATAATGTTCGCGGCACACATGGACGAAGTGGGATTTATGGTTAAAGAGATCACCAAACAGGGGTTCATAAAATTCATAACTATTGGCGGCTGGTGGGCAGGCAATCTGCCCGGGCTACGCATCAGAATAAAAACCAGAAAAGGTGAATACATCCCGGGTGTCATCGGGCTCAAACCGATCCATGATCTTTCTGATGAAGAACGTAAGAAACTCCCAAAAATCGAAGAAATGTACATCGATATCGGTGCGACGACGAAATTCGACGTAAAAGAAAAACTCGGCATTAAACCGGGTGATCCGGTCATTCCGGAAGCGGCTTTCACGCAATTGGCAAATTCTGACCTGTGCCTGGCAAAAGCCTGGGATGATAGGGTTGGATGCGCGCTGCTCGTTGATTTGCTTAATAATCTAACCGCTACAGAACACCCGAATACTGTTTATCTCGCCGGCACAGTCCAGGAAGAGGTGGGCTTACGAGGTGCCAAGACCTCAGCTCTAGCAGTATCACCAGACATCGGTTTTGCCCTGGATGTCAGTATCTGCCGTGATACGCCGGGCAATGATGCTGATGCGATCGAGAAACTCGGTGCTGGCGTCGGTATATTGATATATGATCGAACAATGATCCCGCACACCAAATTGAGAGATTTTGTATGCGAACTCGCGGATTTAAATAATATCCCTTATCATTTTACGTCTATTAAAGGAGGTTATGATACCGGGATGATACATTTGACGAATATCGGTGTACCAAGTTTGGCGATCGGCATCCCCAGCCGGTATATTCACTCAGCTTCAAGTATAATATCTATGGAAGATTATGAAAATGTTCTGAGTTTGCTTACATTAATAGTAAAGAATCTTGACAATGAAGCTCTTAAACAAATAAGCTCTTAAGGAGGGAGTATGGCTAAAAGAATAATAAAACCCGGTGCGACTTACTATATTGAAACGACAACCAAAGACTGCATGGAGATACTCAGTGATCCTCACTGGTCACGGTTTTTACTCTTATCGATCGGTTACCACCGGTATATGCTCAACTACAAGATCTATGCTTATCTTATAATGCCTGATTCATTCTACCTGATCATCCAACCGGGTTCAATGTACACGGTGTCCAAGGTAATGAAACTCATCAAAGGTAATTTTGCCAGAAAATATAATGAATATAAGAAACGATCGGGAACTGTCTGGAGCCAGAGTTTTGTGGGTGAAATTATAAAAGATAGAGAAACTTTTAGAGAACGACTTGATTATATACATTCGTTACCGGTAAGAAGCAAACTCGTAAAAGAACCCCGGAATTACGAATTCTCAAGTTATAATAACTACTCGATGGCGAGAAGAACAACGATACAGCTTGTCATTGATTCGTTACCTGAGAAATTTGGGCCTAAAAGATAGAAAAGAATCCATCAACTGCGGTCTGGGATAAATTCTGGGCAGGCAAAGAATCTGCCTCGATATATCCACCAGTCACTGATATCATAGACGAACTCAGTCAGGTTATAAAATTAACCAATAAAAGAATACTTGAAGTCGGTGCGGGGACGGGCCGTGATGGTCTGAAATTAAGCCGGCTCGGTAATGATGTTTTTCTCCTGGATTATTCACGCGAGAGTCTGCGTATCGTGTCGGCTAACGTCTCATTACCTAATGTAACGCTGGTCCTGGCTGATGGGCGATCCTGCCCTTTCAAGGATAACACATTCGATATCGTATTTCACCAGGGTCTTTTAGAGCATTTTCCTTCACCTTATAAATTACTGTGCGAGAACTTACGGATCCTCAAAAGGGGAGGACTGCTATTAGTTGATGTCCCTCAAACCTTTCATATCTATACATTATTCAAGCACATGTTGATCTCGTTCGGTATGTGGTTCGGTGGCTGGGAAAGACAGTTCACAAGGGCATCACTCATGCGGCTCTTAAATCGTTCCGGATTCAAACCCATACATTTTTATGGTGATTGGTCAAGACCCGGAATATTCTACAAAATTATCCGGGAGTTTTTCAAAAAAATAAAAATAAACTTACCGATGTACCCGAAATTACTGGGTCGAGCAACTGAAAAATTTTACAGATTGCAGGACCGTTTACGCAAGAAAAGACTCTTTTTGTACACGGTTCTATCAATAGGGATCATCGCTCAAAAAAACTAAAGGCTATTTAGGACGATTCGTGATGAACGGAGTCCCTTCATCAGTCAGTGTGAAAAACACCTCTTTACGATGTTGCACCGGTGTGTATCGGGATATGATATAATCAACATATTCTACGGTCTCGGGAATGGAAGGAACACGATTTAACTCCCTGACGACCCCTGGCCCGGCATGGTAAGCAGCAAGGGCAAGCTCCAGGTCATCATCAAAAATGTCGAGCATATCACGTAGATACGTGACGCCTCCTCGGATATTTTCCCACGGGTCATAGGAATCCTCGACACCAAGGATCTCTGCTGTTGCCGGCATTAATTGCATGAGACCGACAGCACCGCTTTTTGAAACAGCATTGGGATTGAACTGGGACTCCTTTTCTATGACCAACTTGACTAACTGTTGATCAATGCCGAATTGCTGGCAGAAATACGTTATGATGTGGTCATATTCATCACAAGTTTTGTCTTTTTCTGTGGTCTTTGTAATACTACTTTCTTCCAGTTGGGGGATGTTAGAAAGCATAACCTCCCCCTCATCGTTACTGACTATGACCTGTGTCAGAAGCAATAATAGAAACATACAAAATTCTATATGAAATCGATATCTTGTCAACCCCGTTAGAGAATACCAACGTTGAGTCTCGCTCAACCCTATCAGCAGGAATAAGAGATGCTTACAGTATCGGGTATTATAAATGCTTTATAATGTATTCTCTAACGGGGTTGTCAGGTTTTTGGTATCTTATTCGATTACTTCGTAGATTTCAACCGGTTTGCTGATATTTTTCAACTGAACAGATGGCAGTTTCTTTGTTTTTACATGGTCTTTCGTCAAATCAAAAGTATCTTTGCTAATGAGTATCTGACCAGGCTGTGCATTATTTTCAAGCCGCGAGGCAAGGTTGACCGCCCGGGATACAACCGTGTATTCCATACGGTTTATATTCCCTATGTTTCCGGCGATCACCTCACCGGTATGGATACCTATCCCGATATCGAACGATTCAACTTCTGCCATGTCCATTTTTTTCCGCCAGATGCCTTTCAGATCGACGACGCGCTGTTTCATGTCCAAAGCAGCCTTAACTGCTCTTACCGGATCATCATCATGGGCGACCGGTGCTCCAAAAATAGCCATGACACAGTCACCGATGTACTTATCGAGCGTTCCCTCATGCAAGAAAACGATATCGGTCATACTGCTCAAGAAATCATTGAGTATCTCGACTGCAAGGAGCGTATCGATCCGCTCGGCCAATGAAGTGTAACCGCGGATATCACAAAAAAGTATCGTTGCGATACGAGCTTCACCGCCGAGAGCCAGACCCTCTTCTGAGGTCATGATCTTCTGAACGACGGTCGGTGAAAAAAATCGCTGGAGCCGGGCTTTGATCTTTTCTTCTTTCTTTATCTTTTCATAAAGTTGGGCGTTCTCGATCGCGATACCTGCCTGGTTGGCAAATGATATCATGAATTCTATATCGCCCTTATCAAAGTGTTCCTGGGTTACCGGATTATCAACATAGAGCGCCCCTATCTTTCCCTTTTCTTTAGCAATGAGCGGCGCGCATATGACTGCCCCGATACCATAACTTATGACGCTTTCCTGGGCTCGAAACCGCTCATCGCTCATCGCATCTTCAGTGGCGATGACTTGACCTGTCTTATAGGTTTCCCAGGCTATGGTTTGACTAATACCGGTTGTCCTGCTCGACTCTAGTTCTCCACCCATATTGCGGGCCACCTTCACCTTCAATTCAGATGATGTCACATCATAGAGGATAATAAATCCTCGCCGCGCCTGGAGTATTTTCAATGCCAGGTCCATTAGTAAATTCAACAGTACGTTGAGGTCGAAAACAAAGTTTATTATCTTCCCGACTTCGCACAGGGTCGACGCGATCTCCTTTGATCTCTCAGCTTCACTGTATTTATCTTGATTGACCGCAATAGATGTTTTCAGATCATTCAGCGAATGCATGATCTCCTTTTTCGGAAGACCTTTTGATATCTGGTGCTTTATCGCTTCGATCTTGCTGGCAAAATCAAAATCTCCGCCGAAACGCCGGCTCGGCGTTTTACGTTCCGGGATGTGATCAAGGGTCTTTTCATCAACGAAAGTAATGAGCGTATTACCGATCTGTATTTCATCTCCGTAAGTGAGTTGTTTTTCCGCGATCCTGTCACCGTTGATATAGGTGCCATATCGGCTCTTAGTATCTTTGACTGTATATTTATTACCCTTTTTTACAACTTCAATATGGAGCCGCGAGACAAAAACATCATCAACGATAATATCATTATCATCACGACGCCCAACGGTCATATGATCTTTGTTGAGTTTTACTACTTGAGTTTCGTCGTCAGGTTTATGGATCAAAAATGTCGCCATGGTATGCCCCGCCGGGATAATCGTTGAATCAATTACGGCCAGATACCGACATCATCGAAGTGGACCGCGGAATGATCTCCTGGCTGCCACGATTTGACATAGAGCCCGACAAAACCGTGCCGCCGAGCTCAGCAATGTCTGGATTTTCAGAATCATAGGGATTATCGCGACCAGGATCGAGACAACTCAATATGCCGACTAACAATACCAAAGAAATGATCGATGACTTTTTCACCTTACCCTCTTCTAGAAGGATATCCTGTAACCGACTTTTAACCGGTCGATACCAGGCTGGCAGTAGAAACCATTGTCTGTATCGTGCACGGAAAATCCCGCAGGCGGCATTGAAAAGAAAACATCATAAATATTATAGGCGTAAACACCGCCAAAAAGCGCAACACTAAAGACCGCTATATTATGCCATGCCTTGTATTTATCGTAAGCATCATCGAATTCAGTCTGCGGAGCGCTGGCTTCAATATCAAGATAGGCATTATGCGCTGATTCACGCATGATGAATGAAAATACGGATGCACCCAGGGTAATGCCCGTGGCGATCATGATCTTTTTACCTTTACCAGAATGACCCTTGTACATCTGTCCCCAACCCGGGACACAACAGGAACGCATGAGCGCGCTCGATCTACTCACCCCTTGCTTTTTTATTGGCACGACAGGTTCTGGCGGTCCAGGCTCGACCGGAGCTGGCTCTAATTCCATCTCAGCCTTCGCCTCCTCGAAAACCTTGATGATCTTTGGTGATACTGTAGCCGGATCAAGAGTCAGTTTGGGATTGAGTGTCAAGGCGGTTTTAAAAAGACCTTTTGCCTTTTCCTTATCACCGAGCGCCACATAGCTGAACGCAAAATATTTATAGGCTTCAACCTGATCTGTAGATTCCAGCTGCTTCAAATACTGAAGCGCCATTTCCAGCTCATTAATGGCTGACTCATATTCCCCATTGTTATAGTAAAGCTTCGCTCTCTGCAGCATATGTTCGAGCGAGTCTTCAGATACTTGCTGCGCTATTGCAATACCCACAAAAACAATAGTTAACATCAAAGAAATCTTCCTCGACATCGATCCTCCTTTATTTTGGTTGCAACTCCACATATTTTTTTAACATCTTTTTGGGTGGAATATCGATTTGTTGTTCAACCGTTTTATATGATGGATTTATAAGTTTCAAAGCATGTTTCCCTGCTGATAGTTTGATCGGGGTTGCAATCGGTGTAGTTTCATAATACTTACCATCAATATAAACATCAGCCCAGGGTTTGACAGTTAGTTTTAAATGCCCATCTTCCACATCGAGCTTGATATCCATACTAACAGTCTGATTTGGTGCGAAAGTGATATTTTTTTGCCAGATCTTAAAATTAGGGTTCTCTAATTTCAGGGCGTGCACACCCGATGTTACCTTTACCGGCTGAGCGATGGGCGTAGTCTCAATATACTTGCCATCGAGGTATATTTTTGCCCACGGCTTGACATTTATCTTCAGGTATGAGATTTGCTTTTCCGGAACGGGCGCTGTTTCCGCTTTGGTCAACACAACATCCACAGTCAGTTGTTTTGACGCAACAACCTCACGGCTCACTTCGCTTGGGGCATAGGATTTCTTCACGAGTTTTATCCAGTGTTTCCCTGCCGGGATTTCGCTCAGTGTACACGGCGTTATCAAACCAGTATTTCTATTATCCAGATAGACCGTTGCGCCCGGCGGTTTTGACCTCACGAGGATACTGCCCAGCACGACTGGTTCTTGCTCCTTTACAAGAAGCGGTTTCAGACTGATCGTATCACCCTGCTTAACATCAATGCTCCTGACGTACTCAAGATAACCCGGTTTGACCAATCTAACAATATGCTCACCAATAACAAGGCTGTTAAGCACTACCGGTGTCATCAATTGCATATTTTTATCATCAAGGTATATTACAGCATTATCTGGTGTCGATGTAATATCTACAGACCCAAAAGATACAACCGTGTCTTTGGTCGGTTGTACTACACCCTGGCGCTTTCTCATCACAGCATATATAACCACGGTGACCACGATGCAAGCCAGTATAATACCGATCGGAATAAAGGATTTGGCTTTTCTTTCAGGAGATTTCAAGGGTTTTTTCTCGGCTTTCTTTGGCTGCGTCGTCTCTTTTTTTCTCTTCAATTCAGAGAGATGTTTTTTAGCCTGTACGTCATTCGGTGCAAGATGGAGAACTTTCGTGAATTCATTTATCGCCTCATCGATTTTTGAGTATCCAAGGGTCATAAAATAAAGACCGCGTTCAAAATGCTTTTCTCTTCGTTTTTCAATAACATCCTTGAAGTGTTCATCGGGCTCACTTACGAAACTACCGATTTGTTTCTTACTGATGTCTACTTTGGTCCTCTTGAAATATGTGTGAATCGTCTCACAGAGTTCCGTAATATTCTCATATCGGCGGTCAAGATCTTTTTCCAGCATCTTCTCAATAACATCATTTATTTCCCGGTTGATAAGTGGATTAGCCTCGAGCGGTTTGGGCGGCTTAACCGTGATTATTTCATGAATGACCGACGAATAATTATCGCCACAAAAAGGCTTTTTCCCAGTGATCATCTCATAAAGCACCACGCCCAAAGAGAAAATATCTGTACGGTTATCTACTTTTTTACCTGCAGCCTGCTCCGGGGACATATAAGCTGGAGTGCCGACGATCGAACCGGTAATGGTCACAGAAATCAAATCCTGGGCCTGGGCAAGCCCGAAATCAGCTATTTTCACGGTACCATCGTAGCCGATCAGGATGTTTGCCGGCTTTATATCACGATGAACCATGCCCTTCTGGTGAGCATGCGCAAGCCCTTTGCTTATCTCATAAGCGATATAAAGAGCGATATCAACCGGCATGAACTTAACCGAACCCATCAACTCCTTCAAACTGCGACCATCAATGTATTCCATCGCTATGAAATAAACGTCCTCGGCTTTTCCATAGTCTATGATGTTCACGATATTCTCGTGTTTGAGATTGGCTGCAGCCTTTGCCTCACGTTCAAATCTGGTAATGAAGTTCTTATCCTGGGCAAGGTGACCGTGGAGAATCTTGACGGCGACAATCCGGTCAAGCGAGACCTGAACCGCCTTATATATCGCAGCCATACCACCGGTAGCGATGAGTTCTTTTATTTGGAAATTCCTTACTGTGCGATTTATCATAACTTTGTAAGATTATATTGAAATAGTATTTCAAGTCAAGAAACAAGATTTCTCAAACGATTGCTGGATATTATTTTCCATTGATCACGACAGCTCAAGTGTTGCTGTTACTTGACAAATTCCGAAATCTATATAAAATATTGCAATGGAGGCACAATGATAATTATTTTAATACTGGTAATTCTCTTGGTGATCGCATTTATCGCTATTTACAATCGACTCGTCGTAAAGCGTATGCGCGTAAAGAATGGCTGGGCACAGATCGACGTACAGCTAAAGCGGCGCTACGACCTCATCCCCAACCTTGTGGAAACAGTCAAGGGCTACGCAAAACATGAGAAAGAAGTCTTTGAAAAAGTTGCTGAGCTTCGATCACGAGCGATGGGCGCACAGAGTCCAAAAGAAGCTGCAGAAGCGAATAATATGCTGACATCAACACTAAAAACCCTTTTTGCTGTTGCGGAAAATTACCCGCAGCTGAAGGCAAATGAAAATTTCTTAAAACTACAGGAAGAGTTGACTGCAACCGAGAACAAAATATCGTTCGCTCGTCAGTTCTACAATGATGTGGTGATGGATTATAATGCTACGATCCAAAAGTTCCCACAAACAGTTGTTGCATCAATGTTCAACTTTAAACCTCGGGAATTTTTCGAGGCACCGGAAGAGGAGAGAACAACCGTACCAAAGGTTAAGTTTTAATGCGCGAGACCCTTTACGATCTAATCGGTGCGAATAAACGCAAGACTTTTCTCTTTATTATCGTTACAAGTTTATTTCTCGGTGCAATAGGCTATGTTGTAGTGCAATACCTACATTGGGGTATTGTCGGTTACGTTTTCTTCGCAGTTTTCATTGTTATCTATAATATAGTACTTTACTACAACTCCGATAAATTAGCGCTGCGCGCGACTGGTTCGGTGCCGGCTGATCCCGTTGAATTCCGTATGCTCCATAATGTTGTCGAGGAAATATCGATCGCCGCTGGCACCCCAAAGCCAAAGGTTTATATAACACCTTCACCCGCGCCCAATGCTTTTGCAACCGGCAGAAATCCGGAAAATGCTTCGATCGCGGTAACGACCGGGCTTCTGGAGATTCTGAACCGGCAAGAACTTCAGGGGGTTGTCGCTCACGAAATGGCGCATATCAAGAATTATGATATCTTGCTCATGACCGTCGTTTCCGCAATAGGTGGCTTGATAATCCTGCTCCGGGATTTTTTCTTGCGTTCGATGCTCTTTGGCGGACGCAGACGTAGTCGAAAAACCGGCGGTCAATTAGGCTTAATTCTCCTCGTCATCGGTATTGTCCTGGCGATCATCGCGCCGCTATTTGTCGCTTTAATAAGGGCAGCGATTTCCAGACAACGAGAATACCTCGCCGACGCATCCGGTGCTTATATCACTCGTTATCCTGAAGGACTTGCCCAGGCCCTGGCAAAATTACGAGACCAGTATGTTCCGTTGAAACGCGCATCCCAGTCAAATGCTCATTTGTTCATTGCCAGTCCCTTTGGTAAAGACCGGGCAAATGCTGCCGGTTTATTTTCAACTCACCCACCGCTCGACAAAAGAATCGGTCGCTTGACCGATTTAGTCATATGATTTTGCTGCTTTTTTTACTATGTTTTAATCAGGGAGAGAAACTTGAGTATGAAGCTAAATGGTCCTTTCTCACGCTCGGGACAATGACCCTTGAGATCATTGATACGACCGATTATAATGGATACCGATGCTACCATATCTCATCGTTACTGATCTCCAATCCCAGTCTTGATTTTCTCTTTACACTCCACGACACGATCGAAGTGTATACAAGGACAGACGATCTCTTACCTCTTTATTACCGGGAGATGATCAATGAAGGTAAATATAAGAACCGTTCAGAAAGCGTTTTTGATCATGAGAGTCTCTGTGTGACGTATGATGAGACCTTGACCGTGAAGTTGTTGGAGAACTCCCGGGATCTCCTGAGTTTCTGGTATTATCTCAGAACTATAGACCTTGAAGTCGGTGATACGATCCCTGTCAATATACATAAATCGCAGGAAAACCATGAAATAAAGTGTTTGGTTGTCGAGGAAACATCTGTAAAAACTCCTCTCGGAGAATTTAACACGATCCTCGTTGCGCCGCAGACACAGGGCAAGGGTATTTTTGGCTCAGGTGGAGGTATGGATATCTGGTATTCGCTCGACCAAAACCGTTATCCTGTATTGATAAAAGCTAAGATCAAATCCGGCAGTATTTTATTTAAGCTCAAGGGGGTAATGAATTAAAAAGTACGCGGTTATTCTAGCTGGTGGTCGAGGCGAGAGATTCTGGCCAGCCAGTCAACCCGATTTTCCCAAACAGTTTGTATCGGTATTCAATGACACACCGTTGATCGTTCAGACTTTCAAAAGATTAAAGACAAATTTTAAAAAGGGTGAAAGAATCTTGATCATCCCTGAAGAGCTCAAAAAAATAACCCGTAAATATATCGGTAAAGAACGTATGATAACTGAACCCATGCGCCGGAATACAGGCCCGGCGATCTGTCTCGCAGCCATGCAGCTCTTTAATGAAAATGGTGACGGTATCATGCATGTCATGCCTGCAGACCATCTTATAAGTCCTCAAAAAAAATTCCTCGCGTCCTTGAATTTTGGCAGTGACCTCGCAAAAAATGGGGATCTTGTAACTTACGGCATTGTCCCGGACCGCCCAGAAACCGGTTACGGTTATATACGAATCGGTAAACGATCAAAGGCTCGCAGGAGTATAACGGCTTTTAAATGTGCCGGTTTCACGGAGAAACCATCTGTCTATAATGCCAAGAAATACCTAAAGAGCAAAAAGTATCTGTGGAATAGCGGCATATTCACTTTTGGCATAAGAACGATCCTCACGGAGATGAAAAAATATATACCGCATGTTTATCATAACACTGAGAAATTTTTAGAAACCGGCAAGCTCACTTATTTTAAAAAAATACCCGATATATCCATCGATTATGGGGTTATGGAAAAAAGCCGTAAACTTTCTGTTGTCCGGGCAAATTTTCACTGGGATGACGTCGGTTCATGGTTGGCTCTTGAACGTTTTTTCAAAACTGACCGCCAGGGCAACATTATCCTGGGTGATGTAAAAGGTCTTGAAATCAGCGATACAATTATGTATACTTCTAATAATATCCCTTTACGGGTATATGATGTACAAAATATGATCATCGTGGTTAGTCCCAGGGGGATACTGGTCTGCAGTAAAAAAAGAGCTGCGGCTTTAAAAGAATTATTAAGGAAATAAAAGGAGGATAAGATGAGGAAGATGCTCTTGATTGGATGCGCATTAGTGTTTGTGTTTTGTGCCAAAAGACAATCAACCGTGGAAACCGAGGGGCTTGAAGAAGTCATAGTCTTTGGCGAAGAAGAAACCTCGTATGTATCAGAGACACCGGTCTTGCCCACACCCGAGGAAGAAGAGGTAATTGCACCTCCGATCGCTGAAGAAGCAGGCCCACCACCAGAAGAAGAGATAACTCCTGTGCTCATCACCGAAGAAGAACCTGTATTACCACCGCCTGAAGAAGAAATTGCAGTTGCTCCACCCCCGCCGATCGCAGCGGAACCGATTATCGTACCAGCGCCGGTTGAGGAAGAAATAGTCGCTCCGCCGCCTATTGAAGAAGAACCGATGATGCCCGCGCCCGTGTTTGAAGAAACACCGCCGGCAATAGCTGAAGAGCCGTATATGCCGTCGGTTATCCCGCCGACCCCACCGCCTCCGAGTCCACCGCCTGTTTCGATCCTCGGTTTTAGAATACAGATCTTCGCATCGTCTACTCAGAAGAATGCTTCAAGGGTCGCTGATGATGCAAGAGCAGCATTCACAGAAAATGTCTATGTCCAGCATGTTGCACCATATTATAAGGTACGGATCGGTGATTTCCTTACACGAGAAGATGCCCAGGCATTACAGCAGCGAGCTTTACAAAAAGGGTATCGCGGAGCTTTTGTTGTTGAAACAATGATCGCGCCATAAGAAAAAATAAAAAAGGAGAATCAGGAGCATAACCTCGGTAGGGTGAAAAAAACACATTCAATCGTTCTCGCCACGAGGAACCAGCACAAGATCGATGAAATAAAGAAAATACTCCAGCTGGATATTGATTATAAAACACTCAGCGATTATGTGGACATATCAGTAAAAGAAGCAGGACGCAGCCTGTTTGAAAACAGTCTGGCTAAAGCAGCCTTTGCTTTTAAACTCAGCCAGAAACCCACATTAGCTGACGATTCAGGCCTTTTTGTCGATGCCTTAAACGGCGCACCCGGTGTTTTTTCAGCCCGTTATGGCAGAAATGACAACGATCGCATAAGCAAGCTTTTAAAAGAAATGGCTGAGGAACACGATCGTTGCGCTCGATTCAAAGCAGTTTACGTATATTATTACGGTATTAATGAATACAAAATCTTCGAAGGTGATTGTCTTGGCGATATCGCTGAAAAACCTCGAGGCTCTGATGGTTTTGGCTATGACCCGATATTTATACCCCGAGGTTATTCAAAGACCTTTGCTGAATTAGGATCTAAAATAAAAAACCGTATCAGCCATCGTGCAAAAGCGTTGAAAAAATTTAGAAGATATGTTGAACAGTCCTTATTGTAGAATTTGAATTATCTTATGCCGGGATCTCTGTCCGGTTTTGATAGATACTGCAGACTTGCTTACACCGAAGTATTTTGCCAGGACCTGGATTAGTTCACGATTTGCCTTATTTTTCTCCGGTGCAGAAGTTAATTTTACCCTGAAATGACGCTCGCCCATGTCCATGACTTCACTTCTTGCGGCACGGGGAATAACGGTAATCTTAAACTCCATTCCTTCAGTTATGTACTTTTAAATAATTGAACACGATCTTGCATATTCGCTGGGCGGTTTTTCCATCCCAGAATTCCGGGATCTCACCTTGCTTTCTTACACCCTTAATTATCTTCATCGCCTGTGCTACAATGACATCACGGTCTTTACCGACAAGAATATTCGTTCCCTGATCGACCGTCACCGGTCTTTCCGTGTTTTCACGGAGAGTTAAACAGGGTATATTCAATGCGGTCGCTTCTTCCTGAATCCCGCCTGAATCGGTCATTACGAATTTGGCATTAGTCAACATCTTCATGAAATCCAGATATCCCAGTGGTTGTGTCGTCTTGAGGAAATGACTCTCAATGCCGTATTGACGGAACATTTTTTTGGTCCGCGGGTGCACTGGAAATACCACCTTTATTGATCTTGCAATCTCTTCAAGTCCATCAAGGATATTGATTAGATCGTTTTTCTTATCGACATTTCCAGGACGGTGCATGGTCAACAAAGCATAATCATTTTCTTTCAGATTCAGCTGCTTTAGAATAAGGGATTTCTCAGCCTGCGCCTTGAAGCTGAGCAGCGAATCGATCATAACATTGCCGACATGGTAGATCCTGTCACTTGAAATCCCTTCTTTTATCAAATTATCCTGGCCGCTCGGTTCAGTAGTAAAAAGGAGATCGGCAAGCGCATCGGTCAGCCGTCGATTGATCTCTTCAGGCATGCGCCAATCATTACTGCGCAGTCCAGCCTCAACATGAGCTATAACAGGAGAATAACGTGGTCGGCCACACCGAAATTTTGCGGTCGCCAGAGCACAGGCAAGAGTCGAATTAACATCGCCTACTACTAATACGACATCAGGATCAAGCTCCTGCAATATCTTCTCAAACTCGATCATGATCTGACCACACTGCTCACTGTGTGACCCGGAGCCAATCCCTAAATAATAATCCGGTTTTGGCAGGTTCAGATCGTCAAAAAAAACCTTCGAGAGTTCTTTATCATAATGCTGACCAGTATGGACCAGTATTGTCTCAATATCATCATATCGTTTAAGCTGCGTGGTGATCGGCGCCGCCTTCATGAAATTCGGTCGCGCCCCTATAACAATTACTGCTCGGTAGTGCAATCCGTGGTCTCTTTTGTCTGGGTAAAATCTACATATATCTGTGCTTTTTTACCGGATACGGTCGCAGGTTTCAGCTGCTGACCCTGTAGGCGGTTTTCAAGCATTGTATCCCGCTCCGGAACCATTGTATTACCGGTCGCTACTTTCACAACAACGCCATCAGTATCGATGATCGCCCTGACAATCCGGTCATCTGGAATGGCCAATTGCTCTAGACTGACGGTCTTTAAATATTCATCTGCATCAACTCTTTCACACAACCCCTCACCTGCACCGCCGCTGATTTCTTCCTCGGGGACACGATATGCCTTTGATTTCGCTACAATTGGTGCACTCGGTTCAGCCGCTATTTCTTCATCTTTCATTACATAGCCTTTTTTTGGTTCTGCATCCCGTCCACTACTTACTTCAGGTATTTCCAGCGTGATCTCTTTCCTCACTTTGTCTTTGCTGTAAAACACCTGGTGATCAAGACCCACTGGTTTGCCTGCCTGTGGAAGATTGACTAATATGATAAGGACCAGAGCGGCTACTGCAACCGGCACAAAAATGGGTGCAAATCTGAAGATGGAAACCCGGGTTTTTTTCCGTATCTTCTTCATGACCTGACGGCTGAGATTGAAAACGAATTCCCTCGACGGTTCTTCGATCGCTGCGGCACGCAAGTGTTGATCGAGTTTTCTGAGTTCATCAAGCTCTAGACGACAAGCAGCACACTGACCAAGGTGTTTCTCCACCCTGGCCAAATCCTCTTTGCTGAGCTCATCATCAAGATATCCACTCAACAGCTCTATCGGCAGATCACATTTCATTTTTCTTGCACCTCCAATTCATTAAATAACTTCTTAAGTTTTTGTCGAGCGCGCGCCAATCGGGACATAACCGTCCCCTTCGGGATCTTCAGCATACTGCTGATGTCTTCGTAACTGCACTCCTCGTCAACCCTCAGCACGAGGATTATTCTATATTCCTCGGGCAATTTGGCGATCGCCGTATTGATGCGCTCGGTCAATATTTTCTGTCTGGTCATTCTCACTGGATTACCTTTTTCCGCAGTCAGTTTATACTCCACCATACCAATCGACTGAACCTGAGCTCGACGCTCCTTTTTAATATAATTAATCGCATTATTAACCGCGATCCGACAGATCCATGCATAAAATGACCTCTTCAAATCAAACCTTGAGATCGCACGGTACGCCTTTATGAACGCCTCTTCAACAAGATCTTCGGCGTCATCGCGGTTATGTACCATGCGATACAGAACCTTGTAGAGCGGCATCTTATACCGTTCAACGAGCGGGTTGAACGCCTCACAGTCACCTTTTTTTACACGCGCAATAAGTACTTCGTCACTCTCTATACTATTATACACTTATCGACCCTATTTATTCCGTATTTATTGGCCTTGCGATGTCTATTCATGATCTACTAGCTAATTTTTTTTGAGCTTGAAACCGTCGAGTTTCTCAATGAGATTTCTGTAATCAATAATATAACTCTGAGTCTTTTATCCATATCTCCTTTTTGTAAAGATTATATAAGTTTCTTTATCAATGTCAATGATAAAACGACGAATTCAATGGGTTTTGATGTAGTTGTTTAAAAAAAATGAATAACGGATTATCTATTGAAAGACTATGGTAATATTGAAACTTTCCTTCTGCCGCCCCTTGTATAGCCAAATTTCACCTTGCCACCAACCAGGGCATACAATGTATAATCATTACCGATACCGACATTCGTACCGGGATGAACTTTTGTCCCGCGCTGCCGGATGATAATAGTACCGGCATTCACTTTCTGACCGTCAAATCTCTTGACTCCCAACCTCTTACCGCCGGAATCCCGACCATTCCTTGATGCTCCTACACCTTTTTTGTGCGCCATTTATCCCCCTTTGATGATATCGGTGATCTCAACCTTGCTGAAATCTTGACGGTGACCTTTTTTCCTTCGGTATTTCTTACGTTTCCGGAATTTAAAGATGATCACTTTGGGAAATTTGCCATGTTCTTTTACCACGCCCTTGACTTTTGAACCAGTGATAAAGGGTTCACCAAACAATGTCTTGGTTTTCTCTTTGATCATCATGACTTTGTCGAATTCTATTTTCTTGCCAACTTCACCGATCTGTGCCGGTATCGTAATGACCTCGCCCTTACTGACGAGATACTGATAACCCTTTGCTTTTATGATGGCAAACACTATCCACCTCCGCCTGGCTCTTCAGGAATGACCGGTGCTGGTTCTTCAGGTATTATCGGACCTCCTTCTTCGGGCACAACGGGCATTTCCTCCATTGCTTTCTCAATTGCACTTTGAGGTGTCGGTCTTCGGCTGAGTAAGACCAAGATAAGCGATGTAATAAAGAAACTTATCGCTAATCCAGTAGTGACCTTCACAAAAAATGGTGTCGCACCTTTCCCGCCAAACAACGAATCGGCACCGCCGCCGCCACCGCCGCCAAAGACACTCGACATTCCGCCGCCGCGCGATTGCTGCAGTAACACAATGATCACTAGCAGAGCACAGATCATTATATGAAGAAGCAAAATCACACTGTACATTATTATATCTCCTTAATAAACCAAAAGAATAGTATTATATATATTCTACGGAGAATGTCAAGGTGTAGAAAATCTGATGATACGAGCAAAACTCTCTGGCTTCAAACTAGCGCCGCCTACGAGAACTCCATCAATATCTTTTTCAGCCATCAATATATCCACGTTTTCTGGTTTTACACTTCCGCCATAGAGGATCGCCGTATTCTTGCGCAGCTGCGAGCGAATGAACTGGTGGATTTGAGCAGCCTGTTGTGGCGACGCTGTCTTGCCTGTACCGATCGCCCAGACCGGCTCATAGGCAAGGATGATCTTATGGACTTCGTTCTCAATACCCTCCAAGCCCTTGTTTAATTGTCTTAAAATAACCTCTTCAGTTTGACCCTTGTCGCGCTCTTCACCGGTTTCACCGACACAAAAAATCGAAATCAATCCGATATCGAGAGCTGTTTTTAATTTCTTATTGATGGTTTCATCGTTTTCACCCATTATGTGTCTTCTTTCCGAATGACCGATGACCACATATTCACAGCCGATATTCTTCAAAAATAAACCGGAGATCTCGCCGGTAAAAGCCCCGCTTCTTGCCCAGTGCATATTTTGCGCGCCGAGCTTCACCCGGGTATTGTGGATGATCTCACTGACATGGGACAAGGACGTAAAAGGCGGGATCACGATGATTATGCGGTCCTTTGTGTCACTCACCAATCCCAGAAGCTCCTGAACCAGAGCTCTCGATTCGGTCACATCCTTATTCATCTTCCAGTTACCTGCAATGATCGGTACCATTTTATTTATCCTTTAATGCCTCGATACCAGGCAGTTTTTTTCCTTCAAGAAATTCAAGTGATGCACCGCCGCCAGTCGAGGCATGTGTTATTTCACCGAGTAAATTATAGCGCGCCAGCGCGGCAATGGTGTCACCGCCGCCAACGATCGAAACCGTACCCTCGGTGCTTACCCGGGCAACGGCTCTGGCAATCTGTTCAGTTCCTCTGGCAAAATCAGCTATCTCAAATATCCCCATTGGACCATTCCAGACGATCGTTTTCGCGCTATCGATAAATCGTATTATGTCCAGTATCGCTTGTTCACCGATATCAACACCGTATTTATCAGCCGGTATCGCAGAAACCTCAGCGTTCTTGATTGAACTGCCTTTTTTTGGTTCTGATGCAACGAGAACATCCTTGGGCAGGTACATCTTTTTGTTAACGAGCAAAGCACGCGCCTCTTCCAGAAAATCCTCTTCGCATAGTGATCTGCCGATCTCAAAACCTTGCGCTTTGTAAAACGTGAAGCACATACCACCGCCAATAATGAGCCGATCGACGACTTTGAGAAGGTTCTTGACCACACCGATCTTTGTTGACACTTTTGCCCCGCCGATTATCGCTAAAAGAGGGCGTTTGGGATCTTCCAGGGCACTCGTTAGAAATTCAATCTCTTTTTCCATGAGAAATCCGCATGCGGGTTCGTCAAAATATTCAGTAATACCAACAACCGAAGCATGCGCGCGATGGGCAGTACCAAAGGCATCATTAACATAACATTGGGCAAGCGCCGCGAGTTGCCGGGAGAACTCGGGATCATTATCTTTCTCTTCTTTATGGAAACGCGTGTTTTCTAAAAGCATTATGTCACCGGGTTTTAGGTTCTGCGCCAGCCGTTCAACCTCTTTTCCCACACAATCCGGCGCAAAAATGACTTTGCGCTTCAAGATCTCGCTCAGACGGTGGGCTACCGGCTTTAAACTCATTTTTGGATCGACTTTACCTTTGGGTCGACCAAGATGACTGGCAAGGACTGGGATCCCCCCTTTTTCAAGAATATATTTGATCGTCGGTAAACTAGCTCTTATCCTCGTATCATCCGTGATATTTAGATTTTCATCGAGCGGTACATTGAAATCAACCCTGACAAATACCCTTTTGTCTTTTACAGATATATCTCTAACTGATAATTTTGCCATTATGCTTTGCCGATCACATACTCGAGCAGATCGACCATTCTCATCGAATAACCCCACTCGTTGTCATACCAGGAAAACACTTTTACGAAATTACCATTGGTCTTGGTCAATAAAGAATCGAATATTGACGAATATGGATTACCGATAAAATCAGACGACACCAAAGGTTCATCGCAGTAGTATAAATATCCTTTGAGTTCACCCTGTGATGCGTCTTTAAAGGTTTTGTTGACTTCATCGACCGTGGTCTCTTTGCCGAGTTCGGCAACGAAATCAACGATCGAAACATCAGCCGTAGGGACTCGCATCGCGACCGCATCGAGTTTTCCTTTAAGATCAGGAAAAAGGCTGATGATCGCCTTGGCTGCACCGGTCGTAGTCGGGATCATTGATAAACCAGCAGCTCGTGCCCGGCGCAGATCTTTGTGCGGCAGATCAAGGATCTTCTGGTCATTGGTATATGCATGGATCGTCGTCATGTATCCTCTTTTTATTGTGAATGTTTCGTGGAGAACTTTGACGATCGGCGCAAAGCAGTTCGTTGTGCAAGAAGCATTGGAAAAGATCATATCTTTTTTCGGATCATAGGAATCTTCGTTTATACCCATGACAAAAGACGGGATCTTTGGCTCACCTTTACCTGGCGCTGAAAGCATTACTTTTTCAGCACCAGCCTCTATATGAAGCTCAGCTTTGCTGTACTCGCGGAACATACCTGAACATTCAATCACATAGCTGACGCCAAGCTCTCTCCACGGCAGCTTTGACGGATCTTTTTCAGAAAACACCTTATATTCCTTACCATCGACTAGTATGGCTCCATTTTTTTCTTTAACTGCCGGGCCAAATGTTCTGTGTACAGAATCATATTTCAATAAATGCGCCAGAGTTTTTGCATCTGTGATGTCATTTATCGCAACAATTTCAAATTTATCGCTTTTGAATCCAGCTCTGAAAACCAAGCGGCCAATTCTGCCAAATCCATTGATAGCAACTTTCGGTTTCATATCGCCTCCTTGTTATTGCACTGAAATCTTTCCCATTATATCTAAAAAGGTAACAAAGTCAACGAGTATCTATCAATTAATCTTCGTATCAAAATCGCTACATTGACACCATCTGTATATTCTATATAATTGCCCATGCCGGATATTACCAGAGGGGTTCGGGCATTCACGATCGGTACTGCAATAAGCCGGTTCCTTGGATTGGTTCGTGAATCTGTCTTTGCCTATTTGTTCGGTGCCGGGACAGCCACCGATGCTTTTAATGCCGCATTTCGTATCCCCAATCTCTTCCGAGACCTCTTTGCCGAAACAGCACTCTCGGCCGCTTTCATACCTCCGCTGATTTCCGCCAAACAAAAAAGCAAGGAGCAGCAGAACCTTCTGGCGAGTAATGTATTCAATATCCTCGTAATAGTCGTCGGGATCATTGTTGTACTCGGCATAGTCTTATCACCTTATATTGTAAAGGTCATTGCGTTTGGTTTTGGAACGGTGCCGAATAAACTCGGTCTCACCGCTGCCTTGACCTCAGTTATCTTTCCTTTCCTGCTTTTTATCGCATTTGCGGCCTGGGCAATGGGTTATTTAAATGCCGAAGAGGAATTCTTCATACCTTCACTGGCGCCTGCTTTTTTTAATGTTCTATCGATCGCTATACCGGTAATTCTATATGCATATCTGGTAAAACGCGGCGTTGAACCGATATTCGGCATGGCGATCGGCGTAACACTCGGTGGCTTAATGCAGTTTCTAATACAAATCCCGAAACTTTGCAGAAAAGGATTTCGTTATCGTTTCTATATCAACCTCAAAGACCCTGGTTTCAAGAAGATCATTACCTTGTTCGTCCCGGTCGCAATTGGCCTTGCGGCTTCACGAATAAATGTCACGGTCGATACTATCCTCATCTCCCTGCTCGCAGAACGCAGCATGACATGGTTGAACTATGCCTTTCGGATAATGCATTTACCCCTGGGGTTATTTGGTATCGCGGTAGGCACCGTCGCCTTGCCGACGATATCTAGATATGTTGCCCAGGGAAAACACCCCGAAGCAAGGAATACGCTTTTTGACTCAATAAAACTTGTTTTTTTCCTAACCGTTGCCAGCGCTGGACTCATCGTGTTTTTATCCCATCCAATAACACGTCTTGTCTATGAGCGCGGAAAATTCACATCTTTTGACACCCTTGCGACGACTCAAGCATTGATCCTGTACGTTATCGGCATTCCTTTTGTCGCAGGTGTGCGTAATACAGCGGCGATTTACTATGCATATAAAGATGCCCGAACGCCGATGTATGCAAGTTTTACCGCGGTCGCGGTCAATATAACATTGAATCTTTTGCTCATGCGTATCATTGGGTTTCGGGCATTCCCTTTGGCGACAACAATATCATCTTTCATGAACCTTGCGATACTTTTTTACTTCTTGCCGCGTAAGATCGGTAAATTCGATATTCTACCATTGGTGAAATATTTTATCACACTTGCAATCGCGGCTTGCGCTGCTGGTCTTGCTGCAATGGTCATCAGCAACTTTCTTACCGGCGCAATAGGCATAGCTTTTGTTAATCAGATATTGAACCTGCTGATCAGCGGGATCGTAGGTTTAGCTATCTTCTATAGTTTGTGTCTTATTCTTGGTCTTGGTGAAGTACGAAATTTCCTAAAACGTCTTCTTGAAAGATAATTACTGGGTTAGGAAGCTGGAACAAATCTAGTATCCAGCCCCTAACCCGTTTTTTCATCTATCTGAGAATAATCGCTTTTTCTACTTTTTGATACTCGCCTGTCTCAAACCGTATGAAGTAAACACCGGCCGGAACCATGCGGCCTTGTTCATCTCTGGTATTCCAAATCTCGGTATAATATCCTGGGTCGCACTTGTCTCTTGCAGCTATTGTCCGGACCAAACGACCGGTTGCATCGTAAATACAGAGAGATACATCAGATGGCTGTGCGATCTGATAACTTATCTTCATCCTGTGCATCCCGGGATTAGGATATAGCGTGGTTAGCATCGTATTAGCCGGGAAAGCAGCTAGATGTTCCTGCTCCTCAATGCCGGTATAGTCAGGAGGATAAGTCGTATATTTGATCGCAAAAGAATCAGTCACCGGTACGGCCCATTCATGATATGCTCCATTATAATGATATTGGATACCGACAGTTTCTGAGTAATTTTCAATGCCGAATGTATTTCCGCTCTGTTCCATGCCATTGAGATATTGTACTATTATCTCACCATCATTCGTCGGTGTTGTATAATATGATGGGTCGTATAAAATCACCTGAAATGTCTCGAAGTCTCCAGGACCACCGTAATAATCCACCTGATAAAATTCAACTATCCAGCGATGCTGAGCACTATCATAATATTGATAAATATCACCGGCTTCAGAAGGATCAAGATCATCCCAAAAAGGTGCGATCATTGCTCTGGGTCCACCTGTCATTGGTATTGGAGTATTACTGCCAAAGCGGTAGGTAGCATGACCGAGTTCAAGAAAACCATTGGAACAAACACCGACTGAATCATATTCTTCGCCATAAAAAGTGAAATTAAAAGGTAAAGGTAAAGTTACAGTATCCGCATCTTCATTGGTTATTTCGCTGATAATAACACCCGGTCCACCTGCCGCGAGTTCAAGCCAGTCAAAGACCGGTGCATGTGTATGTAATCCACCCGAATAATATGAATAATAATAACCTGTATCGGAAGGTACCATTTCACCCACGACAAGATCAAAATCGATCGTATCGGTAATAAAATCTGTCTCGATAATGACCGAACAGTCAACAAGACAACCATATGGTGCAGAAGCACTGGCCGTAACCGTATACGGATCACCAGCATTGGTCCCACTGTTGCCCGGGTCGATCGTGCCGAAATTACCCGAGGCATCATTGATCGTGATGTACGAAGACCCGGTCGTAAGTGTTGAAGTAATATTCTCAGCTGCTGCACTACCCTCGTTAGCAAGGGTCAGGATGACATTCGCTGTTTCTCCTGGTTCAAGAATGCCGTTATTATTACCCCCGGTAATTGACTGCGCCTGATAAGTCAAGATCGGTGCATAGACTGGCAGCGTAAATTCTGAGAACCAGATCGAATCGATATTGTCCTTACAGGTCAAGGTGAACAATATCACATGACCATTCGGGCATGAAGCAGCAATATCAAGATCATATCCGTCCGTACCAGTATAAGCAGAATCGTCGGCCGGAATATCACCAAAGGATTTAAGCGTATCAGATAGTGTCGCGTAAGCATCACTCGTACTCAAAGAACCGGTAACTCCATAACCAGTAGTCTGACCCCAATTCTTGACCCATAAAGGAATCTCAACTGATTCACCCGGATTGAGCTCACCATTATTATTACCACCCGGCCCAGGATCGCTCACTGAACATCTCATAAAGGTCACATAAGGATTATTGCTCGCTTGTACGAACAAAGAATCCTCAAAAGGATAATGATTCCTCGCGGTCGCCGTGATCAACATCTGCCCGGGCGTCAACGGCTCAACATTCAATGAAACATAACCCGAAGCATTGGTATAACCACTCGCATAAGTCTCGGTACCCTTCCATAAACAAACCAAAGCATGGTTCACCGGACTACCACTACTCGTCACCGTCACACCAACATTCTGATTGCCGATCGGAATCACACCCGGATAAGTTGCCGTCAAACTCATCGGCACATCTGTCCAAATAGGCAATTCTGGTTCACCAAATAAATTAAGCTCGTAAACACACCAACGCGTCATATCATACTGATAACCAGAATCCGCATAATATACCCAAGCATCCTTGGCAGCAGCGTGAATCTGACCAAGAACATGCATATGTTCGGTAAACAACTTGGCATAAAAAGTCGTATCGATACGCTCCGAAGGCCCGGGTACATAACCACTAACATAAGCACCCCAGCCATAACGTGAATTCATCATCGCCACAGCCAAACCACCACCAACACGGTTGACCAAATGCTCGGCAAAACAATCACCACCCGATGATACCAAATCCCAACCACCAGTCATACAGGCAATCGAATTCGCAATACCGACACGATCCCCATTGACCAAACCATCAGCATCGCTCGAGGTAAGAAAGGGAGTTGAACCACCGTTGTAGTATATGCCGCTCTCATTACCATGACCTTCCCAATGGCCGAGATTGTAACCGACATTCATCGTATCGATCATACCCGGATGCGACAACGCGCCATTACGCTCGTACATCTTGGAGATGCGCCAGCCCGAAGGCGCCATCCGCGCAATACTATCCTGCATCGGACGCTCCTCATAACTCGACCAGAGAATGCCGGTCGGCAACATCAAACGCTCAAGATAGTCAGTCGGCGGACTCAACTCATAGGTCAACATTTTATAAACAAAATTCTGCGCCATCGCAACATTATACACAGACGCACGAGCTACATACACATCCGCATACATATCAACATGATCACCTAATTCACCATACGTATGATCACCATCAAAATCCCAATTACCATCAAGATCCGAATAATACAAATCAGCAGGCAGGTAATCATTATCCGGACCGCCCGCACTCGTATACCAACCTTTACGCGTCGGCACAATATTCTGTCCGCTCGAATTGTAGTCTCCTGAACCACCCAATAAAACATAGATCGTGCCCCAGTTGTCACGCGCATCAATGATAAAATTCCTCAATTTCTCAGCTAAATCATAACCCGAATAATTGCTATTGATCCATGACATCAAAACTATCGTACCAGGCACACCTTTCTTTGTCTTCCAATCAACAAGACGTTGAAAAACCGTATCGATCGGTGATTCGCTGACCACCACATACTCATAATAACCAGGCGGCACTAGTGATGCCCCTAAACCAAAACCAGTAACACGCGGCGCACAATAAGCAATATCCTCTGGATTGACAACATGCGCACGCACTGCTTGACCAAATACATCACGCTGACGCTCGGTCGCAACCACATCCGAAACCTGATGCTCTAAATACTCGACCCGATAAACAACACGCGTTGCCAAACGCAAAACACCCTCGGCCGGAATATATTGCAGGGGAAATAACTCAACATGCGCGATCCGATAACCATTCATATTACCAGCACCAGCCAAACGCACGCCAAAACCAGGATACTCATGCGCCATACTGTAAATACCAGGATCCGGCTCATAAAACGACCCGTATACACCCTCAGACACTGATAAAGGACGATCCGGCTGACCCGGATATATATTATAAACACCCGGTATATCAACCCAATCTGTAACTAATACCTCAACACTCATCGGCACCGCACCAGCCGGGATCAAAAGTGGCTCAACAACCCGCGGCAAACGCGGCGCGCCAGGCTTAACCATCGCCGGATAACCCCGAAGCTCAACAACATCATAACCCGCGACCTGGGAAAACTCCAGATCCGCCGGCGCAAAAACAACCGTCCTGGTCACACTGCCCGCAGCTAATGGCAACACGACCAAGACCAAGAGACACAAAAATCTCCTCATCAAACCTCCTTTAAAAGATCGGTAATGGTAAAAGGTCACGAGGCCCGAATAAATAACAAACGGGCATCGCAACCCCTTACCTTAACCCTAACCTTGACTATTTCAACAGAACAGCCTTTTCTGTTCTTTGATAATCGTCAGTCTGGAAGCGTACAAAATACACACCTGCCGGCACACGACGACCCTGATCATCACGCACATCCC
>Ga0315553_10000481_pt1 | contig 35503 bp, 30 predicted proteins | sample SalMarSW160140MG_FD_203099 | JGI IMG/M metagenome (GOLD analysis project Ga0315553, IMG submission 203099) | Salt marsh sediment microbial communities from the Plum Island Ecosystem LTER, Massachusetts, United States - Salt Marsh Sediment SW1601-40 ... | reverse complement strand
CCTGCTGCAGCTGTAATTCCGCCTCGCGGAGCTTGTTGATGATCTGTTCTGGAGTGTATCCCTTTTTGGCCATTTGTTCCCCCTTCTATGAGATTATATCTGGTATCGTCTAAGGGGGGCAGGTCAGCAGCTTGTTTATTATCAGTAGCAATTATCATCACGCTCACTTGTGTACTTTGGAATTCTTCTCTTACCACGTCGCGGTTCATTGTAGGTTGAAGCAAATCGTGTTAGGTCGCTTTTTTCTATGAGCCACATATTGTGGACCTTTCTTGCTGGAAGGCGTCCTTCACGACACATCCTTTTTACCGTCTCCCAGTGAACCCCTAGTTCCTCCGCTGCCTCACGTACGTTTACGTAGTTATCAAGAACTGGCATCATTTCTCCATTCAATATGACTATATCGTTATCGCAATAGTAACACCTGTTGAATGACAAATCAATAGTACTTTAAGACGTACTTCTGCTCATGAGCTTTGCTTAAAGTTCCAATATCCTCAAATTACCTTGACTTTATTATCTTACAGAGTAAGAATGCAGGAAATGATGCCAAAAGAAGGAGGTGATAGCCCGGAGAAAAAAGGCCAGCTGCTTCGGCGGATTTTGCTCTGGTTTCCGGGTTGAGTTAGCCTCAAAAGCTGTGAAAATCCCTGGAAATTGACCAGCTACCTTCTAAGCAAATGCTTGGAGTTCTAGTTACGCGTATTCTTACGATTTGTACCTCACTGCCCCTTCTATAGACTTGTGCAATCCCATTATATTCAGAGGAATCATTGAAGTTTCTTAAAGAAAGCTATTGACATTTTAAGCATATTATACTAACCTTCAAAAAATAACCTTTAACAGAACTTTCGGGCATAAGCTATTGGCATTAGGTGGTTGACCGTAATGAAACTGAGGAGTAGAACAAAATGGCTGCTAAATCTCAAGAAAAAGTTATTAAGACGGTATGCTCTCTTTGCTACTGCGCCTGCGGCGTTCTGGTGCGTGTCAAGGATGGAAAAGTCGTTGAGCTTAAGGGTGACCCCGGCCACCCCAACAACAAAGGTAGCTTATGCCCCAAGGGTTTAGCCGGAATCGAACTCCTTTACCATCCCGACCGCCTTAATTACCCCTTAAAAAGAGCCGGGGAAAGGGGTGAGTGCAAGTGGCAAAGAATATCATGGGACGAAGCTCTGGATACCATCTCCGATAAGTTGAAGGAGATTAAAGAACGCTATGGACCTGAGGCCATCTGCATCGCCAATGGCGCCGGACTCTACGCAAATATCGGAATTATCGGCTACTTTAGCTCTCTACTAGGCACGCCGAGCCGGCTGCATGTCGGCCACATCTGTTTTTTGCCGGCATGTATGGCTGCCCGGGCTACCATCGGCTATCCAACACCGATAACTAATACAGAAATTGTGGTTGACGAGGCCCTAAACTCAAGCTGTATTCTACTCTGGGCAGCCAATCCAAAGTTTGCCTCTCCTTACCCTGTTGGTGAGGGTATCTTTGACTTAAAAAAGAAGAAAGAAACCAAGCTTATCGTGGTTGACCCCTACCCCACCGACTACGCCAAGATGGCTGACCTCTGGCTTCAGATAAGGCCTGGAACCGACGACGCTCTAGCGCTGGGCATGCTCAACGTTATAATCAATGAGGAGCTTTACGATAAGGAGTTTGTTCAGGATTGGTGCGTCGGTTTTGACGAGCTAAAAAAGCATGTGCAGCAATACCCGCCCGAGAAAGTCTCGGAAATCACCTGGATACCAGAAAAGGATATTATTGCCGCCGCCAGGATGTTTTCCCAGACCAAGCCTGCATGCACTGTTCAGCGTGTTTCTCTCGATCACAGCTACAATTCAGTTCAGACCTCCCGCGCTGTCTTAATCCTGACTGCAATATGTGGCAACTTTGATATGAAAGGAGGGAATCTGCTCCCAACGCATCTATCCCCTGTATCAGAGTTTTATTGGGCAGCCCAGCAGGACCGCCTGCCACAAGATGTCCTGGAGAAACGTATTGGCGCCAAACAATTCCCGGTGTCAAGCGGGCCTAATGCGCTCCTGGGGTTTATTCAGCCCTTCTTATGGGCAGACGCCGTACTGACCGGCAAGCCCTACAAGGTAAGGGCGCTGGTGTCCAGCGCCAATAACAGCCTACTGCAGATGCAGGATACGAGGAAGGTCTGGAAAGCGCTGCAAAATCTTGACTTCTCCGTCACCCTCGAACTCTTTATGACGCCACAGGCAGAACTCTCCGATATAGTATTACCAGTTTCTTCCTGGCTGGAAAGAGAAGGAATCAGAGGGCAACCAGAGTATCTGCAGGTTATCTCACTCCAGCACAAGGCAGTAGAGCCCCTTTACGAAAGGTGGGATGACACAGATATCTTCATTGAACTTGCCAAAAGGATGGGCCTGGACATTCCGTGGCAAACTGTCGAAGAGTTTACCGATGAGAGGCTAAAAGCAAAAGGTACCACTTTCCAAGAGCTGGAGGGGCAAAATTTCATCACGGAGCCTAAAGAATACGAGCGTCCCAAGAAGGGCAAGTATAGCTTCCCGACTCCATCAAAGAAGGTAGAGCTTTACTCTAGCTTCTTGAAAGATTACGGCTATGACCCGTTACCTTGTTATAAAGCGCCTCCTGAGACTACCCCAGAATTTCCATTAGTTCTTATAGGTGGCAGAAAAAGCTTAGAATATATACACTCGGCGGGAAGACAGATTCCCATGTTACACAAGAGGAGGCCGGAACCGACCATAGATATAAGCCCGGAGACTGCCGAGGAGAAGGGCATCAGGGATGGTGATTGGGTCTGGGTTGAGACGATCTATTTTGGAGACAAGGAACGTGTAAGGTTTAAGGCTGAATTAGTTGACGGACTACACTCTCAGGTGGTGAGGGTGGAGCACGGCTGGTGGTTTCCGGAGAAGCCGGGGCCGGAACACGGGTGCTTTGAGTCAAATATTAACGTCGTTACGCTCGATAATATTGTTGACCCCATTATGGGGTCAACAAACCTCAGAAGCATTCCCTGCCGGATCTATAAGGACAACGGCCGGTAGGGTGGCGGCGTTCTACCTTTTTACCCCCCACCCAAAAAGGGGGGGCTTTGCCTCCCGTTTTTAGATATTGTCTATTTTCCCATACCCACCCGCCCACATAAGCTCCGCTTCTAAAACTTTCTTCCCCCTCCCCCCGTTGGGGTGAGGTTATCCCCTTTTCCCGCCCGCCGCCCTTGCGGTAAGCAGGCTAAAGCCCCTTTTTCGCCCCGCCCGTCTGGACAAAAATCCACAAAACGTGTACACGAAATTAGTACAATACGGGGATTGTAATTTATTTTGTGCGGGACTAAAATACTATATCTGACCAGTACGAACGGGTGATTGAATTTTTAGGCAATCGGCGAGAGGTGCCGGAGTTTTCGTGCATCTCTTAAAGCCGGCCTTGTCGGTTAAGGTGTGAGTTAGATGGCCAAGAATGATACTGAAAACTTGGAAATGGAAGAGCCGGGAAAGCTTATTGACGAGTTCAAGCAGAGGCTCGGCCGGGCTTTCGAGCAGGAAAGAGAGCGGCTGACCGCGGCGGCCAAGCAGAAGTCGGCGGAGATTATCCTTGACGCGCGGGAGCAAGCGGCCCAGATTATCGAAGCAGCCGTACAGCAGGGGGAGAAGGAGGCGGAGGAGAGATCGGTTACCATCATTACCAACGCCGATGTCAAGGCCAAGGATATTAAAGAGGCCGCCAAGCAGCAAGCCCAGGACGAATCGGCCAGCTATATGGTTGAGATGAGGCAGAAGGCCGACCTTATCGTGGCCGAGCTGAGGGATAGCGCCAGGCAGGAGGCCGAGAAGCAGGCGGCGGCTATTGTGGCCAAGGCCAGGGAGGAAGGGGCGCGGATTATCAATGAGGCTGAGGAAGAGGCCAAGCGGCGGGCGCAGGAGGATACCAAGCGGGAGGTGGAGTATATCATCGCCGAAGCCAAAAATGGAGCGTCGGTGGTTGTGACCAGGGCGGAGCAGGCGGCGGCGGAGAAGGCTTCCCAGATGATAGCCGAAGCCGAAAAGCAGGCCCAGAAAATCATTGCCGAGGCCATAGAGGGGGCTCAGCAAGCGGCCAAGCAGGAGTCGGCTAATGTTGTCGGTCGGGGGCGGGAGGAGGCGGCCCAGATTATTGAGGAAGCCCGTGACCAGGCCAGGAAGGAAGCCGAGGAGAAGGCGGCCAGGATAATCAGTGAGGCCGAGGGGAAGGCGGTCGAGATTAGCCAGGAGGCTACGGAGAGGGGGCGCAAGCGGATAGAGGCGGAGACGTCCCGGGTCATCGCCGAGGTAAAATCAAAGGCGGAGTGGGAGGCGGCCCAGACTATCGCACAGGCCAAGGAGAGGGCGTCGCAGATTATGGGCGAGGCCAGCGACTGGTTGCACGCCGAAGTCGATAGCAAGATAAGGAAGGAAGCCCGGGAGAAGGCCAAGAAGGAGGCGGAAGCTATTATCGCCGAAGCCAATGAGAAGGTATCCGGCGTTATTGCCAGGGCGCAGCGGGAGGCGGAGAGCAAGGCGGATAAGATAATCACCAGCTCCAGGAAGGAAGCGGCCAAGGGAGCGGAGCAGGCGGCCAAGCAGGCCAGGGAGCAGGCTAGCAGAGAGGCCGAGGAGAAGGCGGAGATGATGATTGCCCAGGCCAAGCAGCAGGCGGAGAAGATTACCCAGGAGGCTATGGAGAAGGGGCGGAGGCGGATGGAGGCGGAGACGTCCCGGGTCATTGCCGAGGCCAGGTCGAAGGCGGAATGGGAGGCGGCTCGAATTATCGCCGAGGCCAAGCAGAGGGCGGTGCGGATTATTACCGAAGCCAAGGACTGGCTGGAGACGGAGATTGAGACGCCGGCCCGGACTCTATCTGAATCCAGGGCGGCCTATAAGAAAGCCGGTGCCGATGTCGCCGCCGAGGTCGGCGACGCGATGTATCAGGGGATGATGGAGCTGGAGATATTATCGGATGACCCCAAGCGGGTGCCGGAGTTCGTCTCACATTTGCAAAGGGTGCCCGACCTGCAGGTGGTATCGTTTAGGGGTTCGACCAGCGGCGAAAGCATGGTGATGGTGGTCATTAGCCGTCCCCTGCCCCTGCCGGCCATTCTCAGGGAGATACCCTCGGTGGAGGAGGCGGTTAACAGTGGGGGGAAGATTAAGGTAAACTTGAGGTAATTTTAGAGCGGTAGTGATAAAGGGCCAGGCGTATAAAGCCTGGCTTTAGTCGTTTCCGGGGGGCTTTACTCCCCGCCCCGTTTTTTAACCAGTGTTTAATTTCCCATACCCACCCGCCCGAAAAGGTTTCACCTCTTTGAGACTCTTAAACCCCACCCCCAGTGGGGAGAGAAAATATTAAAAGCCTCACCCCCTTTTCCCCACCCCCCAAGGGTGGGATTGGTTTTTCCTTCCCCTTATTTAAGAAATTGATAGAAGTATCACTTCTGTAGGGTGGGAGGGTGGGAAAGAAAACCATCTATAAAAGCAAGACTAATCCCGCCCCTTCTCCCCCCGCCCCTCTTCAGCAGTGACGAGACATTCCTTATATCCTCCCTGTTTTAAAGGGTGTTAAAGAGGTTCTAACCTCTGTATGGCGGGGGGTGGGAAGCAAAACCAACGCTAGAAACCGGGGGAAGGCTTCACCCTTCTTAACTCTTCCCACCGGGGTTAGTACTAAAATACCACCGATATTAGCTCATTTAGGTGATTGTATCTTGAGGAGAATAGGGGCATACTCAAAAAAACGGGTAAATAACCATGTTATTCGGGGAGCAGTTATGGCTATGATTGGTAACGAAAGAGATATCAGGCGAATAGTAAACAACCACAACGACGATAGATTACCCGCCAGACTGCTGGCTGTGGGTGAGGTTGCCCATTTTTTGGGCGTTCACACCAGCACGGTCAGGCGCTGGGAGAAGAAGGGACTGCTGAGGTCGTACGCTATCGGGCTTCGGAACAGTCTCAGATTCAAGCAGGAGGATGTTCTCAGTTTTCTCAATAAGTCCCGAAAAAAGAGTATCGGTGCGGCTTAGAAGAAGTTAACCCATGAGGGGGGTGAATTTTATGGTAAAGCAGGACAATGGCGAGCAGGAGGCCGAAGAGCTGAGCAGGATTATTGACCGGTTCCAGCAGCAGCTTCCCGGGCTTCTCAAACAGGAGAAGGAAAGGCTGACCGATGTCGCCAGGCAGGAATCGGCTGGCATTATCAGCCGGGCTAAGGAAGAGGCGGTCAAGGTCGTTGAGGAGGCTAACGAGCGGGCCAGGAAGGAGGCGGAGGCGGAGGTAGCCCGGATTGTGGCTGAAGCCGAAGCCAAGGCAAAAGAGATTAATGCGGTCTCCAAAGCAGAAGCTGCCGATGAAGCCGCCGGCTATATGGATGGGATAAGGCAGAGAGCCGAGTTGATAGTCGAGGAGTTAAAGAATAACGCCAAGAGGGCGGCGGTGGCGGATGCAGCCGCCGTGGTTACCAAGGCGAGGGAAGATGCGGAGCATATTCTTAGCCAGGCCGAGAGCAGGGCCAAGAAGGAAGCACAGGATAAGGCAAGGCCGGAGATGGAACTGATCATCGCCGAGGCCAAGGAGGAAGCGGTGATGATTTTGGCCAAGGCGGAGCGGGATGCGGCCAGCCAGGCCGATAAGCTGGTGGCTAACTCTCGTAAAGAGGCCGAAAAGACGGCCCGCCAGGCGCTGGAGCAGGCGAAAAAGGAAGCCGAGGAGTTGACCCGCTCGGCGGCCGAGCTGAAGAAGCAGGCGGAGCGGGAGCTTAAGGGAGCGGCCGATAGGGCCAAAAAGGAAGCCGAGGCGGTTCTCAAGGAGGCCAGGGAGCAGGGCAAGAAAGAGGTGGAGGCGAAGCTGGCCGAGGTAGTCGCTCAGGCCAAAGAAAAGGAAGAGCAGGTTGCCCGCCGGGCCGAGGAGAAGGTGATGAGGCGGGCAGAGTCAGAGTCGGCCAAGCTCATCGCCGAGGCCAAGGCCAAGGCGGAGTGGGAGGCGGCTCAGATTATAGCCGAGGCCAGGAAACAGGCGGAGGAGGTTATTGCCGAAGCCGGCAAGCATCTGGAGGAGGCGCCGGCGCCGCTGGCCCGAGTTGTGGCTGGGGCCGGAGTGGTACCGGTATCGGATCCGCTGGACAGGTTAGCCAGGGAGAGTCTGGAATCTCAGGTAGAGCTAACCCCGCTGCCGGCGGCAGCGGTGCCGGAGATACAGCTGGTGGCTGAGGAAAAAGCGGCGGCGGCCAGCAACGGAGACGGCGATGGGCTTTACCGGGGGACGCTGGAGCTGGATATAACCTCGGTGGATGCTCAGCAGATACCCGTTTTCCTGTCGCAGCTGCAGCAGATTCCCAACCTGCAGGTGGTGTCATTCAAGGGTTTGCCCGGTGGCAACAGCATTATTGTTCTGGCCATTAACCACCCCATGCCTCTGCCCGATATTCTCAAAAGGATGTCGCCGGTAGAGTCGGTGGAGGGCAACGACAACGGGGTTAACGTGGTTTTAAAGGCGATGGCTCTTTAATACCCCGCCCCTCTTAAGCCAGTTCAGGGCTGGGCTCTAACCGGGTCCGGCCCTTTTCTTATCCCCGCCGGGGCTTTCAGGACGGGGCTTCGATGGCGATGGAAAATCTCTCTTTGAAGCGCCGCAGTATGGCGATGGTCCTGGCCCCCAGCACCCCCAGGAAGACGGCGTTGCCGGCGGCGTGCAGTGTGTCGAACCAGACGGTATTGAGCTCGGTCACCAGGAAGGTCTTCAGGGTGAGGGGATAGATAAAGGCGGTCCAGTACCAGAGGTTGGTGATAAAGCCGTATAGATATCCCCAGACCACCCCGATAACGATTAAGGCTACTGTATTGAGCTTTAGCTTGCTTAAATAGCCCGCGGAAAGACCGGCCAGCCCCCAGGCGATCATCTGGTAGAGCGTCCAGGGCCCGTGCCCTAAAAAGAAGTTGGATACCAGCGCCGTCATGGCGCCGACGGCAAACCCGGCTATCGGCCCGAAGACGTAGCCGGTGCAGATAATTATATAGGTGCAGGGCTGCACGTTGGGGATAGCGGCGAAGGGGACTCTGAGCACCGCCGAAATCGTCCCCAGCATGGCCACCAGGGCAATCTCTTTGGAGCTGGTGACGGCGTCCTCGAACTCGAAGAACAGCGCTAGGCAGACCAGGGCGGCGATAACGGCGGCCAGTATCCCCCAGTTCAGGAGGTCGGCCTCGGGCCGGAGGGCGGTGGTAATAAAGGCCCCGGCGGCCACCGCCACGATGGCAACCAGAACGATATGAGATTTCTTCACCCTATCTGCTCCAGCATTTCGTCAACGGTCAGGGTGGTGTCGGCCACCCCGTAGCCGCTCAAGGCCTGGGCCAGGCGGTTAATCTGCGGCGAAAAGAGCAGGGCTTTGGCCAGCACCTCTCTCTTGCCCCCCTCGACCACCACCCGCCCCTCGCTGAGCAGCACCACCCTCTCGGCGCACTCGGCTATTGTCTCCACATCGTGGCTGACCATGATGACGGTGTTGCCCTTGCGGCGGTAGTCGTCAAGGTAATCTACCAGCTTTTTCTTTAAGATATAGTCCATGCCCCTGGTCGGCTCATCGAGGACGATGACCTCAGGCTCTCCCACCAGCACCGAGGCCAGGGCAACCCGCTGTTTCTCCCCGCCGCTTAAATTCCGGGGGTAGCTTTTGCGGTAGCGGCCTAATTCAAACTCGTCAAGCATCACCTCCACCGCGCTGGTGATGTGGTTTTCATCCGCCCCCCTGTTTCTCAGGCTAAAGGCTATTTCGTCCTCCACAGTGTCGGCAAAGAGGTGGTCGTTGGGGTTCTGGAAGACGTAGCCCACCCGCCGGCTCAACTCGGCAACGGTGCTCTTTCTGGTGTCCACCCCCTCCAGCCTGATTTTGCCCTTGCTCGGCTTTAGCAGCCCGTTGAGCTGCTTGACCAGCGTTGTTTTTCCGGAGGCGTTGCGCCCCATCACGGCGATAAAGCCTCCCCGGTCTATATCCAGGTTGATATTCTTAAGGACGGCCCTCTCCCCGTAGGAGAACCAGACCTTGTCCATATTCACTATCGGCTTTAAATTCGCCCCGCCCCCGGCGAAGTCGGCTGTCTTGACGCTTTGCAAAACTTTCTGCAGCCGCAGCCGGGCGTCCTTGACGGTCAGGGGCAGCCCGTTCACCGGGGCGTTATGGCTCTTTAATTCCCGCATCAGCCGGATTACCGGCGGCAGGCCTATACCCAGCCCCCCGATGTCGCCGTTCATGACCTCCCCCGGAGTCCCGTCGGCTATGATTTTGCCGTCACCCATCACCAGCATCCGGTCGACCAGGTGGACCACCCGGTCTAATCTCTGCTCGATGAGTATTACCGTTAAGCCCAGCTCGTCGTTGAGCCTCTCTAAAAGCCTTAAGACCTCCTCGGCGCTCTGGGGGTCTAGCTCCGAGGTCGGCTCATCCAGCACCAGTATTTCGGGGTGGAGCGCCAGCACCGAGGCGATGGCCACTTTCTGTTTCTCGCCGCCGGAAAGCTCGTTGTTGCGGGCAAAGCGCAGATTGGCGATGCTTGCCGTGTCCAGCGCCTCCTCTATGCGGCGGGCAATCAGATTTTTGGGGTAGCCCAGGTTCTCCAACCCGAAGGCAATCTCGCGCTCGACATCCGTTGTCACCAGCTGGTTTTCCGGGTCCTGGAAGACCATGCCCACTTTTGTCGCCAGCTCTCTGGGCGGGGTCTTGAGTATGTCCATCCCCTGCACCTCGGCCTTCCCGCCTATTTTGCCCCCGTAAAAGTGGGGCACCAGCCCGTTAAAAACACGGCACAGCGTTGACTTTCCCCCGCCGGAAGCCCCGGTAATAAGGACGAACTGGCCGTCCTCGATGGTCAAATTTATATTACGCAGGGCGGGCCTGTCCGCCCCGTTATAGGTAAAGTTTAATCCCCGGATTCTAATCAAACTCAACTCTCCTCTTGATAAAGGCCAGCGGCACTACCGCCGCCAGCAGAAGGAGCATCACCGCCGGCATTACCCACTCCCAGCCCCCGAAGCCGATTGACGTCAGATTGGGGTAGTACCGGTAGTCGCCGAACCCCAGTACCCGCACCATAATTCCGGCGGCCAGGGGCAGCAGCCCCACCCCCAGCGTCACCGCGTCCATCCTGGAGATACTTATATCTTTGTAAAATACTCTCTTTTTGCCGCTGCCGAAGGCCCGCGCCTCCATGGCCTCGGCCACCTGCACCGCCCGGTCCAGAGAGTTAGCCAGCAGGGCGATAGTGATTTTAGCCCTATTCTTAAGCTTTTTGAACCAGCCGCCCGCGTCCAGCTGCACCCCCCTGGTGCGGTAGCCGTCGCCGATGCGCCCCATGTCCTCCACCAGGCAGGGGACGAACCGCGTTGACAGCGAGGTCACCAGCACCGACTTATAGGGCAGCCTCATCTTGAGCAGGACGGCCATGATGTCGTCGGGGTGGACGGTAAGGTTGATGAGGGTAAAGACCGATATTATCACCGCCAGCTTTAGTGCCATCACCGCCCCGAAGGCGATAGCCTCCAGGGTTATCACCGGCTGGCCTACCACCGGCAGCCGGAAGGGGGCGGCCAGCAGCACGTGGTCGCCGTGGTAGCTGAGGAGGGCGTTGATAACGATGATGCTTAAGCCCAGCCAGAGAGTGAATTTAAGCGTTGAGGCCCACTCCCGCCCCACCCCGGCCAGCCGGACCAGGGGAATTATGGACAGGAATAAAATCAAAATATAGACGGGGTGGTTGAAAATCAGGCTTAAGACTACCAGCCCCCCGCCCCAGGCTAATTTAACCAGGGGGCTTAAGGCGTGGATGACGGTGTTCTTATCCCGGTAGCTAAGTTCCGGCATCACGGTATCTTTATTATCTCGTTATTATTGACCAGCACGGCGTAGGCATGGCTAAGCCCGTCGCTGTTATTTATAAGTGCATTGGCGGCGCTTCTCACCCCGTTATCATCGGTGCCGGTGACCATAAAGACAACGCTCTCCCCACTGCCGACCCCCTTCGGATTCCAGGGGTTCTGGGTGGCCTGTATCAGGCCGTATCCCGCACCGTATTCTCCGGCCGGGTCGCCTTTCTCGTCCAGCACCATTATCTTGCCCCCCTCGAAATAGGCAAAGAAGCCCAGCTTTTTTGGCAGTTCGTTCAGCTCTAAAATAAGCCCGCTCTCCGCCCCGCCCACTATAATGAGGTTGCTCTGCCCTTTAATAGCCTCAGAGGGCGTCTCAGCGCCGTTCAGCGTTACTTCAGCCACCCCCCACTCCTCTAATTTGGCCGCCAGCGCCCCGGCTTCTTCAGCGAAGGGCGCATCGTAGACCACCGCCGTCGGCTTAACTTTACCCCGCACCCCGCTTATAAAGGGCTGGGGGAAAGCCCCGACTATAGCCGGCACGAACTGCCGGTAGCTCCAGTCCCTCAGGTCCCAGTGCTCCACGTCACCGTCGCCGAGGAAGTAGTCTTTAGCCCCCAGGCTTAAGGATATTCCGTTGATATAGTAAAACCAGTCCAGCTGGCTGGATTCCTGCGATTCAAGGCCGTTGACGGCTTTAACGAAGCCGCCGCCGTACTTGGTTTCCACCCCGGGAACAGATTGCAGGGCGGTCATGGCGTCGGTGCCGTCTTCGATTTCAACTTCTTGGGTAAGGATTAGCTCCCTGCCGAAGTCCCTGGTTACCACCACCGTCGCTGTAACCGTATCGTCGCCTTCGGCAGACGGCGGGGCCGGGCAGCCGCCGAATATTGCCGCCAGCAGCAGCAAAACGAATATTAATAGCAGCTCCCGCCTGGCCTTAATAGTCATACCGGGCCCTGGCTATCAGCCTCACTATTATCACTATAATCAACACCAGCAGTGCGGCGGCGATGGCAATCCACCACCCCAGCGCCATGATGGGAAACTCGCTCACCTGCACGTGGGTGGGCACTTTGACGCCGGCGCCGACGCGCAGCTCGGCCTCGGGGGGCAGGCAGACGACGCACATGTCGAAGTCGTGGTCACCGGCGGCGGTGAACAGCGATGGGGCCACGGCAATCTCCACCCCCCTCGCCTCCCCGCCGTTCAGGGTGAACTCGTCCGGGGTGATTTCAAACCAGCTCTCATTGCCCCCCTCGATATAGACCTGGAACTGGGAGGCCTGGTCGGACTGGTTGATGACGTTCAGGGTCTGCGCCTCGGTGCCGCCGGGGCGTACCCTGAAGTCCATCCTGCCCGGGGCCACGCCCACGCTCAGCGCCAGCACCGACGAGGCCGCCAGCAGCAGGCCGATAATCGGCAGCAGCGCTATAGATGCTTTAGCCAGTCTTCCCGCCATAGCTCACTTCTAGTAGGGAGACTCCGACGCCCAGAAGATGATGGTGCCGTTCTGGTTGCCGGTGAGGGTATAGGTCTCGGGAACGGTAAGGGTGACCGTGTATTCCTCCGAGTCGTCCCTGGAGACGGTGCCGTCGAACTCGTTCCATTTCAGGCTGCCCAGCTTGAGGCCGTCGACGTATAAGCCATCGGCGTCATCGCTGACCATGGTGGTGACGGCCAGCCGCCAGGCGCCCAGGTTGGTCAGGGTGACGGTAACCGGCGGGCTGATGTCCCTGGGGCCCAGCACGCCGAAGTTGATGTAGTCGGGGCTGACCGAAAAACTTATGGCGGGGATGATGTCCACCGTCATGTTAACGGTCTGGCCCTCGGAGTCCTGGGAGCTACCCTCGCCGACGGTGACGGTAACCGGGTTGCTGCGGATATGGCCGTCCATCTCGGCGTAGACATCGATGGTGGTGTTGTTATAGATGGTAATTCCCACCTCGCCGTTTTCGTCGGTGGTGTAGTCGGTGTCGGCGTAGACGGTGGCGTCTTCAATCAGGTACCACTGGGCCATGGCGTCGTCGTACTCGCTGACGGTGACGGTAAAGCTGTCACCGGCGTCGGGGGCTATATTATCCACCTCGATTTTAAGCGGTATATCGGTATACTCACCGTAGTAGAAGAGCACCTCCTGTTGGCTGTCGTCGAGGATAAATTCGTCGACGCCCACCGAAGCGCTGATGTAATCCACCCGGTACATCCAGCCGGACATGCCCTCCGGCTCCTCACCGTCAATTGAGGTAACGAAGAGCGGGCCCCACTCGTCGGTGACCACGTAGTCAAATTCGCCTTCGGTAGCGGCTTCATCCAGTGCCCCTGCGACGGTGGGGTCTTCCAGGTGGTACTCAATGTCGCTGTTGTCGGCGGTAATCCAGGACTCGTCGACGGTGACGCTGTCGTTCCAGATGTTTTCCTCCTCCCCCTCGATGCGGACATTAACGGTGACCCCCGGTTCCGGCGGCTCCGGCTCCAGCACGGCAATGGGGAAGTAGTCGCCCAGCAGGGCGATGATGGCGGAGGCGGTGGTGCCGGCGGCGCTCATCCCCGGGGTGCCGTTCTGCCAGTAGAAGGCGCCGTAATCGTCGCCCGTCTGCTGGAAGGTGAGCAGGTCGTCAACCGGGTCGTTGCCCGTTCCACTGTCCCAGTCGGTGGGGATTTGGCCGGCGGCGGTTATACCGCAGATGCCCCTGGAATCGGTGTCGGCGTTGGTGTCCCCCCAGGACAGGAAACCGCCGTTGTCCTGCTGGGTGGTCTCGATATAGTCCAGCCCGTCGCTTATGGCCGTTGAGCCTGGGGACTGTCCGGCGGCGATGAGGGCCATGATGGCGGCGGCGGTATCGTCAACATCGCTGTTTCCCCCTCCCGTGCTGTGGCCCCAGCCGTCGTCAACGGCGTCCTGGTTGGCTAAAATAAAAGCCACGCTGTCCTGTATGATGGTCGAGGTAGCCGGGTCTTGGCCGGCGGCCACCAGCGCTATTACCCCCCAGAAGTCGTCATTGAGCCAGGTGTCGTTACCTATTTGATTATTATTATGTTCGGCCTCGAGCAGGGCGACGAAGTCCACCCCCCCGAAGCTGGTGGGGTCTTCACCGGCGGCAGCGGCGGCCATTATCATCTTTGAGTAGGCGTTGGCTGCGGTGGCGCTGGCGGCGTTGTCCGCCAGGTAGTCAACTATAGAGGGGTTAGAACCGTCCTTCCAGTCGTTGGGGTCTTCCCCGGCGGCGGCGATGGCCATCACCACCCAGGCCGAGGCGCTGAAGCTTTCGATTTTACCGTCGCTCTCCTGCATTGAGCGCAGGTAGTTTAAGGCGTCGCTGATTACGCTATCGCCGGGGTCGTAAGGGTAGGGCTCCACCGCCATTACCGGGGTAATCAGCAGGCCGGGTAAGATTAAAGCCGAAATCAGCAGTGCCGTGAAAAATCGGGAGCTAAAAATCCTTGACATTGCAGCGCCTCCTCTAGAGTTAGTAAAGCGGGCTTGATAATATACAAGTGTAGTTGATTATATAGCTAAAAACTACCCCTGTCAAGGGGTTTTGGGGGGATTTTGGGGGGATTTTTTATAAAAAGTTTAAGCGCTTTCGGCGTCGAAGAGCTGGTAGGCCAGGCCCTCTTTTTCCAGCCGGGCGATGAGGTCGGCGGTCTCGCTGTCGACGCAGACGACCAGGGGCTTTAAGCCGCTCTTGGCCGCCTCGATAGCCGCCGCCACCGCCCCGTAGTGCTGGAACCGGGCTTTCGTTTTGCGCAGGGCGGCCAGCGCTTCCAGCCCCAGCGCGGTGACGAAGTCGCTCTTAGCCAGACTCTGTTTCAGTATGTCGTAGTTAACCTGCTGCGAGCCGCCCCTCTGGATACCGGGCACCCTCAGTATGGTCACCCGCCCTACCTCCAGGGGCACGATGCCCTCGATGCCGGTAATGCCCACGTCCTCGCCGGCTCTGGCGCTGGTGATGGCGGTGCCGCTGGCCTGGTGCTTCTGGCTGGCGGAGGCGAAGAGCAGCCCGTCTTTCATCTCCAGGCCCACTTTCTGCCCCTTTTTCAGGTCATCTTCGGCGATGGCGGCGCAGATGGAGAAATTGGTTATCGCCCTCTGGATGAAGGTGTTGTAGTCGCCCAACTCGCGCAGGGTCTTGATTATCCAGTTGACGCCCTGGTTGGTCACCCGGTAGCGGGAGCGCCCCTCGGCCACCAGCAGCCCCTCTTTGGCTAACTGGGCGATGTAGTCCGATACCGCCTGGGGGGTGATATTAAGATTTTGGGCGATCTCCCGCTGCTGGACAGCCGGGCCGGCGTTGGCTATCTCGACCAGTATCTGGAAGCGGGTGGTCAGGTTCTTGTTTCTGAGAACTTCAATCATTTCACTCCCATTGGGGCATAGTTCACCTGATTAAGGCACAGTTCACCCCGATTGATGTTTAGTCAACTGCACTTGTCTAAATGAATTATATCACTTATTCGGGGGAAAGCAAGGGGGGAATTGATTACTCTTTTTTCTCCGGCTCAGGCGGCTCGGCGGGCTCGTCCGGCTCCGGCTTGGGCTTGGTGCCGACGGTAAAGAGATAGCTCAGGCCGTCGGAGAGCCTGGTCTTGTCGCTGAGCAGCACCAGCAGCGAGGTCAGCACCACGCTGAAGAGGACGATGCCGTAGGTCAGGCTCTTGATGAGCTCGCCGCCGAGGATTTCCTGCTGGCAGACGATGGCCACCAGCACGATGGCGGTCAGCCCCCGCGGCGCCATGACGGCGATGAAGGAGGCGTCTTTAGCCGGCGCCGTTCCGCCCACGGTCAGCCTTACCGCCACCAGCCTCAAGATGAAGACGATTACGGTGAAGACGGCGGCCAGTATCATCATCTCGGTGCTTATCATCTCCAGCGATATACCCAGGTATATAAAGAAAAAGGTCTTGAGCAGAAAGGCGATTTCGCCGAAGAAGGCCTTCTCCACTTCGGTCAGCCCCCCCGATTCCAGCCGCAGCCCCTTTTTGAAGAAGGGGAAGGGCATTGGTTTCAGGTTGCCCAGGGTGATGCCGAAGGCCAGGGCGGCGATGGGGCCGTTGAAGCCGAGCAGCTCCACCACCCCGAAGATAACGAAGACGCAGGCGGCGGTGGTGAACATGGTGTTCTTGACGTGGCGTATCCGGTTTAAGAAGAGCGACCAGATAAAGGCGCCGGCCACGCCCAGGCCGATGGCCACCAGGAAGGAGGCAATCAGGCTGCCGGCGACGTCGAGGACCTGGAACTGGCCCAGCTTGTAGGTGTCGATGAGGGTGAGGGCGAAGATGATGCTGAGCACGGCGGTGACGGTGGATTCCACCGAGAGCAGTGCTTGGCTCTTCTCCTCTATTTTCAACTGCCTGACCAGGGGGATGACGATGGCTTCCGAGGTGGAGCCGATGATGGCGCCCAGAATCAATGCCGGCAGCAGCTCCAGGTCGGTGAGCCAGAGGGCCAGTCCGGTAACGATGGCCATGGTCAGGGGAAAGATGACCAGGGCCAGGGCCATGGCCCCGGGTACGACGGTGCGCAGGGTGCTCAGCTTCAGGGTGAAGCCGCACTCCAGCAGGATGATAATCAGGGTGATGGTGGCGAAGATGGGCCCTATCTCGATGAAGAGGCTGGGGGGCAGTATCCCCAGGATGGGCCCCAGAACGATGCCGAGTACGATGAGGAAGATGACATCGGGCACCATGATGCGGTTGAACAGGCCGGTGAAAAGGTGGGCCAGGAAGATAATAATGCCCACCACGGCTATTATCAGGGCGACATCCTGCATGATGCTCAATTTAATTGGCCGGAGGCCGTTTGTCAATAGTCCTTTGTGTCTACCCTCAATTCCCCCAAAAATCAACCAATTTATTAAAATTATTAATATTTAAACAAAAAATACTTGACAAATTAAAAAAGTATGCTATAATAAACTTAAATAAGTTAATAATTAACAGGGAGGACAAGAGCTATGACCAGGGAATGGCAGGAACTGACCCGGTTAACCCAGGGGGCGCCGCTGCTGGTGGAGCGCGTCCGCCTGGCCGATAGCGGCATTGCCGTAGAGGGCGAATTCGAGCTGCCGCCGCTGGCCCGCCTGTCGGCGGAAGACCAGGTCTTTATCATGGCTTTTGTCCGCTGCCACGGCTCGATAAAAGAGATCGAGCGTATCTTCGGCATCAGCTACCCCACGGTGAAGAACCGACTGAACCGCCTGGCCGGCCAGCTCCAGTTCGTCGAAACCCTGGCCTTCTCCGCGAAGGAGGACGTGCTGGCCGAACTGGAGAGCGGTGAAATCAGCCCCGAAGAGGCCATCAGGAGGCTGTCGAAATGAACTACCCGCCTGTGCTGATGCGCTTGGGTATATACAGCCAGCGCCGCCGCTTCGTTCTCTGGCTGCCGCTGTTTCTGCTCTGGCCGGTGGCGGCGGCGGTGGCCATAATCCTGGCGCCGCTGGTGCTGCTGCTGGCATTGATATTACGGCGCTTGAGATGGGGAAAACTGGTACTTCTCTCCGGGCCGCTGCTTTTCAGTATCTTAAGCGCCCTGCGCGGCCTGGAGCTAAATCTAAACCGGGGCAACCGGTTACTGCTCATATCTTTTAAATAGGATAAATTAGGAGGTAATAAAATGAGTGACAGTCAGAGAAGGATACTGGACCTGCTGGCCGAGAAGAAAATCAGCGTTGACGAAGCTCAGCGCCTGTTATCTCTCACCGGGCCCGATAAGGACACCGGGACCGGAGGACCGGACGATACTCCGGCGCCCGGGGGCAAACCCAGGTATTTCCGCGTCCTGGTGCAGCCCGAAGCCGGCTCCGGTAAAGAGAGCGTCAACGTCCGTATTCCCATGGCGCTGATACACGCCGGCATTAAGTTCAGCGCTCTAATCCCGGCCCACGTCTCCGAGGAGGTCAACGAAGCCCTCAGGGAGAAAGGCATTGACTTTGACGTCCGCAACCTCAAGCCGGAGGACTTCGAAGAGCTGGTGGCGGCGCTGACCGACCTTGAGGTGGACATTAAGGGCGGCCGGGAAAAGGTTCACATCTACGTGGAATAGGCGGCTAGCCCCCGCTGATAAAGGGCAGGAAGGAAATAATATCGTCGGCTTTTAAGACCTGGTCCCGCGAGGCTAGCTGCTGGTTGACGACAACCAGCGCCGTGTCCTTGTCCAGCTTGAGCTGGGGATATTTATTCCTGACGTATTCCAGAACGTTATCCACCCGGCTCCTGGCGGTGACGGGCATCTCGATGCTGTCGGCCCCGGCAAGGGTGCGCTGCATCCCCAAAAACTCGATTATAAGTATCATATTCTCGTTCATATTCTGGTTTCAGGCCCCCATTTCGTCGAGCAGCCGCCTCGCCTTTTCGTCGAGCAGGCCGAATCTGGCTACTATTTCCCGCCCGGGTATCCCCTTCGGGGTAAAGCCCTTCTTCTCATAGACGACGTCGCATAATTGCTGGTAGTCCCGTTTTCTCCGCTCGATGAGCAATTTGTGCCTCTGTTTGGGGCTGGCCGGCAGTTTCCTGACACCCCCGTTTTGGCCCAGCCACAGGTCGTAGTATTCGGCCCGGGACTGGTATTCGTTAAAGAAGGCCGGGGCCATCGCCCTCAGGGGTATCTGGTCATGCAAGCGTGTCCCCCTGCCCTGGCGCAGGTTTATCAGCTTTTGCAGTATATAAAGCCGCTCCGAGTCGTCCAGTATGTCCTGGAGGCCCTTTTTACTGCCGGTGGTGGCGTTGAGGTAATCTACGTAGTGGGCCAGGGTGGGCAGGTTCTTGGACGGCTCGTCGGTAGCCGCCGCCTCCGGGTTGCGCACGTCGATCCAGTGCAGCTTGCACAGTCCGGTGGCGTTGAACCAGGTGCGGATGAGGGGGAACCACTTGAGCGCCTCCGCCTTGTCCTCCAGGGTGGGCAGCTCCTGGTAGACCTGGTCGATAAAGATTAGCCAGGCCTCGTCGTGCTGCGGCCCTTTGAGGGAGAAGCCGTAGCCCCCCTGCTGGGCCAGAGACTCCTTGGTGATGTACATGGAAAACTCCAGCCCCTTGACCTCCATGCCGAATTTATCAAGCTCGGCCATTACCTCGTCCTGGCTGGCTTTATTACGGGCGGCGTACTTTTTGGCGACCCAAGTTTTACCCCGGGCAACCCCCTGCCCCGCAATCTTGCCGAAGCCCCGGCCGCCGGCTATCTCATGCAGGCACATGTCGGCGGCGGCGATGCTGCCGAATTTCAGCTCGTAGCCGGTGTCATCGACGCTTAGATAGCCGCGCTCGAAGCACTCCATGAAAAAGGCGATGGTCACCCCGGTGGAGATGACGTCGATGCCGTATTCATCGCAGTACCAGTTGTATTCCATGACGTACTGCGGGTCGAAGATGCCCATACAGGCGACGGCGCCCACTGTCTCGTACTCCGGCCCGTCGATGCTCACTTTACGCCCCGCCGCCGGCCCCCGGGTCAGCTCGACATTCTCGGCGCCCTTGGCGCAGGCCAGGTTGCAGCCGTAGTAGCAGCCGTCGGGTATTCGGTGGCTGAAATAGTTATCCAGGAAAACGTGGGCGAAGAGCTTGGCTGAATCGGGGCTCTGCCCGTACTGGTAGTTGTCCACCGGGAAGATGTGGAACTTGTCCATGTACTCGGACAGGATGGTCGTCCCCCAGGCGGAAAGGTGCAGCTGGGTGGGGTCGGCTTTTGATATGACCTGCTTCAGCGCCCGCCCCGCCGCCCGCACCCCTTTTTTATCGAAGGGGTTGTTGCCGTTTGCCTTGGGCAGGCTGGAGCGCACCACGATGCTCTTCAGTCCCTTGGCTCGCATCACCGTGCCGGTGCCGCCCCGCGCCGCCTGCTTGGCGCGGATTCTATGCCGCCTTATATCGTAGTAAAGGCTGTGGATTAGCCCGTAGCGGGCATGGAGCGCCCCCCTGCCGGCGCTGACCGCGGCCAGGCAGTCGCTGTACTCCCCGCCGTTGATATCTTTCAGCAGCCTATCGCCGAAGGATAGGGCACCGTCATCGGTCTCTTTATCGTATCTGGGAGCTTCGGCGATAGCTATGGTGCGGGCGTCGCCGTCGATTAATATGACCACTTCTTCTTTGGATATGCCGGTTACGGCCAGGGCGTCGAAACCGGCCAGCTTTAGCAGCGGCCCGAAGTGCCCGCCGACGTTGGAATCGATAAAGGTGCCGGTCATCGGCGAAATCGTCCCCACGATGAACTTGCCCGTCCCCGGAAAGCCGGGCTCGTTGCCCAGCGGCCCGCTGGCCATGACCAGAATATTCTCCGGGCTGTCGTAACGGGTCTTCCCGGTGGTGCCGTCCCAGATAGCTTTAAGGGCGTAGCCCCGTCCCCCGGTATATTTATCCTTAAAATCGGGGGCCAGCTTCTCAACGTTAATTTCCCGGCTGCCCAGGTCTATCTTTAGCAGGCGGTCGGTGTAGCCCCCGGCCACCCGGGCCGGTTTATATTTAATCTGCCGCACTATTTCCATACTATTTCCATATTATTTCCATGCACGCTCCAGTTTCCATTCGGTTAACCAGGGAACTTAAAGGATTGCAGGATTACCGGAAAAGGGTGCATCCTTTAGTATTTATAGCACATAAGGTACCTGTTCGGCAAAAATATAAATATGTTATATTGGTATTAGCGGCTACTTGTTAGGAGCGGTAAAATGACAAGGCGTTTATCTTTTATTGCTTATCTGGCTATTGCCTTTCTGGCCCTCTCCGGCGTCGTCTACTTCGTTCACTACCTCATCTTCGGCGATGTCCACCATATCTTTATCTATATGATAGGCGACCTGGCTTTTCTACCCCTGGAGGTTTTGCTGGTGGTGCTCATCATCGAGCGCGTCCTGGCCCGCCGGGAGCAGCAGGCCAAGCTGCGGAAGCTCAATATGGTGATGGGCGCTTTCTTCACCGAGGTGGGCAGTTACCTGCTCAACGACCTGCTCAGGTACTTTGATAATAAGTCCGAAATCACCGGCCAACTCAATATCAACGCCGACTGGACTAAAAAAGACTTCCGGCGGGCGGCTAAATATGCCTATAATCTCAATGTCGAGCTTGACTGCAGCAAGGTAGACCTGGGAGCGCTTAGGAGCTTTCTGGCCAGCAAGCGGACTTTTATCTTAACCCTGCTGGGGAACCCCAACCTGATGGAGCACGACCGCTTCACCGACCTGCTCTGGGCGGTGACCCACCTTGATGAAGAGCTTGAGGCCAGGCCCAGGCTTGCCGGCCTGCCCGAAAAAGACCTGGAGCACATCGCCGTCGATATCCAGCGGATGTATGACCACCTGGCCAGCGAGTGGCTGGACTACGTCGAGCACCTAAAGGCCAACTATCCCTTCCTCTTCTCGCTGATTCTGCGGACGCACCCCTTCCAGGAGAACCCGTCGCCGGTATTCGACTAGGTTACCCGGCATGTTATTGGGCAGCCCTTTTATAGTATACTTTGGGCAAACTTTTTATCGGAGGTAGAAATATGCGGTTAGAGAACAAGGTAGCCATCGTTACCGGCAGCGCCCGGGGCATGGGGCGGGTATTCGCCCTGCGTTTGGCCAGAGAAGGGGCTAAAGTGACCGTTTGTGATGTCCTTGACTGTGCCCCGGTGGCTAAAGAGATAGAAGCTATCGGCGGCGAAGTGCTGGCGCTCAAAACCGATGTTACCAGTGAAAAGGATACCGCCGAGATGGCTCAAAAGACGGTTGACCGCTTCGGCCGGATAGACATACTGGTCAACAACGCCGCCGTTATCGGCGCTATTGAGGTCAAGGACTTCGCCAAACCGGTGGACAAGATAGTCTCGGCGGACTGGGACCGGATTCTGGCGGTCAACATTAAAGGCGTATTCTTAAGCTCTAAGGCGGTTATTCCCTACATGAAAAAGCAGGGCGGCGGCAAAATCGTCAATATGTCTTCAAATGTCGCCTTCACCGGCCTGCCCGATTTCATTCACTACAGCACCTCCAAGGGCGGCGTGCTCACCATGACCCGCGGCCTGGCCTGGGCGCTGGGCGAATTCAACATCAACGTAAACGCGGTGGCCCCCGGCCTGGTTATGACCGAGGCGATGCAGGCGGCCTTTAACGCCGAATATTCAAAAATGGTGGTGGGTCACCAAGTGCTCAAGAGGAAAATAGAGCCGGAAGACGTGGCCGGAGCGGTGCTCTTTCTGGCCTCCGATGAAGCCGCTATGATTACCGGGCAAACACTGGCCGTTAACGGCGGCGAATACATGCACTAACTAGTAGCTGGAGGAGTAGACGTTGCGCAGCACCTCGGGGATGGTGGTGATGCCCTCCTTCACCTTGAGCATGGCGTCGTGTTTCAGCGGCTCCATGCCCTCCTCGATGGCCTGGGCGCGGATTTGAGAGGCGGCGGTATTCTCGATGAACATCTGCTTCACCTTTTCACTTAAAGTCATCAGCTCGAATATGCCGCACTGTCCCATAAAGCCGGTGCCGCCGCACAGGTTGCAGCCCGCCCCCCGGTAGAACTTGTCGGGCGGCTCGCCCATTTCCTCTTTATAAGCCGCCAGCTCCTCGGCGGCCGGCTCATAGGCTTCACGGCAGTGGGGGCAGACACGGCGCACGATGCGCTGGGAGATGGTGCCGGCCAGCGCCGAGCATATCAGGTAGGACTCAGCCCCCAGGTCCTGCAGGCGGAAAAGAATGCCCACGGCATCATTGGCGTGCACCGAGGAAAAGACCAGGTGGCCGGTAAGGGCCGCCTGGATGGCTATCTTGACGGTTTCGGTGTCCCGTATCTCCCCCACCAGGATGATGTCGGGGTCCAGCCGCATAAAGGCTCGCAGGCTGTTGGCGAAAGTAACCTCGGCCTTGGGGTTCACCTGGAACTGGTTGATACCGGGCAGGTGATATTCCACGGGGTCCTCGATGGTCATGATGTTGCGGTCTTTACTGTTGAGCTGGTTAATAGAAGCATACAGGGTGGTCGTTTTTCCGGAGCCGGTAGGCCCCCCCAGCAGTATTATGCCGAAGGGAAGCTTAAGCAGCTGCTGGTATCTTTTCAGGGTACCGGATAAAAAGCCCAGGTCGGTCAATTTCAGCAGGGAGGCCGATTTGTTCATGATGCGCAGCACCGCCATTTCCCCGTAGATGGTGCTGGCGCAGGCGACGCGTATATCTATATTCTTGCCGTCGACGTTAACCGCGTACTGCCCGTCCTGGGGCCGCCTTCTTTCGGCGATGTTCATGTTGGCCATGATCTTCAGCCGGGAGATGAGGGCGTCGTGAATTTTCCGGTTCAGGGACATCTTGTCCATGAGCACCCCGTCGATGCGGTACCTTACCTGGATCTTGTCTTTTTGCGGCTCGATGTGAATATCGGAAGCCCGGCTCCTTATCGCCTGCAGGATAAGCCGGTTGAGGGTGCGTATGGCCGGTGCCTGGGCCTCCTCGGAGAGGAGCTGCTCCGGCTTTACCTCTTCCTCGGGCGGGGCTTCCAGCACGGTGAGCTCTTCCCCGCCGCCGCCGCCGCCCCCGTAGTTCCGGTCGATGGCCTCGCTGATTTCATCGGGAAAGCCCATCATGGGCTCGATCCGCATCTTGGTCACGACGGCAATATCACCGATAGTCCCCACATCCGTGGTATCGGCCATCACCAGGGCCAGGGACTTGCCGATAACATCCAGCGGCAGCACGTTATACTTCCGGGCCAGTTCCTCTGGAATCAGCCTCAGAATCTCCGGGCTGATGGTATGCCGCTTGAGGTCAATCAGCGGCACCTTTAACTGTATACTGAGCGCCCTGGCCAGGTCGCGGGGAGAAATCGCTCCCTCTTCGACCAGGACCTCCTCGAGCTTCTTATCGCCCTGGCGGGCAACCTTGGATATTTCCTGCATCTGCCCGGCTTCAATCAGCCCTATTCTAACCAGGACTTCTTCCAGTCTCTCCTTGGACAGCTCCTCACTGGTGGTGCTCATACTAACGCCATTATGACACTAAAGTTGCCTTTTGTCAATACATTTTGCGCATGATTGTATTGACTTATGGCACAAAATAGCATATAATGTGCCTACTGGCATTGACGCCCGCTTTTAGAATCACTCTCTGAAACGGCGGTAAATACAGGGAAGGAGCAGTTGTTATGAGCAGTGACACCGGACCGGCCCGGAACGGCAGGAAGATACTGGTGGTGGATGACGAGCCCCATGTCATCAGGTCGCTGGCCTTCGTCTTGAGCAAGGAAGGCTATGATGTGGCTTCGGCGGGAGACGGCGAAGACGCTCTGGCCAAGATTCGCGCATTAAGACCGGATCTGGTCTTTCTCGACGTGATGATGCCCAAGAAGAACGGCTACGAGGTGTGCCGGGAGGTAAAGAAAGACCCCGGCCTGCGCCATATTTGCGTCATCATGCTCACGGCCAAGGGCCAGGAGTCGGACCGGGAGCAGGGCTTGAGCGCCGGTGCCGATGAGTTCCTGACCAAGCCCTTCAGCCCTATAGGGGTGGTGGAAAAAGTCAGGGAGCTACTCCGATAGGTGATTAACCGCCGGCAAGAGCCTCGATTTTCCTGTCGGCCCGCTTTACCGCCAGATAAGAACCCGGGGGGACTGAGATGAAGGTAGCCGCCAAATTAAGTACCGGATTTCTACTTGTCGTCCTGCTGATATGGGTCGCCGTCTTTTTTGCTCAAAATACCTACAACAGGATGCAGGGAGAGTTCGCGGCGGTAGAAGAGGAAATTATTCCCGGCGTAATTGCCATGTCCAAAATGGAAATACTGGCCAACCAGATAGCTTATGAGACTGTTGCCTATATAAATACCGGCAGAGAGGAAAATAAACAGGCCGTAATCCTGGCCGCGGAGCAGCTTGAAGCCTTGGGGCAGCAGTATCTGGCCTATGAGATCAGTGAAGGGCCAGAGGAACGAGAGATGGCCGAAATACTGGTGACCGGAACCGATGCCTTTGCCTCATCGGCTGTTATGCTTGTTCGCTTTAGAGAATCGGGATTAGTCAGCGATGAAGTATTGCTGGAAACTGCGGTCTACCCGCTTTTCCCGCCGATGCTACAGCTATTTGAAGATAACAAAGCGTCCACTATGGAAAAGCTGGCTGTTGCCGAAGCCGCCGCCCGCAGTGCCTATACCTCCGGCGTGTATATTCTTTTACTGGCCGCCGGTCTGGTCACGGCTTTAGCCGCGGCGGTGGCGCTCTTCATATCAAGGTCGATTACCAGGCCGCTTCAGGCTCTGCATAGAGGCACCGAGATAATAGGGCGGGGCGACCTGAATTACCGGGTAGGCACCAGGGCAAAGGATGAGATAGGCCAGCTCTCCAGGGCCTTCGACCGGATGACCGGTAATTTAAAAAATTCTACCGCCTCGATTGAAGACCTTAATAAAGAAATAGCCGACCGCGAGCAGGTGGAAGAGGCGCTCCAGACCGAGAAGAATAAGCTGCAATCGGTAATAGGTGCCATGGAAGATGACCTCAGCATACAGGATAAAGACTTTAATATTATCTATCAGAATAAGCCGTCGAGAATAAGTTATGGTGGCGACCATATAGGGGAGAAGTGTTACCGGGCATATGAAGGCAGAGACAAGATATGCCATGGCTGCCCGGTGAAAAAGGCGTATAAGGACAGCAAGTCTCATACTGTAGAGAGGAGTCATGCATTGCCTTCGGGTGAGGTTGCCTTCTTTGAGAACACGGCCAATCCCATCAGAGACGCCGGGGGAAAGATAGTCTCCTGTCTTGAGATTGGCCGGGACATCACCGAGCGCAAGCAGACGGAAGGGAAAATCCGCCAGCAAAACGAGTTCCTGAATACCGTATTAAATTCCCTCAGCTACCCCTTCTATGTTCTGGATGTCAATGATTATACGGTAAAGATGAGTAATCAAGCGGCCAAAGCGGAAGGTTTGCCCGATGCCACCACCTGTTACAGCCTCATCTACAAAGCAGACAAGCCCTGCGGCAGCAAAGAGCAGACTTGTCCGCTGGAAGAGGTCAAGAAAACCAAGAAAGCGGTGGTGGTGGAGCACACCCACTATGATGGCAACGGCGGTGCCAGAAGCATCGAGATTCACGGCCACCCCATTTTCGATGCTGAAGGCAATGTCGTCCAGATGATAGAGTACTCTCTGGACATCACCGACCGCAAGCGGGTAGAGGATGAGCTGCAGGAAAGCCAGAGGTTCAGCTCCACCCTGCTGCAAAACTCACCCAACCCGATACTGGTTCTTGACCCGGATACCTCGGTAAGGTATGTAAACCCCGCCTTTGAAAAGCTGACCGGCTTTACTCTGGTCGACACTCTCGGCGTTAAGGCCCCCCACCCTTGGTGGCCTGAAGAACTCCGGGAAGAAATTAGCGCTGGACTTGAAAAGGCCATGGCGCTCGGTGGTAAGGTGGGCGAGCAGGTTTTCCAGAAGAAGAACGGGGAGCGTTTCTGGACGGCACTGAACTCGGTAGAGGTAAAGCACGGCAGCAAGCAGCCCTATTTCCTGTTGAACCTGCTTGATATCACCGAGGCTAAGCGGATGGAAAAGGCGTTGCGGGATAGTGAAGAAAAGTGGCATTCCCTGGTAGAAAATGCCCCCGATATCATTATGCTCATTGACCGTGACAGAACGATACAGTTCATAAATCATGTGGTAGCAGGGCTCGATGTTAAAGATATAATCGGGAGGAGTATTTATGACTATATTCAGCCCGATAGTCACGATATAACGAGGGAAACTGTCGATAGGGTTTTTGAAACTGGAGAGTCTGGTTACTATGAGATTGAGGGAGTTGGCCCTGATGGAAGAATATCATGGTACGGAACCAGCGTGAGATCTATCAAGATTGATGGAGAAGTTGTTAGTATAATTCAAATGTCCTCAGACATCACCGAGGCTAAGCGGGCGGAAGAGCAGTTGCGGGAAAGCGAGGGGCGTTACCGCAATCTGTTTGAGAACACCCACGATATGATTCAAAGCGTGGACCCTGATGGGCACTTCCTCTTCGCCAACCGGGCCTGGCTGGAGACAATGGGCTATGCCGAGGCAGAACTACCCGGTCTCAACCTGTTCCAGCTCATTAGCCCCGAATCCCTTCCCCATTGCCAGGAAATGTTCGCCAGGGTTATGGAGGGGGAATCGGTAAACAATACCCAGGCTACCTTTGTGGCTAAGGACGGCCGGTTAGTCCTGGTGGAGGGAAATGCCACCGGACGCTATGTCGGCGGCAAATTGTTGTCGACTCAGGGCATCTTCCGTGACATCACCGAGCGCAAACAGACGGAGGAGGTGCTCAAGCAGAAGATGGAGGAACTGCGCATCGCCTACCAGAAGCTCAAGGAACTGGACAAGATGAAGGATAACTTCCTCTCCACGGTATCCCATGAGCTGAGGACGCCCCTCACCTCGATAAAGAGCTTCTCCGAGATTCTGCTCGCCTACGATGAAGACCGGGAGACCCAGAAGGAGTTCCTCAACATCATCAAGGAGGAGAGCGACCGCCTGACCCGGCTGATAAACGATTTCCTCGACCTCTCCAAGATTGAGTCGGGGCGGATGCAGTGGGAAACGGTCGAGCTTTCGGTGGCCGAGGTCATCAAGACGGCCATAAACGCCACCCAGGCGCTGGCGGCCAAGACCAAGCTGAAGGTAAAGGTAACGGTAAGCCCCAACCTGCCCACTGTCACCTCTGACAAAGACAGGCTGGTGCAGGTGGTGACCAACCTGCTCAGCAACGCCATCAAGTTTACCCCCGAGGGAGGCAGGATTGAGGTTAAAGCGCGGATGCACAAGAGCGATAAGTCAAAGGAAAAATCGGATGCGGTAGTGGTCAGCGTCACCGATAGCGGCATCGGCATTGACGCCAAGGACTACGATAGCATCTTCGAGAAGTTCAAGCAGGTAGGTGATACCCTCATCGATAAACCCAAGGGGACCGGCCTGGGCCTGCCCATCAGCAAAGAGATAATAGAGCACTTCAGGGGCAGGCTCTGGGTGGAGAGCCAGCTGGGCAAGGGCAGCACCTTCTTCTTCACCCTGCCGCTGGCGCATGGAGCCGGGCGATAGAGCTGGCCTGGCTGCGGCTTGGTTATCAGCCCTTGGCCGAAAGCCAGGCGGCCACTTTGTTTAACAGCACTTCCCGGTCCACCGGCTTGGTCATATACTCATCGGCGCCAACTTTGAGCCCGGTAGCCTTATCCGATTCCTGCCCCTTGGCCGAAAATATTAGAATGGGCAGCCCGGCGGTTTTAGGCTCGCTCCGCAGGCTGTGGCAGATTTCAAAGCCGTCTATACCCGGCAGCATAACGTCCAGGATAAGCAGGTCGGGGTTGTCCTCCCTGGCCTTTTTCAGCCCCTCCAGCCCGTTCTGGGCGGTGAGCACCTGGTAGCCCTCTTTTTCCAGTATATAGCTGGTGGCCCTGAGTACGCTGGGATCATCCTCAACGATGAGAATCCTTTTAGAGATTAGAATCACCCCCCTTCCGTTGCCGGGGCACTTTCGGTGATAATAATACCGGCTTGTTAGTATTATAGCACATTAATTGCCTTTAGTCACCAGTAATATCATGTATACGTTGACTTTTGGCAAATTAATTGTCGTATGTTGACATTTTGACCAGTGGACACTATACTCAAGCTCCAGTACAATAGCGCTGCAGGGAGATAGAACATGGTAGTGGTCACCGGGGCTACCGGCCACATCGGCAATGTCCTCGCCCGCCGGTTAACGGCACAGGGACAGGCAGTGCGTGCCCTGGTAATGCCCGGTGACGACCTCCGCCCGCTCACCGGCCTCGATGTAGAAATCATTTACGGCGATGTCACTGACCTCGCCAGCCTGGAATTGGCCTTCACCGGGGTGGATATTGTCTTCCATCTGGCCGGTATTGTAACCATAATGCCGGGGATGGCCGGGGTGCTGGAGCGGGTGAATGTGGGGGGAGTGCGTAATGTGGCTGCCGCCTGCCGCGCTGCCGGCGTCCGCCGTCTCGTCTATACCAGTTCCGTCCACGCCATCGCCGAGCCGCCGCAGGGCACGGCCATTGATGAGTCCCAGCCCTTCGACCCCAACCGTGTCCTGGGGGACTATGCCCGCAGCAAGGCGCGTGCCACCCTGCTTCTCCTCGATGAAGTGGCTAAGGGAGGGCTTGATGCCGTCATCTGCTGCCCCACTGGCGTCATCGGCCCCGGAGACTACGGCATTTCCAACATCGGCCAGCTCATACTCGATTTCGCCAGCGGGCAGCTGAAGTCGTATGTCAGCGGTGCCTATGACTTCGTTGACGTGCGTGACGTTGCCCGCGGTCTTATCCTGGCCGCCGAAAAGGGGCTGAAAGGTCGTCACTATATCCTCTCCGGCGCCCAGGTACAGGTGCCGGAGTTGATGAAGGAACTGGAGAAGGATATCGGTTACCCCGCCCCCACTTTCCGGATACCGTCGGCCATAGCCCGCGCCGCCGGGGTGCTGGCCAGTGCCTACTATCGGCTGTTGCGGAGGCGCCCCGTGTTTACCGCTTACTCCATTGACGTGTTGCGCAGCAATTCTCAGGTTAGCTCGGCGCGGGCGCGTGAAGAGCTCGGCTTCACCAGCCGGCCCTGGCGGGAGTCCATCCGCGACCATGTCGAGTGGTTCCGCGCCGGGGCAATGCTGCCCGGGCGTGGCTAATCTTTTACCCCGTTCTCTATAACCCCCTTGAATCGGGCAATATTGATAAGGCCTTGATAAAATTAGGGCAGGCTGGTAGTATTTCCCCAGATTGTTGGCTAAGCGATAACGGAGGCTAAAAATGGAGAGCATGAAGGATAAGGCGGCGATAGTCGGTGTGGGCTATACCACGCAGGGCAAGGTCCCCGGCCGGAGTTCGATGAGCTTTCATATAGAGGCGGCCAGGAACGCTATTGAGGATGCCGGTTTAAAGATAGGGCAGGTGGACGGCCTGTTGATGCAGCCGCCGATGGCGGCCATGGGCGACCCGATGGTGGCCCCGCCCTACCTGGCGCAGAAGCTGGGCCTCCGCGTCCGCTTTATGGCCGCCCACGATGTCTGGGGGGCCTCGGCGGGCTGTATGGCCCAGCATGCCGCCTGGGCCGTCGTCCACGGGCTGGCCGACTACGTTGTCTGCACCTACGGCGAGAACGCCCTGTCCGGCATAAGTGAGTACGGCGCGGCCCTGAACGGGGGCATTGAGTACGGCATGTTCGGCGCCGTGGCCGGCTACGCTCTGGCCGCCCACCGGGGTATCTACGAGTTCGGCACCGGCCCCGAGACCTGGAAGGAAATAGCCGTGGCCTCGCGAAAATGGGCTAATCTCAACCCCGCCGCCAGGTACTATGACCGGCCCATGAGCTATGAAGACTACTACAACTCCAGGCTGGTTGTCGAGCCATTTCGCCTCTTTGATATCTGTCTCATCAGCGACGGCGGCCGGGCCTTTATCGTGACCACGGCGGAGAAGGCCAGGGACTGCAAGAGGAAGCCGGTTTATATCATGGGGATGGGACAGGACCACTCGGCGACCAATGCCCCCCAGGCGACCCATCTGGCCGGCCCCATCGGGGCCAAGGTCTCGGGAGAAGAGGCCTATAAGATGGCCGGGGTTACCAAGGACGACATTGACGCCTGTGAGATTTATGACTGCTTTACCTATACCGTGGAGCTGACCCTGTCCGGTTACGGCTTTTTCGCCCTGGGGGAGGGTAAGGACTTCCTCAAGGCGGAGCGTCTGGCCCCCGGCGGCGACTTCCCGGTAAATACCTCGGGGGGACAGCTTTCCGAGGCCTATTTCCAGGGGTTCACCGCCCTTACCGAGGCCATTGTCCAGCTGCGCGGCGAGGCCGGTAAGAGACAGCTGGGCACCGTGCCCAGGACCAAGAGCCCGGAGATTATCATGGTCAGCCACAACGGCGGGGTACTGCAGACGCACAGCACCCTTATTCTGAGGAGGTAATAGACGATGAGCTATGAGAAACCTTTACCGGTTATCGACGAAGATAACGCCCCCTACTGGGAGTACGCCAGAGAGCACCAGCTGAGGATGCAGAAGTGCGCCAGCTGCGGCCATATCCGCTTTCCGGTCAGTCTTATCTGTCCCCGGTGCCATGCCCTGGAGACGGAGTGGATCAGGTTGAGCGGTAAGGGGAAGGTCTATAGCTATGTTATCTATCATCAGGCCTACCATCCCGCCTATAAGGACGATATACCCTATGCGGTGGCCATCATCCAGCTGAAGGAAGGGCCGCGCATGGAGAGCAACATCACCGGCTGCCGCATGGAGGACATCGAAATCGGTATGCCGGTCGAGCTCTACTTTGATGATGTCACCGGGGACGTTTCGCTGCCCAAGTTCAGGCTGGCGGAAGGAGGTTAGCCGTGAGCTATAAGCATCTGTTGTACCAGAAGGAAGACGGCATCGGTCTGGTCACCGTTAATCGGCCGGAGCTGTTAAATGCTCTGGACAGCCGGGTCTTTACCGAAATATTTAAACTGTTCCAGGAGATTGAAGACGACCCCGAGGTGGGCGTGGTCATCCTCACCGGCAGCGGCCAGAAGGCTTTTATCGCCGGCGTCGATGTCAGCGGGATGAAGGACAAGAGCGGCGTCGAGATAGAGGCTTTTGTGGCCGTCGCCAGGAAAACGGGCGACCGCATTTTCAGCTTAAGCAAGCCGGTTATCGCCGCCGTTAACGGCTTTGCCCTGGGCGGCGGCTGGGAGATGGCCATGAACTGCGATTTAATTATAGCCTCCCAAAACGCCCGCTTCGGCCAGCCGGAGATATCACTGGGCATCGTCCCCGGCGGCGGCGCCATGCAGAAGCTGGCCCGGACCATCGGGCTGGCCAGGGCCAAGGAGCTGGTCTACACCGGCGATATCATTGACGCCGACAGGGCGCTGGCGATGGGGCTGGTTAATAAGGTGGTGCCGCCGGAGAGTCTGATGACGGAGGCCACAGCCCTGGCCAGGAAATTATTGAGCAAGAGCGGGGTGGCCCTGTCTTTCGCCAAGAAGGCCATCAACAGCGGCACGGCCATGAGCCTGGACGCCGGCATTGATTTAGACGAGACCTTCTTCGCCCGCTGCTTTGACACCGAGGACCAGAAAGAGGGGATGAAGGCCTTTCTGGAGAAGAGAAAGCCCCGGTTCAAAAATAAGTAAAGGACGAATATCAAGCTTTGAGAGGAGCGCCGTTATGGAAAAACCAGCCCAAAAATTTAAGGTTGTCCCGCCGGCAAGCCCCGATGAGGGCACCGAGCCGGTCTATGCCGGCAGACCCAGAAACCTGGCCCAGCTATTGAGTAACACGGTAAAGAACTGCGGTGACCTGGAGGGGGTTATCATTACCGACCCCGCCGCCCGGTTGACCTTCCGGCAGTTCGCCTCGTCGGTAGATAATATAGCCTCGGCCCTATATCACGGCTACGGGGTCAGGAAGGGAGACAGGGTGGCTCTGATGCTGAGGAACGGCCTGGAGTTCGCCGCCAGCTTTTTCGCCCTGGCCCGGCTCGGCGCCATAACGGTGCCGCTGAATACCGCCCTTAAAGGGGAGGAACTGGCTTTCCAGGTGGCCGATTCCGGCGCCGCGGCGCTGATAGTGGAGCCCAAGTTCCACCAGTTAATGGCCGGGGTCAGTTCGGGAGTCAAAGGGGTAAAGCATATCTTTATCACCGGGGATGACCCACCGGCGGGAACGGTGGCCTTCTCGGAGCTGCTTGAAGAGCGGCAGTCGCCGCCGGAAGTCAGGGTGGACGAGACGGACAGCGCCGTCATCATGTATACATCGGGAACAACGGGCACACCCAAGGGGGCGCTGTTGTCCCATCAGGCTATCATTACCGGAGCCATGAATATGGCCCAGTTGTGTGACCTGCGCGTGGGCCGGGATAAGATACTGGTGGTGGTGCCCCTGTTCCACATCACCGGGCTGGCCATAGCCTTCTGTTCGGCGGTGTACGCCGGCATTCCGGCGGTGATTGTCAGGAAGTTCAAGACTGATGAAGCCCTGAAGATTATCGCTGAAGAAAAGGTGACCACCATGGTGGCCGTGCCCACCATATTATGGCTGATGCTTAACGAGCCGGAACTGGCCGGCTACGACCTGAGCTCTATGCGCCAGTTTGCCGCCGGCGGCTCGGCCTCGCCCGAAGAATTACTCAAGGCCTGTGCCGCCAGGTTGCCGGGAGTCCAGCTTATGCCCGGCTACGGGCTTACCGAGGCCACCGCCATGACCCACACCACCAACAGCCTTGACGAGGCCCTGACCAGGCTCGGCTCGGTGGGCAAAGCGCTGTCGATACTGGAGGACAGGGTGGTTGACGCTTCGGGGAAAGATCTGCCCCCGGGCCAGCCGGGAGAGCTGCTGGTGAAGGGCTGTCAGGTTATGAAGGAGTACTGGAATAATCCCGAGGCGACCCGGCAGACCATCGTCGACGGCTGGCTGCATACCGGGGACATCGCCAGGGTCGCCGAAGATGGCTACACCTATATTCTGGACCGGATGAAGGACATGATTATCCGGGGCGGTGAGAACATCTACAGCATCGAGGTGGAGAACGCGCTATACCGCAACCCCAAGGTGCTGGAGGCGGCCGTGGTCGGCGTGGATGACCAGGTCTTCGGCGAGCAGGTCAAGGCCGCCCTGGTGCTCAAGCCGGGTGAGCGGGCCACCGCCGAGGAGATTCAGGAGTTCTGCGGGCAGTATCTGGCCTACTTCAAGGTGCCCAAGTACATCGAGTTCATGGAGAGCCTGCCCCGCAATCCGGCGGGCAAGGTTATCAAGGCCCGGCTGAAATAGCCGTCACAGTTGGGGCGGCGGGAGACCTATTTCTTTATAAACCTGCTGGTAGAACTGGACACGCTGATCGGTATAGCCCGGCAGCACCCACATCATTTCCTGCAGATTCTGGGTAATGGTAGCCAGCCAGTCAAAAGGAATCGATATCAGCTGCCGGTCTTCGGGAAGTATCTGTCTCACCTTCATGCCGTAGCCAAGCCCGGTAACTATGTAGTTCACCTTGCCGGTTATGTAGGGGTAGGCGTAGAGCCAGGCGCATCCCAGCACGTTGGTCATCTTACTGGACCACGTTTCCCCGGTGGTATAGCTCATTGCCCTCAGCAGGATTTCGGTCTGGCTGGCGTTATCGGTGAGGATTATCAAGAGGTCGGGGTCGGATGATATCTGGTCTAGCGGGGAGAAAGCGACGTATTTGACGGTGTCTTTCTCCAGTCTGGGTACGCCGTCATAGTAGATTCGGCGGTTGACCCGGGCTTCCTTGTAGATTTTGTAGGCGGGGCCGAGGTATCCGGCTTTGATAATTTCGGGAAGCTCGCCTCCCAGTACGTACAGTGCCGCGCCGCAGGCATGGTTGGCCGGATCGGTGAAGAAAGGGGCTTGTCTCTGTTGGGCTTCTGCAATCATCTGGCAGAAGGCCAGATTTTTGTCCAGCCTCTCGATGTCGTCGGGTTTATGGTAGAGAAACTTAACCCCTACCGGCGGACTCTCAAAATTGAACTTTTTGAATACGGACAGGTCAGGTTTGTTGGAAGCCATGTCTTCCCCCCTTTTTCGTTATATTTTGTCTGTATACTCTACGGGATTAGGCTCCTGGTTAAAAATGACGGGTCGTGAATGGGCAGTATGATGTCGGCCAGCTCTTTTATTCTGACCACGCTGTCGTAGGCCTGGAAGAGGTCGCTGTGTATGGCCGGGGCGATGGCCGGTATCTTTTTGCCGTCGGGCAGGGCCGGCGGGTTATAGTTATCCAGTATCGAGCAGAGCCCAGCGATAACCGCTGTGCCCTGGTCGGTCTTGACGCTGACTGACTGGCCGCCCGGCGAGTGTCCCGGGGTAAATAATATATTTATATCGTCGGAGATTTTAAAGTCGCCGTCAACTACCTCGAACTTAAGATTGTCGAATAATTTCGGGTCGTATAGCCCGGCCCATACCGGGTGGGGGTTCCGGGCAAACTCAAGCTCTCGCTTCTGGACCATCACCCGGGCATTGGGAAACCGGGAGGCGAAAGCGGTGTGGTCGAAGTGAAGGTGCGTTTGTATTATCAGGTCAATATCTTCGGCGGCAATGCCGGCTTTATCCAGGCCGGACTCGAGGCTCTGCAGGTTATGGGCGGCTATGCCGATTTTGGCCAGGTGTCCGGGGTCTCCCCCCGAATCCACCAGTATTTTTTCTCCGGCGCCCTCGATGTACCAGATGTAGCCGGTGACGCAGAGCGGCTGGCCGAAGTTGGCGAAGTAGGTCATGTGGGACTTGTCGGACGGGGATACCCAGAGCGGTATGGGGTGAATGGTACAGTGTTTCATCGGAGCCTCCTTAATTGAGCAATACCGGGCTGCCAGGGCAATATTATCACAAGACTTCCCGGGGGGCAAAATTAACGGGAGGATTGACAGCCGCCGCGGCAGAGAGTAGCATTCCCTTAACGAACCCGAATTTAGCAGCAGGAGGCGAAAGCGATGTTTGACCCCTTGACCTTTGGCACGGAGAAGTGCACCGGAGTCGATGATTTTCTCCGGCCGGAACACCTCATAACCGAGCAGGACAGGATGGTAGTCAGGGCCATCAGGGACTTCGTCGATAAAGAAGTCCTGCCCCACGAAAAGGAATTTGACGATTACTGGGACTGGACGGAGAGGGAGGGGCC
>Ga0315553_10000480_pt1 | contig 35521 bp, 34 predicted proteins | sample SalMarSW160140MG_FD_203099 | JGI IMG/M metagenome (GOLD analysis project Ga0315553, IMG submission 203099) | Salt marsh sediment microbial communities from the Plum Island Ecosystem LTER, Massachusetts, United States - Salt Marsh Sediment SW1601-40 ... | reverse complement strand
TAATCACCTGCCTATCTCCGTGCCTGTTACAGAAGTTTCTGGTGTCTGTCATTTCCAAACAACGATTGCATTCCGGACAGATTTTAGCATATTTATAGAATGTTCCTAGCCAGTCGAAAAAGAACCCACAGCGCTCGCACATATATGGGATTTCTTCGTTCTCCTCACTAACACGCACCTCTTGGAAGCAGATCGGACTATAGATGCCGTTACGCATAGAAGCGACTGGAGCACTACAATAGTATAACCCCCTCCTTAAGGTTACACCTTGAATAATTCCTAACCCTGCTACCATAAGGGCCATCGGAAATGACTGCGGTGCAATCCCCAAACTAATATCTATTAGACTTAATGGTCTATACCTATTTCTTATCATTTGAGAAGGTTCAGCGATTAGTAATTGCTAATATGTCGAACCCGCATACCCAAGGGTTCCGAATCCCACCCCCTTGAAGATTACATTGAGGACTTTATTCGAAATAAGATTCAAACTATTAGGAAGAGAGTTGATGGAATAATTCCACCTTATGATTATTCAGTACGAGGCACACTTAGTTCGGAGGAATATAAAGAAATTGAATTAGTAGTATTATGTAACATAAAACTTCTTGCCCATCAGCATCGTAGGAACCAGCAATACAAATATGCTAATGCCAGCGTACCAACTGTTCAAGGACCCTCCAATGTAGATTGCGTCATGAATAATGACTCCTGTAATTAACAAACCTATTATTTTTTGCAATATAGAATTCGTCATAGCCGACTTTGCAGAAGATATAACTCTAAGAATAGATAATATGAAGCTACCAAAAATAAAGAGGTAAATCCAAGTATAATCATTAAAGAGGCCAGTAACTGCAGCATAGGCACCGATAATTAGAGGTGAGACAAAAAGTATGGCATTTAACCGCCCTATCCTGAATAACTGGATCTTGATGGTCTCATATTTGCTGAGAACTGAAATCCCTGAAATATAAATAAACTCAGAAAAACATACTAGAAATATTCTGTAGTCATTCTCTTCCTCAGTAAAACTCAGATTTGTACTGGCACCTAGGACAACGTTTAGTACACGGGTACTACCCATGACTACTGGACCAAAAAAGGAATTCTTTAGCACAAAATCGTAAAGGAAAATTAGGACGATCAGTAATACTACGACAATGAAAGTCGTAGCAGATATGAAATAGCCGAGAACGGTCGATATTACAATGAGTAACAACCCCAGAATAACAGCATTTCTAAGCGTAATCTTACCAGATGGAATTGGTCGGTTATGTCGTTCTTTATGATCTATTTTTCTATCAGCTACATCATTAAAGATAACCCCAGCAGCGTACAGGCTCGCTGATACCAGTATAAGTAGAACTACCGTATCTATGTCAATAGAGTTATGTGTGTGAACTGAAAAGTATCCGGCAAAAATATTAGATGGCAGCGTGAATAGATTTGGGGATCTCACTAATGTCAAATAGCTCTTGACTAGTTGGGTGTTCATTTTTGGTTCACTGGAATAGTATGATGATACATTGGGATATTCATTGCTTTTCCGATCCTCTCACTGCTATTACACACGAAGAATTGGAGGGCAGACGTGAAGGTTAAGCATAAATGTCATTAGAGCGTTAATATTGAAATCAGTGGGTAGCCCTATACTGCCGGATGATGACGGCATAGTTCTGAAGATGGAGGAGATGCAAGTGGAAGAATTATACCATTGTATTTTTGATAGGATAGTCTATTTGTTCTATAAAGATTCACAGGATTTTCTTCATTGTTATGAGATCGGCGACAAACAAGTTGTGAGCGAAATCGAAGCAAACCCTGATGATTTTAAGGAAATAATAAAGAAATATAGCATCGATATTAGGTCGCAATAACATTATATATAGTAATATAAGGGATAGAGTTAAAAGATGTCGGCACAGGGTAGTAATGGAAGCAAGCCAAGAAACGCGGTCTTCATCGGCAAAAAACCTCTCATGACGTATGTAACCGCAACTTTGGTGCAATTGGCAAACGAACCCATTGTTGTTATCAAAGCAAGAGGAAAAAGCATCACTAGGGCTGTTGACGTGGCACAAATAATTGTGAAGAGAATGGATACATTGGGATACAAAATTGGACCAGTTAAAGTGGGAACTGAGATAGTTTCATCCGAAGACGGAAAGCCACGCAATGTATCCACCATAGAAGTTTCAATATCTAGGTCAAAATAGTCGCCATCACAATTTAAGTTCAAACTATTTGAATTCACCATTTTGAACATTCTTTAGCCCTCTCCAATATTCGTAGATGGCTTGAAAAAGAGCCATTCGCATGCAGTGACATCGGTAAGGTAAGGCGGCCTTGTTGCATTAGTTTGGCACGTATGCAAAATATTTATCGATGGAAGCGAAGCAGGACTAATACACGAATTAAAGCAGGAAATACAGAGTACCAGAATTATCATTTGTTACCCAAAGAAGTAATACGTGGTTATGAGACTGTGAGTATAACAAAATCGTACCGATTCACTTTCGCACCCGACATAAAACAATGCTAGTCCAGATAGTAGTCCAGACAGTAGCGAAGCGCCTAATCCGAATAGATACATCCTTTGACAAACTAATTATCGCACTCAGAACCGCAAAAGCAAAAGGAGACTGCAATAGCACCTGAAACTCCCGAAGGTTTGATAGCTCTAGATCGGGTATTCTCTCCAGACTGTCGCGGAGATATATATCCGGCACAGGAGCTTTCCTGTACTATAACATATCAGTTTATTTCTGATACCATAAATGTTGGTACTAGGCCAGGGATTAGGATCGCATGTAAAGCATTGCGTTTTGCATTGGATTAGACGTTATAGAGATTTATTGTTGGCACTAATGATTGTTATGACTGTGAGGATAGCGCAGGTTATTCAGCATACTATTGATCCACCTAATGTGTATGCATCTGGAAGGTCTGGAGGTGCGAACTGGCTGCAGCTTGATGCTGATAATACTCTAATTATTGAAGGGGAACGACCAGCAGGTTGTATTCGCAATGGTATATTACTTGCTGGAGGTGGCCACTTGTTGTTGTTGCGCTCCAAATCCTTGAAGAACCCGCTGGTTGAGGAGGCATTTTTGGAATGGGGGGATAATTTACGAGGTATTATAGACCGTCTGACCTGATGAGGACAGTGAATGTTGTATGGACTAGGAAAGTGTTTCTTGTAAGAACCTGATGTCGAGTCAAGTTTGACTCGAGGTTGAATCCTGTTTTTCGATGTATCTGACAGGATTAAGGACACAATCCTATAAGTTGGAAGGTTGTATGAAGATACAAAACGTAAAACGAATATTAATAGTCCCCATATCAGATTTTTATAGGTCGTGTGGAAGACGTGCACAAACATCTAATTGTCTTTAATGTGGTGGGTTTAGAATCGTCTAATATCTTTGCAGAGAACCTGCCTAACATTCAACATATTGCAGAACTAGGGGCATACTGCCCGGTCACACCTGTTTTCCCTGCAGTCACATCTACTGTGCAGGCAAGTTTGTTAACGGGTAAATATCCTAATGAACATGGAATAATATCGAATGGAACATATGATAGATCTAAGTACTCCGTTTCATTTTGGGATCAAGACAGCTCACTTGTTAATGCTCAAAGGATTTGGGATTTCCTAAACGGCGGCGCATCTGGAGACTTAAAGAGTGCGGTCCTATTCTGGCAGAACACACTTCATGCAAAATCGGATATAGTCGTAACTCCTAAACCTATTCATCTTGAACAAAGCATGATTATGTGGTGCTATTCTAGGCCTCCGGGTTTTTATGAAGATGTTCTAAAACCTAAATTAGGTGAATTTCAACTATCTACATATTGGGGACCGTTTGCGTCATCCAAAGCAACTGAGTGGATAGCTGGGGCGACGGAAGTTACATTCGAGATGCAAAGACCATCAATACTTTTTACCTATTTTCCTCATGTCGATTATTCTGCTCAGCGCTTTGGAAAAAATAGCAGGGAAGTAAAAGAGGATCTGGTTAAGACAGATGCCTTAATAGGACGGTGTATCGAAAGGGTAAAAAAATTAGATCTGTTCGATTACACAGAATTTGTAGTCTTGTCTGAATATCCATTTTACGATGTAGATGGATTTATCAATTTGAATCAGCTGCTCAGGGATGCAGGCTTTTTACAAGTTAGAAACATAGGTGGTTATGAATTCATGGATTTTGAATACAGTGATGCCTTCGCAATGGTCGATCATCAAATTGCTCACATTTACGTGAAGTCACCAGTTCAGATTGAGGAGGTTAAGAAGTACTTAGACAAGATCCCGGGAATAGACAAAGTTTTGTCGACGGGAAGCGAGAAGCGCGAATATCAAATAGATCATCCCAAGAGTGGTGATCTAATTGCTATCTCTAAAAAAAATATGTGGTTTACCTACTACTGGTGGTATGATCCAGTTATGGCTCCTCCATTTGCTACTACAGTGGATATACATAGAAAGCCAGGTTATGATCCTGTTGAACTATTTTTCGATCATAATAAGAAATCCATCCCTTTAGACGCAAGTCTGGTAAGAAGCTCCCATGGACGGCCGTTGCAATTAGATAGTGGAAATGCATCTTCAGTTTTTATTACAAGCAAAAAGGACGTAAGGATAAATTCGCTCTTGGCAAAGGATTCTGTGACGTCAGCAGAATTAGGCTCATATCTTATAGAATCGTACACTTGAAGGAAGGGGATGGGCGATGAAATACTCTGTCACCCTGAGTTCCTTCAAGGAGATATTTGAAACGCTCACCTCCGTTCTACCTGTGCTAAAGCAACTAAATTATGATGCAGTTGAGTTTATCGGAGAAAATTATTCACCTAAGTACCTAGATAATTTCACCGAGGTCTTGGCCTCTCATGACCTCAAAGTTTCAGGGGTTACGGGAATGTGGGGCAACGTGAACAGCATGGCAGTGAACAGACGTTTACTCAGCGTTGATCCTGATATTGTTAAAACTGCTGGGAGATACGTGATTCGATGTATAGAACTTTGTAGGCATTTAGGTGGACAGGAATTTAATATTTGCCTTTTCAGTGATCCATATATCTCAATGCCTGACTTTAGCCATAGAGTACTTTCTCATAAACAGAAACTTAAATTGGTTGAAAAATCTGTTCCCCTTCTTCGTAGCCTTTCCAATCACGCCAAAGATCATGGAATTCTCCTGCTTCTGGAACCTCTAAACAGATACGCGACTCCTTATTGTTGTACTGCTGCCGACGCGTTACATATCTGTAAAGCAGTAGACAATGCGAGTTTTGGAATATTATTGGACACTTTTCACATGAATATTGAAGAGGACTCATTTTCAAACGCAATTGAACAGGCAAAAGATTTCTTGTTCCACGTGCATTTTGCAGACAACAATCGGAAAATGCCCGGAAGTGGGCATCTAGATTTTAGCTCAATCTTGAGGGCCATGTATAAAATTGGTTATCAGCGATACATCAGTTTTGAACCAAATTTGGAGCAGGTCACCTATCTTAATTCATTAAGGGAGGGAATCGCCTACATCAAAAGACTATATTTTATAAACTTCAAGGCATGACATATATCTAGAAAAGTGCGTTCTGTTGCACAACTTATTTATGAACCTAATATTGCTATTTATGCAAACAAAGAATAGAAATGCAACCATTCGTTTCGCGTGAAATCTCCTTAATCGAACACTTTGCCAGGGATATAGTTGACGGGCTTTCTGAGGAAAATAATAAGAAATGGATCAAACCAAGGTATCTTTATGATGAAGTGGGATCTAGTCTTTTTGAGAGAATTTGTGAGCAGCCAGAATACTACCCATTCAGAACGGAAACAGGAATTCTCAAGAGATACGACCAAAAAATATTCAAATTTATGGATGCTGATGTCTCCGTCGTTGAATTAGGTAGTGGCAATTCAGCAAAGACGAGGATCTTGCTTTCCTCCTTGCTTGAAAGGCAAAAGCATGTTTTTTACCTTCCGATTGATGTTTCTCAAGAAATTCTGTTGAAGACCACACATGACCTAAACAGAGAATTCACTCGACTCGATACCTTCGGAATAGCTGCTGACTATTCAGAAGGGATCCGTGAGGCTTGCAATATTTCGGCTAAAAATAGAGCAATGCCCGAAAGGAAAGTTGTACTTTTCCTAGGATCTACTATTGGAAATTTTGAATACTCAGAAGCTATTGAATTTCTGATTTCATTGAGAGCGAACATGCAAGCAGGTGATTTCTTGCTTTTAGGATTTGACCTGCAGAAGGATGTTAAATTAGTAGAAGATGCATACAACGATAGACTTGGGTTTACTTCTGCATTTAATCTTAATCTACTGTCCCGAATAAATCGCGAGCTAGGAGGGGAATTCATACAGACGAATTTTCGTCATTTAGCATTTTACAATACTGACCACCATAGAATAGAAATGAATCTCATCTCGAAAATAACACACGATGTATATGTGAATAGACTAGGGAGGTCATTTTCTTTCTCTGAAAATGAACGAATTCATACGGAAAATTCGTATAAGTTCACTTTAGAAAAGATGAAAGATATTGTTGAGGGTTCAGGATTTCGAATTGCAGAAAATTTTCTCGATCATGGTAATTTGTATTGTGTAAGTTTGATGGTTGTAAACAGCTAAAGTATCAAACACAATTACGAAACGTTAGGGATCTGCGGCGCATCTAAAACCTGAAAAAAGTATTCGTTCATTTGGCCTGAAATAGTTTCTATAGCTGTTTCTGATTTGCAAACTGGGCGTTGCAAATGATCCACCTCTAAGAACCTTTTGATTAATGGACCATTTATCGGTATACTCTGGAAATTTCGACTTAAAACGCGGATACAAACTATACTCTGATGAAGTCCATTCCCACACATCCCCTATCATTTGAAAACATCCAAAATAGCTTCTCCCTTGTTTGTACATTCCGGTACGAGTGGGCGCCCAATTGTTAGATTCAAGCACATTTGCGTAATTATGAACATCTATGTTTTCTCCCCAAGGATACAAGAATTTGCGTTGTAACTTCTCATTCCAGCTGGCGGCCTTTTCCCATTCTGCTTCCGTTGGAAGTCGTTTTCCTGCCCATCTAGCATATGCGTTTGCCTCGTAGAAGCTTACATTTACAACTGGTTCTTCAGGATCTAACCTAATTTTGCCTCTAAAGTCCTTCTTCGTCCAGGACCTTTCTCCCTTTTCATAGTTCCAAAAGAGAGGAGCTTTCCAATCTTCCTCTCTGACCAAATCCCACCCGTCAGCCAACCATAGATTATAATCCTCATATCCCCCGTCATCCATAAATCGTCGAAAATCCCCATTGGTCACTGGAAATATATCAATTAGGTAATTCTCGAGGTAGACTTTATGTTCTGGAAGCTCATTATCATAACAGAAATGGTCGCCAGGATAACCAAGATTGTAAATTCCTCCAGGGATCTCAACCATTGAAGGATGTAATTCGCGAACATCAGTGCTATCTTTTAGTGAATCTGTCTGCGTTTCGAATGGTTGCATAGTTGTAGGTCGAAAATTATCATCTGGATCAATGAAACGATTGAAGTAATACTGTAAATCGTAAATCATTAGCTCTTGGTGCTGCATTTCGTGTTGATTAGCTAATTTTATGTCATAGTATGCGACATCACGATAATTGATATTCCCATTTTTCAGAAATCTTGTAACTTCCTTGTCTATAAACGATCTATATTGCAAGGTCTGTCTGATTGTGGGTCTTGGAAATCTTCCTCTCTCAGGTTTGCTTAAAATAAAATCGTACTTTTGATAGTACGAGTTTAAGTAAGCCAAATTAATGTCCTCTGGTAGTGTTATTTTTACTCCATGTTTCTCCAACACTTTATGGTAAAACCAGCTCACATGAGCCAAGTGCCAATTCGGTGGACTGCCAAAATCACTAGCCTGAACCACGGCATCCTCGTGCTTAAGCTGAGAGAACATATTAAGAGTAGCTCGCCTTATGGACTTGAACTCTTTTGTTAGGGATTCTAGTGAATCATGAAGGACCTGCGTCACCTCTTAACATATAGAAATATCATTTATAAACCGATCTAGCGCGAGCCTTTTACGATCAATAAACAGATGGCACCTAATTTATGGCGAGGTAATAAATAATTGCTGTAGATCAGTATACTGTCGATCTGTTAGCCCACCTGACGATTGTCAAAGTACTTATGGCAGAACCAACTATTCCAGCTACTAATGCGCCTGCAGTCTCATGATCTATAAGGTCTGGCATAGCCTGGCCAAACCATTCAGCTATATCTGGCAACACAAGATATGCTGCGAACCCTATTGAGAAACCCATTACCCAGAACAAGAAAATGACAAGTCTTCTTGACATCTCATTCACTCCTCCGCCTATACGTTACAACAAAGTAATTCGTAGTTAACTCCAATCCACCAAATAGACGGCGATGCACAACCCATTTTGGCCATACCACAAATAAGCATTAATGTCAAATATTTTCACATAGAATGACAAAAAAATGGCCCATAGGAACCATTTTAGATCAAATATTCAAAACACGAATTGTATCTATAAAAGTTTTCAATTAAAATAAATACTTATGACCATTTCAAATAAATATAATGCTGACTTCTGCGTTCTGACGATCAAGGTGGTTGGATACGCTCACTTAATTGGGGTCACCAAGCGAATGGTGGAAAATGTTTTTTTAATTAATTTTAGGAAATGGCCGGCTGTAAAATCAAGATCAGGTGTAGAGTGTGGTCAGATGAGTCAAATTGAACTAGGGGTGAAAACAAAGTATGACGAATGTTGACTATTGTACGATTTGTCCTGAATGCAATTCTCGGTTGATCCATGACCAAAGTAAAGGTGAGTACATTTGCGAAAGGTGCGGGTGTGTTGTCATGGATCAGATAAATGATTATGGCCCAGAGAGTCATTCTAATGATTTTGAAGAAAAAAGTAGATTAACCAGAGCAAGCGGCCATACAAGCTTTTCATTGCATGATTACGGCCTAAGGACTGAAATTAGTTTTAGTTCGAAGGACTACAGCGGAAAAAACATAGATTATGCAATTGTAGAACAAATGAATACTATGAGAAAATGGCAATCCCGAATTAGGGTTGCATCTCCAAAGGAAAGGAGACTGTCAAACGTCTTGTACAAGATTAACGAAATATGCTCGCTGCTGTCTCTTCCCAAAACTATCACAGAAACCGCAGCAATGTTCTATCGTCTCTTTGAAAATCGGAGAGAAGCAAAAGGGAAATCCGTAATTTGTATCGCTGCCGCTACCATCTATCTTGCTTGTAAAAAATGCAATGTGGTCAGGTCGCTTGAGGAAATTGTTAATCCATCGGGCTCAGGTGAAAAATCTAAAGCAAATACTAGATTAGCTTCCAAATATTACAGATCCATGGTTATGGAAATGGGAATGTTCACTGAGTCTTATATTAGGCCCAGATATGAGCGTCGGCATTTCGAGAATCTCACAGAAAAACCTAGGTTAGGTCAATATTGTCTAGAGGAGTCACACAGACATAATAATGAGTTACCACGAAGCAACTTAGCAGACCAGGCACTGCTCTCTGCTTCAACCCGATTTCAAACTCTTTCTGTAGCGCAATATGATGCTTACCCAGTTGCCGCGGCAATAGACCAGTATATCTCCAAACTAGCCAATACGGCAAAGATTGATACTAAGGTGGAAAGACTAGCTATCGACATTGCACACAAAACAAATAATCATCTCTTGGCCGACGGGAAATCGCCACATGGTCTTGCAGCAGCTTACATATACCTTGCGTCAGTGTTGTTGGGGGTAAGTTTGCTCCAAATGGAGATTTCAAGTTTTGCGGGAATTACCGAGGTGACTATTCGGAATAGGTGTAAGGACATCTTGTCTTCATTTAGGATGTCTGTAATAGTGCGACCATTGCACAAAGACTAAGACGTGCCCAGGAATTGATTTTTGTTGAGCGTCCCGGTTAATGGAATACCACGTCGCTGAGCTTACGAAAATGACGCCGTACGAGTCAAAATGCACCTTTTAATTCATCGTAGTACATAACCTACCTAATTCGGCTGAAAAGAAGAACATTAGCTCCTCATGTTAGCATACAACTTATATTAAACAAATATAAGTTGAAATTCCATGGGCGGCATGAAAAAGAAGTCAGTAGGCTCAAGTGCGAAAAATAAAGACTCAACTACCGCATCAGGCTCTAATCCGACCCCGAAGAAAGAAGATTCAAAAAAATCACCTGGGAGTAAGCAAAAATTATCAGTTGCAATTGAGGAAGCAGCAGGAAGGAAGGCCTTGCAGAACATGAAAGCCATTACAGTCCAAGCACTGGCGAAAAATTTAGGTGTAAAGATATCTGTGGCTAATTCTTTCATAAGGAGCATGGAGGCGAGAGGTTCGGTTAAAGTGGCTGGGGGATATAGCGGCCATCGCATTTATCAAACAGTCGTTCAATAAACAAGCAATAGGCAGTACCTGCCTGAATTAATTCTTTATTATTTCTTTAAAATCAAGACATTACCGACCTTGCATCTACTGAGCCTGTTTATATTAGATTTTGCCATACCCATCAGATTCATCGGCGAAACTTTACAATCTTGAAGGAAGAAGCACACCGACGAGGAATTGGTTAGAAATGCAATTTCTCCAGACTTAAAAGTGGTTCTTGGCTTCTCGCCTCCAACTTGCAGCTGGGTATGCATATATGCAAATTTATTGTCGTAAAAATGTACAGTATCAGTGATTGGCAATGCATTGTAAACTCTACTGATGGTAAGGGGTGCTAGATGTCGAACAAACTCATACTCAATGGTACCTTGTCCCTGTATTTCGAGTACAGCGGTTAATCTTGAAACAGATTTCAAGCCATTTTGTTTGTTATCCCCCATCTTAATCTTCTCAATTGAAACACTAAGATAAAAGTTAGCATTGCTATTTTAAGGCGGTAGGAGCACCTCTATCAATTTTCCGTTTAGACATGCGGGTGCAAACCATCAATACTTACCGGAAGGAAACTATTTATTTACGGCCATTCGGAACATTTAATTATATATTTAATTCCCCATTGGTTTGTTCTTGGTACTTAAAGAGTCTTCTAATAAACAGTCTTCGACGAATAAGGAAACTTCTAAAAAGAAGCAGAAGTCATCATCCAGTCCAACTGTGCCAAGGGGTAAGAAAACCTCATCGCTGGGCACCACGAGAGCTGCCGATACAAGTAGAAAGAAGGCCGCCAAAGTGTTGGCAAAATCAGTTGAGAGTGGCACAACAGGCGGAGGGAAAGGAAATTCGATGCAGGAACTATCATTAAGCACTAGGCCAAAAGATGAGGTTGTTACGTATGATGAATTTGATTTCCAACTCCGAGAGATTTCAGGCTCTCCCACTGAAGTTATGATTGGCCCTCACAGTCTTACGCGATTTGAGAAGGCAAGAATTACTGGAGCAAGATCACTTCAACTTTCTCTTGGAGCCCCCAGCCTTATCGCCATTCCTGGTGGAATCAAAGATTCGATTTCTTTAGCCATAGCAGAATTGGAAGTAAGAGCATTACCAATATCAATTAGGAGGCTTCTACCAAACGGTCTCTATCAAGACATTCCTATTGATTGGCTACGATGATTCCACCCATTTCGATAGTTTGACGGGGGGGGAACAACAGTAACTATTTTGGATGAATTCTAAGCGAGAGTTTAGCCACCATCATAAGTAGAGAATAACTGTTATCATCTTAACTTTTTTCAGAGTAGTTTATTCAACAAGGAGTTTATTCAACAACGTCAACTATCCAGGCATTTCAGCAAAAAATTGTCTTGGCATTATTGCTACACCTCTCCTATTCCACATTATTTTGAAGTTTTGATACCAAATCATGCAAGATGGGGGATCACTTGCTGTAGAATAGTACTTCACGTTCATACTATCTTATACCTTATATCTTCTGAATGCCAACAGTTTTCATATGCTTCAAAAATTCACGAATCATAAGAGTTGTATCCTCCATCTAAAATGACATTGCAGCATGTTCCCAATCATTTGTCAAAAAGAATACAATTGTGGTGGTAAAGTAGAGAGGAGGAAGGCCAGAACTAGCTGACCTTCCAGTTTCATTTGGTCACTTGGTCAGCACTACTCTTGCTGATACGGACATCATCCTGAAATTCTATACCTGCAATAGATTATTGCCATTCCAGATAAAACCTATCATCACCCCGTTGAATCAGGTCATTTCGTCACAGAACCGCCGCCCTTAATTTCTTTCCTCAAAGCGTCTTCTACTAATTCAGACAGATCTATTTCCCGGTTAATCGCTTCTATCTTTGCCTTTTTCCATAATTCAGGATCGACTTTTATAGATGTGACTTCTCTTTTTTTATGTGAGGTTGAATGTTTTGCTTTCATGCAATATCGTTTACAGTTTAAGTGTTATAAATATATATACCCTAATCATTACAAAATACTTTATAAATAACTAACTACTCTTACTTTTAAGGCAAGTATTTAGATTCAGAAGAACTGCTGGTATACCTACTTAATATTGCTATATATATTCTTTTATTTTTATGAATCGTAGATCCGATTATTGATGAAGATTGAATTTACAACTGTTTGATCGTGATTGATGTTTTTTTAGCTACTATTTTATCTGAACAAACTAAACTACTTAATCTACATTACATAAGTCTCAAAGAATAAGCGTCACTCCCATTAAACCAAATACCCAAATGGGGGGTATTAGTGGGCTAAAAGTATCTCTTTAATTTTCATATTGTCTATTAATGATTCAAGGATCCTTTCCCTTTCCTCCTGAGGAACTCGGGCAGTCTTTGCGAATTCAAGACTATCTAAAGCCTTTAATTTCCAAAAATTTGTCAGCCCCAGTTCAATGATCTCTAAAGCATCGTATACCATTTTTCCAAATGATGTTAAAGTATAGTTGCTGTGATACTTTCTGATGAGTCCCGCTTCTACCATCTCAGAGAGTCTTGTATAGTACTGTTTTCGAGATAGGCTAAGTTGGTTACGCAGGGTCGATGTATCAGAAGGCTGTTTAGCGATGAATTTAAATATAGACAAGGACTTTCGGTCGCCTAACGAATCTATCACTTTTTCAAGTTCAATCAATGCTCGTATAATTTATAGTAAGAATATCAGTAATATTAGCATTGGGGTTGATTGTGTCCATTTGAAGAGCCTGATCGAGTTTTTTGTCAGCTAATTTAATGCTTGATAAAATTGTTAGCGCCTTGCGTTTTCGGTTATTCTTTAGCCCTATGTGTATCCTGAAGAGAACCCCTATGAGATATTGTAATTGAACTTGCCATGGGGAATTTCAAGTCAGATGCCCCTGAATTATACAGTGCTATTGCAGTTGACGCGATGCGAGTTGAACTCTTCTCCGATGTAGTCGGCGTGATGTAAGAGTCAACAACCTCATTCTCTGGATATTCAATCCTGAATATGCATAGCTCTCCCTTACTGTCACCTTCAATTAGTTGCATTTTAGGGGGTGGGTAAGCGATACTTGACCAATTTTCCAGTAGTACAACCCTCAACGGAGTTTCATGTTTATCATTGCATGGAATTCTAGCAGTCGCAAAAAGCTTATCTCTCACACCGTCCCACGCCCCATCACTTGAGAGTAGAAGGTAATCCTTTGGTGGGATATTCATGCCGTACAGAGGAATCGTTGAAAATTCAATATCGAGGAAGTTTATGGTCTTATTGGGAGTTGATTGGACATCTTGAGAATTGTCAGCGTTATTATTATTTCCACTTTCACGGATGTCATCTATCGCTGAAGAAAGTAAAGAGCTAGGATTTACCATTTTCTCAATTGCACTTTGAGTCATTTCACTTGCATCTTCTGCGGTAGAGGCTTCCTGTGACGGTGTTGCTATTTCGGAACCGAGACTAGGAACCGGGAGAAAGGAACTATTAGAGGCTAAATCCTTAACTTCGGGTTGATCGATTTCCGAAAGACTATACTTAAAAGCAGGATAAATTGCGTCAGCGGAATTCTCGCCGATAATCCCGCTAGCGTTAAATACGATTGGTCCGTCAATACTATAGTTGTTATGCTCTTGTAGCTGAGCGGCAGTGGAAGCAAAACTATTTTCAATATGGTTATATGGCAGATCCGTAGTCATCCGGAATACATCAGATGAATATAGTACTAATAGTGAAAGCATAATCATCAGAACCATGATAGTAATGAATAAAATGGCCAAATGATTTATGATGAGTCCAATCTTTGAAAAAATAAATGGTTTAAATTTATTGATTACTTATTGGGACATGAACTCATCAATCATTTGATCATAACATCTTTTTAAAAAAGGCCATGAAAAAGTGTCTACAAAATTTTCCATTAGGGTTTGAAAGATTAATTCATGGGTGAGCCCTCGTTCAATGGAATGAAGTTGAACGATTTTTCGGTTAACTCGGAACGTTGAAAAGTTGTAGAAGCTATACGCTATCGTATGGAAATGCCAGTGCCCTCTCCTATGCTCAATATGCTCTGGAGCACCGCATATCGATTGTGGCCAGATCCGTTAAAGTCTATGTAGAGCGACAATAAAAAATGGCCCTAACGCGCTCGCCTTCTAAGATCGTTCAAGATATCCAGAAGCTTGCTGAGTTGTTCGTGCCTGAATTGACCCAATCTAATCTGATTAATATCCACATCAAAATCTCTAAGCTCTCGATATACTTCAGCATCTTCAAGGATATCGATAAACTGTCTTTCATTAAATGGCTTTTGAACTAGCTCAACTAATTGCCTCAGCTGCCTTACTGCCTCCATTAGTATGTCTCGCACATATGCGGAAGCAAATATTATTCGTTGATGTGGATTAACCGCTAGGATCTCCTTGGCAACCTCAAGTCCATTGCGCCCAGGCATCTTATAATCTAATACTACAGCGTCAAACGGTTGAATCTTTTGCATTGCATCAGTCTGCAGTCTTACATTCTCGAATTCATCGTGATATATTCTCAAACATTCCAAACCATCCTTCGCCGAAACATGCACATGTTGATACTTTTCAAAAAGTACGTCGTAGTAAAACCGAGTATCAGGATTGTCCTCAGCTATAAGTACTTTCATGCATTGTTTTAGAAAGGGAAATAATATATATAGTTATTTTAGTCTTGAGCTATTCACTTCATTAGTAGCCTTATAAAGAATAAAATGACTTGGGCGATGAAGTAATTTGGATTGAGTGAAGTAAAACATTATCATGTTGTTATAATCGGCGGGGGCATCCTCGGCTGTTCTATAGCTTACTTATTATCCTACAATCTCGGAGCAGGTACACGAATACTTCTTATTGAACAGGAAGTATCTGCGGCGTTACACGCCAGCTCTAGAAATACAGGAAAAGTGCACTCTCCTTTCCTCTATGATCCTTCAAAGAGAAAATTGTTTGCAAGATCTGCTTCAATTGGTTTTGACATGCTATCCGACTACTGCCAATCAAGGCATTTGCCATTTATTAAGGATGGAATTTTAGAGGTCGCCACAGACGAATACGGGATACCGCATCTACATAGATATCTTGAGTGGGGGTATTCAAATGGCTTAAGCCAAGAGGAACTCCAATACCTAGATAAGCAAGAGGTTGCGGGCTTGGAACCAAATGTCAGATGTACTGGTGCTATTCACTGCACAAAGGATGCCTCAGTTAACTACGGTGAAATCACCAGATGCCTCTTGACTGACGCACGAAATATTGGATGCGAAGTAATGTTCGGAACCAAACTAGTATCAGTAAAGTCAGGAGAACATTCATATCTCGACCAGTGCTTCGTAAATCCTCAAAATTCAATACGGCAGGAGAAACACTATCGTATTATTCGACTCAAGTTACTCCAAAAACGGAATATCCAGGAAAAAACATGGTCTGCCGCAGTAAAGCAAGGATCTTTTCCGTTCACCAACACTGAGGCAAATATCGGCAATTCTACCACTGGCAAACAAAGGTTATCTCTTGTTGAGCTGTCTGCGGATTACTTAATTAATGTGGCGGGAGGCGCTGCTCTTAATATTGCTCATGGTATGGGATTGGCCAAAGATTTTGCGGCCTTGCATTTTAGAGGGGAGTATTGGGTTGCCCCGTCTTCTCTCATGGATCTAACAAAGAAGAGTATTTACTCTGTACCTCATTATCCAGAATATCCGTTTCTTGATCCTCACTGGGTTGTCAGGATTGATGGAAGAAGGGAGGTGGGACCAAATGCAGTCTTGGTATCGGGCCCGTTTGCATATGACTGGAACCAAAATATGAGACTAATACTCCCAAAAATCATAGAATCTATCAGAGATACGGGTGTTATTAGTCTCTTTACGGACAAGAAATTTGTAACACTGGCTCTTCATGAGCTAAAAAGCTCCCTCTCCAAGAAGGTAATGATAAATCGGGTGAAGCGGTTTCTTCCTGCACTCGACCCTTCTCAATTTACTAAAAGAGGAACATCGGGAATAAGATCTTCGTTAGTAGGTCTTGATGGTAAATTCGTCCCTGACATCTTTATAGTAGAAAATGAAGACTCCGTACATATTTTGAATTACAATTCTCCTGGGGCGACCGGAGCATTGCCAATGGCGGCATTAATAGTCGATCGGATAATCAAGCAGGAGAGATTTAGACCCTCAACAGGATCTATCTATGGTGAAAAGGTTGGTACTGGAAAAGATCTTGGCCCGGCGACAAAATGGGATATACGTCATATTAGTGATATGTTAACTGAAGGTGCTGCCTAGCCGTCAATGATAGGATTATGACTCAGGAAAATGTAGACAATAATGACGAAATGAAAGTCACTAAATTTCAATTTTCTTGTGGGTGTAACCGGTCTTAAAAAACGGGACGATGGTAGGACTTAAATTACTAGCCCGCCATCAGCTCGAAAAATTCCAGTTATCTCCTATCTGTCGGTTAAATGACGACGTTAGCTTATCCTCTAGGGGTTATCTTGTTGTGTTGGTTAGTAATGTGTTATTCAGCACAGTCTGCAAAGTATCGCCTGACGAAGATGATGTTGTGTTTCCGGAATTTGCTTCACCGCCCTCTCCGCTAGCTGCCCTGCTAGTCGGAATCTCGATGAATGGAGTGACTGATTGACTATTTGATCCATCAGCACCACCACCAACGACCAGAGGCAACTGGCCATCCCATTTCTGGGACTTAAGCCATTCTAGATAGCTTGGGCTCTGACGCAGCTGCTCATCTATTGTGGTTATGGCTTGTGCTTCACCTTGCGCTTGTAGTACGTTAGCTTGTCTGACACCTTCAGCTCTTGCAATATTTGCTTGCTGCTCTCCGACTGCTCTGGCTTCTGCCTGTTGAGCTTCAATCTCTATTCTACGCAGCTCATTCTGTGCCTGCAATGCCCTCTGCTGGGCTGCTACTTTTGCCTCTACTGCCTTAACAAATTCATCTGAGAATTGAAATTCAGTAATAGATATTGTGTCCACTGTAATATTGTATGTGGCAAGCCTTGCCCTAATTTGTTCTTCAATTTCATTTTTTACCAGTTCTCTTTTTGTGATCAATTCTTCCGCGTTAAATCTTGCAGTCACCTGTTTGACGGATTCCTGAATCGCTGGTACAATTACCCTGTTGGCATAATCTGGGCCTAATTGACGATATACAAGTTGAGCACTTTCAGGATCAAGTCTGTAATTTAAAGCTACTTGGGTTCTGACATCCTGCAGGTCGCCTGAAGCAGACACTGTATCTTCAGTAATCTTCTGTGTCCTAACTTCCATTTGTATAATGTCATCTCTAACCGGCACCACGAAATGGATTCCTTCCTGCAACGATCTGCTGGTATCCACCGCACCAAAGTTTAATAGTACACCTCTATTGCCAGCATCAACAATTTTGATACTAGACACAATAAGAACCGCTACTACTATCACACCAATTATTGCAGGGATCGCAATTTTCACGATTCTCTTGCTAGAACTTGAATTCGGGTATGGATCTCCATAGGGATAGCTAGATTTTCCTCGTTTGAATGGGTTTTTCGGCATCTAAACCAAAATACCCCCATGTAGAAAATTAAGTTTGAATGAAACTTTCATGTTCAATGACGATCAAAATACCCATTCCTTTTGTATAAACCTATAGTGAATACCGAAGGATTTCTGACTTTCATCATAAATCTGTACTGCTGGGTGGAAATGCTATATAGGTATTGGGTCAGGAAATAATGTGAATATGCTAAAAAAGCCCCATGCAGTTGTTTTTCTCGCTATCATTGACAGTGATGCTCCCAAAATATATTCAGGTATGAGTTGACCCATTGTCAATTACAATAGACGTTTTATCATTGTGGAGCTTAATTCAATTTCTAGATTTATTCGGAACAATGGCTTTTGCGGTGACGGGAGCAATAAAGGCAGTTGAACACAAGCTAGATATTTTTGGTGTCATATTCCTGGCTGCCGTTACCGGGCTTGCTGGAGGAATTAGCAGGGATATTGTATTAGGAAGAATTCCTCCTTCAGGGATTTCAGAACTCTCTTACGTTAGCATTGCTATCATCACAGCAATAGCTGTCTTCTTTTTATACCCTCGAATTAAGCGGCAAATGGGTTTATTTTTGATATTTGACGCTGTTGGACTAGGAGTATTTACAATAATTGGAGCAACAATTGCGCTGAACATTTACGGATTTAACGTCCTGCTGATGGTATTTTCAGGAATGATAACAGCGATCGGTGGAGGGATCATCAGAGACGTCTTAGTAAATGAGACACCTCTTGTATTTAGAAAAGAATTGTATGCGTCGATAAGCTTTGTCGGGGTCTTACTGTACATATTACTACTTTATGAAGGAATCGATCTAGAATTTGCAAGCATTATATGCATCATCTTTGTGACCATTTTCAGGATCATGGCACTATATTATAAATGGGATTTACCCATAAGGGGAACAAGTGACAAGTCATCAAGTTGGTCTGCTGATGTTTAACTGACTGGGAAATTGTATAGGAGCTTCAATCTATCTCAGCTACATTAACTCATTCATTTAAGCGGGCTTGTATGTCTATATGATAAAAGTATGTATCAATCTTTCTTTCGTGGTTTGATGGCTCTCGAATTGTTTTCTTGTTTCCCTCCAGTATAGATCGCAGCAGAGTTAATGGAATCACTTTCATTCGACGAGGTCCACGGAGCTTCCAGTTGTCTCTTAGGCTCTTGTTCTTAACCTATTGATTGAAAGGCGCTTTTACTATACTCCACAATTCTCTCTATAGCCATTTTAGATTTTATTTGCTTTAAGTGAATCTCAATTTGTTGAGCAATTTCGTGCTCCAGGAAACATTTCTTCCATTAGAGATTCGACTTCCTGCTCTAAAAATCGAGTTTCACGTAGACATTTCAAAACCATATCTACAAGAGGCTTGGCTATGGGATTTCAAAGGTATTGCTTTATGGAATATAAATTACTTCATTAGCGCCTTTGCTTCCACATATTGTAACTAAATTACCTGTGGTATTAAATTTATGTATACGTTGATTTTTAGTCAATGTTAGCGCATTGATTATTGAAGTCTACGCTTTGACAAAAGGACTAATAAGTGATGTTGGTGTCAGCAGGTTGATCTTGATATCGTGTTAGTTATTCGTTTATTGTCCTTCTCCTAAGGACTGCAACTCAAGATCAAGAATTTCGTGATGACGTGTAGAATTACACACTTTGATTAATTCTTCGATCTTTTCATAAACAGCAACTGGATTTTTAAGTTTCACTGTCAATAATGCTTCAATCTTTTCTAATTTAGTCCTGGAGGATTCAGATAGATGTTGTACATGGTGGCCATACAATGGAGGACGTTTATCTGCCTCCTTAGCTGGAGTACTGAATAGAAGGTGACAAGCTTGCTTCATGTTAATCCTATTTTTAAGTTTTTCAAGACACCTGTCCAAAATCTCTTCTCTCCCTTCATTCTCGATAACTGAGCCATATAGCTCTTTCAGAAAAGCCTCCGTCTTTTCGGGACCGTAGAGAGTTCGGGCCAATCCATGGATTCCATCAATCTTTGCAGTAAATCCATTGATGAGAGTGGTGGAAGTGTGAACTGCGTTAGTGTTAGGTCGTTGATCCGGAGGACCTGATGAGTTTGGTTGAGAGCTGTCGTGTGCTACGGATACATTAGCATCCACAGGGAAGCTAAATGCTTTATCATCAAAACTAGTTGAGATTGAAGCTTGTTGTTTGTACTCTGACCTGTATGCTAGGGGATTGGCGGGACTATATTCGCCTGCAATTCGTCCTATCACATAGTCAATCATTCGTAGTATCGTGCCTTGACCATGATGAAGATCCCGGCTGTGTCGGATTGCGCTATATTTTCTAGTAAAGTCTTGTGAACATAACGCGCAAACCCATGTTTTGCTGCCCACCTGAATATTGTACTGGAACCTATACATAAACATATCATCGAGCGCAACGCTGTGCTGCATTAAGTAGATTCTATTATTCTGTGTTAGTGCACTCCAATCAGAAGAACAGCTAAATTTGAGGAAATAGCAGATTTTCTAAAGCGATTAGTGTTGATACCGATCGATGAAAATTCTGTTTCAGAAATATATGCTCCAATGTTTAGGAGCTTTCGTTTGCATAGTAGTCAGTCCCCTCAACCTCATATTTATTCTTGGCAATCACGTATCCCTTCCAGTCTTTATGTAGTGCCAGGTCTGGTTTTCGGGATAGCACGAATCATATAACCGTGTCCTATTCGCTTGAGGAAAATCTATGTCACCTCAATTAATTATGTCTCGATAATCATCGGTTATACAATTGAATTTTTCGCAGTTTGGTCATCCAATAGGGGTTTGGGGTTTTACTAATTAACATTCAACAAATTGTAGAATTTGTAGCCCATCTGACGATGACGTTTACAGAGAAGCATTATCAATGTTACGCCGCGGCAAATACGTAGCGAATTCGTTCAAGTCGTAATCTGCAATTATTTTATATTTCATTACTAAGTTATATAATCTGAACAAATAGCCAGGGTCGGTTTTGTCGATGAGTGTAATTCCTTGATAAAATGGTTCAAAAGCCTTCACGATTTCCTCTGCTGTGTTTTGAAAATCTACACCTTTCCTTGACGTAGCATAGTTACAACTCATTCAGACCTGCCAAAGCTTACCATCTTCAGATATATGGGAAATTAGGGAAACAGAAGGATGAATGAAGATTAGCTTAGATTGATATTCCGCTATGACGAAGTGGTATTAGCTCCACTCCCACTTGTTGATTGGAATTCATTTCTGCTAGTCGGAATCTCGATGAATGGAGTGACTGATTGACCTGCTCCACCACCAACGACCAGAGGCAACTGGCCATCCCATTTCTGGGACTTAAGCCATTCTAGATAGCTTGGGCTCTGACGCAGCTGCTCATCTATTGTGGTTATGGCTTGTGCTTCACCTTGCGCTTGTAGTACGTTAGCTTGTCTGACACCTTCAGCTCTTGCAATATTTGCTTGCTGCTCTCCGACTGCTCTGGCTTCTGCCTGTTGAGCTTCAATCTCTATTCTACGCAGCTCATTCTGTGCCTGCAATGCCCTCTGCTGGGCTGCTACTTTTGCCTCTACTGCCTTAACAAACTCCGGAGAAAACTGGAACTCTGTAATGGAGATAGCGTCCACAATGATATTATAAGCTGCAAGTCTTGCTCTAATTTGCTCTTCAATTTGATCCTTTACAATTTCTCTTTTTGTAATTAACTCCTCTGCATTGAATCTAGCTGTCACCTGTTTCACTGATTCTTGAATTGCTGGGACAATCACCCTATTGGCATAATCCAGTCCGATTTCCTTGTATACAATCTGGGCATTATCAGGATTAATATGATAATTTAGGGCTACCTGCGTTCTAACATCCTGAAGGTCTTTAGAAGCGGACGCTGCATCTTCTGTAATTTTCTGCGTCCGAACTTCCATTTGGACTACGTTATCTCGAACAGGAACGACGAAATGGATTCCTTCTTCAAGAGATCTGGTAGTGTCTACCGCACCAAAGTTTAAGAGTACACCCCGATAACCCGCATCTACGATTTTAACGCTACCTGTTATGGCTATCCCTATGATGATTATCCCTATGATGGCTGGGACTACAATTTTTATTAGCGGGCTAGAAATTCTGCCACGGTCAGGACCTGAACCCCTTGAATAAGGTGAACCATGAGGATCCTCCAGAGGTTCTCCTTCAGGTGTAGTCCTGCGAGGAGCACCGCTAGCAGCATATGGATCGTCTTTATCTTTACGCTTGAATGGGTTTACTTTCATTGTTTCTTAAGTCCTTGCACAGCATAGATATCCAATTTATCGTATAGGGGTAACATAACCAGCGAGATCAAATGCATGATTAATTTCAGCAATTTGCATATATATATGTTAGAACGCAAATACTGACGGTAAACGCTGTTTGAGAAATTAGTATTCATTGTGTCTTTGAAGTACTTTGCAAGTTCTAATGGGAAACTGCCTCGGTTTTAGTATACGAATCATGAAATTAACTTTGTATCCATTGAACCTGACTCAACAGCCGAAAGTTTTTGAAGATGATATGTTAATGAATCCACTCTTTTCCGCATGAATATTATTAGACAAACCACATTTATCTAGCCTGCACCGAGTTTCTTAGACCCACTCATTCATCCATCCACCCATCGATCCTACCTCTTCTACTATCTTTATTCTTCAGTTGGTCCCACTATTAGTAGTACCGGTACCAATACGACTTCTGATTGAATAGTACTAAACTAGATTCTCAGAAGCATTTGTTAGAATCTACATACCTCCCCTTGATTCATTTCTGATATGATAAAAAAGCTACACAATAGTCTAACTCGCCACGAAAATATCATCTCGATCCAGAGAGGGGGGGGATGTTTGAACCTTTTTTCTTCTACTCCCACCCATATTAAAATGAGAAAGGGCATCTGAAAAAGTTCTATTTCTTTGTTTTCTTCTTAAGCTGCTTTTTAAACACCTCGATCAACTCGCGGACAGATGTCGCGTCTTCTGGACCCTTGTCGTTTCTTATTTTTCCTGTGAACTTAGGAAATCGTAGTGCCAGGCCATAACCGTCTCTAATCGAATTGAGGCCTGCTGTGTGGGCTGGACTTAGTGTAATCTCCGAAGCGATCACTTCGATGACAATCTTTGGTTCAAACCACACATCCATCTTTTCCATGCGGGTGTCAACTCTAGGTGACTTGTTACCGATACGAAGATTTTCAAGACTATTGTAAAAGCTTTCGAGATGCTGGTCGGTAAATCCTGTCCCCACCTTGCTCACGCTCCTGAAAATATCCTGGTATTCGTCATACGCTGCCAGCAAAAGGGCCCCGTACTTCCCAACCCTTCTCCCTCTTCCGTACAAAGCGCCTACGATTACCAAATCGAGGGTATCTGCTAGCTCGTTCCGATACTCGCGCTTTACTTTAATCCAGAGGTATTCTCTACTCCCTGCTCGATAAACACTCTCTAGATGCTTGAGCATGATACCTTCGCATCCCGCCTCTATTGCCGAGTCCATAAATCTTTGGATCTCATTTTCATCACTTGACATAATTTGTGTAATTAATTGGATTCGGTTCGTAGTGGGATCATTCAAACTATTTTGGGTTATATCTGTCACTAGCTTGTCGGCCTGCCGAACGTCATCGAGGTGTGACAGTATTTTCTCTTGTTGGATTTTGATCTTGATCTTGCTTTTTTCTTTTGTTTCCATCCCACCGGGTCCGAATTTTTCTTTAACTCTATGACTCTTCTTGCTTGCTTTTTTTCCCTTACCGTCAGAACTGCCTCTGCCACTATCTATATCATTTTTATCGGTTGGATCCACATTCCCAATAAGTTTACTTAAGAGCCGTCTTCTTTCCTTGTACGCACACCTGGTTACTGATATGGTATCATTATATAATATATCAAATAAATTGACGATTACAGGGTAACTTTGCATCGCTTCTTCAACCCCGTACTTCCTCCTCCGATGCATAAGTTCTTGAAAAGGTAAATACTCTGACGTACTCGGATCGACAGCGACAATCTCGCCTTCCAGTATCACAGCTTTAAGATTGTCCATTTTGCTAATGGCCTGGACCACATCTGGATAGTGGCTTGTGATATTTTCAAGGCGCCTTGAAAAGAGCTCTACTCGCACTCGGCTAAAATTGTCATTTCTATCTTTGTCCCCGCGACTCTCAATGTCTTTATGTATCTGAACTCTCTCCCCATCCAATTTGTATTCGGCACCTGCTATTCCATCCATTCTATTGAGCCCTTCCTCTATTGATGAGGCTCTTTCGGCAAGCATCGGTCTAATCGGCTTGAAGAGGGTTATCTGTATTAAACGAACCGACTCGATTCCATTACAGGCCAATTCTCTTGCAACCAAGCCGAGATCCCCGGATACATTATAAGCATTCTCTAATAGGGAACGGTTTGTTTTATCGTTGGTATAGGCAATTGACAATGAGTCTAAAACGGTAAAATCCGCTATTCCCAGTCTTAGCGATCCCATAAGAAATTTCATTATGTACCTTGCTTCTCTTGGAGTAGTTTCATTGAGCAAACTGCTGACAAGTCTTAGCTTCATTTCCAAGGAACCCGAACCAGTAGTCTTGGCCACCTTTAACAAAGTAGTAAATACTCTCTCGACGGTCATTTCTTGAGAAAATAGCAGGTTCTGATTTTTTGTTTTCATTGCTTCTCCAGCTGAGTCACCAAGATCTCCTTTTTTCTGATAAATCTGTAAGATCTCTGGAATACTTTTACCAGATGACTGGGCAAGTGCTCGAATTGCCATCTTTTCTGCCAATCCTAATTCAATGCCTTCAAAAGGAGGCCCGAGTTTTCCTTGAATTAAATAGACAACCTTGTCTATAATCTCACAATTAGTTTCCTTCAATAGCGTGACAAGATGATTTGTAAGAAGTAATCTACTTTTAGTTTCTTCCATCTTTTCAAAAGCGTCAACTAGTTTGGACAGAAGCAATGTCTCTTGTACAATTTCTGTAAGAATGGAATCTGACTTAAATCTATTAGCATTTGCCTCTGAATTAGTTACAATTTTAAGTGATTCCATGATTATGGGTAGGTCATCTATCAGAAATGTTTTATAGATAGCGAATTGATGAATTAAGGTCTAGACTACGGAAAAACTATGCCCTCGATATTTACATTATTTTTTTCGCCTTTGGCATTATTATCGAGATTTTTACAGGGTATCTTTTCAGGAAGGATTCCATTGCCGCAAGAATATTCTGAATGTTCATCGTTATTCTGCTCGTATCCCGTACCCTGAAGACCAGTAGGAGAAAATTCGCCATTTAGAGTGAAAACACCGAGCACTGTTATTATCAAGCCCAATAATCCCATCTTGAACCCATTTTCCATGTTCCTAAACCCTTGTGATCCATTTTCTTGGCTTATCTATATTATGAGAAATAATGACTGCTTTTTAATCAGATATATTTAAGGCCACTTAACTTCTTATTTAAAAATAGGTAATAGGTATTACCTAAAAATATGTATCGAAAATAATAAGCAGAACAAAATGCAGCACTCATGGATCTTTCTTTAGCGTGGTATTATGTCACTATGTCAGAATGCCTGTTTCGTATTCAAGTAACGTTTGTGATAATGGAAGAGTATCTAATTTAGATTCAGAAATGTGTGTGATTCAGTCGGAGAAGTTGTGCGATTTCACGCAGAAATTTTATGTGCTTCTGCCATATCTCCGATGTTAAGTAGTTCTCCGAACCCGAATCCTTCCGATTTCAGTTGGTTAAAAGTGCTAAGTTGATTAAGAGTGCTAACAAGATTAATTGTATCTATTTCGCCTACTATCGGCTTTCAGGACCCGTTGTTAAGATGTTTGTTCCCTCTCAACAGTATCGGTAACAGTCACGGGAAGATCTTTGGCAGTTCAGGAAATCCTGGAATTTTTGGGAATTGAAACAATGGCGGGTTTGGATCAGATTTTTCGGATTCTTGCTCTTGATCTTGAGATGCTGATATCAATCGTGGCGACCCTGATGGTCTTTCTTCTAAAGTGACAGTTACGTCTGCATTCTTGCCTTCTCTATTGATCCCTAGTATGACCTTATCTCCGACTTTTTTATTTTCTTCAAGGTGAGAAATAACATCATCCATCGACTTCACTGGTTGGCCGTCAATCTTAGTAACTATGTCTCCGCTCCTTACAGCCTGAGTACCGCTACCGAAATTCTCTCTGACTGTCTCACCTCTGATTCCTGCTTTATCTGCCGGACTATTATCTACTACTGATACCACTGCCGCTCCCTTGTAGTTTCTTGCTAACCCTAAGCTTTCGGCAATATCCGGAGATAGATCTTTGGCTGTGAATCCTAGCCAGGGATGCACATAGTTTCCTTTTTCTATAAGGATCGGAATTTCCTTAAGCAACATATTTGATGGGACCGCAAATCCAACTCCGGAATAAACTCCTGTACTTGAAAATATAGCTGTATTCATTCCAACTACTTCACCATTCATATTTAACAATGGTCCTCCTGAGTTACCTGGATTGATCGCAGCATCTGTCTGAATTGTGTTAGCAATCGAGTATCCCGTTATGTCATTAGGTAACAACCGGCCAATCTGGCTAATCACACCAGTGGTTAGTGTACCACTTAAACCAAATGGATTACCAATCGCGATTATTTGCTCTCCAACTTGTACTTGTGATGAATTTGCAATCCTTAAAGGAGCAACCCCCTTATTGAAGAATTCAGGATCCGTAATTTGCAAAATACCTATGTCCGAATAAGGATCCTTTCCAACAACTTTCGCAGTATATGTGTCACCATCAACGAATCTAACATCAACCTCCTCCACATCAGAAACGACATGGTGATTTGTTATAATGCGTCCTTCCTTGTCATAGATAAAGCCAGAGCCAAGAGCAACATTATTCTGGGGAATTTCTCGCCCATTAAATATTACCACTTCATTGGGCCCAGGTCTTGTACTTGTTATCTGCACGACGGAGTTTTCAGTTTTGTTGAAAATTTCCGGTAGCGATAATTCTAAGGAAGTTGATGAAAGATCACCGGTAGCAGCTCCTTCAGTATGGTTTGGGAGCTGCTGCTGAGCCTGAACCACTGGCGGATTTAACGAAGGCGATGTTAATGATGATGGTAACGGCGCAGTTTGAGGTTGTGATGATGATTGCGATGGCATTATTGTCGAATAAGGTTGCAAATTATTGCTTGATAAAAATGGGATTGAAGGGAAAATGTTCATTGTGCCTACAAAATAGGCACCTACAATGAAAAATAAAACAAGAACCCACAGAAGTCTAGGCATTACTAATGATATTGACACACGATTATTTATATATTGACATTTCAGTCATTCTCTGATAATATTAATGTCAGAATGCAGATTTGATGAGTCATCTTCCACCAATCAAGTTGATGAAACTTGCTTGCCGTTATTGTCCGACATGGTAGGTAAGGACGAGTTCAAATCGCTTGTAGCAACCACTGGAATAATAGGTTCGAAAAGAATCAATCCACGCATATTTGAAATCACATAATGATAATACAATGATAGGTCATCGTATGATGAGGATTCTAACGCAACCTTAGTAAAGTTCCCCTCATAGATAGCCTGTTTACTTGAATATGCCTTGTTCTGCTCAGAATCGTAAAGTTGTTCAACAGGAATGGTCTTTCCCTTCTGTATTTCAGTGGCAAGCGGCGAGATATTTGCGAACGTGAATGACGTACTTCCGTCATTCACGCCAGTATATGCCCCACTGTTACCTGTAGTCTGCGAAGCTAGTGCAAAGATGGTTCCAAGGATAAAAAACGAAAAAACCAGCATTGAGGCACTAAGCTTGATCGCTCGTTTCGGTATTCTCAGGAGAAGTTCTCTACTACCTTGTATTTCCATATCTGATTTGTAGGAACATTCACTTCGTGGCTTTACATGCTTTCCTTGAATGGGAGGTCTTAATAGGATCTCATTTTCCTTTCTTTTATTCGCATAGTATTGTTCAGAAGCATCTTCGAGTAGGTTAAATACATCTCTTCTCATTTGTCGGTTGATAGCTACGTACAGTACTGAGGAGCATTCAGTCATGTTCAAATAGGAAAGGACCTGTAGTCTCGATACCGCATCAAAGATGAGCGATTTAGATTTGTCCGGAAATCCCTCTATTAAGGTTGACAGTTTAATAGGACCATGATGCTTGTACAGAATTCGTAGCACTGCGAGCTCTTCGGGATTCATTCGTCTGGTATTTTTGGAGTTTATAGAAATATATACCTATGGACACAGTTGTCATTGACTCTGTAATTCTTGGCATGTTCAATATTCAAAGCGGATGACGAAACAGACAAATATGACAGCATGTTAACATAAAGTTGTACTCATGGAGCAAACCGCGGCAGCCGAGACCAACTACGAATATGGAGTTTTGTCGAGAATATTTAGTTCAAGGGCCGTAGCTCAGATTCTGGATTTCTTTCTAGATCATAAAGAATTCGACTATTCTGCAAATGAGATAGCAAAAAAGACAGGTTTGTCATTCAGAACTATTTTTCGAGAAATTCCCGACCTTGAGGATAGACAGCTTATTTTCAATACCAGAAGAATAGGCAAGGTTAACATGTACAGACTAAACCTAGACCTCGAAGCAGTCGCTTCCCTTGAGAAATTTTCATTGGAAATGTCTCAAATTGCAAACAGGGCTGTAAAGCCTCGATTGACTGAACGGGAAGATGAACTATTTGATGAAATGGGTAGTTTTTCTGAGGTGCAACATACTAAACATTGAGACGCAAAATGAATTGGTATCTTGTCAGATTCACCAGTATTTCATAAATCGTAATATTGCCCTTCCTCATGGCTCTTTGATTAGGATTTTGGATTATTACAAAAAAATATGATTTAGAATGACCTCATTTTAATAGGCGTATATAAAGCCTGTCACCTATCTCATACTGGTTACTCGTTAATGTAATATGATTTGTCAATAACTGGCGTTGAAAGATTCGCCCCACAGACAGGTACGCTTGAAAACGATTCCTCATACTCACTTTCTTGTTTCGTTTGCCTGAGGAGAGAGGGTTGCAAATACAACTATATTTGAACACGATTTATGTGATAATTATACTATCCCAAGGGCTAATATTAGCGATTCTAGGTGTAGGCGTCGTCTGAGCGTACCTGGAAAATAGTAATGGGTAGTAGTGGTTGAAAATAGTAATATGTAAGCCTGCGATGCGATCAAGGTACTAATTTTAATTTTGATTCTCCTCAACAAAAAATGATAGGCTTAGGATTCAGATCAGGTCGGAATTGACTTGAAAGTCAAATATCCACTCTCAGAAAAGTTATATGGCTATAATAAAAAGGAAGTATCTGACGGTATCAGATGACTGATGTTATACAGCCAATTTCACTTAGGATTTTTACCATGGTTGGGATCGTTTTGGCTATATCTTTTGCTTGTTCCTCATGTCTCTTTCAAAGAGATGATTCATTCCTCGCTTACGGCCATTTTTTTGGACATAACATAAGCCGTGATGGATACCAAGTTGTATTTCAGCCATTTCCCTTTGCTCCAATGGCTGGAGACAACACAACCCTAAATTTTAGTATTCTTGACGAAGAAAATATGAATATACATAATATCTTTTCAGCTTTAATAATTAAGGAGAAAGAATCTAATGAGACTATAGCCCAAATTCCATACAAGCAGTACTTGTACAGTGACATTACAATTCCTTACAAATTTAGTAACGATTCTGAATACTTGGTCACTCTGGAAACAAGAATTATCGGAGATTCCAAATATCAAGTTCAGCCGTTGACTGCAACATTTGACCTAATCGTCGGGGACCAGACAGCTGAATATTTCAAAATGATAATGCTTTACTTTGTCAGCCCTGTATGCGCGGCGGTTATCGTTGCTATCTTGATTTACGAGCTACATTGGAAAAAGAAAAAGGCCAAAACAGGGAGACCAACGACGAAATGACCTTATGAAGTTATGTGATACACACAAGGCCGATATAGGTGGATATAATATACAGAAGTATTCAATATTATATGTGTTGTATTCTACACCTCTATAACCTAGATGAAATTATTGATACTATACTGGTTTCTTATCAACGACGTTTAGTCTCTAATTTAAGCAAGTAATCTCCTACCTTGTAGACCACCTCAATACCAAGACATACAATCGTCTTTACTCCTTTAACAGTGACGGTCTCTGATTCTATCATAGCTGAAAATTTATAGAAACCAACTTCTTTCGCTCAATTCACTTCTTATACTTGTTTCCAAAAAACCCAGTGGTAATCATGTGTCTAGCGGCTGCGGATTAGATAATAATCATAGCCTGAATATTCGTTGAATTAATTCGTTCTTTATAAGATGAAGGTTCAGGCGGCTGTATAAAAGACTGTTCTGATACAATCTCATCTTAGTCCGGTCATAAAGAAGCACAATACTATAAATTCCATTTTTGTCCCATATATATTCACATGATTGAGTTTAAATTATTTGTTCCACAACTGCAGGGTCGTCCATCCTGGTCCTCACCTACTATTTTTCTTGCTTCGTTTTTAATATTATCTGTTGGGATTACATTCCTTCTTTTATTTTTTTCATCGGACAATGTATTTGGCCACGCTTTCGTTCTTGACAGCAATCCAGCTCCTTCAGAGAGCCTAGAAAATCCGCTGACGAGAGTCGAAGTTTTTCTTAGCGAGCCTGTTGATGACAGCTATAGTGAAGTGAAAGTCATTGGACCTGACGGAAAACAGGTAGACAATCAAGATACCCAGCATTTCGACGGGGACCAAAGTACTCTTGGTATAACTTTGCCTAAAAGTCTAGAAGATGGTGTGTATACTGTGTCCACTAAGATGCTATCTCAAATAGATGGACATGTCACCGATGATGCATTTGTATTCGGCATTGGAGAAAAAACGTCTATACCTTCGTCTACTTCAGGTCAAGGCGAACAAGGGGCATTTAAAGCAGGATCGGCTTTAGATCAATTATCTACGCCTGACGCGATAGCCAGGTTTCCCGCCCTGGTGGGACAGGTGGTTGTAGTGGGGGCGGCGTTCTGTGCTATATGGTTATGGAGACCTTTTGCGAAGATAGCTTTATTCAAAGGTACTTTTAGCACGGCTGGGCAGGAATATGGAAAGCATGGGAAGCAAAAAAGAACGTTAGTACGTTCAGTGCCTGATGCAGTATCTGAATTTAGGAAAAACATAGACCATCGAATGGTGTGGATAATGCTGGTCGGGGCTGCGATTGTAGTGGTAGCCGACTTTGGAATGATTTACGCCTTGGCATACTCCCTCGATATAGGGATGGCAGATGCAATGACTACTAAATTTGGCGGTATCTGGTTCATAAGAACTTCCGTTTCCGTCTTGTTATTTGCTTTGATTTTGTTTGTCTATTTGAAGGTAAACCATATAACAAGAATTTTTAAGAATAGAAAGCCGTCACCAGAACCAGGAACTACTAACCCATTGGCAGGTGCAAGCACAGGACTTCTTTCTAAGCGAAATCTAATTGCTATCCTGATAGTGGGGGTACTCACTTTACTGACCACTTCTTTGATGGGCCATGGAGCGGCCATCACTTCAGGTACACAAATACCTATAACCATAGATTTTGTGCATAATCTGGCCGCTTCAATCTGGATAGGGGGTGTCATTTACTTGGCTCTGGCAGTCGTTCCTAGATTAAAGCATAGCGAAACTTTGAATGATCAAATTAAATGCAGTTTTTTAAGCATTATGATTCCTCGCTTTACGACGCTGCCTGTAGTAGCTTTGGGTGTTATTGTGATTACGGGTCCTTTCCTGCTCTATCTGTTAGAAGATGATCTGAACTTGACCCTTGCTTCTTTATACGGAAAGGCGCTTCTTGCTAAATTAATTTTTGCGGCAGTCATGCTAGCGATTGGCGGCTATAATCAGAGAATAGTTCATCGGAACGCTCTTAGCCTATTAACGAGATTTCAATCCCAAGAAGAACAACAAGTAGTGGTTTCAAGATCGAAAGATGCAAGAATTTCCCAATCATCATCTGCATCTCCCTCATCCTCATATTCTTTTCCATCCGACAAAGGAGATTTCGGACTAGGTGATAAGCTTTCTTTCATACTAGAAAATGTACGCCAGAAAATTAGGTTGAGCAGAAATAGCACGACTGAAGGGCAACGTGAGGAGAATGATGACTTTGCCAATTTAGGCAAGGACCAAAATCAATCGACTGAACGCAATACCGACAGTCGGCCAAAAAGAAACCCTTCGATAACTTGGTCGAGAACGATTTCCAGTTTCAGTAGGAGCATCAGAACCGAAGCGATCTTTGGAATACTGCTGCTGGCCGCTGTAGCGGTACTCACAAATACTGGGTTGCCTGCAAGCGAATTTCAAGGCCAGATTCAGCAGGCAGGTAAAGATGCCTCGCAAACAGATATTCAGAACCTCCTCATTACCACTTCAGGAATCGGTGATCAGGGTAGTAGCGGCGGAAGTGGATATTCAGACACTCAATACCTTGAGAATGCCACTGCGAGAATCAAGCTTGATATTGAACCCTTTGCTGTAGGGAACAACAATTTTGAAGTTGAATTTCAAGATATGTCTGGTAATCCAATTGATATGCGAACGGTAGGGATGAAGTTAACCCAAACTGAAGAGAATATAGGTCCTATCGAGATTCAGACAAACAAAGTCTCTGAAGGTACGTTTACCGCCAATGCTTCATTTGGTCTTGCAGGAGAGTGGAATTTGATAGTCGAAGGCGTTAGGAATGAGGCCAACGCGCTAAATCTTGTCGCTACCTTCAATCTCTTTGTTAAACCAGATCTGGATCAAATTGATTACAGTGTGACCCAGATGGCTTTGCCTGGCAATAGGAGCCAGCCACTTTATCCTGTTTACGATTCTTCTCGTAACTCGATTTGGGTGGGAGACACTTTACTGTCTTCTGGCAGGATCTTTGAATATGATATTGCCGGTAAGAAGTACCTGGAACATAAGATCCCCGGTGCGAATATAGTGACAACAATGGCTTTGGACCAATCAAATGACAGAATGTGGTTTATTGATCCTATATCTAAGGCATTAGGAGTCTACGATCCTCAGGCAAATAGTAGCAAATTATACAAATTTCCTAATGATAGTGTGGTTCCGTCTTCAATTGTGTTTCGGAGCGCCGAATTTCCTACTTTGAATAATAATAATGATAGTCTCTACACTCTGAATGCTGCTGCTACTGGAGATGCATCTAGATTGAATGGAACTGCTAATGGTAACGTAGTAGGCGACAGCTCCGCAACTGTCTGGATTACATCTCCATCTACTGGTGAAGTATTGATATTTGACACAGGACTAGAGAAGTTTACAAATATGATACCTTTGCCAACCCCTAATTCAAATCCTCTTGGAATTGCTATTGACTCATCTAATGGACAACTCTGGATAGCCGAAGGCGTAGGAAAAATCGCCCATATAGATCCTGCGAACAACCTTACATTCAACGAATTTGCGCCAGAGACTACTGCTAGTGGCAATGGTGCCTTAGATGGTGGGGCAGAAAATGACACTCTGATCAGCCCTACCGCTCTGCTCATGGATCCAAGTACAGGAAATATTTACATTTCGGAGCATGATGGGCATGTAATTTCCGTATTCAACACTGTATTTAAGACCTTCAGTGACTTTCCACCTATCGCAGAGGACGCCCTGCCTTTTGGGATGGCTTTGGACAAAGATCGGAATCTCTGGGTGGCTGAACATGTAACGAATAGGCTAACGGTGATCGATCCGTCAACCGGTAAGAATAAAGAAGTGACGCTTCCATCGTCGGCTCCATTTGTCCAGTATCTGACAACCGACAATGAAGGCATGATCTGGTTTGCTGCCCAACGTGGAAATTCGATCGGGTATATCACGTCAAGTCTAAACCTTTTGCAGGTAGCACCAACCTCTACTTCGGCCCCCTCTACACCATCATCCGTGGGAGGTCAAAGCCCGATAACCATTCCGGGAGGCCAGACATTATTTACACCTATGTTCAATATTGGCTACGAATATTTGATAGGTCCGATCATCGCGATCGGCGTTCTTGCTAGCGCTGCCTTTTATATTAACAGCATTGTGAGCCTAAAGACAAGCATAAGACAAGTCAATTCAATAACAACTTCAGCCAGTGGCGGGAGTGACCTGTCAGACAGATCCAAAAATCGTCCATCTTGATACAAAATAACAACTTGTACACTTGACCATTACCATATTCATATCCTTTACTTTGATGTGTTGACCAACTGTTTCCATTGTATTTGCTTAATCTGAAGAGCTGGAATCGCGAAAGTTTGTTGCTTAATCTGAAGAGCTGGAATCGCGAAAGTTTGTTGACCTTCCTTATTACCTGTCAATTTGGCCATTGCGTCATGTCTCAAAACAAGTACTGTAAAGAAGTGAAAAGAGGATTAAATTTATAGTAAAGACACCATCAACCAGATTATGGAGGTTAAATCATTCAAGATCGATCTTCCGGCTGGAACACAGATTATTTTAGCGCAAAGTCATTTTATAAAGACGGTAGAAGATGTCCACGAATGTCTTGTAAATTGCGTTCCTAGTATCAAATTTGGTATAGGCTTCTGTGAGGCAAGCGGGCCTTGTCTTGTGAGGCACTCAGGTAATGATGCAGATCTGGAATTGCTAGCTACAAAGTTCGCTAATGAAGTTGGTTGTGGGCATTTTTTGGTCGTAGTCATCAATAATGCTTATCCAATTAATGTCTTACCCAGGTTAAAAGATGTACCCGAGATTGTAGGCATTTACTGCGCAACCGCTAATCCTCTTGAAGTGCTCTATATGGAGACTGAACAGGGAAGGGCAATCTTGGGCATAGTAGATGGCTTCAAACCCAAAGGGATAGAGAATGACGACGAAGCTCAAGAAAGAAAAGTGTTCTTGCGCAGTATTGGCTATAAGCTCTAAGGTAGTCTGGGTAATGGCAATCCGATTGATTCCGAAGTAATGACCTGGGAAAAAAATTGTCGGTAAAGAAATCGATCAAACTTTCATATGATGAGTTTCACGTCATCTAATTGGCACCAGTCATAGGAACACAACTATCCCTTCATTCCACACAACCAAATATCAACTGCGCATATACTGAAGGTCATTGAAAAACCCAAGCCACCAGTCTCGTTAGACATCGACATGCTGTATTAGACAAAATTTAGGACTCCGATTGTCTCGTGTGCAGAACAAAATCCATATTATGATGCTAGTTCACGAAGAAATTGCATCTAATAGCGTTTACATCTGCCATGAAGTTTTTCTATAACATTCTTATATAGCCTCCGATTCACTTTGTACGATATGTCTGAAACAAGTTTGCGAGGTTTTCTACTATCA
>Ga0315553_10000479_pt1 | contig 35595 bp, 31 predicted proteins | sample SalMarSW160140MG_FD_203099 | JGI IMG/M metagenome (GOLD analysis project Ga0315553, IMG submission 203099) | Salt marsh sediment microbial communities from the Plum Island Ecosystem LTER, Massachusetts, United States - Salt Marsh Sediment SW1601-40 ... | reverse complement strand
ACCCCCGGATGGCTTCGCCCCACCACAGCCATCGATGTGCGCCTGCGGGCCGTGAGCTACCTGCCGCGACCGATTCGCCACAGCCTTCAGGTCTCCTTCCACAGCAGCTCCAGCGAGGTGGCCGGCCGCGTCCTCCTCCTCGATCACGATGAATTGGCAGCCGGCCAGACCGCCTGGGCCCAGATCCGCCTGGAGGAGCCGCTGGCGGTGGCCCCCGGCGACTTCTTCGTCATCCGCTCGCCCAACGATACACTGGGCGGCGGCAAGGTCGTGGACACCCACGTGCGGCGCCATCGCCGCTTCCATAAGCCCACCCTCGAGACGCTGGAGAAGCTGGACCGCGGCTCTCCGGAGGACATGGTGCTCATCGCCCTATCGCGCCTGGAGCCCTGCGAGGTGGGCCAGCTTGCCCGCCACACAGAGCTGGCCTCCGACCAGGTGCTGGCGGCGGCCACCGCCCTGGTCGAGGACGGCCGTGCCCTTGCCCTGGGCAGCCAGAAGCTTGGCCCCGCCTCGCTCCTCTACAGCGCCCACGGCTTCGCCGATCTCACCGTGCGGGCAAAGGACGTCCTCTCGACCTTCCACCGCCAGCGTCCGCTGCGCCGAGGCGTTGCCAGGGAGGAGCTGCGCAGCCGCCTCAGCCTCGACCCGCGGGCCTTCGACGCCACCGTGGCCACTTGGCTGGAGCGAGGAGACGTTCGTGAGGAGGCAGGCGCCCTCGCCCTGCCCGAACATGCGCCGAGCCTCAGTCCGACCCAGCAGGCCACTGCCGACGACTTCCTCGCTTCTCTTCGGGCCAGCCCTTACACGCCACCCACCGATAGCCTTCCCGATCCCGATCTCCTGGCCTATCTGGAGGAACAGGGCCAAATCGTACGGGCGGACGACAGCATCGCCTTCGCCAGGGAGGCCTATGAGGAGATGTCTTCTCGCATCGTGGAGCACCTGAAGGCCCACGGCACCATCACCCTCGCCCAAGTGCGCGACATGTTCGCCGCCAGCCGCAAGTATGCCCAGGCCCTCCTGGAGTACCTGGACGAGCAACGCATCACCCGCCGCGTCGGCGACGAGCGGGTCCTGCGCCGGAGGGCGGACAATGGGTAGGAGGCAAATGAAATGGCAGAGACAAGCCTAGCAACCGTTTGTGGAATCTATTGCGGACGTTGCAGTTACCTGGGTGAGGCGTGCAGCGGATGCGCCGCAGAAGAAGGCAGAGTGTTTTGGACAAGGCTGGATGAAATCCCCTGGGATGTCTGCCCAATCTGGAAATGCTGCACGGAAGAGCGACAGCTTGAGCACTGCGGCCTCTGCCCCGACCTCCCCTGCGCCACGTACCTCGATTTGAAGGACCCCAATGACCCGCAGGCCGATCTGCACAAGAGAGAATGCATCGAGAGTCTCAAGCATCGCGCGGAAGTTGGAACAACCAGATGGCTCGAAGAACAAAAGAGGCTGCCCGAGAACCGAAGGCCTTCCGCCACCGACTAGACGCTGAGAAAGTGAGCGGAGAATGACCCTGGACTTCCAGCGCCTGGCCAAGCAGCTAGATGACCTGGCGCCGCGCCTGAGGGAACAAGCCGAAGAGGGCCGAGCGCGCCTGCCCCAGGCACTGGACGCCGCCCGTGCCTGGGCCGGCCGGCCCGACAGCCTGCGCGAGCGCCTGGAAGCGGCCAGCACCACCTGGCTCCTGGCCGAACCGCTGGGCGAGCCCATCGACGCCACCTTCCCTGCTCCTCCTGCCCCCGACGAGTACGTCGCGCTGGCCAGCGACGGCTCCCACATCGATGTGGACCGCCACAGCCCTGTCTCCTGCTACCTGCTGAACATGGGCCGCGTCCGCATCCGCTACGGCAGCCAGCCCGAGGCCGACCTGGCCAGCCAGCCAGAGCTGGCGTTCGAGGAGGAACGCCTCGTCCTCAGCGACCGCAGCGACGCCAGCCGCGAGAATGTGCTATCGGGCAACCTTCTGGCCGCCCTGCGCAGCGTGCGCGAAGTGGAACTGCTGGCCCGCCTGGCCGCCGAGGAGGACAGCGGCCTGCCGATCCTCGCCCTCCTGGACGGCACGCTCGTGCTCTGGGGATTGGCTCGCAGAGACCTTCGCGGCGAGGTCAAGCGGCTCTTGCTAGACGAAGGCATCATCCGCGCCCTGGATTCCCTCAAGGACCTGGCCGGCCAGAAGCCCATCGTCCTGGCCAGCTACATCAGCCACCCCGGCGCCAGCGAGGTCGCCCACACCCTGCGCCTGGCCGTTTGCCCCCTCCCCCAGAGCCAGCCGCCTCAGCCCGTCGACTGCCGCCGCTGCCCCCGCGAGGCAGACGAACCCAGGCCCTGCGACATCGTCGGCCTGTCCTCCGACCGCCCGCTCTTCAGAGCGCTGCTGGCGCCGGGCCAGCGGAGCGCCGTCTTTCGGCGGAAGCACAAGACGCCAGGCTCCATCGAAGAGACATTCTACGGCCAGCACAGCGTGGCCTTCTTCTACCTGCGCACGCCCGACGGTGTGCCCGACGAGATGGCACGAGTGGAGATGCCGCTGTGGATCGGCCAGGACGAGCAAAAGGTCGGCCTGCTGCACGCTCTCCTGATCGACCAGTGCCGCCGTGGGCTCGGCTATCCCCTGGCGATCATGGAGGCCCACGAGCAGGCGGTGATCGGCGGCCCCGAGCGCGAGACCTTCCGACAACTGCTCGAGGCCCAGGTGACGGCGGAAGGGCTTCCCACCGCCACATCCGGCAAGGCCCTTAGTAAGCGAGTACGTTGGCTATGAGCAACAAAGAGTCCTCAGAGATCATCGGCCAGGTGGTCGCGGCGGACATAGCCTCCTTCACCGCCCAGAGCCTCGAGCTTCACCGAGCGCCGCCCCTGGGCAGCCTGGTGCAGACCGACGGCCCGATTTACGCCGTCGTCTGCGACGCCCGCACCGAGAGCATCGAGGGGCGACGGCCGGTCGCTCACCTGTCCGGCGAGACTGACCTGCAATCCTTCCTCGACGCCAACCCCCACCTCCGCCACCTCCTGCGCACCACCTTCGACACCGTGGTGGTCGGCCACGGGGAGAGCACGACCCTCCGCCACTACCTGCCCCCCCATCCTGCCCCCATCTTCGCCCCCCTGCGTCTCTGCCCCCAGGAGGAGGTGGCTCGCTTCAGCCAGAGCCTGGACTTCCTCAAGCTGCTCCTATCAGCCGCCGCCAACAGCGACGAAGTGGCAGCGGCCTGCCTGCGCCTGGCCAGCGCCGCTCACCCCGACCGCCGCGCCTTCCTTGTGACGGCGGGCAAGGAGCTGGCGCGCCTGCTGCCCAACGAACCCCAACGCCTCACCGCTATCCTCAGGAGGATCCGACCATGAATGCCCACGACAAGCCCGAATCGCAGACGACGGCAGACCGCCTGGGCCTGGTGGTGAGCGGCTCACTGGCCGGTGGCCTGGACGTAAGGCTCGATAGCTCTCGCTCGGTGGAGGAGATGGCCGTCGGCCGCTACGTCACCGTCCAGGGCCACCGCTCCCGCTTCTTCGGCATCATCACCGACGTCGAGCTGCGCGCCGCCAATCGCGACATCCCCTGGTCTCTCCCTGAAGCGACCGACGACTTCGCCCGCGAGGTCATGGCCGGCACGACCACCTTCGGCAGCCTGCGCGTGGTGCCCTACCTGCAGGTGAGAGCCACCGCCGACGCCCAGCCGGAGCCCGCCAAGACCGTGCCCGCCCACTTCGCCGAGGTGCGGGACGCCTCCCAGGAGGATGTGGAGCGCATCTTCGGCCAGGAGGACGAGAGCCACTTCGTCATCGGCAGCCCACTCGACATGGAGGTCAAGGTCTGCCTCAACTACCAGCGCTTCGCCGAGCGCAGCAACGGCGTCTTCGGCAAGAGCGGCACGGGCAAGACCTTCCTCGCCCGCATCGTCCTGGCCAGCCTGATCCAGAAGAGCAACGCCCAGCGCGAGGCCGACAAGCGAGTGGTCAACCTGGTGTTCGATATGCACAACGAGTACGGCTGGAAGGGCACCCGCGAGGGCGGCTCAGGCGAGGTCAAGGCGCTCAAGCAGCTCTTTTCCGCCAGCGTGGCCGTCTTCACCCTCGACACGGAGAGCTCACGCCGCCGCCAGGTCGCCACCGACGCCGTGGTGGAGATCGGCTACGACGAGGTGGAGCCGGAGGACATCGAGGTCCTACGCGAGACCCTGAACCTGACCGACCTGGCAGTGGAGGCCGCCTACACGCTTGTGCGCCGCTTCGGCAGCCAGTGGATCGAGAAGACGCTGGCGCTGGATCCCTCGGACGAGGAGGAGCGCGAGTTCCTGCAGCGGGAGTCCATCCACGATTCGAGCTTCCGCTCCCTGCGCCGCGGCCTGCACCGCCTCGAGCGTCTCGAGTTCCTGCGCCCCCACACCGAGCAGAACTCGGTGCAGACCATCCTCAACTACCTCCAGAGCGGCAAGAACGTGGTGCTGGAGTTCGGCCGCCACGGCGATAACATCACCGCCTACGTGCTGGTCGCCAACCTGCTCACCCGCCGCATCCACGACCGCTATCGCCAGCAGAAGGAGACCGCCATGGGCGACCGCGCCCAGGAGCCTATCCACCTGGTGATCACCATCGAGGAGGCCCACAAGTTCCTCAACCCCCAACTGGCCGGCCAGACGATCTTCGGCCAGATCGCCCGCGAGATGCGCAAGTACAACGTCACGCTGCTGGTCGTCGACCAGCGCCCCAGCGGCATCGACACCGAGGTCATGTCCCAGATCGGCACCAAGATCACCTGCCTCCTGGACAGCGAGAACGACGTGGACAGAGTGCTGGAGGGCGTAGCCGAGAAGCGCGAGCTAAAGTCGGTGCTGGCCCGCCTGGACTCGCGGCAGCAGGCGCTCATCTTCGGGCACGCCGTGCCCATGCCGGTGGTCGTGCGCACCGAGGAGTACGGCTCGGAGGAGTCCTACGGCCGCTTCGTCGAGCGCCCCTTCCGCGAGCGCCTCGAGGAGATATACAGCGAGTAGCCAGGAGGAGGCCTTGGGAAGCTACCGCAGCCACAGTATGCCGTCAGCTGTCACGCGCGAGTACCCCCGATGGCTCTTCCCCTGCCGCGCTCAGCATTTGGACACCGTGCCACAGCTCGACGATGCCCGCTGGCGCGATCCCGATCGCCGCGAACCCCCACCAAGGGCTGACCTCAAAAGCCATCAGTGCCGGCAGGAGTCCCGCTAGAATCAAGAACACTAGTCCCAGGACGACGTGTTCCATTCCTTGTGGTATCCACTTCCTCTCCTGAGCTTGCCTCAAGGCCGATCCGATCATGAAACCGCCAAGGCCACTTCCAAGGCCCACGCCAACCGTTATCCACCAGCCTTTGGCCGCCGACCATATGATCAGCGTCAGGCCCAAAGGAAGCATCAGTACCAACACCAGGTAGGGATTGCGTTCCACACGACGCAAAACGCCCACGCCGAATCGGGGAATCTTTTTCCCCGCACGCGGTTCTAGCCAATCCAAACCTCTTTCGAGGTATCTCCACACTATGTGCACGGCTAGCCCGCCCAGCACGTATATTGCGACCGATATAGGTCCAGGCACTTCTAGTCCTCAAGCCGAGCGTTTCGTAGATCACTGTACTCGCAGGCGCGAGGGTTGGCAGCTGAAAAAGCCATCGCCACCGTCAGCCGTGCGGCTTAGTCGAAGCCGTCGCGCCATTTACTGACCGGCCCCGGAAGCGCTGCAGCAGGCGCTGGAATCCGTTGGAAGGTTCTGAAGCGCAAACGTGAAGAATAGCACGACCGCCGCCAGGAAACTCGTCCACTGTAGCAGGCTTGTTAATTCTAAAGAACCGCCTCTCACCTGCAACTCGGACTCGGCTAGTTGCCGAATCCGTTGACCCATAGTCAACAGTCCCAGGAGTATGGACAGGGCGAAAAGGCTCCATGACGAAGTCAGCAGCCACAAGGCCTCTCCGTGATAGAAGCGGTCGAGAAAGGTGGCGCTGAGCACCACTGACCCCGTCGATAGCCCCAGAAGCACGCTCGTGTATTCAGCTACCGCCTGCAGAGCTGAGCGTCTATCCTGCTCGCTCCCCTTATTCACAGGCTCCTGCAATTTCTTCTTGATCCAAGAACCCAAGCCCATCCCGCACCACCTCAGCAAATCACAAACGGCCAGGGGCAGGCCATCTCGACGTCGATTACTTCGTGCGCGCCAGAGACTGCTGCCGTATAGTCGACTGAATCGAGGCCCCTGGATATGGCGTTCCCTCTAGCCGCGACAAGTGATCTGAGTATGGCGTCCTGAACGTCGCTAGACTTGAATTTGCTGGCCACAAGCCCCTCACGGAACTCCTCAGGCTTAGCCAGAATCTCCAAGAAGTAGCCTGCCACCTTCTCCTGATCAACTCGGAACTGCTGTTGTCGCTCAAATAGCCGTATAGCATCTATCACGAATTCCCATCGAACGTCGGGCTGCCGCATCGTCATCAGACGATCACCTCCACTCTACGTTTGAACGATATGCTGCAGCTCATACTAGCCGCTAGCGCGAGGGCAGGCAAGGGAAGGAGCTACAGCCGCCGGTAGGCGCACCACCGGCGCTGCTCGGGGTGCTTGGGGCTGCCGCCATAGGAGCGGGTCCTGGAAGGAGCGGGTAGTAGCCCCTAGCTCGGCAGCACGTAGATGGCGATCAATGAGTAGTGCAAGGTGCTTCCAGCTATAATCAGCAGGTGGAAGACCTCGAGATACCCAAAGACTCGCGGCCACGGGTCCGGCTTCCGAATCGTGTATACTACCCCGCCGAGCGAGTAGAACAGCCCACCGATCACCAGCAGCATCAGCGGCGTGACGGTAAACCAGGCTGCCAGCTCCGCCGACGCCAGCAGCGCCAGCCAGCCGACTATGAGGTAGAACGTCACCCGAAGCCAGTTCGGAGTCGCTGGCCAGGCGAGGTTGATGAGAATTCCCGCGCCTGCCATTCCCCAGACCACAGACAGCATGCTGATCCCCCACGCGTTGTTCAGCACAATGAGGCAAAACGGCGTGTAGGTGCCAGCGATCAGCACCAGAACCATCGAATGGTCCATGCGACTGATGATCGCTCGGAAGAGGGGCGTCCAGGTGATGCGGTGATAGGCCGCACTCGTCGCGTATACAAGTATCAGACTCACCGCGAAGATCGCCCCGCCGACGTACGCCCGTGGCGAGTCCGCAACCAGCAAGAGGACTGCCGCCCCCACCGTCGCGGCGACTGCCGCCAAAATATGGGATACGCCGCGCAGCAGTGGCCGGTCGCGCGTGAAGTCGTCAGCAAGGGTCATATCCCAAATAATCTGCCAGAAAGTCTCGAAGGCGTCAAGGCAGAAGGTGGGCGCTCTAGGCTACCACCGCCTCCTGGCGTACCACGCGCCTGTGGTGAGGGTAGCGCTCCCTACCACGGCGACCACGCAGGGGTAGCTGGCCACGTTCGGATCCAGGCGCTGCACTCACTCCGGCTCGCCCGACGAGCCGATTTGCGATGGGGCGGCCTCGGCAAGCTTGCATTCACCTTAATTGCCCAATGAACGGCACGCATAGCTGCACTACCCACGGCTACTGGGGCTGGCCGGGGATCTCGATCATCTGGGGCGGGTAATCCTCCAAAGCGTCGGGATCAGTCGGCACAAACCAGAAGCGGAACACGATGCGCAACTCGGTCTGCTCGACGTTGCCGGCGGCCTCCAGATATCCCCACGTCCAGTCGTCCAGTTCGTACGCCTGCGGGTCCTCGAGCTGCTCCAATGCCTCCTCGTAGGCCTCGTCGTACGTCTTGACGGGCGCCGCTTCCTCCTTGACGCCCGAGATCTGCCTCTGGACAATCGAGGCGTTTATGACCGACCCATCGTTGTTCATCTGCACCGTCATCTCACCACCTTCGCCGAGCACGCTGACCGGCATGCCATCCACGTCGACCTGCCGCTTGAAGGTGAGGATAACATTCTTCTGCGACTGCTGAATGTCGCCGCCAGTAACGGTAAAACCTTGGACGTCCGCATCGGCGTCCACAGGCATTGTCTCGATCACAAATCGCGCACCCATCGGTTCCGCGAAGTCCCTGCGCTCCCAATCCTGCTCTCCAATGAAGTTCAACGCACGGTCGATGTATTCTTCCTCCTCGAGCACAGGTCCGTCGACGGTCGCCTTCCGCTCCCCAAGGACATACACTGCGCCACTGAGACGGTTCACCCGCACCTGTGTCCATGGCTCGCCTCGGTCGCCGTCGTGGGTCACGAAATCGCCCTCGCACTGGAACTCCAGGTCACGGATTGGGTCTGGCAAGGGCATTGGCTTTATCTCGAAGATTGGCAGCAACTCCGGGATCTGATGGGGGTCTAGTACTGGGGACGACGGGTTCGACGCGAAGTTGGAGAGGTACTGGATGTGATAGTGTGATGTCCCGGAGGTATTGGGCTGGTTGGTGAACGTTGTGTCATAGAGCGGGGTAGTGGTCACGTTGAACCCGCCCATCGTGATGCAGAGCGGCACCACACCCCCCACTGCCAAGCCTTCGATGAAGGAATCAGCCACGTCGAGCCCAAGGTTGTTGTAGTTGTTCCAGATCGCGTTGGTCTGGCCTTCGTGGCAGTAAGCCGGGGTCGATGCCCCGCAGGCCATGCGCAGATCCGGCTCCAATACAGGGCCCCAGCGCTCGTAGACGTTACGCATGAAGAGCGAATCCGCCGCGCCGTTGAACTTGTCTGGACAGGCGTACCACCAGTCCGGGTCTACGTTTGAGCACAGCAGCGGTCCGTGGGCAAACACTTCGCACGAGCACTGCCAGTAGTAGCGCAGCAGTCCCCCGTCCTGCCAGTCGCCCAGGCTCATGTAGACCTGGCCCGCGCTGTTCCCGAGGGTGTCCCAACCCGTCGGGCCGCCGTGGCCGGCGTAGAAGAACAGCATGGCCCCCGCGTCGATACCGCCCGTCGGGTCGCTATCGGCTCCGCTGGGCGTGAGGTCGCTATCGTAGTAGAAGTACGCCGTGTTCGACAGCAAAAAATGCATGTGCCACTTGGCCCATGTGTCAGGGGTGTGGTTGGCCGCTGCAGGCGAGCCCAACATGGTAGTACCGAACAGGAACTCCTCTGCGGTATTGATGTGCCAGTCGGTATCGCCGTGGGCTGCGGTTGCCGAGTTCAGGGCTGGGTTCCGCAACCTGAAGACCGTCTTCACCAGCAGGACGTCGAACTTGTTGACCCTGGCCATGTCGCACAGCCCCGACTCCTCGCAACGACCGGGTACATAGCGCTCGAATGTCCGACCAGAGGGGTCGAAGCGATAGGCGATATCGTAGTTGCCCTCAATGGCGCTGAGGGCTGTCGCCGGATCCGCGCCCGAAGCGCCCCTCCAGACGAAATTGTTCCAGCCGGGCTCCAGGTCCAGGGTGAGGCTGGAGGCCTCGCCTATTCGTGTAGAAAGAGGAACGACGGGGATTTCGCACACGAGCCCGGGGGCCGTGACCAGCACCAGCAGGTCGTCGTCCGTGTTGACGCTGGTCATGTTGCAGAGTCCTGGCTCGTCGCAACGACCGGGTACGTGGCGCTCGAAGGTCTGGTCAGCGGCCACGAAGCGATAGGCGATAGCGTAGTTGCCTTCGATGCAGCCCAGGGCTGTGGTTGGATCCACGCCCGAAGCGCCCGTCCAGACTAAGTTGTTCCAGCCCATCTGTAGGTCGAAGGTACGAGTGGCAGGTGGCTCCGTGCATATGAACTCGGCTGGTGGTGGCGTGGGTGTGGGCGCGGGCGTAGGCATCGGCATCTTTGTGGCCTCGGGCGTAGGCGTAGGGCATTCGCCAACCTCGATCACGTCCTCGCGCGCACCGTGAGCGTTGTGAAGCGTGCCGTACAGGTAGAGCATTGGGGTACCGGCAACGAGGCTCTCAATCTGCTGGCACTCCTCATTGCTCTCGCCCTGGTTGATGACGATTTTGTCGCCTATGTCACAGCCAGTCGCGTCGCTCACCATGATACTGTCAGCCCCGGCACTGGCCGCCTGGGCCAGGGTGGTGTTGCAGCTCTGGGAGGAAACGCTTCCGGTACCGGACAAGGCAAACGCCAGGCTGAGGGACATGACCGCCGCAAACGCGACAAGGATCCCCACGATGCCCATACCTACGACTGATGGGATAACTCGACATTTCATGACCGCCTCCTCGAGGGCATACTGATACCACGAACACGTCCAGCGAGGCCCTGGCATCATGCCAGAACCTCTCGTGAGGAGTCAAGGCGAAGCGCCATCCTACCCGCACCCGCAAGGGGCCGCAAGCGACGGGGCTACAGCCGCCGCTAGGCGTACCACCCGCCTGCGCTGAGGTTAGGCTTCATTACGGACGGCACGCCTTGTGCTAGTACCACACGGCATCCACAGTGTATTGCTTGTCTCGACCAGTGTCGGGGTCCAAGCAGTCGCAGACAAAGCCCTGAGGCCCTTGCACGGGTTTTGTACAGTATGTCTGCGAACAGTTGAAATCGTAGCGTTTCCCCATAATGTCGGGCAAGCTGCCCGACACACCTCGACAGTCCATCTCGCTCACTACCATGAACCACACGTTGTCTTGAGGATACAGATTTGGCAATATGGCACTTGCATCGAAAGTGAATGCGATGTCGTCGCTGTCAGTCCGAGGATCGCCAGGACACACCATTATCTCCATCGAGGCGATGCTGAAACAAGGATCACAGACGCGAGCATATGATACGAAGTTCTCCAGAGCGCACCGGAAGGCGTCGCTGCGACGGCTAGAGAACGAACTAGTCCAGCAGTAATTGGCGTCGTCGCGTGGGAGAACGTCATCAGGGACGCTAGGCTCGTAGCGATAGATCTGTGTAGCAAAGTCCTCCGACTCGTCGCCCTCGCCTCTTAGACTCAGGTGAGTCCACGTGACGCCGCCGTCCGACGTCGTCCACGTGCCCTCCGGTGTGACGACCGTGCCGTTCATCGCGTCGCTGAAGCTGATCGACGTGACGGGCACGCCCTGCGGGATCACCGCGACCTCCGCCCACGTCACACCGCCGTCTTGCGAGCGGAACAGGTTAACGCCGGAGCTGTTCAAGCCCATCCAACCGTGCGCCGCATCGAGGAACAGGATCTGCACCACAGCGTTGCCGTTCGGCAGGTCGCCGACGCCGGCCTCCGGCGGCGGGTTGCCGAGCGTGGTGCGGCTGATCAGCGTCCACGCCTCGCCGCCGTCAGTGGTGTGGAAGAGGTACTTCTCACTGCTGCCCGCCGCCGCGCCGCCGAGGCAGAGCTGCCACTCCGTGCTCGCATCAAGGGCGAATGACGGCCCCTCGGCGAGCGGCCGTCCCTCGAGCGAAGTACGGAGCGTGCAAGGGTCGACGGCCCACGTGAACGGCGTCGGCGCCGCAACGACGGTTGCGGTCGCGGACGGTGAGGGCGTACTCGTCGCTGCGCCGACGGTTGGCGTCCCGAGCGCGGGCGTCGGTGACGCAACGACGGTTGCGGTCGCGGGCGGTGAGGGCGTACTCGTCGCCGCGCCGACGGTTGCCGTCTCGAGCGCGGGCGTCGGCGACGGCAGTGCCGCGGTCGGCGTCGCCGTCTCGCCCCCGCCGTTGCACGCTGCCAGCAACAGGGAGGCTGTCACAAGAATGCACAAGACGAACGCACATCGCCAAAGAGACTTCACGGCTTACCCCCGATCGACTATAAAACCTGACCCCCCATCCTACTCGCAGGCGCGAGAGCAAGCAAGGGGAGGAGCTACAGCCGCCGGTTCTTGCGCGGAGGCTCGGCCCAGTCGCAGGAACCCAGGCCCCCTGTGAGCGACGAGCGCTAGCACGTGGACACAGGTGGCCGCTGGTGACTACTACGCGGGGCTTATCTGCTTTTCCTTCACAGCGGGGAAGTAATTGATGCCCGCCAGCGGCTCGGCCGTCTGGACATCGTAGGTATTATTGCTATAGGCCATGACAATCCTGCCCGGGACGGACTCTTCAGCGCCCACAGAAGCCTGCCCTAGCGGGCCTTGGAGCGCGATCGGCCCATGCAGGCGGACGTTCTGGCCATTGACGTACTTCACTTGTCAGCCTCCCACCGAATATCCTGCCAGGAACTGTCATCCCATCCTAATCGCAGCCACGAGGGTTGGCAAAGGAGGGAGCTACAGCCGCCTATAGGCGAACCACTTGCTCTTCTCCTGCCTCCGTCTGCCCTGCCGCCGCGTGGCCAGCCAGTCCACGTAGACCTCGTACACCTCGCCCTCCGTGGTGCGCAGCCGATAGTAGAGGCGCTGAGGGCCGGAGCGCCAGTCGTCATGGCCGCGGATCGCCTGGCCGGAGGCATGCTCCTGCCAGTGCTGGAGGACATCGGCAACCTTGTACTCCTTGTCGCCCAGACGGAAGGCCACCGGAACGGGCGGATCGTCGTCGCTCAGCTTCACCTCGATCGGCTTGCCGATGAACTCGACGGGCATAACCAACCCCCATCAACCGCCAGCAGACGCCCCTAGGTGCCGGGCGCAGGCGCCAGCCTGGGGAACAGCCGCTGGAAGATGCGCAGCACGTCGCCTTCCTCCCAGCTCACCAGGAGCTGCGCGGCTATGAAGATCGAGCTGTACGTGCCGCTGACCACGCCGATGAGCAGCACCAGCAGGAAGCTCTGAATCGTCACCCCGCCCAGCAGGAGCAGAGCGGCGATGGTCACTACCAGGGTCAGAGATGTGTTCAGCGAGCGCGCCAGCGTCTCGGTCAGGCTCGCGTTGACGATCTCGGGCAACTCCACCCCCGGATTACGGGTTATGTTCTCGCGGATACGATCGAACACCACGATGGTGTCATGCACGCTGAAGCCGATGATCGTCAGCAGCCCCGTGATGAACATCGTGTTGATCTCCATCCCGAACACCTTGCCGAAGATGGAGAACACCCCCAGTATCACCAACGTATCGTGTAGCACGGCAATGATGGCACAGACGCCGTAGCGCCACGGCTTCGGCAGATGGCGGAAAGCCCAGATGATGTACAGCAGGATGCCCACCGCTGCCGCCAGCACCGCTATCGTCGCGTTGCGCGCGATCTCCCGCGACACAATCTCCGACACGGCCGCGAAGTCCCGCACCGTCAGTGCACCAAAGCGATCCACCAGCGCATCCTCGATGCCCTCCCGCTCAGACGGCATGGCCGGGCCCACCGGCGGGACGTCCGCCGTTCCCTCCAGTTCGCCCATGCGGATGATGAAATCGCCCTCGCTGGTGCGCTGCACGCGCGCCTCATCATGGCCGATGTCGGCCAGCGCCGACCGCAGGTCATCCGCCGACACCGACTCCTCGAAGCGAACGGTCATGCTGGTGCCAGCGGCAAACTCAACGCCCGGCTTCAGAGCAGGCGGAACGAGCAGGGAGATGACACCCGGAATCAGAATCACCACCGACAGCAGGAAGTACCAGCCGCGGCGATGCACGAAGTCCAGCAAGCCCGCCCTCCTGCCGGGCAAGGGGCCGGACGAAGCCGGCGCAGGAGCAGCCGGCATCCCCGCCTTCGCCTCAGCGCCCAACCGCCCCAGAGACCCGGCCAGCGGCGTCCCCACCAGCAATCGCAAGAACGTGCGAGTGACGACGATCGCCGAGAACATGCTCACCGCCACGCCGATGCCCAGGGTGAGCGCGAAGCCCTTCACCAGGTTTGCGCCGAACTGGTCGCCGAACCACCACAGGATACCGCAGGTGATAAACGTCGATACGTTGCTATCGCGGATCGAGGGCCAGGCGCGCGCGAAGCCCGTCTCTATGGCCGTGACTAAACCACGGCCTGCTCTCAGTTCCTCCTTCATTCGTTCGAAGATGAGGATGTTGGCGTCCACGGCCATGCCCACCGAGAGGACGAAGGCCGCGATCCCCGCCAGGGTGAGGGTCACCGGTATCAGCTTGAAGATCATTAGAAGAACCGAGACGTACGTGATCAGGGCCGTGCTGGCCAGGCCGCCGGCCAGGCGGTAGTAGAGAATCATGAAGGCGATGACAGCCAGGATGCCTATCTCGCCCGCCTGCACGCTCTTGCGCACCGAGTCATCGCCCAGAGTGGCGTCCACCGTAGACTCCTGGATCACCTCCAGCGGCACAGGCAGAGCGCCCGAGTTGAGCTGGATGGCCAGCCTGCGCCCTTCCTCCAGGGGAACACCTTCAATCACAGCATCGCCGCCGGCGATGACCGACCTGATCGTGGGTGCCGAGATGTTCTCCTCGTCCAGGAAGATGGCCATAGGCAGGCCAACCAGACGGCTGGTGATCTGCTCGAAGAGTTCGCCGCCTTCAGAGTTGAAGTGGATAGAGACAATCGGCTGACCACCAGCACCCAACAGTTCCACGCGAGCGTTGGCCTTGAGGAAGTGGCCCGTCAGGGCCTTCTCCTTATCATCCGTGCCGATGCCTGTCGCCACCACCCACATGACATTACCCGTGGGTGACGTCTGACCGGTAGGCACGCAGCCCCAGTCGTGCCCCTCGCTCGCCGGCACCAGGTTGGACGGCCTGGCGTCATCCCCCGTTCCGACCACGTCTGATGGCACGGTGAAAGTCTCCGGCGTTTCGCTACCGCACGTCGCAGCAGTGCAGCAGACGAAGTTGCCCTCCTCATCTCGCTGCGGCTCCTTGAACTCCAACTCCGCAGTGCGACCGATGAGGTCGCGAGCCTCCTCCGGCGTGATGCCCGGAAGCTGCACGGCCAAACGGTCTGACCCCTGCCGCTGAATCTCCGACTCAGCTACTCCCCAGGCGTTGACCCGCCTCTCGATGATGTCCTTGACCCCCTCCATGGCGTCTTCCCGCTGGTCGGGCGGCACCTGGCTGGTGTCAGCTTCCAGCAGGACGTATGTGCCGCCCTTGAGGTCGAGCCCCAGGCGCATCGTCTCCCGATCGAAGCCGCCGACTTGCAGGCCGTGTCCCTTCGGCCAGGGGAAGAAATCGGGCAGATAGCGCCCGGGGTCAGAGGGCCAAACGATGACGACAGCAATGGCTGTAAGAATGACAATGAAGGCGAAGCTCAAAAGATTCGCGCGATTGCGCATCAGGGCTCAACTCCCGTCCGCTCCAGCTCCTGGCGGGCCAGGGCCAGAGCCTGCTCTCGTGTGGTCACCTCTCCTGCCGCCTGAGCCTCCTGCACCGCCTCCAGCAACCGCCCCACCAGCGGCCCAGGCGTCAACTCAAGGGCATCCATCAGATCGTGGCCTGTAATCAGCCGATGCGGCGGCGCCACCTCCTCCTGGAAACGCCAAGCCAGGATGAAGCCCACCACGCCCACGTGAGCCCGCCAGCCGTCCCAGTCCAGGCGAGGCCCTACTGTGGCCAGGTGGTCGGCCAGGCTGAGGAAGAGCACGTCGATGCCCGCCTCGCCCGCATCGCGGAAGTAGCGATAGAGAGCGCGACGGCTGGGCGGCCCGCCTTGAGCTATCTGAAGCGGACGCAGATGCTCCTTGACCATCGCCTCCACCTGACGCACCTCAGCGCCGCTGAAGCGCAGCCGTCGCGCCACCGCCGCTGCCCTCACGGCCCCCGTCTGGGCATGGCCGAAGAAGCGCATGCGCCCGCCGTCCTCGATCGTTCTGGTTTCGGGCTTGGCGATGTCGTGCAGGAGAGCGGCCAGCTTGAGAAGGGCCACCCGAGGATGCCCCTGCGAGACCTCCTCCTCAAAATGCTCCCGAACTGCCGGGAACTGCTCCATCGCCTCCCATAGCTCACGCCACAGACGAGCCCAGCGCCCATCCGTAGGCTTTTCTGAACGCAGAAGGGCATCCAGGGCAACCACCGTCTCCAGGCTATGGTCGAAGACGTCCCACTGGTGCTCCTTGGGCTGCTCCTCACCCTTAGTGGCGGTCATCTCCGGCAGAAGCGGCTCGAGAAGCCCCAGCTCGTCGGCCTGGCGCAGGCCCGGCGCCGCCCGCGGCGTGGCCAGGATGCGCATCAGCTCATCCCGCTGTCGCTCCGGAGCCGTCTGGGAAAGGAGGAATGCGTTCTCTGCTATGACAGCCGCCGTCTCCGGCTCGAGCGCGAAGTCCAGCTCGGCGCACAGGCGCACCGCCCGCAGCAGGCGCAGCGGGTCAGCGCGAAAAGCCTCTGGCCGCACCATCCGCACAATCCCATCGTCCAGGTCTCGCCTGCCGCCGCAGGGGTCGATGATGGACAGCTCTCGCTCAGGCGCCAGCTCCTCGATGGGCACGGCCATGGCGTTGATCGTGAGATCGCGCTGCGCCAGGTCGGCCTCTATCTCCAGCTTAAGGGGCAGGAGGTCGAGGCTGCGGACGGCTCCGCCCGCGGGCAGGACGATGCGGGCAGCCTTGTGCTCCTCGTGCAGACGGACGAAGTGGCCCGCCAGCGCGTCGGCCAGTTGCCCGCCCACCGATAGCGGGTCGGCAGCCACCGCCAGGTCCACGTCGTTGCTCTCACGCCCTAACAGAACGTCTCGCAGAAAGCCCCCCACCACATATGCCTCCAGGCCCTGAGAACCCAGAAAAGAAGCAACTGCAGCGAGGACGCCCCTGGTTCGAGGATCGATCCCTAAGCTATCTGCTTCCACCTGTGCCAACAGACCGCCGGCCCTACAGCTCAGCGGACACCTCCCCTTCCTGCCCCGGCGCCGTCTTTCTTAACTCGTCCAGGCTTTCCAGATGATCAACGTAAAGAATACCATCGATGTGATCCAACTCGTGTTCCAAGGCCTGAGCCAGCAGGTCATCCTTCGCCTTGATGCGCACCTGCCGCCCCTGAAGGTCGCGCCCCTTGGCGGTCACGCTCACCGAGCGGGTCACCTCCGCCCAGTAGCCGGGAACGGATAGACAACCCTCCGTCACTGTGCGCTCGCCCGATCGCTTGACGATCTCAGGGTTGATGAGCGTGATGATCTCCTCCCCCGGGATGCCGATGACCACCACTCGCAAAGGAACACCCACCTGAGGCGCCGCCAGGCCAACGCCGTCGGCGTCGCGCATGGTGTCGATCATGTCCTCAACCAGACGCTCGATGGAAGCGTCCACTTGCGGCACCCGCTTGGCCTTCTGACGAAGGACATCATCACCCAAGACCGTTATTTCTCGAACCGCCAAGACAAACCCTCCCGTTCCTCAAGCAATCGTTACCATTTTAGGACATAGTATGCCTACTGTCGCCCCTCAACGGCAGGCGCGACGCTTCTGGCAGTGTAATGCCTCACAGCAGACTCACCGGATCGATATCTACCGTCCAGCCCTGAGGGAAGGATAGCTCCTCCAGAAGCTCACCGGGGTCGTCGCCCCGCAAGAGGATCTGCCAGCGATGACGACCCCGCATCTTGGGCACGAAGGAAGGAGCAGGCCCCAGGACGTCCAGATGAGGAATCCCCCGCACGTCCCTCTCGCGGAGCAAGGTCTTGGCCATGCGCAAGGCCTGCTCCTGAGCGTACAGCGGGTTGGTGTGAGCGAAGATCAGCCGCGCCAGCCGCCCGAAGGGGGGATAGCCCAGACGCCGCCGCAGGCTCGCCTCGTGCTCGTAGAAAGCGGCGTAGTCGTGGCGGGCGGCCGCCTGGATCGCCCAGTGCTGCGGCGTATAGGTCTGGATTATCACCCGCCCGCCCAGCGGCCCTCGACCGGCCCGTCCGGCCACCTGCTCCAGGAGCTGAAACGTGCGCTCGCCGCTGCGGTAGTCGGGCAGGTTGAGGCTCACGTCGGCTGAGATCACCCCCACCAGAGTTACCGAAGGCATGTCCAGCCCTTTGGCGATCATCTGAGTGCCGATGAGAACGTCCGCCTCTTTGGCCAGGAAGCGCGCCAGGATGCGCTCGTGCGCGCCCCGATGGCGGGTCACATCGCGGTCCCAGCGCAGCAGGCGAGCCTGAGGAAATGCGCGAGCGGTCTCCTGCTCCACTGTCTCAGTGCCGATGCCCATGAAGCGAATGCGAGGGCTATCGCACTGAGGGCACCGCTCAGGCAGGCGCCGCCCGCGATGGCAGTGGTGGCAGATGAGCCGCCCTTCGCTGGTGTGATAGGTGAGGGAGACGGCGCAGCGAGAACAGATGGGTACGTAGCCGCAGTCGCGGCACTGAACGAAGGAGGCGGCGCCCCGACGGTTGAGGAAAAGGATCACCTGTTCACCCGCGGCCAGGGCCTCTCCCAGCGCCTGAGCCAGCGAGCGGCTGAAGATGCTGCGATTGCCCGCCTTCAGCTCCTGCCGCAGGTCCACCACCTCCACCTCGGGCAGAGGCCGCACAACGCAGGAGCGTTCATCGCCCGAGGTCAGCGGCTGCACCCGTTCCCTCAGCTCCAGTAGGCGGTAGCTGCCGGAGCTGGCTCGATAATAGCTCTCCAGGTCGGGCGTGGCGCTCCCCAAGACCAGGACGGCCCCCGTCAGCTCCGCCAGCTTCTCGGCCACCCGGCGAGCGTGGTAGCGGGGCGCTGGGTCCTGCTGCTTGTAGGTCCACTCGTGCTCTTCGTCCATGACGACCAGCCCCAGGTCTGGCTGAGGGGCGAAGATGGCGCTGCGCGGCCCGACGACCACGGCGTAGTGGCCATCGCGGATGCCCCGCCACTGGTCGAACTGCTCGCCCAGCGACAGACCGCTGTGCATCACCGCCACCTGGCCGGGGAAGCGCTCGGCGAAGCGCCGCACCGTCTGTGGCGTCAGGGATATCTCCGGCACCAGAACGATGCCCCTCTTGCCCAGGGCCACTGCCTTCTCCAGGGCCTGAAGGTAGACCTCCGTCTTGCCGCTGCCGGTGACGCCATGCAGGAGGAAGACGCAGGGTGAGCCACCGTCGCCAGCCGCCGGACGCTCAAGCGCCTGGGCGACCTCTTCGTAGGCTGCCTGCTGGAACGCCGTCAGCACGGGCGGCTCTCGCGGAGGATATGACCGGGCGGCCAGCGGGTCGCGCTCCACCTCGACCTCCTCCAGCGCCACCAGCCCTCTCTCCACCAACCGCTCCAGGCCAGCGTTGGTGATGCGAGTGCGCGCACGCAGTTGCGCCAGCGGCACGAGCGGCCCCTCTTCAGCTAGCAGCCTCAAAGCCGCCACCATGGCTCGCTCGTCGCCGGAAAAGCGCAGTTCTCTAGCGGTAGCAAGCGCTAGCTCGGCGCTGGTCGCCAGACCCACATTCCCACCCTGTATCCTCAGGGTGCCTCGCTTCACCTGCCGGCCCACCCACGCCTCACCGCCCACTGTGCGTTTGGCTTCGCCGTAAGGTACCGGGCCGCCCTGTGCCAAGCGCTCCAGCAGGGCCGCTCGTCGTGAGCGGCGGCTGCCTTGCACGCTGTCGGCCGACCGCCGAAGGCCGACAGGACTTAGCAGGGCTCGCACGTGCGGCACCAGCTTGGGCTTCGCTTTGGGGCGCGCCAACTCATAGGTCCGCTCCACCAGCTCGCGGCGCACCAGTTCCTTCACTGGCTCCGACAGGCCGCGCAGCTTCAGCTCCTTGCGCACGTCCTCCAGATCCACCTGACGATGCCCCACCACCTGCTCCAGCACCTCCCTCTGACGAGGCGTCAGCTCCAGAGAGGGCACCTCCTCGGCCGAGACCAGCGGTCGCAGCAGAGTGAGGGGTTTACGGCGAAAGCCCGGCGGAAGCATAGGGGCCAAGCAATCGAACAGGGGAGCCAGGTAGTAGTCGCTGATCCAGCGGGCCAGGACAGTGTGATGAGGCAAGAGCAGCGGCCGCGACTCCATCGGGCCGATGATGTCGCGCGTTTCAGGGTAGGACGGTTCCTCCGTCACCTCCAGCACCACCCCCTGGAGGGTGCGATTGCCGAAGGGGACGTACACAGCCTGCCCCGCAGTCACCGCCAAGCCGGAGGGCAGAGAGTAGGTGAACGTACGGTGATGAGGCGCAGTGGAGTTAACCGCTACTTCCGCGAATGGCATAGGCGACCCATCCCAGGCCAATATATCACCGCCCGTTAGTAGATCAAAACGGGGGCTGTCATCACAGCCCCCGCGTTTTCCTCTTTCGTCGGCGGAATTACTCGGCCTCGGCTTCTTTCTCCTCAGCCGCCTTTCGCTGCTCGCGCGGCGCCCTCCGCCCCTCCTTAATGCGAGCAGCCTTGCCCGTCAGGCCGCGCAGGTAGTACAGCTTGGCCCGGCGCACTCGTCCCCGCCGCGTTACCACCACCTTCTCCACCCGAGGCGAATGGACAAGGAATGTCCGCTCGACCCCCACGCCGTGGGTGACCCGCCGCACGGTGAAGCTCGAACTGCTGCCAGCCCGGCGCCCGCGAATGACCACACCCTCGAACACCTGCGTGCGCTGCCTCTCCCCCTCCACCACCTTGACGCTCACCTGCACGCTGTCGCCGGGCTGGAACTCCTCGATTTCGGGTCGGTCCTTCAACTCTACAAGCGATGTTAGATCTGTCATGACTACCCTCTAGTGAACTACGGGCTGGGTAGATTAGTCAATAGCCACTGCTTCTCCTCCTCCGTCAATTCGGCGCTGGCCAGCAGATCGGGCCGGTGCTGGGCTGTCCGCAAGAGGCTCTGCTGGCGGCGCCAGCGCGCGATCTCGCCGTGATTACCCGATAGCAGCACCTCCGGCACGCTCATCCCCCGAAACTCAGCCGGCCGCGTGTACTGCGGATGCTCCAGCAGACCCTGAGCGAACGAGTCGTCGGCCGAGGACAGGGGCGAGCCGAGGGCGCCCGGGATCTGGCGCACCACGGCGTCCACCACCACCATGGCCGGCAGTTCACCCCCCGAGAGCACGTAATCGCCGATGCTGATCTCGTCGGTTGCCAGGTTCTCGTGCACGCGCGCGTCCACGCCCTCGTAGTGCCCACAAACCATGATAAGCCTATCCTGACGGGCCAGCTCCACTGCCATATCCTGGTCGAAGAGCCTACCCTGAGGAGTCAGGAGGACTATCGGCCCCCGCTCCGGCGCCTGGCCCTGAACGTCTTCCACAGCGGCAAACAGCGGATCCGGCTTCATCAGCATACCCTGGCCACCGCCGAAGGTGTAATCGTCCACCGTGCGATGTCTGTCGCTGGCATAGTCACGGATGTCGTGAAGGAATATCTGGACAAGCCCCTTCTCCACCGCCCGCTTGACGATGCTCTCCTCGAAAGGGCCGCTGAACATGGCCGGAAAGATGGTGAGGATATCGATGCGCATGACGCCTGCTATCCCTGCAACCGCTCCACGTCCTCGCCTGAGGCCAGGTGGTCACCCGCCTCGCCTCGTACCATCTCCACCGCATGGGCCAGCACCGGCAGGAGGTAGGCCAGGTTCTGACGCACCCCCCGCTCGCTGCCCGGCAGGTTGATGATCAGTGTGCGGCCGCGCACGCCAACCACGGCTCGGCTGATCATTGCCATCGGCGTGTAATTGAGCCCTTCCTGGCGCATAGCCTCGGCCATGCCTGGCACCAGCCGCTCGACTACCTCCAGCGTAGCTTCGGGGGTGACATCTCGCGGCGAGAGGCCGGTGCCGCCGTCGGTAAGGACCAGACCCAGGTCTGCCTCATCGGCCCACTCCCGCAGGCGAGAGGCGATAACCTCCTTCTCGTCGGGCACCACTTCATAGTGCTCCACCGTCGCCTCCAGAGAGGCCAGCATCTCGCGGATGGCCTCGCCGCTGGTATCGACCCGCTTGCCGCGTGCTCCCTTATCGCTCACTGTGAGGATGCCAACCCGCAAAGCCATGATCACTTTCCCGATCAAATTTCTAAGATTCCCACAAATTCCCCTCAGTTCCACTTGACAAGAGATCAGTGCGTGATAAGATGCCCATGAAGTGGGGAATTATGGGGCTTCGTCCCAACCGTGGGGCTTCTCCCTCTGCATTCTTCGCTCACTGATGATATCACAAGCGTCGTTCTTGGGGGAAGCCTCCCTAGCGACGGGCCGCAAGGAGGCCTGGCATGGCCTTTCGGGGCATCTATGAGCATACCCTGGATGACCGTGGGCGAGTAGCCATCCCGGCACGCTACCGCCATCTGTTTGGCGAAGGCGTCATCCTCGTGCGGGGCGAGGACGGCTGCGTCGAGGTGTACAACCCCCACGACTTCGAAGTGAGCTCCGAGGACTACACCGCCGAGCCCGTCGTCACCAGGCACGGCCGCCATCTTCGTCGCACTCGCTATGCCCATGCCTTCGACGCCGAGCTCGACCGTCAGGGACGAGCCGTCGTCCCGCCATTCTTGCGCCAGTGGGGCGACCTCAACGGGAGCGTCATCATATGCGGCCGTGAGGATTGCCTGGAGATATGGAATCCTCAGCGCTGGGCCCAGGAGATGGGCCCGATGAGCGAGGTCTAGCCAAGTGAACACAACAACCCAGCCGACAGTAAGCCACACGCCGGTCATGGTTGAGCAAGTGCTGCAGGCCCTGGCCGTTCAGCCCGGCGGCCGCTACGTCGATTGTAGCGTCGGTGGCGGCGGCCACGCCGAAGCCATCCTCGAAGCCGCCTCGCCGGGCGGCCTTCTTCTAGGCATCGACGCCGACCCCAGGGCCCTCCAGATAGCCCACAGCCGCCTGGCCCGATTTGGCGACGCTGTCCTGCTGGTGGAAGGAAACTTCCGCGACGTGCAGACCATCTGCCGCAGCCACGGCTTCGCCCCCGTGCACGGCATCCTCTTCGACCTGGGCCTCTCCTCCCTGCAACTGGCCGAGGAAGGACGCGGCTTCAGCTTCCAGGTGGAGGCTCCCCTGGACATGCGCTTCAGCCCCCAGCAGACAGCCACTGCGGCAGACATCGTCAACACCTATTCTGAGCAGGCCCTGGCCGACCTCCTCTGGCGCTACGGGCAGGAACCTCTCTCCCGTCGCATCGCCCGCCGCATCGTCCGCGAACGGCCCCTGGAGACCACGACCCAGCTAACCAAGGTCGTGGAGAAGGCCGTGGGGCGCGGCCACCGTCGCATCCATCCTGCCACCCGCATCTTTCAGGCCCTGCGCATCGCCGTCAATCAAGAGCTCGAGAACCTCTCGGCTGCCCTGGAGGGAAGCCGAGAACTCCTGGGCTACGGAGGCCGGCTGGTCGCCATCAGCTTCCACTCCCTGGAGGACGCCATCGTTAAGAACTACTTCCGTCAGGAATCGCGCGACTGCATCTGTCCACCGGACGTGCCGACCTGCGTCTGCGACCACAAGGCCGACCTCAAGCTGGTCACGCGCGGCGCCATCAAGCCCACACCAGACGAGGTGGCAGCCAACCCACGCAGTCGCAGCGGCCGCCTGCGGGTAGCGGAAAGGCTCTAACATCGTGGCAAGAGGGCATGCAGCCGTCGTTGATGAGCGTTCCGCCCCACGCGCCAAGGGGCTGCCTCTTGGCATGCCAGTGGTGCTGACCATCGCCATAGTCGCCGTCGGCCTGGCTGGTCTCTTGCCGCTGCTTCAAAGCAGCCAGACCACCGCTATCGGCTACAGCATTCGCCAGTTGGAGCGCCAGCGCAGCGACTGGGAAGCGCGCAGCCACGAACTGGAGGCAGAGATCGCCTCCCTGGTGTCCCTGGACCGCATCGAGAGGGAGGCCCGCGAGCGCCTGCACATGGAAGCACCCGAGCACACGGTGTACATCACCGTCGATGTCGCCAGCCCGGCGAGCCAGCCTGTCCCTGACCGCTTCCTGCCTCCCAAGAAGCAGGAAGGCGTTGAAGAGAACCAATCTTGGTGGCAGTCCCTCCTGGACCTACTGCCTTTTCCCTAATATGACTCCAGATGATCGAGCGCAGTCAAAGACAGCGGAAGCACATCGAAAAACGGGAAGAAGAACTCGATAGCTGATGTTCTGTAAACTAGCGGACGGTAAGTAGTGGCAAGACAAGGCAACGGCATCTCCAAGCGCCTGAGTGTAGTGATGGTCCTTCTCCTGATAGCCACTCTTGGTCTGGTGGGTCGCCTGGCTCACCTCCAGCTCGTGAGTCACCAGGAGTACCGGGAACAGGCCCAGGATGAACACTACGGTAGCCTCGTCTTGAACCCCCGCCGCGGCGCCATCCTCGACCGCAACGGCTACCCCCTGGCCGCCAGCGTCGATGCCTACGACGTGGTGGTGGACAGTCAGGTGTGGGACGACCCTGCCAAGGCCCAACAGCGGGCAGCGGCTCTAGCCGATGTCGTGAGCCAGCCGCCGCAGGATATTCTCACAGACCTGAGCACATCCATAACCCGCGAGGTCATCGTTGGCCGCGGGCTGGACTATCAGGGCAGCGTACGCGTCGAAGACCTGGGCCTGCCGGGCGTCAGGCTCGTGCGCACCAGTCGCCGTGTCTACCCAGAAGGGAATCTGGCGGCGTCACTGATCGGTTTCATTGGCCGGGACAATGTCGGCCTCACCGGCCTGGAGGCTGACTACGATCGTGACTTAAGTGGCGCCGCCGGTTCCCTATTCTACGAGCGCGACGGCCTGGGCAACAAGATCGCTCTGGGCTCCAGCAAGCAGGTGCCGCCCCAGCCGGGGGCGGACATCATTCTCACCATCGATCGCTACATGCAGCGTATGGCCGAGCGAGAGCTAGACGCCACCATCGAGAAGCACGAGGCCAATGGTGGCACGATCATCATCATGGACCCCCGCACGGGGGCCATCCTGGCCATGGCTAGCCGCCCCTCCTTCGACCTGACCAACCTCGACCTCAGCGATGAGAGCATGACGGATCTCTACCGCAATCGGGCCATCACCGACCTGTATGAGCCGGGCTCCGTCTTCAAGGCGATAACCATGGCTGCTGCCCTCGACGCTGGCCTGGTGTCGCCCGAGAGCGTCTACGTAGACGAAGGCGTGGCCCGCGTCTCCGGCTGGACCATCGTCAACTGGGACTACGGCGCTCATGGCACCCAGACGGCCACTCAGCTCCTGGTCAAGAGCCTGAACACCGGCGCCGTCTGGCTGAGCGAGCTCCTGACGCCCGACCGCTTCTACGACTACGTTGAACGCTTTGGCTTCGGACAGGCCACCGGCGTCGGCCTTTCGGGAGAAGCAGCTGGCCAGGTGCGCACCCCCACCGAGGACGCCTGGTCAGAGGTGGACATGGCCACCAACTCCTTCGGCCAGGGGATCAACGTCACGCCCCTGCAGATCATCACCGCCATCTCGGCCATTGCCAATGACGGCAAGCTTGTGCGACCTTATGTCGTGCAGGAGGTCCGCAGCGGCGACGACCGCCAGGTGTTCCAGCCGATGGAAGTGCGACAGGTCGTCACCGCTGAGGCGGCCAACACCCTTACCCAGATGATGGACGCTGTGGTAGATGGCATCACGACCGTCTACGCCATCTCAGTACCGGGCTATCAGGTGGCGGGCAAGACAGGCACGGCATCCATCTCCGTCCCGGGCGGCTACAAAGAGGATGCCTACATTGCCTCGTTCGCTGGCTTCGTTCCCAGCGACGACCCCGTTCTCGCCATGCTGATAAAGATCGACGAGCCCAAGGATGTGCCCTGGGGCTCAGCGGTGTGCGCCCCCGTCTTTGCCCGCATGGCTCAGTCGATCCTGAATTATCTCAAAGTTCCACCGGCGCCGGAGGCTCTAGTGCGCGAGAGCCCTTAGGGATAAAATCGGGCCATGCCAACCACTCAAGACATAACGGCAGCTCTCGACCCCCTGCTTGTCGTTGTGCACAGAACCATCGAGAGGCAGGCGTTCAGCGGCGTGGCCATCGACTCGCGTCAGGTCCAGCCCGACGACCTCTTCATAGCCCTGCCAGGCGAGCACCGCCACGGTCAAGAGTTCATCGCCGACGCCGTCAGCCGCGGCGCCACGGGAGTGCTCGCCCAACTCCAGCCACCCGACCTACCCGAGGAGGTCGCCTTCTTCGAGGTTAACGACACCCTTGCCGCCCTCCAGCGCCTGGCCGCCTACTGGCGAGGCAAGCACAGGGTGAAGGTGGTCGGCATCACCGGCAGCGTGGGCAAGACCACCTGCAAGGAGCTGACAGCCGCCGTCCTGAGCTCCGGCTATCAGGTCCTCAAGAGCGAGGCCAACCTGAATACGGAAATCGGCCTGCCCCTGACCCTCCTTCGGCTCAGGCCGGAGCACGAGCAAGTTGTGCTGGAGATGGGCATGTACGGCCTGGGCGAGATTCGCCTCCTCTGCGAGATAGCCCGCCCCCAGATGGGCGTGGTCACCAACGTCGGCCCGATTCACCTGGAGCGTCTGGGCACCCTGGAGGCCATCGCCAACGCCAAGGCGGAGATGGTGGAAAGCCTGCCGTCCGACGGCTGGGCCATCCTCAACGGGGACGACCCCCTGGTGGCTCCCATGGCCGAGCGCACCACCGCCCACGCCGTTCTTTTCGGCGAATCGCCGCAGTGCTCCGTGCAAGGCACCATTCTGTCCACCAGCGGACTAGAGGGCATCTCCTTCCGCCTGACCTGCGGCGATGAGTCTGCAGACGTCTCAGCGCCCTTGCCTGGCCGTCACAACCTCTACAACGCCCTGGCGGCGGCAGCTGTGGGCCTGGCCGACGGTCTATCCCTTCAACAGGTAGCCGCGGCCCTGGCCGCGGCCGATGTCCCCTTGCGCCTGCGTACGCTCACAGGCCCTCGTGGCAGCACTATCTTGGACGATGCCTACAACGCCAGCCCCACCTCCATGCTGGCCGCGCTCGACCTCCTGGCCGAGCTTCCCGGTCGCCGCCTGGCTCTTCTGGGCGACATGATGGAGCTGGGCAGCTTCGAGGAGGAGGGGCACCGCCTGGTGGGCGAGCAGGCAGCCCGAACCACCCACGTCCTCTACACCCTGGGCGAGCGAGGCCGGATCATCGGCGAGGCCGCCCAGGCGGCTGGCCACCCGGAGGTGCACTTCCTGCCCTCCAAGGAGAAAGCAGCAGCAGCCATCCGCGAGGCATTGAGGGAGGGCGATCACCTCCTGGTCAAGGCCTCGCGGGTCATGGCTCTAGAGACGGTAATCGAGGAACTGACGGGCTGACATGGTTCGAGCCCTGATGCTGGGAGCGATGGCTTTTATGGTATCGGTGGTTGTCGGGCAGCCGCTGGTGGAGTTCCTGCGCCGGCGAGGGCTGGGCAAGGAGATCGGCGCCGATGGCCCGCCCTCCCACTCGACCAAAGCGGGCACGCCCACCATGGGCGGAGTGCTCATCTTCGCCATGGCCCTTCCCATCACCCTGGCCGCCAACATCGTCGACCGCCTGTCCATCCTCCTGCCTTTGGGGACCATCGTGGCCGCCGGCCTCCTGGGCCTGGTCGACGACCTGCGCACCATTGTCGGCAGAGCCCGAACGGGCCTCAACAAGCGTCTCAAGGTCTTCCTCCTCACCGTCCTAGGCCTGACGGCCGCTCTCGTCCTCTACTTTGCCCTGGACGTTCAGGACGTGAAGATCCCCTGGGCTGGCGAGTTCGACCTCGGCCCCGGATACATACCGTTGGCAGTGCTCATCATCGTCTTCACCACCACCGCCGTGGCCATCACCGACGGCCTGGACGGTCTGGCCGGTGGCACCACCGCCCTGGCCTTCCTGGCCTACGGCGTCATTGCTCTACTCCAGGAGCAGATCTACCTGGCCACTTTCTGCTTCACCGTCGTCGGAGCAACCGCCGGCTTCCTCTGGTACAACAGCTACCCCGCCCAGGTGTTCATGGGCGATACGGGCGCCCTCGCTCTGGGCTCCTCCCTGGCCGTGGTCGCCCTGATGACCGGCCACTGGCTGCTCCTGCCCATCATCGGCATCGTCTTCGTCCTGGAGGGACTATCTGACATCATTCAGATCGGCTTCTTTCGCCTCAGCGGGGGCAAACGCATCTTCAAGATGAGCCCCCTGCATCATCACTTCGAGCTGCTCGGCTGGTCCGAGCCCCAGGTGGTGATGCGATTCTGGCTTCTGGGAATAGTGGGCTCCCTTCTGGGGGTGACCCTGGCGGCGAAGGTATAGACGGGACTATGGCAGGCCAGCACGACTTCAAGGACAAGCAGGTGACGGTGGTCGGCCTGGGGATCGAAGGGGTGGACCTGGTGCGCTTCCTCCATGCTCAGGGCGCCCGCATCACCGTCAGCGACACCAAGCCCGCCGAGAAGCTTCGGCCCCGGCTGGAGCAGATCGCCGACGTTCCCGCCCGCCTGTCGCTCGGCGCCAACGACCCCCACGACCTGCTGACCGCCGACGCCATCTTCCTCTCCCAGGGCGTCCCCCTCGATCTGCCCGGACTGACAGAGGCGCACCAACAGGGCATACCCATCAGCTCGATGTTCAAGCTCTTCCTGGAGCTCTGCCCCGGGCCGGTAGCCGGCATCACCGGCAGCAGCGGCAAGTCGACTACCACCGCCCTGGTGGGGGAGATGTTCCGCTGCGACGCCCGCCCTCACTTCGTGGGGGGCAACATCGGCGTCGCCCTGCTATCGCATTTAGCCAACCTGACCCCAGACACCTGGGTTGTCCTGGAGATAAGCCACACCCAGCTCCAGCTTCTACCTGAACGCAGCCCCAACGTGGCCTGCCTGCTGAACATCACGCCCAACCACCTGGACCGCTTCTCCTGGGACGAATACCGCAGTCTTAAGGCCAACATCCTGCGCTACCAGAAGAGCGACGATCACGCCGTCCTTGGCTACGACGACACTGAGGCGCGCGCCCTGGCCGAGCGCGCCCCAGGCGAGGTGCTTTACTTCAGCCTGGCCTCGGACATCCCCGGCGACGGCGCCTTCCTCCGCGACGGCTGGGTCGTCTTTGCACGGGGCGACCGCGAAAAACGACTGTTCCCCATCGAGAGCCTGCACCTGCCGGGCCGCCACAACTGGGCGAACGCCGTGGCGGCCGCCGCAGTGGCCAGCGTCTGCGGTCTGCGCCCACAAGCCATCGCCCGAGCAGCATCCGAGTTCCAGGGGCTGCCCCATCGCCTGGAATTCGTCCACCAGCTCGGCGGCGTCGCCTACTACAACGACAGCATCGCCACCACCCCCGAACGCACCCTAGCCGCCCTACGCTCCTTCAGCCAGCCGCTGCTCCTCCTTCTGGGCGGGCGCGAGAAGCACCTGCCCCTGGAGGAGCTGGCCGAAGAGGCCTGCCAACGCTGTCGCGCGGTCATCTTCTTCGGCGAGTCGGGCCCCCTCCTGGAGGAGGCCGTACAGCGAGCCGCTGCCCAGCAGGCGGCCAGCGACCGCCCCAGACTGATGCGGGTGACGACCTTGGCCGGAGCCGTGGAAGCCGCTCATGCCCTGGCCCAGCCGGGGGACGCTGTCATCCTGTCACCCGCCTGCACCAGCTACGACGCTTATGACAACTTTGAGGAGCGGGGAGCCGATTTCCGCCGACTGATCCTGCACCTAGCCCAGGAGGTAGAGCCATCGCCACGCTAGAGACGGGTCGCCTGCGACCAGGTCCGCCCGACTACATCCTCATCTTGGCCACCGCTGCCCTACTTGTGGTGGGGCTGCTGGTGGTGTACAGCGCCAGCTTTGCCATCGGCCACCTGGAGTACGGCGACACCAACTACTTCATCGCCCGCCAGGCGGCCTTCGCCATGGTGGGGCTCGTGCTGCTGTGGGTGTTCATGCGGCTCGATTACCACTTTCTGCGGCCCCTCAGCGTAGCCCTAATGGCCATCGCTCTGGCGGGCCTTCTGGCCGTCCTGCTGCCGGGCATAGGCGTGGAGCAGAACGGCGCCAAACGCTGGCTTGCTCTGGGGCCGTTGCCTCCTCTTCAGCCATCGGAGTTCGCCAAGCTCGCTATCATCGTCTACATCTCGGCCTGGCTCGCCAGCCGCAGCCACGGCGACGACATCAAGCACTTCTGGGCCGGCTTCCTGCCCTTCGTCCTGATGGTCAGCCTGGTAGCCAGCCTGGTAGTCGTCGAGCCAGACATGGGCACAACCATCATCATCGTACTCACCACCTGCACCCTCTTCTTCGTGGCGGGGGCATCGTACAGACACCTGCTGCTGCTCATCGTAGGAGCTGGTCTTATAAGCTGGGGTATCATTTTCCTGGCCAGCTACCGAGTGGAGAGGATTTTCTCCTTCATCGCCCCCGGAGCAGACCCGGAGGGATCCGGCTTCCACATCCGTCAGTTGCTCATCGCCCTGGGCAGCGGCGGACCGACCGGCCTGGGTTGGGGGGTCAGCCGTCAGAAGTTCTTCTACGTGCCCGGCTCCCACACCGACGGCTCCTTTGCCATCATCGGAGAAGAGCTGGGCTTCATCGGTGCCGTGGCCGTCATCGCCCTGTTCGCCTTCCTCGTCTATCGAGGCGTACGCACCGCCATCAACGCCCCCGATCCCTTCGGCGCCTACCTGGCGGTGGGCATCATAGGCTGGATCGCCTATCAGACGCTGATAAACATCGGCGGCATCACCCGCTCCATACCTCTCACAGGAGTACCCCTGCCCTTCATCAGCTACGGCGGCTCATCCCTGATGGCCATCCTGGCCGGAGTGGGCGTCCTTCTGAGTGTATCCCGCTACGGCCGCAATAAGGGCTACCTGGACCGGGACCCGCCTCGAAGCCGCGTCCAGTTCAGCAGGAAAAGGAGATGAAGGTCATCTTCAGCGGCGGCGGCACTGGCGGCCACGTCTATCCCGCCCTAGCCGTCGCGACAGCCCTTGCCCAAGAGTTGGGCGACAGCGAGCCCTTGGACGCCCTCTACGTCGGCACGGCCAGCGGAATCGAGAAGGAGCTCGTGACCAGGGCAGGCCTGCCTTTCCGCGCCGTCTCTGCCGGCGCTATTCGCGGGCGCTCGCCCTGGGGGCTGGCGGCCAGCGTCGTCAAGCTGACCCGCGGGGTCGCCCAGGCCCGACGCGTCATCGCCCAGTTCCAGCCGAACGCCATCCTCACCACCGGCGGCTACGCCAGCGTGCCCACGGCCCTGGCCGCACGCACTTCCCTCCGCCCTCCCCTCGTCGTCTACCTGCCCGATGTCCGCCCCGGCTGGGCCCTTCGCCTCATGGCCCGCCTCTCCCGACGCGTCGCTGTCACCACCGACCGCTCTCTTCCCTACCTCCCGAAGGCTAAGACGGTGGTCACTGGCTACCCCGTTCGCCCGGCCTTCTCGCAGGTAGCCAAGACAGAGGCTCGCCGCCGCCTCGCCATCGACCCCAACGAGCGTCTCCTCCTCATCACCGGCGCTACTCACGGCGCCCGCAGCCTCAACCGTATGGTCGCCGACCATCTCTCTCAGTTATTAGAGTTATGTCAAATCATCCACCTGAGCGGTCACCGCGATGAGTCGCACCTAGACCGCCAGCGCCGCGATCTCCCCGACCGCTTGCGCCCCCGCTATCACCTGTACGACTACATGCACGAGGACCTCCCCTGGGCCATGGCCGCCGCCGATCTCGCCCTCATGCGGGCCGGCGCCTCGGTCATGGGCGAGCTGCCGGCCGTTGGCCTGCCTGCCATCCTTGTGCCCTACCCATACGCCGGCGGTCACCAGGTCTTCAACGCTCGCTTCCTGGCCGACGCTGGCGCGGCCATAATCGTGGAGGACAACAAGCTGAACGGCCTCCTGCCTCTGGTGGGCGAACTCCTGACTGATGAACCGCGACGGGCCGCTATGGCCGAGGCCGCTCGCCGCCTGGCCTGCCCCGATGCCGCCACGAACATCGCCCGCCTCCTGATGGAGGTGGCCAAGTGACAGCGAAGGGCATACCCCGCCGCGTCCACCTGGTGGGCATCGGCGGCATCCACATGTCGGCCATCGCCCACGTCCTCCTCGCCTGGGGCCACCAGGTCTCGGGCTCCGACCTCAAGCTCTCGCCCCTTACCGAGCACCTGCAAGACCAGGGGGCCACCATCCACGAGGGTCACGCCGCCAGCCATCTGGGCGACGCCGAGCTGGTGGTCTACACGGCAGCCGCCCGCCCGGACAACCCCGAGCTCACGGAGGCCAAGCGCCGCGGCCTGCCCCTTCTCCAGCGAGCGGAGATGATCGCCCGTCTGCTCGAGGGACGGCAGGCCATCGCCGTGGCGGGCAGCCACGGCAAGACCACCACCACCGCCCTCATCGCCTTCATGCTGCAAGAGGCCGGCTGCGACCCCACCTTCCTGGTCGGCGGCGAAATAACCGACCTGGGCACCAACGCTCGCGCCGGCGGAGGCGAGCACATCGTGGTGGAGGCCGACGAGTTCGCTGGCGCCTTCCTCCACTATCACCCTCAGGTGGCCGTGGTCACCAACATCGAGCCCGACCACCTGGATTTCTACGGCAGCTTCCAGCGCCTGACCGACGCCTTCCGCCAGTTCATGTCGCAGGTGCCAGCCGACGGCTTTCTCATCGCCTGCGCCGACGATCCCACTGTCCGCCACATCCTGGCCCATCCGGAAGCCGAGCCGCCCATCCAGGCCAGGATCATCCGCTACGGTCTGAAGAAAAACGGAGAATTTTTCCCGGAAAATATTTCGCCAAAGGGTATATGCGGGTATGCTTTTCTGTTAAAATACGGCGAAGAGTCATACTCAGCTTTTGAAACCCATTTGGCAGGGGGTCATCAAGTGAATAATGCCCTAGCTGCCATCGTTGTGGCGCATGTCCTTGGTTTGCCCAAGCCGGCCGTGCGCGAAGCTCTTGCCCGCTTCCGAGGCGTCCAGCGCCGCTTCCAGTTCGTCGGCCAAGCGGCCGACATCACCATCATGGACGACTATGCTCATCACCCTACTGAGATCAGCGCCACCATCGCCGCCGCCCGAGAGCGCTTCCCCGATCACCGTCTGGTCTGCCTCTTCCAGCCGCACACCTACAGCCGCACCCGCTATCTGCTGGACGGCTTCCGCACCTGTTTTCAGGGGGTGGACCAACTTCTCATCGCCGAAACCTACGCCGCCCGGGAGGAGCCCTCGGCGGGTATGAGCGCCCAGGAGCTTGTCGAGGCCATTGACAGCCCACCCGCCAGCTACGCCGGCGGCCTGGAAGAAGCACCGTCAAAGGTGGTGGAGACGCTGCGGCCGGGCGATGTCTTCTTCACCATCGGTGCTGGTGACATCGATCAGGTGGGACCGAATGTTCTGGAGGCACTGAAAAAGGGACCATGGACAGCGAGTTCCTAGCAGAACTGCGCCAGGCAGCAACTGCCCGCCTGGACGAGCCAATGTCTGATCACACCACTTTCGGCATTGGCGGGCCAGCCGACGCCTACGCCGTCGCCGAATCGGAAGAGCAACTGAAAGCGCTGGCTGATACGGCCCACCGCCACGCTGTGCCATTCTTCATCCTCGGCGCAGGCAGCAACATCCTCGTGGGCGATGGCGGCATCCGCGGCTTGGTCATCGAGAATCGCAGCAGCCGCGTCGACCAGCCCATCCGCCAGAACAACGGCAGCGTGCTCGTGCGGGCTCAGTCGGGGATCAGCATCGCTGGCCTGGCGCGGCGGCTCTCCCAGGCCGGCCAGGCCGGCCTGGAGTGGGCCTGTGGCATCCCCGGCAGCCTGGGCGGAGCAGTGATCTACAACGCGGGGGCCTATGGGGGTTGCCTGGCCGACTGCCTGCGCAGTGTGCGCGTTGCTAACAGCAGCACCGAAGTGGCGGAATTGGCGGCCAGCGAACTGACCCTGGGCTATCGCGGCAGCGCCTTCACTCGCGGCGTGCTCCAGGGAAAGGTCGTCCTTTCCATCGACCTCATTCTGCACGAGAGTGACCCCCAGGCATTGACCGCACGAGTGGCCGAACTGGACGCTCGCCGCCAGGCGGCCCAGCCGCGAGAGCGCAACGCCGGCTCGGTGTTCAAGAACACCCCCGAGCATCCCGCCTGGTGGCTCATCGATCAGGTAGGCCTGCGGGGCCACCGCATCGGCGACGCCCAGATCTCATCCAAACACACCAACTTCATTGTCAACTGTGGTCATGCCAGCGCCAGCGACGTCAAGGCGCTTATGGCCCTAGCCCAAGAGAGAGTGGAAGAACGCTTCGGCCTTCGCCTGGAGCCAGAGGTAACGCTCGTGGGAGAGGGATCCGATGGCTAGGGAAAGGCCCCCGCTGGTAGGCATCCTCTTCGGCGGCCGCTCCGTCGAGCACGAGGTCTCCGTCATCTCCGCCCAGGGGGTGATGGACGCCATCGACCAGGATCGCTTCCAGGCGGTGCCAATCGGCATCACCAAGGACGGCACCTGGCTCACCCCCCGCGAGACACAGACCGCCCTGACCGCCATCAAAGGCAAGCGCATGGCCAGCCTGTCTGGCGGCAGGCAGAGTGCGGAGAAGCATCCCGTCCGCGGCTTCACCGGTCGGTTCCTGACCGTCCTACACAAGCTGGATGTGCTGTTTCCGCTGGTGCACGGCACCTACGGCGAGGACGGCTCCCTCCAGGGCCTCCTGGAGATGGTGGGCATTCCCTACGTGGGGGCCGGTGTGACCGCCAGCGCCGTAGGCATGGACAAGGCCCTCCAGCAGATGGTCTTTCGCCAGGCGGGTCTTCCCGTGCCCCCTTCCCTCGTCGTCACCTGGCCTCAGTGGAAGAACGAAATGACCGCCGTGGTTGGCCAGATAGAGAGCGATCTGGCCTATCCCTGCTTTGTCAAGCCAGCGAACGGCGGCAGCAGCATTGGCACCGTCAAGGTCCACTCGCGAGAGGGCCTAGCCGACGGCCTGGCCGAGGCCCTCCACTACGACCGCAAAGCCGTGGTGGAGCAGGCCATCGAGGGCCGCCACATCGAATGCAGCGTCCTGGGCAACGACGACCCCCAGGCCTCACCGCCGGGAGAGATAGTGTTCAGCCGTGACTTCTACGACTACGTGGCCAAGTACGAAGATCCCAACACCCGCCTCATCATCCCCGCCGACCTGTCGCCCGAAGTGAGCGACCGGTTGCGGGCCATGGCCATCATTGTGTTCAAGATCATCGATTGCGCCGGCATGGGGCGGGTCGATTTCTTCCTCACCCAGGACGGCCAGCCCTATGTCAACGAGATCAACACCATACCCGGCTTCACGCCCATGAGCATGTACCCCAAGCTGTGGGAGGCCGCTGGCCTGTCCTACAGCGACCTGATAACCCGCCTTATCGAGCTGGCCCTGGAGCGGCATCGAGAGAAGCGAGCGCGTGAGTAGAGGCGACTGGCAAACCATGTCGGAGCGTCCCCTGCGGGGCCACGTCCTCTTGAGGGAGGACGAGGAGCCCGGCGGCCCGCGGTTTTGGCGACGGCTGCTGATGCTGCTCTTGGTGGCTGGCCTGATCGGCGGCGGCGTGGCCCTCTATTTCTCCCCCGTCCTTCGAGTGCAGAAAGTGCAGGTCACAGGAGCCCAGACCCTCGATGCTCACTCCCTGGCAGAGCTCGCCGACCTCGAGGACGCCAGCATGTTCACCGTCCCTCTGGACGACGCCCAGGGGCGACTGGCCGCCCTGCCTATGATCAAGTCGGTCAAGGCCGAGCGTCACTGGCCCCACACCATCCGCCTGGTCGTCGAGGAGAGACAGCCCTGGGCCTACTGGTACACCCAGAAGGACGAGTACGTCGTGGACGCCGACGGCGTCGTCCTGGAAGGGGCCATGCCCGCACCGGACGCGCCCATCATCTACCACCAGGACGGCTCGGCTCAGTTCCAAACGGGAGACGTCATCGACGCCGATGCTGTTCAATTGGCCAAACAGCTTTGGGATTCTCTGCCCGTCACTCTGGATACGGGCTTGGTGCGCCTTGAATACAATGGCCGCGAGGGTCTGTCCCTCATGACCGATGCCGGTTATCGCGTGATCGTGGGCGATAGTCACGGCCTGGAATACAAGCTCGCCGTGTGGCAAGCCCTCGA
>Ga0315553_10000477_pt1 | contig 35738 bp, 34 predicted proteins | sample SalMarSW160140MG_FD_203099 | JGI IMG/M metagenome (GOLD analysis project Ga0315553, IMG submission 203099) | Salt marsh sediment microbial communities from the Plum Island Ecosystem LTER, Massachusetts, United States - Salt Marsh Sediment SW1601-40 ... | reverse complement strand
CGGCTATCCGGGATCTTGCGGCCGGGGACTGCGCACGCGGCAAGATCCCGGCTCTCGCCTGCGCTCGGCCGGGATGACGGGTGGAGATGGGTTCCGCCTAAACACCGCAGCTTGGCCGCAATAGCGGTTGAGCCTCAGTCTTCTCAGGTTTTGGAGCGCCCGCGCTTTAAGAGCGGGCGCCGCGCCAGACGTTTCGGCGCTGCGATTTCCAGCGTCGGCTCCGGCGCCTCGATCACCTCCACCGTCTCCGCTTCCAGCACGCGCGCCAGTTGCGCTTTGAGCCGCTCCTTGGCCGGCGCCGCAGCGCTGAGAATCTCGTCGATCTTGAGGAAGTCGAGGATCTGGAAGCGGCTGGTGCCGGCGTCGATGTAGACGTCGGGGTGGCGGGTGCGCAGCTTCTCTTTGATGATGGTGCGCTCAAAGATGAAGTTTGAGGCAAAGAGCGCCTCCCAGGCTTTCGGCGTCTCCCGCCCCGGGCGGCGCACCGGCGCCCCGCTCACATCGATGGCAACCGTCACGTCGGCCTCGCCATTGAGAATGTCGAAGGGCAACGGATTGACGAGCCCACCGTCGATCAGGACGCGGCCGCCGGCGACGACCGGCTCGAAGATCACCGGCAGCGCGATTGAGGCGGCGATCGCCTGGCGCAGGGGGCCTGAGGAGAAGATCACCGGCTCCTGCGCGTAGAAGTCGGACGCAACGATCTTCAAAGGAATGGCCAGATGAGCGAAGTCGCGGGCGATGCGCGGCGGCAGGATGATGTCCAACAGCCGGTCGGGCGCGAGGAAGGCCGATCGCGCCGCAAACACGTTCCAGATGCGCCGCGTGGTCCTGACCCGGGCCGCGTAGAGATCGCGCACGAGGTCGAGCCGGTTTTTCAGCACCTCATAGGCATGCGCGCGGATCTGGCGTCCGCTGAGGCCGGAGGCGTAGGCCGCGGCGAAGATGGCCCCGATCGAGGTTCCGGCGATGATCTTGGGACGCAGGCCCAGCTCGTCGAAGGCTTCGAGGATGGGGATGTGCGCAAGTCCGCGCGCGCCCCCGCCGCCCAAGGCAAGGGCGATCGACGGGCGGCGCCCCGGCAGCTTGGGCCGCACCGACGTCTCAGAGATGGAGACCGATTTTCTGCTCATCGGGACCGCGGGCGAATCAGGGGCGATGCGAGCCTAGCTGGGAAGTCTGAGGCGCGATTGTAGCCGATGCGGGACGCCCGAGAGTGAGCAACTCAAGCCCTCGCCATCTCGCGGGCCACCGCGCGCCAGCCGATGTCGCTGCGGCAGAAGCCGCCGGGCCAGTCGATCCTGCCCACGGCCGCGTAGGCGCGCGCCTGCGCCTGAGCCACGCTCTTGCCGCGCGCCGTAATGTTGAGAACGCGGCCGCCGTTGGCGAGGTAGCGCTCGCCGACCCGTTTGGTTCCCGCATGAAAGATTTCCACGCCTTCCACCGCGGCGGCGGCATCGAGCCCCTTGATCTCGGTGCCGAGCAGGGGCGGACCGGGATAGCCGTTGGCGGCCATGACCACCGTCAAGGCCGCATCATCGCGCCATTTGAGGGTGATCGTGTCGAGCGCGCCGGTCGCCGTGGCCAGCAGGGCGCCGAGCAGGTCCGAGTTCAAGCGCATGACCAACACTTGCATCTCGGGATCGCCCAAGCGGACGTTGTACTCGATGAGCTTGGGTCCCTCTTTGGTGATCATCAGTCCGGCGAACAGCGCGCCCTGATAGGGCGTGCCGCGCGCCGCCATCGCCGCCACCGTCGGCGTGATGATTTCGTCCATGGTGCGCGCGATCATTTTTTCGGTCATCACTGGTGCGGGCGAATAGGCGCCCATGCCGCCGGTGTTGGGGCCGGTGTCACCGTCGCCGACGCGCTTGTGGTCCTGCGCGGCGCCAAGCCGCACCACGTGGGTGCCGTCGACAAGGACGAAAAAGCTCGCCTCCTCGCCCTCCAGATACTCCTCGACGACGACGGCGCTGCCGGCCTTGCCGAAGGCCCCGGAGAAGCAGGCGTCGATCGCTTTTTCCGCCTCGGCGCGGGTGCGGGCGATCATCACGCCCTTGCCGGCGGCAAGCCCGTCGGCCTTGACCACGATCGGCAGCTTTTGTCGGGCGATGTAGGCCTTGGCTGGCGCCGCGCTGGAAAAGCGCTCATAGGCCGCCGTCGGGATCTTGAACTCGCGGGCAAGGTCCTTGGTGTAGCCCTTGGACGCTTCCAGCTGGGCCGCCGCCTGGGTCGGCCCGAAGCACTTGATGCCGGCGGTGGCCAAGTCATCCACAAGCCCGGCGACGAGCGGCGCCTCGGGGCCGATCACCACCAAGTCGATGGCGTTGTCCTTGCAAAAGCGCAGGACGGCCGCGTGGTCGGCGACGGGGATCTCCACACATTGCGCCACGTTCGCAATTCCGCCGTTGCCGGGTGCACAATAGAGCTTGGAGGTAAGCGGGCTCGTGCTCAACGCCCACGCGAGTGCGTGCTCGCGTCCGCCGGAGCCGATGAGGAGCACGTTCATCGTTAAGCTTCTCTCGAAAATAAGGGGACTTGCGCGGCCCCGGGCGGACTGGGTTGTGATGTATCATCGAATCGGCGCGCTACAAACCCGCGAGGAGCCGTGACGCAAACCGCTTCCCAGATGCCGCTCGGCGCCAACGTGGCCGAGTACACCGTGTCGGAGCTCTCGAGCGCCATCAAGCGCGCGCTGGAGGAGGGCTTTGGCTACGTGCGCCTGCGCGGCGAGGTCTCGGGCTTTCGCGGGCCGCACGCCTCGGGGCACTGCTATTTCGCGCTCAAAGACGACAAAGCGAAAATCGAAGCGGTCGTCTGGAAGGGCACCTACCAGCGCCTGAAGGTCAAGCCGCAGGAAGGCCTGGAGGTCGTGGTTCAGGGCCGCGTCACCACCTATCCCGGCTCCTCCAAGTACCAGATCGTCATCGAGAGCCTGGAGCCGGCCGGCCTCGGGGCGCTGATGGCGCTGTTGGAGGAGAGAAAGCGCAAACTCGCGGCCGAGGGCCTGTTCGATGAGGCGCATAAGAAGCCGCTGCCGTTCCTGCCGCGGCTCGTCGGCATCATCACCTCGCCCACCGGCGCCGTCATCCGCGACATGCTGCACGGATTCGCCGAGCGCTTTCCCACGCGCGTCGTCGTGTGGCCGGTGCGGGTGCAGGGCGAGACGTGCGCCAAGGAGGTCGCAGCGGCCATTGCCGGTTTCAATGCGATCTCAGGCGGTCGCGCATTGGCGCGACCCGACGTGCTCATCGTCGCCCGCGGGGGCGGCAGCCTTGAGGACCTTATGGGCTTCAACGAGGAGATCGTGGTGCGCGCTGTGGCCGCGAGCCGCATCCCGGTGATCTCTGCGGTCGGGCACGAGACGGACTGGACGCTCATCGATTTTGTCGCGGACGCGCGCGCGCCGACTCCCACCAAGGCGGCCGAGTGGGCCGTTCCCAAATTCGCCGACCTGGCCGAGAGCACCGAGAAGCTCGGACTGCGGCTGAGTGGCGGCGCGCGCCGTGCGCTGCAATCGGCGCGCACGCATCTGAAAGCGGCCGTGCGCGGGCTGCCGCGGCGCGAGGACCTCGTTGCCCTGCCGCGCCAGAGGTTTGATGCTTGCGAAAGACGGCTGGCGCGGGCGCTGCTCGCCAACACGCGCGCCCATCACACCCGCTATGCGCGCCTTGCCGCGCGCCTGCGTCCTGCAGCCCTACGCGAGCGCGTGTCGCTCGGGCGCGAGCGCCTCGCCGGTCTTCGAGCGCGGGCCTTTCACGCTCTGGGGCATCGCCTCGCCGCGCGCCGCCGCCAGCTCGAGGGCCAAGCCAAGCTGCTGAGCTCGCTGAGTTATCAAAGCGTGCTGCAGCGCGGCTTCGTGCTGGTGCGCGACGGCGACGGCCATGCCCTGCGCGCGGCCGCCGCCATCAACGCGGGCGACCGGCTCGAGCTCGAATTTCGTGACGGCCGTGTCGATGCGGAGGCCCGCGCGGTGCGGCTCAATGAGGGCAGACGACGGGCAGAGCCCATGCCGGCCACGGTGCCGGATCCGTCTTTGCGCCGCACCAAGCGGCGTGGCGGCGGCGGCCAGGGCTCGCTCTTTTGAACACGACGGCGCACCGGCGGCTTGACGGCGCGCGCGCGATTGGCGATGTGAAGTCGCGCAAAGTGCGGCAGTGAGGGTGAGAGACCCTGATGAATCGGATCGACCGGTTTTTTGGCCTGCGCGGCGAGGCCAAGGTGAAATACCTCGACGGCGAGTTCCAGGTGATCTCGCCGGGAGACTTCGTGCGGTGCGCGGTCACCGGCGAGCCGATCATGCTCCCCGAATTACGCTATTGGAGCGTGGAGCTGCAAGAGGCCTACGTCTCGCCGGAAGTGTCGGTGCAAAGGTATCTGCAGACGCGGCGTCACGGCTGAGGCGGCCGGCTGGCGCGGCCGCGATGATCCTGGTGCTGCAGGGCGGCATCGATCAAAGAGTCAAGGCGTCCCAACTCACGCGCCTCAAAGCTCATCTCGATGGCGAGCGGCCGCGTTCGCTCCAGAAGCGCGCCGGGCAGGCTTTTGTCGCTGGCAAGCCGCATCCAATCCTTTTCCGTGGTAACGATGCGCGCCCCTTTTTCTTGCGCGAGCAAAAGGAGCCGGTCGGCTTCGGCGCGCGAGAAGTGGTGGTGGTCGGGAAAGGTCACGCGCTCGACAACCTGCGCGCCCAGGCTTGCGACAAGGGCGAAGAAACGCTGGGGATTGGCGATGCCGGCCAAGGCAACGACGGGCGTTTGCGCCAGCCAGGCAGGGTCGTCGCGGGGCACCACGCGCGCCGTCAGCACGGGGCCTGGAAAACCCCGCCGCAACAAGGCGCGGATGCCATTTGCGGCGCTGGCTTGTGTCAGTGTCTCGTCCGGGTCTCTGACGACGATCGCATCGACAAGCCCGAGCTGAAATTCGATTGGCGCGCGCAAAGGACCGGCCGGGATCACCTCTGCGTTGCCCAGCCCGCGCGCCCCGTCGACGACGGCGATGGCGAGGTCCTTGGCAAGCGTGGGGTTCTGCAGGCCGTCGTCCATGACGATGGCGCCGACTTTGCGTCCGCTGTCCTCGATCATCTGCGCGCCCAACGCGCGGTTGCGGGCAACGAGGGTCGGGGCAATGCGGGCAAGCAGCAGCGGTTCGTCCCCGAAACGCCGTGCCGCGCCCGGCCCATCCTCGACCCAGACGGGGCCCGCCTCCCGGCCGCCGTACCCGCGCGTGAGAAACACCGGGTTTGCGCCGCGCGCCAGCAGCTGCCGGGCGATGAAGACGGCAAGCGGTGTCTTGCCGGTGCCGCCGGCGGTGAAATTGCCGACGCAGATCACGGGAAAGCGCGATCGGTAAGGCTGGCGCCGGCGAAACCGAGATTCGGCGATCCAGCCGTAGAGCCGGCCCAATGGCGCGAGGAGTGGTGCGAGCAGACGCAAGCGCGCATCCCCCGCCTCGCCGTACCACCAGCCAGGCTCCTCAAGACGCACGCTTCAGTCTCTCGTCGGGCAGATAGCGCAGCAGCGTTTCGACCGTCTTCTCCAACGCGCCCGACAGCGAGGCCAGCGCCTGCGTCGCCCCTTGGCGCATGGCGTTCATCTCCGACTGGCTCTGCAAAAGTTGAGTGACGGCGGCGGCGAGGCTCTTGGCATCGACCGCCTCGATGGCGCCCTTGTGGCGCAGAAGCGTGCGGTAGGCGTCGCGGAAGTTCTGCCAATTGGGTCCGGTGATCACCGCGACGCCGTGGCGCACGGCCTCGATCGGGTTCTGGCCGCCCCGGTCGACCAGCGAGCCGCCGATGAAGGCAATGGGGCAGAGCGCGTAGAGGGTCCCGAGCTCGCCGATGGTGTCGGCGATGTAGATGTCGGTGCGCTCCGTCGGCAGGGTGCCGAGCGAGCGCTGCGCCACCGACAGGCCCAGATCCTTGAGTCGCTCGGCAATGGCCGTGCCGCGCTCCGGGTGGCGCGGGGCAATGATGGTGCAAAACCGCTCGAACTTGCGCGCCAGCTCGCGATGCGCATCGGCGATGATCTCCTCCTCTCCTTCGTGGGTGCTGGCGGCGACAAAGCCCGGCCTGCCGCCAAGGGCCTTGGTCAGGCGTTCGAGCTCGGCGAGGTCGACGGGCGGCGGGGGGGCGTCGATCTTGAGGTTGCCTGCGGGCTCTACGTTGCGCGCCCCCAGTGCAGCAAAGCCGATGGCGAGACGCTCGTTCTGCGCCAGCACCACGTCGAAACGATTGAACAGGGGCTGCGCCATGCGCTTGTTGCGCTGCCAGCGGCGCCGGCTGCGGTGGGACAAGCGCGCGTTGACCAGAGCCAAGGGAATGCCATGCGCCGAGGTTTCCAATATCAGCGACGGCCAGATCTCAGATTCGGTGAAGACGGCGAGGTCGGGGCGCCAATGGTCGAGGAAGCGCGCCGCGTACTCGGGCGCATCCAGAGGGACGTACTGGTGCAGGCAGCGCGGGCCGAGCCGGCGCCCGGCGAGGGCCGCCGAGGTAACCGTTCCCGTCGTCAGCAGAACGTTGAGATTGGGGCGCGCCGCACTCAGCGCCTCGATCACGGGCAGCACGGCGTTGGTCTCGCCGACGCTTGCCGCATGGACCCAAGCAAGCCTGCCCTCGGGTCGCGCCGCGGTCGGCTGGCCGAGCCGCTCCGGGCGCCGGCGCGGGTCTTCTTTGCCGTTGCGCTCGCGCAGCTTCAAGACGACCGGTGCCAAAGGCCTGAGCAGGCTCATACCCGCGCGATAGATCTTGAGCCGCAGATCCGGCGCGGCGGGCGGCCCTGCGGGGTCGGCAAGACCGGGCGGCGTTATCCGCGAGATGTCGGCGCCGGCCAGCTCGTAGGCCCGCTCGGTGATCTCATTCAAGGACCGGTCAAGCGCGGCGCGCGCGGCTTCAAGGGAGGCCTCGTCGGCATCCTCAGCGACGCGGATTGGATCGCCGATGACGTAGGCAAGCTTGGAGAACGGCAGATTGATGGTCATCCGGCTCCAGGTATCGAGCGCGAGAAAGCGAGAGGTGGCGGAGGCGACGGGAACAATCGGCCGGCCGGAGAGACGCGCGAGCGTGACGATGCCGAGGCCTGCATGCCGCGCCGGGCCCGGAGGTACATCGGCGGTCATCACGATGGAGGCACCCTCGTTCAAGGCGCGCACGGCCTGGCGCAAAGCGTACGCGCCGCCCCGGTTCTTGCGCCGCCCGCCGGCGCCGGCACCGCGGATGAGCTTAACGCCGAGGCGCGCCATCGCCGAGCCGATGAACTCCGCATCGCCATGGCGTGCGACCATGGCCGCCACCTTCACGTGAGCGTCGGGCCAGAAGCCCGAGGTCAACATGAACTGGCCGTGCCAGACGGCGACGATTACGGGGTGCTCGGCCTTGAGCCGTCCCAGGAGGTCGCGCGGCTCATAGACGAGGCGCGAGGTGCGGTTAACGAGGCCGATCAAGCCGGCGACGGCGCCGCCGGCGAGCCAGGTCATCATGGATTTTGTCTGGGGCGAACGTGCCATCCTCAAGGGTGCCTCGGCGCGAAACGCCTCCAACGCCAGCGGTCCTCAGCGAACCACTTGCAGCTGGTTCCTATAGCGAATATTTAGCGATGGCAAACTGGGACGTACGGGCACACACGGGAAACGTGCAACCGGCCCGTTTGGCCGTTTGCGCCCCTCAACAGTCAGATTTCAGCGGACCCATGGCCGGATTGGTGAAGCGGGTAAGGCGCTCCTTGCGGCGCGTGGCGAGGAGTTGCCGCGATGCACTCGTCCGCCACTCGCCGCATTGGGTGCGCCGCAGCCTGGGGCCGTCGGCAACCTACCTCGACATGCTGTTCGTCGATCACGGCGTCTTTCGCATGCTCTATGCCAATTGCCACCGCATTTCGGATAGGGCCTGGCGCTCGGCCCAGCCAGCACCCCATCACATCCGCCGCTTCGCCCGCACCGGCATCCGCACGATCGTCAACCTGCGCGGCGAACGCGAGTGCGGGAGCTATTGGCTGGAGCAAAGTGCATGCGAACGGCACGGCCTCAAGCTGGTGAACTTCCAGATCCGCTCCCGCGCCGCCCCGACTCCGGAGGAGCTCAAGGATGCCAAGCGGCTGTTTGAGGAGATCGAGTACCCGATATTGATGCACTGCAAGTCGGGGGCCGATCGCGCCGGCCTGATGAGCGTGCTCTACCGTTTCCTGCAGGAAGGCGTGCCGCTCAAGGAGGCCAAGCGCGAGCTGTCGCTCAAGTACGGGCACATTCGCCAGGCCGACACCGGCATCCTCGACTGCTTCTTCGAAAAGTACCTGGAGGATAACGCGGCGCGGCCGACGCCCTTCTTCGAATGGGTCGAGACCATGTACGACCCCGACGAATTAAAGCGCACGTTTCACGCCAAGGGCTGGGCCAATCGCCTGGTCGACAGCGTGCTGCAACGCGAATAGCGCCGTCTAGGACGCCCGCGACACCTCGGCGCCCGCAAGCGCCTGCGAGCGCACGAGGCGCGCATAGGCGCCGCCAGCGGCCAACAGCTCCCGGTGCGTTCCCACCTCCACGATCGTTCCTTGATCCATGACGCAGATCAGGTCGGCGTTCTGCACGGTCGACAGCCTGTGGGCAATGACAAGCGTCGTGCGGTTCTTGGTGAACTTGGCGAGCGCATCCTGCACGAGCCGCTCTGATTCGGTGTCGAGCGCGCTCGTCGCCTCGTCGAGCAGCAGGATGGGAGCGTCCTTGAGGATTGCGCGCGCGAGCGCCAGGCGCTGGCGCTGGCCACCCGAGAGCCGCAGGCCGCGGTCGCCGATCTCTGTGGCATAGCCCTTTGGCTGCACCATGACGAAGTCGTCGGCGGCTGCGGCCTTGGCCGCGGCGACGATTGCCGCTTGGCTGGCGCCCAGGCGCCCGAGCGCGATGTTGGAGCTGATGGTGTCGTCGAACAGCGTCACGTCCTGGGCGACGATCGAGATCGCGTTGCGCAGCGAGGTGAGCGTGATGTCGCGGACGTCCTGGCCGTCAATGGTGATGCGGCCTTTGCTGACGTCGAACAGGCGCGGCACAAGGTTCAAAATCGTCGACTTGCCGGCGCCGGAGCGTCCGACGAGAGCCACCGTCTTGCCGCCGGGGACCTTGAGCGAAAAGTTCGAGATCGCAGGCTCGCCCTTTTGCTCGTCGTAGCGAAACTCAACGTTTTCGAACTCGATCCCGCCGCTGGCGATGGCGAGCGGCTTCGCCTTGGGGTTATCGACGATATTGGGTTTTTCATCGACAAGGCCGTAGAAGCTCTCGGCCGCCGCCAGGCCCTCGTTGATGCGCCCGGAAAGATTGCCGAGGGCGCGAATGGGCTGCGCCGCCATCAGAAGGGCGGTGACGAAGCCCATGAAGTCGCCCACCGTCGAGATGCCGCTGGCAATGCGCCAATAAGCGAACGCAATGACACCGGCGACGGCAAGGCCGCCGAGGGCTTCGAGCATGGGATCGATGCGGGCCCGGTTCTTCACCGCCTTCATGCGCAAATCAAAGACCTGCTCGAAACTCCGATTGAGGCGCTCGGCGGAGTAGTTCTCGAGCCGGAAGGACTTTATGAGGCGCGCGCTCGATAATTTCTCGGTCAAGAGCGAGGTCATGTCGCCGAGCTCGTCCTGGGTGTGCTTGGCGACGCTGCGGAGCCTCTGGCTGATCACAGCCACGGGAATGGCTGCGATCGGATAGACGCACAGCACGATCAGCGACAACACCCAATCGAGGTAGACCATGGAAGCGGCAAGCGCGAGCACGGAAAGCGTGTCGCGCACCGCCGTGTTGAGCGCGGCCTGGACCGCCTGCTGGATGAATACGATGTCGTTGGTGAGTCTTGAGACGAGTCGCCCCGGCGTCTCGCGCGTCAGGCGTGCCAGATCCGACCAGATCAAATGCTTAAAGCCGAACTTCTGCATGTCGGTGGTCAGCCGCATGACGATGCGGTTTGTCTCGACCGTCTGCAGATAGAGAAAGAAGCTGCGCAACATCGTCACGGTGACGATGGCGCCGAGCACGTAAGGCAGCGCCGCGGACTCATCCTTCATGAGCGCATCGAACGAGGCCTTGATGATCATCGGGTAGGCGCCTGTCGCGGCGGCGAGCAGGGCGGTCAAAATCAAGGCGAAGATGAGCTCACGCCAGCGCGGCGCGACCCAGTCGTGCGAAAATCGCTTGAGGAGTCCGCGTTGGTGCTCATCCAAGGAGAGCGCCCTCGGCAAGGGCTCCGCGTTGGGCTCAATGGTCACGATTGCGCCTTGGCGTCAGCTTGCGAAGGCTCGTGTTCGGGGTCCAGTAAACGGTGCATATGAACGATGAAGTAGCGAACCATCGCGTTGTCGACGGTGCGGTGCGCGGCGGCATTCCAAGCGGTATAGGCCTCCGCGTAGTTGGGGTAGATGCCGACGATGTCGAGCGCCTTGAGGTCGCGAAACTCGATGCCGTCGAGCGATGTAAGCTCACCGCCAAATACGAGGTGCAGCAATTGCTTCGGCGGCTTCTTCTTATCGCTCATCGCGCTTTAGATCCTCGACCTTGGAATACGAGTCGTCCTTAAGGCTTCCTGCAGGAAGGAGCGGCGTTTCGCAAGCCTGGAAGCGCGGCGGTCGCACGGATTCGGCGTCGAAACAGACCGCCCGCTTACAGGGAATTTACGCTATCTCTTAAGCAGACGGGAAGCTCGGTGTGGCATTCTGATGACATGGTCGCAGGAGACGGCTGCTCTGAAGGCAACGATGGGGCGTAGCTATTCGGCTTGGATCCGGGATGCCGGGCCCAAGCCGAAATGGTCTTGAGCACCCCTCAGGTGAGGCCGGCCAGCCGCGACAAGGCCATGTCGGCTACAAGGCCGAGGAAGATCATAAGCCCAACATCGCGATTGGAGCGGAAACGCCGCAGGCAGTTGCCCGGATCGGTGACATTCAGCGTCATGACCTGCCAGGCCATCTGCAGCGAGGCCAGCACGACCGCGGTGAAAAAGATGAGATGGGCTCCCGCGAAAAATCCGGCCAGCAGCCAAAGCACGACGGCGCCGGCATAAAAACCGCCGACCCACGACATCGTATCGTTGCCGAAGCGGATGGCGGTCGACTTGAGGCCGAGCATCAGGTCGTCCTCCTTGTCCTGATGGGCATAGATGGTGTCGTAACCGATCGTCCACAGGACCGAGCCGCCATAGAGCAGGAGCGCCGGCAGCGCGAGCGAGCCGGTCACCGCGCTCCAGCCCACCAGCGCGCCCCAGTTGAAAGCGAGGCCGAGCGCGAGTTGCGGCCAGTAGGTGTAGCGCTTCAGGAACGGATAGGCGGCGACCAGAATGAGCGACGCCGCGCCGAGGCGAATGGTGAAGGCGTTGAACTGGATCAGCACCAGAAGGCCGGCGAGCGCGCAGATCGCCGCGAAGGCCAGCGCCTCGCTGGGCGCGATCTGGCCCGATGGGATGGGGCGGCTTGCCGTTCGCGCGGTCTGCGCATCGTAGTCGCGGTCGACGTAGTCGTTATAGGCGCAGCCGGCCGCGCGCATGAGGAGCGCGCCGAGCGCAAAGAGAATGAGCAGCCGCGGACTGGGATAGGGGCGCTCGAGCGCGACCTCCGCCAGGCCGACCGCCCACCAGCACGGCAACAAGAGCAGCCACAGGCCGATCGGTCGGTCGAGCCGGGCAAGCCGCAAATAGGGCCGCGCGGCCTGCGGCGCGTAGCGGTCGGCCCAATTGCCCCGCGGCGCATCGGCAACGGGCGGGGTGCGTTGTGAGGGGTTCGCGGGCATGGCCACTTTTAAGTGCAATCGGTTGGGGAGCCTAGCCGTCGTCCCTTGCGCCGGCAATTGCCATCACGGTGCCTTGCACGCGTGCCGTGCCCATTCCACGGCGTTGGGCAAGCGCCTGCGGATTGCGGTTGCGCGCGCGAGGGCTTGGGCTAAGAGGGCGCATGCCAACCTATGACGCTCCTCGCCTGTTCGTCGAAGCTCGGCTCGAGGCCGAGGCGAGCTTCACCTGCACGCCCGAGCAGGCCAACTACCTGTTGAATGTGCTGCGCCTGAGGCCAGGGGAGGACGTCCTCATCTTCAACGGCCTCGACGGCGAATGGCGTGCCCGCCTTTCCCATGGCGCAAAGCGCCAGTGTACGCTCGCATGCCTGGAGCAGACACGCGCGCAACAGAAAGGACCCGATATCCACTACCTGTTTGCGCCCCTGAAGCACGCGCGGCTCGATTACATGGTTCAGAAAGCGACGGAGATGGGGGTAGCCCGCCTGCAACCGGTGCTCACGCGGCGCACGGTTGCAGCGCGCGTGAACGGTGCGCGCATGCGCGCCAACGCCATCGAAGCCGCCGAGCAGTGCGGCATTCTTTGGGTGCCTGAAATCGCCACCCCGCTGCGGCTGCAGGCGCTACTCGATACCTGGGACCCCGCGCGGGCCCTCGTCTTTTGCGACGAGGGCGCCGAGGTGGACGATCCGCTTGCGGCACTATCGCAGCTAAAGCGCGGGCCGCTCGCCGTGCTGATCGGTCCGGAGGGCGGCTTCGACCCGGCCGAGCGCGCGCTTTTGCGCGAGAGGGAGTATGCGCGGGCGATTTCGCTCGGCCCGCGCGTCATGCGCGCCGACACCGCGGCGGTTGCCGCCCTGGCGCTCGTCAACGCGGTCACGGGCGATTGGCGCTAGCCTCGGGTTATTGGCTGCACTTTTCGTCGAGCTTGTCGAGGGCCGCGTCGTAGGCCTTGCCGTCCTCTGAATCGGGCTCAAGATCGGCGCCGGCCTCAAAAGCGGTCTCGAAATCGGGGCCCAGCTGCGTCATGTACTCCTGCATCTGCTTATCGGTCGCTTCGGCCTTGCTTTCGTCCTCGCCGTCCTCGGCGGTCGACATCAGCTTGTGCATTTCGCAATAAATCTTGAGCTTGGCCGGATCGGCGGCGACCTGGTCGAAGGTCTTGACGGCCGCTTGGACGGTTTCGCTGGCTGCGAGGGCTGGCGGAACGAAAAGGCCGCAGACGGCAATCGCGGCCAAGATCCTCTTCATTTTTTTGCTCCCTAGGTTGCAGTCAACGCGGTGCGGCAGATGGGCGAAGCGGTTGTGAGCCGGCTCGATCTTTGCGCGCCCATATCAACGTCGGCAGGTGGGCCGAACCGTCGAGACGGGACCATGATCGTCAGGGGCATTGTGGCATTTTTTATGGTTGCCATCGGTGCGGTGGTTTCTTTCGACGCCGGCGTGGTTCATAGGGGCGAGGAGGCACAAGGCGCGCGCCGGGCTGGCATGCGCCTCCGCGGCACTTGTCCCCACTTACCGGGGGGGCCATAAACCCCCAAATCTGCAAGCACTTTCTCCCAGGCGAACGCCCGAGGCCCCTCTATGTCGACCCGTCAAGATGGCGCGCCTAGCCCGCTCGTGCGCTCGCGCGACGATCTGGTCGCCTGGCTTGCCGCCGGCATAAGGACCCGGGAGGACTGGCAGATCGGCACCGAGCACGAGAAGTTCGCGTTCCACACCGGCGCGCTCACGCCGGTCCCGTATGCCGGCGAGCGCAGCATCAGCGCGCTGATGAACGCGCTCATCGACCGGTTCGGCTGGGAGCCGATTCTCGAAGGCGGCAAAGTGATTGCCTTGAGGCGCGCCGACGGCGAGGCGGGCGGGGCCATAAGCTTGGAGCCCGGCGGTCAGTTCGAGCTCTCCGGCCGGCCCGTCGCCACCCTGCACGAGACCGCCGAGGAGACGGAGGACCATTTTTACGAAATCCTGAACGTCGGCGAGGCGCTCGGCATCGGCTTTCTGGGACTGGGATTCTCCCCCAAATGGACGCTAGCCGAGACGCCGCGCATGCCCAAAGACCGCTATGCGATCATGGCCCGCTATATGCCCAAGGTCGGGACGCGCGGTCTCGACATGATGTATCGAACCGCGACCATCCAGGTGAATCTCGACTTTGGAAGCGAGGCCGACATGGTCAAGAAGCTGCGGGTCTCGCTCGCGCTGCAGCCGGTCGTCGCCGCGCTCTTTGCCGCCTCTCCCTTCACGGAGGGGCGCCTCAACGGGTTCAAGTCGATGCGCAGCGAGGTCTGGCGCGACACCGATCCAGCGCGCACCGGCATGCTGCCGTTCGCGTTCGAGCCCGGCATGGGATTTGAGCGCTATGTCGACTATGCGCTGGGCGTGCCCATGTACTTCGTCTATCGCGCGGGCCGCTACACCGACGTGGCCGGAGCCTCGTTTAACGACTTCATGGCCGGGCGGCTGCCGGGCCTGGCGGGCGAGCGGCCGACGCTCGATGATTGGTCGGATCATCTGACGACGCTGTTTCCGGAGGTGCGGCTCAAGCGGTTCTTGGAGATGCGCGGCGCCGACGGAGGACCCTGGCAGCGCATTGGCGCCCTCTCCGCCCTTTGGGTCGGTCTGCTCTACGACGAAGGAGCGCTCGACCAGGCGTGGGGGCTCGTCAAGGACTGGACGGAGGAGGAACGCGAAGCCTTGCGGGCCGCCGTGCCGCGCACCGCGCTCGCCACCCAATTTCGCGCAACGACGGTTCAGCACTTGGCGCAGGAGGTGCTGGGAATTGCGCGCAAAGGCTTGCGGAGCCGGCGGCGGATCAATGCTGCGAGCCAGGATGAGTCGGTCTATCTGGAGCCGCTGGAGGAGGTCGCTGCCAGCGGGCAAACACTCGCCGACGAGCTGATTGCCCGCTTCGAGGGTCCCTGGCGCGGCGACATTGACCATGTCTTTGAAGAATATGCCTTCTAAGCCCTTGGGTCGTCTAGCGTGCCGGTTCAGCTTGTGTTCATGCTATCAACCCTTAACTGGGCGCGACGGGCGAGGGAGAAACCGGGTTTCCTGTAAATGGTTTACAAGGGGCATAGCCCCCGCACGCCCAGCAGGCGACGGGAGAAGGAACGTGCGCGATCGCAGGAAGACATTGGCAGTTGCGGCCGTCGCCACGGCCGCCGCTCTCTGGGGCCTCGGCCTCATGACGAGCACGCCGGCTGCGGCCGGTCTGTGTGCTGCCAAATGCCTGGTCGCCTACAACGCCTGCCGGATCGCCAAGAAGGGATCGCCCCAGTGCGACGTAGACTACACCGACTGCCTACAGAAGTGCCGCAAGAAGCACTAGGGCACTAGGCGCTGATCTCGGCATTCCTCGACGAGAATGACGGCGAGGCGCCGCGGCCCGTGCGCACCTTTGACGATGCGGCCTGCGATGTCGCCGGTGCGCGAGGCACCTGAGATGAGATTGAGGGTGCGCGGCAGCGCCGGCGAGCCAAGCTCCGCCGCGAGCCGTTCACATGCTTCCTCATAGCCGCCGACGATCGCCTCGCAGCGAACGACGACGATGTGCGTGTCCGGCACGAAGGCGAGGGTGACGGGATTGTGCGGCCCTGAGGCGAGCACCAAGGTTCCCGTCTCGGCCACGCCGGCCACAGCGCGCGACAGGCCGACGCTTTCGTCGGCGCGTGCGGGACCTTCGGTGACGACCAGGGCCGGCTCGTCTTGCCAAGGAAGGGCCGCAAGATCGGGGTCAGCGCCTCTGCGCAGGCGCAACGGCAAAGCGTGCGCGCGCAGATAGTCGGCGACGGCGCCGGGGATTTGTGAAGGCTGCGCCACCGGCAGGACATCGGTGCCCTGCGCGGCGAGACAGGCCTTGAACTGGGCAAGTCGCTCCGGCTCGGGGACCCTGGCGCGCGCCGGGACGGGCGGCCGGACCGGGGCAGCGCGTCGGGCTTCGAGCGCGCGCCGCCGGCTTTCGTCCGTTGGGCCGGCGCGCAACGCGGCGCGAATTTTTGCCAGCATCGCTTCGCGGCTCATGGGGGCTGCTTTCTTTGCTGCCGGGCCCACAGCCGTTGGAACGTGTGCCCTTGCGGGGCGGGAAAGTCGCGCGTGCGCGTCCACCTGTCGGCGAATGGCAGGCGTGAGAAGGCACCCCGCCCGCGCGCGAGCAAGTGCAGCGTTGCCACGGCCAAGCGCGCCATTAAGTGATAGGCCCGCGGGTGTGCGGCGAGCAACGCCCAGGCCCGCAGCATTCCCCGTTGCCGCCATGACCCGCTTGCGAACGCCCTCTCGCGCCAGCGGCGCATAAGGGCGACCAGCGGGATCTCGATCGGGCACACCGATTCGCAGCGCCCGCAGAACGTGGACGCCCCGGCAAGCTCCCCGCCGTCATGCGTCCCGGGAAGGGCCGGCGTCAGCACCGCGCCGATGGGTCCGGGGTAGACCGAGCCGTAGGCGTGGCCGCCGATCGCGCCGTAGACGGGGCACACGTTCATGCAGGCCCCGCAGCGGATGCAGCGCAGGACTTCGCGCAAGTTGGTGCCAAGCAGGTCAGAGCGGCCGTTGTCGAGGAGGACGACGTGGCAGGCCTCTGGCCCGTCGTGGTCCTGTGGCCGCCTGGGGCCCGTGACGAAGGTCGTGTAGGCGGTGATCTCCTGGCCGGTGGCCGAGCGGGCGAGAAGCCGCAACAACACGAAGGCCTCCTCGAGGGTCGGCACGACCTTCTCGATGGAAGCGAGTACGATATGCACCTTCGGCAGCGACAGCGTTAGGTCGGCGTTGCCCTCGTTGGTGACGATAATGGCCGAGCCGGTGGCGGCCACGAGAAAGTTGGCGCCGGTGATGCCGACGTCGGCTGCCAGGAATTTCTCGCGCAGCACGCCGCGCGCTTCGCTAACGAGCGCCTCCGGGCTCGCCAGATCGCGCTCGGGCGGCAACTGGCGATGGTGCCGGCGGAAGTCGGCGGCGATGTCGGCGGCCCCAAGATGGATGGCCGGCGCGATGATGTGGCTGGGGGCTTCGGCGCGGATCTGCAGCAAATAATCGCCGAGGTCGGTCTCGATCACCTCGAGTGCGGCGGCCTGGAGCCGCGCGCCGAGCCCGATCTCCTCCGACACCATCGATTTGCTCTTGGTGATGAGGCGCGCTGCCGACTCGCGGCAGATGGCGAGGATGATGTCTGATGCCGCCGCTGCCGTCGGGGCCCAATGCACCTTCGTTCGCGCCGCCGTTGCGTTGTCCTCGAATTCCTCCAGGTAGAGATCGAGGTTGGCGAGCGTGTGGTCCTTGATGTCGCGCGCGGCCCGCCGCAGCGCCTCGAACTCGGGCAGCGCCGCCTTGGCCCGCTCGCGGGCCGCGGCAAAGCCGCCCGGCACCTCGGCGAGCGCCCGCTGCAGACGGCGGTCGGCGAGGGCGGCAGCAGCGTTGGCTTCGAGGGGGGATGCGGCTCGCGTCATGGGGCGGCCCTCACTTGCGCACTTGGGTGCGCGCGATCGGGGGCGCGCTCATCTCGCCCGCCAGCACCTCGGCGACGTGGCGGCAGGCGATGTCGGAGCCTTCCCGCGCGAGCTTGCCGGCGATGTTGAGCAGGCAACCAATTTCGCCCGCCAGCACCAGTGCCGGCTCGGCCGCCGTGATGGCTGCCGTCTTCCTTTCGGCGATCGCATCGGAAATGCCGGGGTATTTGATCGAGAACAGGCCGCCAAAGCCGCAGCAAGCCTCACGATCCGCCAGTTCGACAAGCTCAAGCCCTTGAACGGCGCCGAGAAGCGCGCGCGGCTGGCGTGCGATTGCGAGCTCGCGCAGCCCCGAGCAGCCGTCGTGGTAGGCGACGCGGCCGGCAAAGGTGCCCGGAACCGCGTTGAGCCCGCGGACATCCACCAGGAAGGCCGTGAGCTCGTGTACCCGCTCGGCGAAGGCTCTGGCGCGCGCTTCGGCCGCCGCGTCGCCGGCCATGAGGCGGGGATAATGCCGTTTGAGCATTGCCGCGCACGAACCCGACGGGGCAACGACATAGTCCAGGCCCTCGAATGCGGCGATGGTTCTCAGCGCGAGCGCCTTGGCGCTTGCTCGATCGCCGCCGTTATAGGCAGGCTGGCCGCAGCACGTCTGCGCCGCCGGGACGAGGACGTCGCAACCCGCAGCCTCCAGCAGACGCACGGCCGCGAAGCCGATCGAAGGGCGCATGAGATCGACGAGGCAGGTGACGAACAGGCCGACGCGCGGTTTTTTTGTTTCACCTGTTGCCATCGGCGGCCCGCATGCTTAAGCAGCGCCCGCCGCGGGCGCCGCCCCTCGCGGGGACCTCTACTTCTGGGTCTTCAGGAACGCAATGAGGTCCTTGAGCTGGCCGTCGTCGGCTATGCCGGCAAACGCCATGACCCCCTGCGGCAGAAACGTGTCGGGCGACTCCAGATACGCCATCAGTTTGGGCTCCGTCCACACAAGGCCGTTGGCCGCCGCTGCTTTCATGGCATTGGAATAATTGAAGCCCGGCACGGAGGCCGCCCTGCGGCCGACGACGCCATTGAGCTGGGGCCCGGCCTTGTTGCGGGCGCCGGGACCGACCGCATGGCAGGCGCGGCACCTGTTGAAGACGGCCTGGCCCTTCGCGGCATCCTGCGCGCCTGCTGGGCTAGCACCGGCGACGACGGCAATCGAGATCGCAAGACCTACCGACCATTTCATGCTCTCCCTCCTGTTTTGCCGGCCACCTCAGCAAAAGCAGCGGCGCCGATCAAGTGAGGAGGTAAGCATGAAACGGCAATTGTGGCCCGGGCGTGAGGGGCTGGATCGGCTCAGCGGGCGGGCACGACGGCCCTGGCGCCCTTGCTCATCCCGCGGCCCGCCCCTTTGGAGGCCCGGGCGAGGTTCATCAGCTTTGCCGGGTCCAACCCCTTGTCCCAATAGGGCTCGGGGCCGTAGAGCTCGGCCAGGAACTCGATGAACACGTTGACTTTGGCCGGCATGAACTCACGGCAGGGGTAGACCGCGTAGATCGCCACGTTCGACGAGCCGCGATACTGGGGCAACACCACCTTGAGCTCGCCGCTCTTGAGCGCGGGGCCGATGTCCCAGGTCGAGCGCAAGCCGAGCCCCAGCCCGGCGCGCAGCGCCTCCTGGATGAACTCGCCGGAATTGGAGCGCACGTTGCCGTTGGTGCGGACGTGGCACTGGCCCTGCGGCCCTTCGAGCCGCCAGGTATCTTGGGCGCCGGCGGATAGGCAATTGTGCAGATTGAGGTCGTCGAGCGAGGTGGGGGTGCTGTGCTTTTCGAGATAGGCGGGGCTTGCGCAAATCACGCGGTTGTCGGGAGCGATCTTGCGTGCGACCAGCGTTGAATCCTCCAGCTCGCCGATGCGGATGGCAAGGTCGAAGCCCTCGCGGATGATGTCGACAAAGTTGTCGGTCAGCTGCACGTCGAGCTCGATAGCCGGGTAGCGCGACAGGAAGCGGCCCACATAAGGGGCGATGTGCAGGCGGCTGAAGGTGGTCGGCATGGTGATCTTCAGCACGCCGCGCGGCTTGGTATTGCGCCGGCTGACGAAGTCCTCCGCCTCCTCGCAAAGGCTGAGGATGTCGACGACGCGCTTGAAATACCCCGCCCCCGTCTCGGTCAGAGTCAGGTGGCGGGTGGTGCGCTGAAACAGGCGCGCGCCGAGACGCTCCTCGAGCTGGCTGACACGCTTGGAGACCACCGCGGGTGACAGCCCCATCTCGCGGCCCGCCGCTGACATGTTGCCGGTGCGGGCCACGCGTGCGAATATCTCAAGGTCGCTAATGGCAGTCACTTGAACCCCTACCAATGAAATTGAACTCCTGCTTCGGCGATCATCTCTCGCGTCGAATGAATTGTGGCCGCCAGCGACTATAGGATATGGGCGCGAATTTCGGAAAGTTGTACTGTTGTACAATGCGCGCCGGATGGCCGATAAAGTCTGGGCTCCGAATCCAAAATCTAATTCTTGCTGCCGGTGGCTTGACGATGAGCAGGAGGACTGGGCATGCCGCTATCGATGTTGCCGGAGCCTGACCGGGGCGTGCTCGCGCGCAGCGGCGCGATCATCAAGGAGCTGGAGCAGCTGATCGGGCCTGAGGCCGTCATTTCCGAGGAGGAGGGGCGGCGCACCTTCGAGGCCGATGCCCTCACCGCCTATCGGTGCATTCCCCTCGCCGTGGTGCTCCCGCGCACCACCGAGGAGGTCGCAAAGGTCCTGAGGTACTGCCACGAGAACGGGCTCAAAGTCGTTCCGCGCGGCGCCGGCACCTCGCTGTCGGGCGGCGCGCTGCCCGCCGAGGATGCAATCGTCGTGGGTATCTCCAGAATGAACCGCATCCTCGACATCGATTACGTGAACCGCACCATCAGCGTCGAGACAGGCATCACCAACATGGCCGTGTCCGAGGCGGTGGCCGCGGAAGGCTTCTTCTACGCGCCCGATCCCTCGAGCCAGCTTGCCTGCACGCTCGGCGGCAACCTGGCGATGAACTCAGGCGGCGCCCACTGCCTCAAGTACGGTGTAACGACCAACAACGTGCTCGGTTTGCGCATCGTGCTGATGGATGGGGAGATCGTCGAGATCGGCGGGCCGCACCTGGATGCGGAAGGCTACGACCTGATGGCACTCATCGTCGGCTCGGAGGGCCAGTTCGGCATCATCACCGAGGCGACGCTGAGACTGCTGGCAAAGGCGGACGGCGCCCGTCCAATCCTTTTGGGGTTTGATTCGAGCGAGGCCGCCGGGCAATGCGTCGCCGCCATCATCGCCTCGGGCATCATTCCGGTGGCGATCGAGTTCATGGACAAGCCCGCCATAAAGGTGGCCGAGGCCTACGCGAAGGCCGGCTATCCCCTCGATGTGGAAGCTCTGCTGATTGTCGAGGTGGAGGGCTGGGAGGAGGAGATCACCCGCCTCCTCGCCGACATCGTCGAGATCGCCAGGACCTTCAGGCCCAAGGTCGTCGAGGCGAGCACCTCGCCGGAGCACAGCGAGAGGATCTGGAAGGGGCGCAAGGCCGCCTTCGGCGCCATCGGCCGCATCTCCGACTACTACTGCATGGACGGCACGATACCGCTCTCGCGTCTGGCGGAGGTGCTGGGCCAGATCGCGCAGATTTGCGCCGATCACGGCCTCAAGGTCGCCAATGTCTTTCATGCCGGCGACGGCAATTTGCATCCGCTCATTCTCTACGATGCCAACAATGAGGACGAGGCCCGACGGGCGGAGCTGGCGGGGGCAGAGATTTTGAAATTGTGCGTTTCCGTCGGTGGCTGCCTCACCGGCGAGCACGGCGTCGGCATTGAGAAGCGCGATCTCATGGGCGTTCAGTTTTCCGCCGCCGACCTTAAGGTGCAAATGCGCATAAAGAGCGTATTCGATCCGCAGTGGCTCTTGAACCCTGGCAAGGTCTTCCCGCTCGATGCGGGCGAGGCGACGGACGTGGCAGATGCAGCGGCCTGAGGAGATGCGCCCGTGAGCGACTTGCAGAGGCCTGCTGCCGACTGGGAGCTCCAGTTCATGATCGCAGGCTGTGCCGAACGGGGAATGCCTGTCGAGGTCGTGGGGTCCGGCTCCAAGCGCGCCGTCGGCCGCCCGGTCGAAAGCGCCGTCACGATCACGACGATCTCGCTGAAGGGCATCACGCTTTATGAGCCGAGCGAGCTCGTCATGACGGCGCGCGCGGGCACGCCCTTGCAGCTGATCGAGGCCGAGCTTGCGGCACACGGACAGATGCTCGCGTTCGAGCCCATCGACATCGGCCCGACGACGGGCGGCCCGCAAGGCTCACAGACCATCGGCGCGGTGTTCGCCGCCAATCTGTCCGGTGCCCGTCGCATTCAGTGCGGGGCGGCGCGCGATCATTTGCTGGGGCTCAAGGGCGTCAACGGCCGGGCGGAGATGTTCCAGGCCGGCGGCCGGGTGATGAAGAACGTGACCGGCTACGACGTGGCGCGCGGGCTTGCCGGCAGCTGGGGCACGCTCGCCGTCTTGACCGAGGTGACGTTCAAGGTTGTCCCCTGGCCCGAGACGGCGGCGACGATCGTCTATTTGGGTCTGCCCGACAATATGGCGGTGGAGCTTTTGTGCACGGCCATGGCCCAGCCGGTCGAGGTCTCGGGTGCCGTGCATCTGCAGGCCCCCGTCGCCGGACGGCTGGGGCACGCGGGCCTCAAGGCAATGGGCAAGTCGGTCACGGCCTTGCGCCTTGAGAACTTCGCAAGCGCCGTCGCCGGCCGCAAGCAGCGGCTGAAGGAGGCCTTGAAGGTCTACGGCAAGGCGCTGGAGCTCGATCACAGGGAGACGCTGGAGTTCTGGGGTGAGCTGCGCCGCCTCGCGGTGATGCCCTACCGGCAGACGCTGCTCTGGCGCATCTCGACCAAGCCGACGACGGCGCCCAAGCTGGTTGCCGCGATCAAGCGCTACATGCCGGCGGAGGCGTTCTACGATTGGGCGGGCGGGCTCGTCTGGCTCGAGGTGCCGGCCACTGCGGATGCCGGCACGGCCGAGATCCGCCGCGCCGCTGCCATACATGGCGGGCATGCCACCTTGATCCGCGCCGAGCCGAGCGTGCGCGCCTCCGTTGAGGTGTTCCAGCCCTTGAGCCCGCCGGTCGAGCGCTTGACGCGCGAGCTCAAGACGGCCTTCGATCCCTCCGGAATTCTCAATCCCGGCCGCATGTACGCCAACGTGTGAGGCAGGCGATGCAGACGAACTTCAGGCCGGAACAGCTCAACAACGCCCGCATCGCCGAGGCCGACTCCATCTTGCGCCGCTGCGTGCACTGCGGCCTGTGCATCGCCGTGTGTCCCACCTACGTGCTGCTCGGTGACGAGCGCGACAGCCCGCGCGGGCGCATCTACCTGATCAAGGACATGCTGGAGAACGGCCGCGCGGCCAGCGCCGAGCTGCAGACCCACATCGACCGCTGCCTGTCGTGCCTGTCGTGCATGTCGATCTGCCCCAGCGGCGTCGACTACATGCACCTTGTCGATCTCGCGCGCGGGCATATCGAGCAGACGCGCCACCGCAACCTGAAAGAGCAGTTCGTGCGCCGGCTGCTGGCGGGCATCCTGCCCCATCCGGCGCGCTTCCGCCTGGCGCTCCAGCTGGCGCCGCTGGGCCGCCCGTTCGTCGGTCTGTTGCGCCGGCTGGGGCTGAAAGAGATCGCCGCCATGATCGACCTGGCGCCGTCGGTGCTGCCGCCCTCGCCGAAGTTCGAGGGGCCTGGCACCGCGGCCACCGATGAGGAGCGCCGCGCCCGCGTGATCCTGCTCACGGGCTGCGCCCAGCAGGTGCTGCGCCCCGGCATCAACGACGCCACGATCCGCCTGTTGGCGCGGCGCGGCGTCGACGTCGTGGTGTCGGCGGGCGCGGGCTGCTGCGGGGCGCTCACCTATCACCTGGGCGCGGAGGAAGCGGCGGCCCGATACGCAAAGCGCAACGTCGATGCCTGGTCGAAGGAGATGGCCAAGGGGCCGGTCGACGCCATTATCGTCAACGCGTCGGGGTGCGGCACGATGGTGAAGGACTACGGCCATCTTCTCAAACCCGAGCTGGAGTACGCCCCGCGCGCCCAACGCATCTCCGAGCTTTCCCGCGACATCTGCGAGTTCGTGGGGACCTACGAGCTTGGCCCGCCCAAGCGCTGGTCCTCGCTGCGCGTCGCCTACCATCCCTCCTGCTCGCTGCTGCACGGCCAGGGCGTCGTCGACGAGCCGCGCGAACTGCTGGTCAAAGCGGGGTTCGGCGTCGTGGATATTCCCGAGGCCCACATCTGCTGCGGCTCGGCCGGCACCTACAACATCCTGCAGCCGGAGCTGGCCGGGGCGCTGCGCGAGCGCAAGGTGAAGAACATCAAGCGCGTCAAGGCCGATGTCGTTGCGACCGGCAACATCGGCTGCATCACCCAGCTCGCGGGTCAGCTCGATGTTCCCGTCGTGCACACGGTCGAGCTTCTGGATTGGGCCTACGGCGGCCCGGTGCCGCAGGGGCTGGAGCCGCTCGCGCGCTTCATGTCGGACGTGCCCGAGCCCAGGCGCCGGGTCGAGGACTTCATCGTCGCCTAAAGCCGGCGGCGTTTGCGCGTGCGGCCCGATCCGCTATAAGGCCTCACCCGAGGCACGAGGGCGCCGCCGGCACCCGCACTCCGTCTTCATCCGATGGCAAAACCGAACAAAGACGCGCGGGCCCAGGCCCGCCTGCCGAAAGGCCTTCGCGACATCGGCTCGAGCGAATTGCGCGCGCAGGCCGCGATGTTGGAGAAGATCCGCGCCGTCTACGAGCGCTACGGGTTTGAGCCACTGGAAACGCCGGCCTTCGAGTACACGGACGCGCTCGGCAAGTTCCTGCCCGACCAGGACCGGCCCAATGAGGGCGTGTTCTCGTTTCAGGACGTCGTGCCGGAGGCGCGCGGGGAAAAGGATTCCGAGCAGTGGCTGAGCCTGCGCTACGACTTGACGGCGCCGCTCGCCCGCTACGTGGCGCAGAACTTTCAGGACCTGACCAAGCCCTTCCGCCGTTACGCCGTGGGTAACGTGTGGCGCAACGAGAAGCCGGGGCCGGGGCGCTTTCGCCAGTTTCTGCAGTTCGACGCCGACACGGTGGGGACCGACAGCGTCGCTGCGGACGCGGAGATGTGCATGCTCGCCGCCGACACGCTGGAGGCGCTGGGTCTCAAGGGCAAGTACGTCATTAAGGTTGGCAATCGCAAAGTCTTGGACGGCCTACTTGAGTCCATTGGCCTAGGTGGCGATGAAAATGCCGCTAAGCGCCTCATCGTGCTCCGCGCAATAGACAAGTTCGACCGACTGGGAGCAGATGGCGTCCAACTACTGTTGGGGCCGGGACGGAAGGACGAGAGTGGTGACTTCACGCGTGGCGCCGGGCTTGGCGCTATGGAGATCAAAACGGTTCTCAAGTTTATAGTCACTCAGGCGCGACACTACGAACCTGTGTCCTCCGATCGCGATTCTGGTGCGGGTCTATATGGCCGAGAAGTGATCGCCGACTATGAGAGCAATCTGAAGGCCTGGGAAAAGGCGGTGGGTACAAGCGCCCGCGGTGCCGAAGGTTTGCAGCAACTGCGTGAATTGGCGCAGCTGTTCGTGTCTGCAGGCTATCAGGACAGAATTGATATCACGTCGGAGACCGTGCGTGGGCTCGAATACTACACCGGGCCGGTGTTCGAGGCGGACCTGACCTTCCAAACTGAGGACGACAAGGGCAACCCCGTGCGCTTCGGGTCGGTCGGCGGCGGCGGCCGTTACGATGGATTGGTGGAGCGCTTCACCGGCCAGAAGGTGCCGGCGACCGGCTTCTCGATCGGCGTCTCGCGCCTGCAGGCGGCGCTGCACGCGCTGGGTCAAGTGGACCAGACCGCCGCCGGCCCCGTCGTCGTCACGGTGATGGAGAAGGAGCGCATCGCCGACTACCAGAGATTAGTGCAGACGCTGCGTGCGGCCGGCATCCGCGCGGAGCTCTACCTCGGCAATCCGAAAAAGTTTGGCAAGCAGCTCGAGTATGCGGATAAGCGCGGTTCGCCTTGCGTCGTCATCCAGGGCTCGGACGAGCGCGCAAAGGGCGAGGTGACGCTGAAAGACCTGATCGAGGGCGCGAAGGCCGCGGCCAAGATCGAGGGCCACGAGGAGTGGAAGGAGACCCGCCCCGCGCAGGTCTCTGTCAAGGAGACCGACCTCGTCAAAGAGGTGAAGAAGATCCTCGCCCGCCATCAGTCGTGATGTGGGGCGGACTTCGACTCTCGTCCCCTCAGCCGCCGCCGCGCCAAATGACCAACTCCCCGTTCGGCATGTCCGGGTCCGCCTCGTTCGACGTGCCTTTGACAATGAGCTCGGCGCCGGACGGGCCCGATCTGAACACAAGAATTGTGTTTTGCCGCATGGCATTCGCTTCGATGCTGTCGAGGGCCGCATCGATCTCCGCCTTGGTGAGCGTCCCGGGATGGCTCTCCGCGTAGCGCACGAAGGCGTCGGTGGCGGCGTAGTTCTTATCCAGCTTGCCCTCAACCTGGACGCCGAACTCGATTGCGAAGCCGCCCCCGTCAATAAAGTCCTTGGGAACGCGGTAGAGTTCCTCTTTGGCGTAGCTCGCCGCGCGAATGCCGAAAAAGAATCGACTGCCCGCCGCCCTGACAAAGCTCTTGTAGAGCCTCGCTGCCGCGCGGCAAGCGAGCCTGTTGTCGTTTGCGGCGCCGATCGAGGCAAAGAGCGCGTCGTCGCACGCAAGACGCCGGACCTTGCGCGCGGCCTCGTCCTTGCAGGTCGGGTTGCCGTTGAGATTGCCGCCTTGCAGGCACCTGCCGTAGCAGATGTCGTGGGCGTTGCAGGCCTTTTCCAGCTCGCAGTTCACGATGCGGATGCGGTTGGGCACGATCCGCCCGAGAATGCCATTTGGACCGCAGCCGTTGACGGTTTGACCGGGCTCGGTCGCGGCAGCTGGAAGCGTCCACCACGCGCACGAGACAACTAGGAATAGGATTTTCGGCCACCGCATGACGCCCCCCCTGAGCAAAACCGAATCTGCGCAAACGATCGATTTTTTAGGTAACCCTGCACTGACGAGCACGGCGGGGCACTCTGGGCACAACGCATCGCGTCGGCAAGTGAAATTGCATGCGGGGTTGAGTTTCGCCGGCGCGGTGCAGGCGTGGGATCTTGCGGCTCGCCACGGGGCAAGCGGCAAGATCCCTGGTCCTTTGAGTTCAGCGCCCGCCGAGCGTCTCGTGGATCTGCTGCATGATCTGGTCGCGGATGCCAGCAAACGATTTGGGGTCGCCCGCCATGCAGCGATCGTAGCCCGACACGGCCCGGCGCATCATCGCCGCGCGATGACCCGCTTCCATGGTGAGCGGGCCGGTGATCGCCTTGGCGAGCGCGTCGAACTCCTGCTCGCAGCCGGCGGCTGCCGGAGTTGCCAACGCGGCAAGAGCGATGCCGGCAACCAGAATATTTCTCAGCATATTAAGCCTCCAGGAGGATTTCTGCATTTCGCGTCGAATGCACCGCTGCAGAGCGTAACGAGCGGGCCTCATTTGCGTACTACGAGGTTGGGGTGCACGTGGGCTCGCTTAAGCCTAGCCTCCGGCTAACGCCGGGGCCTTTGCCTGGGCCCGATCTCGTTCTAATTCGCACCGGACGTTCCCCGTCGTGCCGATGCTGTCAGGGACAGCGCCCGCTCATGGAGATGCACCAGGTCCGATACTTCTTGGCGGCGTCAAAGCGTCTCAACTTCACCAAGGCCGCCGAGGAGTGCGGCGTCAGCGCGCCCTCCTTGATCCGCGGGATCAAGCTCTTGGAGCTGGAGTTCGGCGGTCCCCTTTTCAATCGGGAGCGCTCCGCGACGCATCTGTCAGAGCTGGGGCGCATCGCGCTGCCGCACTTGGAGCAGGTTCACCAGCAGTCCCTCGATGCCAAGCGCAAGGCGCAGGAATTCCTCAGCCTCAAGGACGCCACCCTCAAGCTCGGCATCATGTGCACTGTTACGCCGAGCCAGTTCGTGCCGCTCGTCACGGGCTTCCGCCAGGGCTATCCGAACGTCGTTCTGCAAATCATCGATGACAACGCGCGGCGATTGGAATCAACCCTGCTTGCCGGCGAGCTCGAGGCGGCGATCTATTGTTTGCCGGGCAGGCCCCCGCACGAGCGCACGCACGTCATGCCGCTGTTCAAGGAGCAGATGGTCATCGCCATCTCCTCCGGTCATTTCCTTTCGAGCAAGAACCGCATCAAGGCCGCGGACCTCAATGGTGAGCCTTATCTCGATCGCATCAACTGCGAGTTCACAGGCTACGCCGATGAGGTCTTTGCCGAGCGCGCGATCGAAGGCCCGACCGTCTATCAGAGCGAGCGAGACGATTGGATCCTCGCCATGATCGCCGCCGGCATGGGCTATGGGTTCATGCCGCGCTCGACGGCCGACTATCCCGGAGTCGTCTTCCGGCCGATCGTCGAGCCAGAGTTCTGGCGCACGGTGAACCTCGTGACCGTGCGCGGGCGGCGGCATTCCCCGGTGATCGGCGCGCTGGTGCGCGAGGTGATGCGCGCCAAATGGCAGGGCCAGAAGGCGCTCACGTTGCAGGACACTGAGCGTCGCGATGGCCTCGACGAGGCCGCGGACTGAGCGTGGCTCCAGGCGAAGTGCGGGCGCTTGAGAGCTCCAACTAGGTGCGGAGCGCTTTGACCCCATCCAGAGGCGCGCTGAGCCTCCAGACGACGTGGGTGTCGGCCACCTCGTACTCCGTGGTGCCGCCGACCGAGGTGCCGACCAGTTGTTCGAGCATCATGCGCCCGAAGCCTGACGGTTTCGGCATGGCGGAAGCTGCGACCGTATCCTCGCACCATTCGAACCAGAGACTGGGGTGCGGATCGTGCTCTTGCACCTGCCAACGGACCCGCAGCCGGCCGTTCGCGGTCTTGAGCGCGCCGTGCTTGGTTGCGTTGGTCGCAAGCTCGTGTAGCGCGAGCCCGATGCTCTGCGCCGCCTCCGGCTTGATCTCGAAGCCCGGCCCTTCGACTAAGACCCGCTCCGGATCGAGCCCGAACGGCTCCAGATGCGAGTGGACGAGATCGCCGAGCGATACGCCGCGCCAGTCGCCGCGCACAAGCAGGTCGTGGGATCGCGCCAGCCCATGGATGCGATCGACGAAGTCGGCAGCTTGCGCTTTTGGATCGCGGCTGCCGTCGAAGGTGCGGCGTGCCAGGGAGGCGATGACCGCCAACAGGTTCTTGGTCCGGTGCGAAAGCTCGCGCATGATCAGGCTGGCATGCTCCTCGCTGCGTTTGCGCAGCGTGATATCCTCGTTCATCCCGACCCACTCGCTGACGGCTCCGTCGTCGTCGAGCAGAGGAACGCCGCGGGCGCTGGTCCAGCGATGATTGCCGTCCACGTGCTGGAGGCGATATTCGACGTTATACATGCGCTTGCTGCCGACCGCCTGGCGCCAGGCGGCGAGCGTGGCCGCGCGATCGTCGGGGTGGATCGCATCGAGCCAGCCGGTCCCCTTCCATTCGTCGTAAGTTTGCCCGGTGAAGGCGCGCCAACTGGGCGAGTCCTCCTCGACCTCACCCTCGCGATCCGTCGTCCATACGATCTGGGCCGAGGCGGTGATCAGGGCTTCGAGGCGGGCTTTCGAGCGCTCAAGCTCCCGCGTCCGCGCCGTCACGCGCTCCTCCAGATCGGCCCTCGACTTCCGCAGGTCCTGCAGTGTGCGCTCGTGGGCTGCGATCTCGCGCTTGAGACCGGTGTTGGCGACCTGCAGGGCGCGCGGGCTCGGGATCGCAACTGCCCTGGGGATGAGCGGGAAGATCATCACCGCGGTGAGAACCGAGACCGCGGCGGTGGCGATCTTCACGTACGCTTGCGTTTCATAGATGGGCCACCACAGGGTGACCATTTGCACGATATGCGTGAGGCCGCAGAGGAATATAAAGGCGGCGAACAAAACGGCGAGGCGCTTCAGCTCGAGGTCCTTGCGCCGCCGCAGGAAAATCCAAATGGCCACGGGGATCGCGAAATAGGCGAGAAAGATGAAGAAGTCGGATCCCGCATGCAGAACGACCAGCCATGGCTTCCACAGCAGGCAGTAGCCATGCGCCATATAGGACGCCTGATCGACAAGGTCGTGAACCATCGTACTCCTCCGCCGCCGCCATGGGGCCGCTCTGGGCCATAACATAGCGGTTCGCCTTTCCCTCTTGTAGGCGGCCCGATGATTGAGCATTCCTATGGCCGGGCTGGCACCGGATTGGCAGCAGCGGGACGCAAGGCAAAGCAGGCAGATGAGCCAATGAGGGTACGGTCTCGAGTCCTTGCCGCGCTCACCGCAATGGCGGCCGCCTGCACCTTGGCGCTTGCCGGGGAGCGCCCACCCGACATCGTCGACGCAACGACGGTCATTCCCGATCTTGCGCTCGACATGCGCTACGTCAGGGCCCACAACTTCGTCGGCCGGCCCATTGCGGGCTATCGCGTGGGAAAGTGCTTCCTGACCAAGCGCGCGGCCGAGGCATTGAAGCGGGTCCAGGACGAGCTGCGCCCGCGCGGGCTTGGCCTCAAGGTCTATGACTGCTATCGCCCGCGCCGCGCGGTGGATGACTTCGTTGCGTGGAGCCACGACCGCGCCGATAAGAAAATGAAGGCGGAGTTCTACCCCAACGTAGACAAGCGGTCGCTCTTCCGCAGTGGCTACATCGCCAGCAGATCGGGCCACAGCCGCGCTTCCACCGTCGATCTCACCATCGTGCCGCTGCCCGTTCCGCCCCAGCCGCTTTATGATCCCTCCGCGCCGCTCGCCTCGTGCGAGAACCCCATGGGCGAGCGCTTTGCCGACACCAGCATCGACATGGGCACCGGCTATGATTGCTTCAGTGGCAAGTCGCACTCCGCCGCCGGCGGCATCGGGGCGCAGGCCAAGGCCAACCGCGGGCTGTTGCGGACGCTCATGGGCAAGCACGGCTTCGCCAACCTGTCCACCGAGTGGTGGCACTACACATTGCGCGACGAGCCCTACCCGCACACCTACTTCGATTTTCCGGTGGAATAGTGTGCTAACCAGTTCCCATATAAAGTCCGGGCAAAACCGGACCGCAGCCAAAGGGAGCCTTCATGGCCTTTGAAAACGTCCAAGCCGAGATCGGCATGCTGATGACGCGCATGCAGAACGAGCCCGAGGACCGGCACGAGCTCTACCTGCAGCTCATGGAGAAGCTCAATGAGCTCAAGGCGTATGGGATGCCGCTGCCGCAGGACCTCGTGGACTTGGAAAAAGCGCTGGAATCGGAGTTTGCCGCCGACAAGCGCGGCGGTTGAGAGAGCCGCCCGTCCCGGCGCCGCCCGCTAGTGGCGGCGCGGGGTTTTGACGAGGCGCAGGGCCCGCAGCTTTTGCGTCCGCGCCGACTCCTTGAAGCAGGCCGAGGTGATGTTGGCCAGGAACAGGCGCGCGGCATTCTCCCAGCTGAACTCGAGCGCCTTGGCGCGCACGCGCGCGCGGTCAAGGCTGAGGGCGGCGAGCGCCGCCTCGCGCAAGCTCTCGCTGAGCACTCCGGTCTCGCCCGGCGTCACGATGTCCTTGGGGCCGGTCACCGGCAGCGCGGCGATGGGAACGCCCGAGGCCATGGCTTCGAGCAAGACCATGCCGAACGTGTCAGTGCGGCTCGGGAACACGAAGACATCGGCCGATGCGTAGCATTCGGCCAGCGCCGCGTCCGTCTTTTTGCCGGTGAACAGCGCGTCGGGATAGCGCGCTTTCAGCTCGGCGAGCTGCGGGCCGCCGCCAACCACCACTTTGCGCCCCGGCAGATCGAGCGCGAGAAACGCCTCGATGCTCTTCTCCGCGGCGATGCGCCCGACATAGATAAACACCGGACCCCCCCCGAAGTGGCGCACGGGGCGGGGGCGGAACAGCTCGGTATCGACGCCGCGCGTCCACGGCATCACCCGGGCGAAGCCCTGGGCTTCGAGCTCCCGCGCGAGCGAAGGTGTCGCGACCATCAGGCCGCTGCCGGCGCTGTGAAAGCGCCGCAAAACCGCCGTCGTCCAAGACGTCGGGATCGCGAAGCGTTGGGCGAGGTACTCGGGAAAGCGCGTGTGGAAGCTCGTCGTGAAGGGGATGGCGCGGGCCCGGCAATAGCTGCGGGCCATCCAGCCGATCGGGCCTTCGGTGGCGATGTGCACTGCATCTGGCTTCTCCGCCAGCAAGCGCTGGGTCAGGCGGCGCCAGCCGGGAACGGCAAGGCGGATTTCGGAATAGGTGGGACAGGCGACGTTGCGAAACTCGTGCGGCGCCAGGACCGACAGCTCGATGCCGAGCGCCTTAAGCTCCTGCGCCACTCGCTCATAGGTTCGCACCACCCCGTTGACCTGGGGGTGCCAAGCGTCCGTCGCGACGAGGATGCGCATCAGGCGACCTGCAGGGCTTCGGAAAGTTGGGTTTCGCTGGCGTCCTTGCGCGCCGCGACGACGTCGAGCCAGCGAATGAGCTCGAACGTCCCGTCCTGTTTCTCTGCGATCGCGGTGCAGCTCTCGACCCAGTCGCCGGTATTGACGTAGTGGACATCGCCGATCTGACGCGAGGCGGCATGGTGGATGTGACCGCAGATGACGCCGTCGACGCCGTGCCGCTTGGCCTCATCCGACAGGGACTTCTCGAACTCGCCGATGAAGTTGACGGCAGTTTTGACGCGCAGCTTCAAATGCGCCGACAGCGACCAATAGCCAAGTCCGAAACGGCGCCGAATGAAGTTTAAGGGATGATTGGCCCACAGCGCCAGCTCGTATCCGCGGTCGCCGAGGAAAGCGAGCCACTTGGCGTAGCGCACGATCACGTCGAACTCGTCGCCGTGAATGACGAGATAGCGGCGCCCGTCGGCGGTGGTGTGCACCGTCTGACGCTCGATCTCGATACCGCCGAAGTGCGCGCCGCAGTACTGGCGCAAGCCCTCGTCGTGGTTGCCCGGAATGAAAATGATGCGCGCGCCCTTGCGCGCCTTGCGCAAGAGCTTCTGCAGCACGTCGTTGTGGGACTGGGGCCAGACCGCGCCGCGCCGGATCCGCCAGAAGTCGATGATGTCGCCGACAAGATAAATTGTGTCGGCGTCGTTTTCCTTCAAAAAGTCGAGAAGGAGATCGGCTTGTGCCGCCCGCGTCCCCAGATGCACATCAGATATGAACAGCGTGCGGTAGTCGGCCATGTCGAGCCCTTTCGAGCAATTTCAGCACTCCTCTCCTCACCTTCTGCGAAACCTTGAGGGGATTCAAATTGCAGGATTGTGACAACGGCCCCGGTCAGCGCCGCTTTCTTGGGAAATTGGTTGCCGCAAGGTGACGCACGGCGGCAGGGTCTCAGTAAATCCTGACGGGGAAGTAGCGCTCGACGAGCTCATCGAGGCGCCCGCTTCCCCGCAGTCGCGCAAGCGCGCCGTTGATGAGGGTCTTGATCTGCTGGTCGTTCTTGGGCACGGCAATGGCAATGCCGTCGCCGAAGAATTCGGGCTCCAAGTAGGGACCGCCCTTCAGCTCGCAGCAGCGCTTGGACGCCGTCCCGTGCAGCCAGAAGACCAGGCTGATCCCGTCGTCGAACACGAGATCGACCTGGCCTTGGATGAGGGCGTCGCGCGCTAGGTCGGCGTTCTCATAGGAGCGGATGGCGCTCGAACGGAAGAAGGTCTTGAGGTAGGCCTCGTGCGCGGAATTCTTGGCAACGCCAATGCGCTTTCCTTCGAGCCCCTCCGGCGTCACCTCGAACGCATCGCCGCCGATCTTGCCGGCGAAACGCCCGGGCGTGAAAAAATAGCGATCGGTGAAATCGACCTTAGCCAGTGCCTGCGGCGTCACGGTGTGGGCCGCGATCACCGCGTCCGCCTCCCCGCGCGTGAGCGCCGGCAACAGCTCGCCCCAGGGGCGCACCTTGATGTCGCAGGCCGTGTTGAGCTCCTCGCAGATGGCGCGGGCGAGATCGACGTTGAAGCCGACCAGCACGCTGTCCTCGTCGTAGAAATTGAAGGGGGGAAAGTCGGACTCGGTGAGGAAGCGGACAACCACCCGCCGAGTCGGCTCGTCGGCTTTGGCGGCGGGCGGTTGCGGCTTGGTGTCCTGGGCGAGGGAGCCGGCGGGGTCGAGGGCCAGCGCCACGAGCGCCAACCCAAGAGCGCACAGGGTGCGCCGTGCAGAGAGCAAGCGGGTCGAGGAGGCCGTTGGTGTTGCGTGCATAATTTGCCGAAGGGTGCTGGGGCGGAGAGGCAAAGATTCGATCCCGCTATGGATACACCGAACACTATGGCAAGATCATTATCTTCGACCTCCAGGGGGAGGGGTTTTTTTCGTGCAGCGTGCCCGCACTGCAAGCCTCAATTGCATGCCTTTGCGGAAGGTGAGAGGCGGCGGCGACCGGCTCTGTGCCGATGACTGGCGGCTGCAGGAGGCCGTCTGCGGGCTGGCGTCGCGATCCCCGGAGCTGTCCGCGGCAACGGGCCTCCCCGATTGGCAAAAGCGCACTTTGGCCGCGCTCGCTGCCGGCGCCGGATGCGGGGCCCTGCTGGCGCCGGAGTCGGCCCTCATTGTCCTGCTTGCGGTCATGGCCATTCCCTTTTTGCTGGTTGTGGCGCTGCGGGGGGTCGCCTTGTGGCACCTTCTTGGACGCGCTGAGGTTCGCAGATTGCAAGAGCTCCGCGTCGCCGAGGAGGCGCTTCCCCTCTATACGATTCTGGTCCCACTGTTTCGCGAGGCCCCGGTGGTGCCGCAGCTCGTGTGCGCGCTTGAGACGATCGACTACCCGCGCGACAAGCTTGAGGTGTTGCTCATCGTCGAGAGCATCGATGGGGAAACGCAGGCGGCCCTCCGCAAGGTCCGCCTCGATCGGCACATGCGGGTCCTTGTCGTTCCCGACGGCAGCCCGCGCACCAAGCCGCGCGCCCTCCAGTACGCGCTGCAATTTGCGAAAGGTGACTACGTCGTCGTCTATGACGCCGAGGACGTTCCCGCGCCCGATCAGTTGCGCCGCGCGCTCGCAGCGCTGAGCGCCGCGCCCGATCGGCTGGGTTGCCTGCAGGCGTAGCTTAACATCTACAATTCGCCCGCAAGCTGGCTGACGCGCCAGTTCACGATCGAGTACACCGCGCTCTTCGATTGCATCCTGCCGACGCTTGAGCGCCTGGAGCTTCCGGTGCCGCTCGGGGGCACGTCGAACCATTTCCCCGGCATTGCGTAGCAAACGCACCAACTCTCTGGTGGTCGAGATTACCCTGATTTGCGACTCTTGGGTATGGCCAAGCCCTACCAGAACACCATCAGCGGGTTGCTGCGAAAGCGCTCAGAGCTGATGGGGGAGGCCCAACGGTTGCGAGAAGCCCTGGCAACCGTGGGCAACTCAATCGAGGCCCTGGATCGCACCTTGGACTCCCTAGGCTATGACGGTGATCTCAAGGGCATCACGCCCCGAAGCAATCGGATCGTTTTCTTTGCCAGGGATGAGCTGAGACGGTTTCTCTTGGATGAGCTTCGGAAAGCGAACGGCCCGATTTCAAGCCGCGATCTTGCCGAGCGCATCATCAAGATCGAAGGCAAAGACCCGCGCGAAAGACGTATGCGCAACGATATGGTGAAGCGGGTCGGGAAAAGCCTCAAGCTGTTGCGCCAACAAGGGGCCGCTGCGAGTGAGCGGTCCCGCTATGGCCACATGATGTGGCTGCTGCTGCGACGGGTGAATTCTTAAGCTCCCGTTTACTGAGTCGCGTTGACGATGCTCTGTGCAATCAGCTGCTCAAGTCTGGAGAGAATTAGCGTTCTGGCGACTTCTGCTCGACTTGTGCCGTAAAGGCCAACTCCAATGAGCTGCTCAAGCATGCCTACTGCCTGCGGTGGCAGGTTGATCGAGAACTGTTTGCTGACCGGGAGGCTTCGCTTTTTTGGCATTGTGTAGACATTGTCTTGGCAATGGATCAACAATGTTTTAGCATTAGGAGATGTGATTCGCATAGCGTTGCGGGCAATGCGAAAAAAGAAAGGGCACCCTCGCCGAAAGGGTTCCCAAGTTTAAGGTCCATGTGGTGCGGGCGGCCAGATTCGAACTGGCGACCCCCCAGTTAGCAGCCGGGCGCTCTTTCCACTGAGCTACACCCGCCCCACTGGTACTCGTGACCACTGACATGGTCACAACGAGCGCTCCGCCCAAAGCGGGGCGCTCGCCATTTGTACCTATGTGATTTGCATGGGGTGGCGCCAACTTTTTTCCACAGGCCGTCCCCGTTATGCACATGGCCTGGGGAGAACGACTAAATAGTGCGCTGCCAATAGCCTTTCCAGTTCCGGCTCACAGGTTGGCTGAGCGCTAGCCCCAACGCCCGCCTCGCTAATGTCCCGTTGTCCATGCGGCGGTGATCTTCAAGCCAAGCGGCATGTGCAGCGTACTGGTGCAGATGGCGGGGGCTCACGAAATGGTGCTGTCCGCGCACCATGCGGCGAAGGCGCGAGAAGTAGCTTTCG
>Ga0315553_10000476_pt1 | contig 35799 bp, 35 predicted proteins | sample SalMarSW160140MG_FD_203099 | JGI IMG/M metagenome (GOLD analysis project Ga0315553, IMG submission 203099) | Salt marsh sediment microbial communities from the Plum Island Ecosystem LTER, Massachusetts, United States - Salt Marsh Sediment SW1601-40 ... | reverse complement strand
AGAGACGAGCGCTTTACAGACATAGGCGGGGCACCGTTTCTCCTCAATATGAGCAACATATTCATCCCGGAAGTATTGTAGAGTGGACAGTACCGGATTAGGCGCTGTGGTCCCCAATGCACATAGCGAGAAGTCTTTGACCATCGCGGCGACGTCTTTCAGTAGTTCAATATCTCCCTTTTTCCCTCTTCCTTCGGTAATATCGGTGAGTATGTCCAGCATTTGCTTTATGCCCTCACGGCAGGGGACACACTTTCCGCAGGACTCATCGGCAAGAAAGTTGAGGAAGTATCTGGCGGTATCAACCATACAGGTATCCTCATCCATCACAATCATGCCGCCCGAACCCATCATGGAACCAGCCTTGGCGAGCTCGTCAAAATCTATGGGAAGGTCAATATACTTTTCCGGAATAACACCTCCGGATGGCCCGCCGGTCTGGACTGCCTTGAACTTCTTTCCGTCGCGAATCCCGCCACCAATATTAAAAATAATTTCCCTGAGCGTCATCCCCATCGGTACTTCAACCAGCCCGGTGTTGTTAACCTTGCCCACCAGAGAGAATATCTTGGTCCCCTTACTGCCTTCCGTCCCGATGCCCCGGAACCAATCAGCACCTTTGTTGATAATAAGTGGCACCGTCGCCCAGGTCTCAACATTATTCAGGTTGCTGGGTCTATCCCAAACGCCCTTAATAACGGTGTGGATATACTTCGGTCTGGGCTCTCCTACCCTGCCTTCTATTGCCGTCATCAGAGCACTAGATTCACCAGAGACGAAAGCGCCGGCTCCTCGGTGCACTTTAACAGTGAAATCAAAACCTGAGCCAAGGATATTTTCCCCGAGGAAACCGTATTCCTTGGCTTGCTCGATAGCAATACCCACGTTCTCTACTGCAAAGGGATATTCCTGCCGGACGTAAATATAACCCTCGTGGGAGCCGATGGCATAGGCGCCAATAATTAGACCTTCCAGCACGCTGTGAGGATTACCTTCAAGCAGACTCCGGTCCATGTAGGCCCCAGGGTCCCCCTCATCAGCGTTAACGATTACATACTTTATCTCACCCGGGGCATTGCGACACTCCTCCCACTTTCTCCCTGCGGGAAATCCGCCACCTCCCCTACCCCTCAGATTGGATTTTTTAACTTCTTCCAATACCTGCTCAGGGGTCATCTGGGAAAGAACTTTCGCTAAAGCAGAATAACCACCGAGCGCCAGGTAGTCATCGATGCTCTTGGGATCAATCTTCCCGTTGGAACCGAAAACAAGCCGCTCCTGGTTCTTGTAGAAGGGAATCTCAGATTCATGAATTATCTTTTTATTGGTGGTAGGGTCGGTATAGAGCAAACGCTCTACGACCTTCTTTCCCTTTACAGTCTGAGAGATAATTTCAGGAACATCCTCGGGCTTTATCTGCAAGTAACATATTCCTTCAGGGTGAATAACTACAATAGGGCCTCTCTCACAAAAGCCATGGCAACCAGTCATTCTAAAGTCTACCTTAGCACTTAACTTTTGTTTTTTAATCTCCTCTTCAATGCTTGCCGCAACTTCTCCGCTACCGGAAGCATGGCAGGCAGTCCCGGCACAGAGTGTAATACAAGGTCTATCGGGGTCTCTTTTCGACAGGATGTCTTTCCTGAGTTCTTCCAATTCAGCAGGCGAACTTATCCTTGGCATAATTTTCCCTTAATCATAGTTTTTCAGCACTTCTTCTGCCTCGGCTGGTGCTAACTTGCCGTGATACTTCCCATCAACTACCATCACCGGTCCTAAAGCGCAACAGCCAAGGCAGTTAACCGTATTCAGAGTGAATCGCCTGTCGGGGGAGGTTTCCCTGGGTTGTATCTTTAAAATATCGGTGATTCTATCCAGAAGTCGTGGTGAACCACGTATGTGGCAGGCGGTACCCATACAGACGCTAACCAGATGTCTGCCCCTGGGCGTCAGGCTCATTGCCGTGTAGAAGCTAGCAACACGATATATCTGACTCTGAGGGATATTAAGTCTCTGGCTGATTCGCTCCGCCACCTCTTTAGGAATCCAGTTCAGTTCCTGCTGTATATCCAGCAAAAGCTGTATGAGGATGCCCTCTTCTCCCTCGTACTTATCGATAATTTTGTCAATCCTGCTAATTTCTTCGGTGGTCATACTTCTATTCACCACTCTTCTGCGAAACATAGGCTTTGAACCTTACCGGGCAGTTATTCCAGCAATCTCCACAACCGGTGCACTTCTCTTCATCAACAGACCTTGCCTTTTTCCTGATTTTAATCTTGAATTTTCCGGGTTTCCCGGCCACTTCCTCTACCTCGGAATAGGTCAGAAGCTTGATGTTGGGGTGCCGACTCGCCTCGATCATCTTGGGGGCAAGGATGCACATGGAGCAATCATTGGTAGGGAAGGTCTTATCCAACTGGGACATTCTACCGCCAATGCTGGGTGTCTTTTCGACAAGGTATACCTGAAACCCCATATTGGCCAGGTCAAGCGAAGACTGGATACCAGCGATACCACCACCGATTACCAGAACAGACTTTTTCGCCAAATTCAATCCTTATAGCTAGCGGAAGGCTATATTCTCAGCCAGGATAGGCAGCCATGCGAGCTGCCAGAATCATAGCTATTTGCAACAGGGCATTATAGCAAGAGCAGCGAAATTTTTCTACCCGACCGTAGCAGAGCTAATCGTTCGAGAAACAAGGTGCTCCTGCTGGGCTTGAGGAGGGTTCAGATGTTGACTATTCTTCTGACTCGGGGGCGCAAGGAGGCGAGGGAGACATTAGAGCTTTAGTCAAGAGGAAAGTTGCCTGTAGTGCCTCTGTAGGGCAAAGCGGAAAACATTCTTTGCAGTCCCAGCATTCCTTAGAGGCTATCTCAGGAATGAAAATTATCTCTCGTCTTGTTCCTCTGTCGACAAACCCGATGGCGTTCTTCTTTTTTACTTCGGCACAGTATCTTACGCATAGACCACAGAGAATACAGAATGAGGACTCTTTTTCAAAGCGGCCTTTGTCTGCTCCATACTCTCGAGCCAAATCCTGCAATTCTGCGGCATCCGGAGCATGAGCTAGCATCAACTCCAGAAGCACTTTGCGAGTTTTATCTACCCTCTCAGACCTGGTTCTTACTACCAAATTTTGTTCTACCGGGTAAAGGCAGGCGGCAACTAGATTTGTCCTGCCGCGAGCTTCTATTTCTACTGTGCAAATTCGGCAAGCCCCATAAGGTTCTAATTTCTCGTGGTGGCAAAGTGTGGGAATGTATATCCCCGCACTTTGTGCTGCCTCCAAAATGGTCATCCCTTCCTCTGCTTTAACTTCCCTTCCATCAATCTGTAAAGTGATTTCACTCATTTTTCTTTACTCTCTCTGGCTATCATTCTTGCTTCTTCAGGGATAGGAGGGGGAACAGGCTCGCCAGAAATCTTTTTAGCCGCACCAAAACGCGGGGGGCAAACTTCAAAGCAAGTCCCGCACTTTGTACATTTCTCTTGATCAATCACATGTATCTGGTTCTTACCACCGATAATCGCCCCTGCGGGGCATTGTCTGAGACAAATCATGCAAGCCTTACACTTCTCGGGGTCGATATAATATGAGATTAGCGCCTTACACACGTAAGCCGGACAGCGCTTCTCCTGTATGTGCGCCTCATACTCATCTCTGAAATATCGTATCGTGCTTAGAACCGGGTTAGCAGCAGTCTTACCTAAGGCACAAAGTGAGGCATCTCTGGTCACCTGGGACAGTTCCTCCAAAATTTCGATGTCGCCCTCTTTCCCCTTTCCTTCGCTTATATTAGTCAGTATTTTAAGCATCTGCCTGATGCCTTCACGGCATGGGACGCATTTGCCACACGATTCATCGGAGAGGAAATCAAGAAAGTACCTGGCGACATCAACCATGCAGGTATCTTCATCCATTACAATCATTCCGCCTGAACCCATCATCGAGCCAGCCTTGGCGAGCTCATCAAAATCGACTTTCACGTCTAACTGTTCCTCAGGTATGCATCCTCCGGACGGGCCTCCGGTTTGTACTGCTTTGAACTTCTTGTCCCCAGGAATACCACCGCCCAGTTTATAGATAATATCTCTAAGGGTTATACCCATGGGTACTTCTACAAGGCCAGTATTGTTTACCTTACCCACCAGAGAGAAAATCTTCGTCCCCTTGCTGCCTTCAGTTCCAAGTTGAGCAAACCAGTCAGCACCTTTATTGATAATAAGTGGCACCGTCGCCCATGTCTCGACATTATTCAAGCAGCTGGGTTTATCCCGAACGCCCTTAATGGCGGTATGGATATACTTCGGTCTGGGCTCTCCTACCCTGCCCTCTATTGCCGTCATCAGGGCACTCGATTCACCGGAGACGAAAGCGCCGGCTCCCCGGTGCACTTTCACAGTGAAATCAAAACCTGAGCCAAGGATATTTTTCCCGAGTAAACCATGTTCCTGGGCTTGTTTGATAGCAATGCCCACGTTCTCTACTGCCAGGGGATATTCCTGCCGAACGTAAATATATCCCTCGTGGGAGCCGATGGCATAGGCGCCGATGGTCAACCCCTCAAGGACTGAATGAGGGTTCCCCTCGAGAAGGCTCCTGTCCATGTAAGCTCCTGGGTCTCCCTCATCGGCATTGACTATCACATACCTTATTTCACCGGGGGCGTTACGACACTCTTCCCACTTTCTCCCGGCGGGAAATCCACCACCTCCCCTACCTCTCAGATTGGATTTTTTAACTTCCTCCAGCACCTGCTCGGGGGTCATCTGGGAAAGGGCTTTGGCGAGAGCAGAATAGCCACCGAGCGCCAGGTAGTCATCAATACTCTTAGGATCAATCTTTCCGTTGGAACCGAAAACAAGCCGCTCCTGGTTCTTGTAGAAGGGAATTTCAAATTCATGAATTATCTTTTCATTGGTACTGGGGTCGGTGTAGAGTAAACGCTCTACGACCTTTTTCCCCTTTATAGTCTGGGAGATAATTTCAGGAACATCCTTAGGCTCTATCTGTAAGTAACATATTTTCTCGGGGTGAATAACTACAATAGGGCCTTTCTCACAAAAGCCATGGCAACCAGTCTTCCTGAAGTCTACCTTGCCACTCAGTCCTTGTTTTTTAATTTCCTCTTCAATGCTCGCCGCAACATCTTCGCTACCAGAAGCATGGCAGGCAGTCCCGGAACAGAGTGTGATACAAGGTTTATCGGGGTCTCTTTTCGACAGGATGTCTTTCCTGAGTTCTTCCAATTCAGCAGGCGAATTTATCCTTGGCATAATTTCCCTTAATCGCAGCTTTTCAAAATATCTGCTACCTTGGCCGGCGCTGTCTTTCCGTGGTACTTGCCATCAACTACTATCACGGGCCCCATTGCGCAACAACCGAGGCAGTTAACGGTCTCCAGGCTAAACTTCAAATCCAGGCCTGTTTCGCCGGGGTGAATTCCAAGTAGGTCTTGGACCATGTCGAGGACGCGTGGCGCACCGCGAATGTGGCAGGCAGTGCCCATACATACTTGAATCTCATGTCGCCCTCTAGGAACTAAACTAAAGGCTTTATAAAAGGTAGCTACATGTTGTATCTGGTTTAAAGGCACTTCTAATTTCTTACTGACCTTATCTAATGCTTCCTTAGGAAGCCAGTGATGCTCGCTCTGAATCTCCAGTAATACTTGTATTAGCGCACTGGAATCGCCTTGATATTTGTCTATAATCTGATCGATTTTACCGTTAGACGTGGCTGCTGTCTTAACTTCCTCTCTTTCTTTCACTGATCTTCTTCCTGTTCTCTCAACTTAGGCGGGAACAAAGCACTTCTGGACTTCGTCGAACCTGACTAACCCTTCTTTTGCTGAACTATTAAGGTATCTCGATACTTCAGACGGGCTTAAGCCCAAAATCTCAGAGATTTCCCCAGTGGAAAGAGGTCTTTCTCGCAAGAGTAACAAAATTTGGCTTATTGTCAATTTATCTACAATTAATTCACGGAATAATCTATCTACCTCTTCACTGCTGAAAAACTTGTCATATTCATCTTCTGTTTCAAAATGCACTCTCAGCCGCTCCCTTTCCACCAGCTTAATGTAGGGGACCAAACTTTGAACCGCTTCGAATTTTAACTTTAATCCATTTTTATCTATCCCTTCGCCTATTCCCAGAGGTCCTAACTCCTTTAGCTTCTTGACAAAGTCAGTCATAACTTCGGCGAAACGGATTCCTTGAGAGGCAGATACCCATTCAAGCCTTAACCTTTCGGGGTTTACCCCTATCAGTTTCAGTAATTTTCTACATATATGCATCACGCTTAATGCGTCGTAATTTCCCTCCGTAACATAGTGGCATTCGCCAAGCCAACAACCGCCGACGAATACCCCGTCCATTCCGTTTGAGAAAGCTCGGAGTATGAATGCCGGGTCGACTCTGCCGGAGCACATCATCCTTATTATCCTCATATTAGTGGGGTATTGATATCGGGAAACTCCAGCAAGATCCGCCCCTGCATAGCAACACCAGTTACACAAGAATCCTAAAATCTTCGGCTCAAACTCGTATCCCATAGCTATTCTTTAGCTCCCTCTTAAAGAGCAACCCTATTATGTCCATTAGTGCACTTCTACAAGAGCCGGAGCCGGAGCCGGAGCCGCAGCGTCAATTTCAGCAAAGATTTGCTCGTCTGTAAAATGTTTGGCGGTAATAGCCCCCGCTGGACACTTCGCATTACACAGACCATCCCCCTTACAGAGGATGGGATTAACCGTGGCTTTTTTGCCCTGTGGTGTGTCATGAAACTCTATAGCACCATACTTACAAACCGAAATACAAGCCCCGCACGCTATACACTTATCCTCATTTACTTCAGAAATAGCACCGGAGGCGGTGACTGAATCCTTGGAAAGAATAGTTGCCGCCCGGCCGGCAGCTCCGTAAGCCTGACTAATCGATTCTGGTATATGCTTGGGATAGTGCGCCGTCCCACACAGGAAAATGCCATCGGCAGCAAAATCAACAGGCCGTAGTTTTACATGGGCTTCCTGGAAGAAACCATCCGGGTTCAGAGGTACCTTGAATAACCGGCATATTTCATCATTGGTTGCCGGAGGAATCACAGCGGCAGCTAAAGCGAGGGCATCAGCATCCAGCGCAATCTTCTTACCTAAAATAGGGTCGGTCACAGTGACCCTTAGAATCTGCTTGCCTTCCTCCTGAGTAGCCTCCACCTGGGGTTTATCTTCCGGCTCATAACGGATGAACCTCACCTCACGGTCCGCCGCCTGCCGGTAATAGTCCTCGGCAAACCCATAAGTTCTCATGTCCCGATAGATAATGTAGATATCCATCTGGGGGTTTATCTCTTTTAGCTTCAAGGCGCAGGTTATAGCATTGTTACAGCATACCCGGCTGCAGTAATTTCTGTCTTCGTTTCGGCAACCCACACACTGAATCATCACCAGGCTCTCTGCGTTAACCACCTTAGCTTCCCCTTTGGCGATTTGCTCCTCTAACTCAAGCAGAGTAAATACCCTGTCATCTTGCCCGTAAAGGTATTCGGTGGGTTTGTATTCCTCAGCACCGGTAGCGATGATGGTTATTCCGTGTTTTATCTCTCTGACCCTGCCTCCAGACTTCACCCTGGTTATGAAATTACCCACGTAACCGGAAGCCTCGGTGATGGTAGCATCAGTATATACATGAACTAGGGGGTGCTGGTAAACTTTGCGGATAAGATCACTCAAATAGGCTTGAACATCCATCTCGTCCAAGGTGTAATGAATTCTGCGAGCTATTCCCCCCAACTCGGCATCTTTTTCCACCAGGTAAACCTCAAACCCCTGGTTGGCCAGGCTCAGAGCGCTGGTCATTCCAGCTATACCACCCCCGACTATTAACCCCCTTTTGTCAACCGGTAGCTGGAATTCCTGTAAAGGCTGTAAAATTGCCGCCCGGGCTACCGACATCCGTACTATATCCTTTGCTTTCCGGGTGGCGGCTTCCTTTTCCCGAGAATGGACCCAGGAGCAATGTTCCCTTATATTAGCAAACTCAAAGTAGTATGGATTAATCCCCCCTTCGCGAAGCGTGTCCCGGAATAGCGGCTCATGTGTCCTCGGAGTACAGGCAGCGACAATCACACGATTGAGCTCCTTTTCTCCAATGGCCTCGGATATCCTCTGGGCAGCATCTGTAGAACAGGTAAAGAGGTCTTCTTGAGCGTGGACAACATTAGGTAAGGTCAGAGCATATTCCACTACCGAAGGAACATCTACCACTCTCCCGATATTAGCTCCACAGTGACAGACAAAGACTCCTATCCTTGGTTCCTCTCCCGAAACATCCCTTTCCGGTGGATATACCCTTTCTCTGGCCAGCTTGCCTCGCCTGTAGGCAAGGAGTTGGCTGCAAATGGCATTCGCCCCGCTGGCACCCATAACCGACTCAGGGATATCTATAGGACCACTGAAAGCTCCACTGACAAAGATTCCCGGGCGGGAGGTCTCAATAGGATTAACCGGATTAGTTTTACAGAATCTGTGAGATTCGAGTTCGATGCCGAACTTATCAGCCAATTCTTCGACATCGTCAGGAGGGTTCAAGCCAACGGCTAATACCACCATGTCGAATTCTTCTTCTTTTACCCCCTCATCAGTAGTAGAGTATTTTATGGTTACATTCTTGCTTTCCGGTATCTCCTTCCCTATTGATACATAGCTTCTTATAAATCTGACGCCGGGAAAGTTCGCCGTCCTTTGATAAAATCGCTCAAAGTCCTTGCCGAACGACCGGATATCGTTATGGAATATAGTAGCCTCAATATCAGCTTCATGGTCCTTGGCCAGAATCACCTGCTTCTGGCTATAGGTGCAGCATACGGCAGAACAATAGCTATTGCCTCCCGGGATAACCTGTCGGGAACCGACACATGAAATCCAGGCTATTTTCTTCGGGTGCTTGCCATCAGAGGGACGCCTTATCTCACCTTCGTAAGGACCGGTGGAACACAATATCCGTTCGAAGTCAAGACCGCTTACCACATTCTCCATCTTTCCGTAGCCATAGTCACCCCTCAACCTTGCGTCAAACGCCTCATAGCCCAAAGCCAGAACTATCGCCCCCACCTCTATTTCTACCTTCTCAGGCTTTTGATGGAGGTCTATGGCATTATTTTTACAGACTCCTACGCAAATGTTGCATTTCCCGTCTTTGAGGAAAAGGCAGGTTTCTGGGTCTATATAGGTGACCAGCGGAACTGACTGAGAGAAGTATATATGGGTGCATTTACTCTCAGATAAGTTTTGATTGTATTTATCGGGGATCTTGACCGGGCAGTACTCAGTACAGGTAGTACAACCCCGACACTCATCCTCTATAATGTATCGGGGTTTTTTAATCAGGGTTACCTTGAAGTCTCCGGCTTCCCCCTCCACCTCGTCAACCTCAGTATAGGTGATTATCTCTATATTGGGATGCCTGCTACATTCAATAAACTTGGGAGATTCAATGCACAGGGAACAGTCATTGGTCGGGAAGGTCTTATCAAGCTGGGCCATCTTGCCGCCAATAGCCGGTGATTTATCAACAAGGTAAACCTTAAAGCCCAGCTCAGCCAGGTCCAGGGAAGCCTGAATACCGCTGATGCCTCCACCGACGACCATAATATCGCCGACATTACTTTCCTCGGGACTATCAACAAGCTGTCCTTCAATTAGTTCTTTTTCCATTTTCTACCATTCTTATAAATATGCCCTGATTATGGGCACTAACGGTCGAGAGCAACGCCCTACATCACTCTTCTCTAAATAACCTCTTGAATAACCTCGGTAATATCTTTAACCTCTATGACTTCGGGATTCGCCCGGGTTAACCTGCTATCCTCAAACATGGTGATGCAATATGGGCAGGCAGTAACCAGCACCTCAGCCCCCACATCAATAGCTTGCTCTAATCTGAGGTCAGAAAACCTTTCGCCCTTGGGAACGTCCATCCAAATACCGCCCCCTCCTCCACCACAACAAAGACTATTTTCCCGCGACTCAGACATCTCAATCAGTTCCAGGCCGGGCACCTTATTTAAGACCTCTCGGGGTTCGTCATATATGCCATTATGCCGACCCAGGTAGCACGGGTCATGATAGGTAATTTTCTTACTATACTCCTTAGTGAGCTCGAGCCTGCCCTCATTAATAAGTTCTAATAAATATTGGGAGACATGAATTACCTCAAAGTTGACCTTAAATTCGGGATACTCGTTTTTGAAGGTGTGGTAGCAATGGGGCGAAGAAACAAGGATTTTCTTCACGCCATTATCGATAAAGGTTTTGATGTTTTCCCTGGCTAATCGCCTGAATAGTTCCTCGTCACCTGTCTTGCGGATACTTTCTCCGCAGCAATTCTCCTTGGGACCCAATATCCCAAAATCTACCCCTGCCCTGTTAAGGATATTGGCGGTGGCAATAGCCATTTTCTTTGCCCTTGAGTCATAGCTGGGGTAGCAGCAGGGAAAATACAAAATTTCTGTCCCTTCGGTGAACGTTTTTACAGACAGACCTTTTGCCCAATTTGCCCTCTCTGCTCGTGCTTCACGCAGGGGGTTGCCTTCGGCACCAAGACTTACATTTACGGTGTGGATTGGAGCGGGAGAAATTCCTGCTCCCCAGGCAATCCTGCGTAAAGATAGACTAGCCTCAATCGTGCCTACTCCCCTCGGACACCGCTGAAGACAGAGCCCACAGGTAGTGCAACGCCATGTGTCTTCACTCTCTATCTCAGGAAGACCAAATGTATTCTGTCGGACTATCCTGCGAATACTGAATGCCCTGACCCTATTCCACGGACAAACAGTATCGCACAATCCACATTGATAACAAAACCTGAAGTCTTCCCCGCCTGCCTCTTTGACCGCATCTATCCCCTCTTTGAAAGGGGCTACAATCTCCGTTATCTTTATACTCCTTATCTTCCGCCTTAATTTTTAGCCCTTTGTTATTCGGGCAAGGGTATCCCTTACCGTCTTTGCTCCATATTTTTTCACTAATGATTCTAATCCTACCTCCATCTCCCTCGGTTTTTCCTCTTCTTCCCCTTCCTCTTCCTTTTCTTCATAAGTCAGAGCATCGTTTATACACCACTGCACACATAACGGCTCTTCCTCTGGCGATTTCTCTTCACACATATCACACTTTAGAGGTAGACCGGAATCAGGTTCTTTGAAAAGGTCCCTGGATGGACAGGAAGCTCTACAAAAACTACACTCGTCATATTCCATTTCGTTGATCGTATAAATGTTTCTGCCATTACATTCGGCTTCAGTATACTCGCCGGCTATTACCGGAACATAAATGTTTTTTAGCGGATCAAAAAGCACCCGAATCCGAGACCTCTCCGGGTTAGTGCTGCTATACTTGGGCGCAGCGTGAAAGGCGGAACAGATTGACTCACACGCCCGGCAGCCATTACATTTATCAACGTCGATCTTGATTCGCTTGACTGTTTTCATTGTTTACTACTCTGACCTTTTCCTTTTTTAGAATCTTTCTTAGCCACCTTCGTTTTTTCGCCTTTGGGGGAATCCTGCTCGTTTACCTTGACTTTTTTCTCTTTATAAATCCCTCTTTGTTCAAAGTCCTGGCCGACATAATCCAAACCGAGTTTGTCTAAAGTTTCCTTGGTCGGAATGCCTTCCTTATTCCATCCCTTAAATTTGTAATACTCATCGTGGAGTTTGGCTTCAAACTCGGGGAATCGCTTCCTCCAATGGTCTTCGGGAGGACGCTCGTCCTTTCTCCTCATGCCTCTTCTGCTATTAATGGCTCGGAGCAAATTCCGATTCCTCTTGGCTATTTCCCACAGCTTGTCTTCATCGATATCCAGCCCGGTGGCAGATGAGATTAATTTCGGTAGATTATGTATATGGTAGGGAGGCTTAATTGGAAATGACGACAAGCCGGCGCATATACCGGTAGCGTCGTCAATGTAATGCATGGTTTCCTGCCACTCAACAAGTTCAAAAACTAAATCGAGAGGTGGCCAGAATGGTAATCCCTTGTCTTCATCCCCCCACTCCAGGATAAATCGTTTAAATCTTTCCTCTTTTCCGGTAGGAACCTGGGGCCAATCTTCTACAAACTCCTCCCTCAGTTCTCTGGCAAGGAAAGGTGCCTGGGGAAGCTGCCCCTCGATTTGCGTAATATTCACCTTCTCGCCGGTTGACCACATAATGTAATAAATTGGGTTCAGCATTCCCAGTTTGATGGGAATCTGCTCCTGTTTCTTAATAGTATTATGGTCGTACTCCTCCGCCCCCTTGCCAATTTGACGAGCTGCCCGATAAACGCCATTGGCCAGAACATCCCCGATACCTTCTCGCCGAACGATTTTCTCAAGTAAATAGAAGAACCTGTCCTCGTTTTTGGACGGGAATCCTGGCAGGTCCTTGTCGGTCAAAATACCATTTTCATAAAGCTCAACGGCGAAGGCCATAACCTGGGGCGTTGTGTAGCTGTCCACTCCATATCCCTGAGCATCTCCAGCGATTTTGAAACCAAATTCCAGGTCATCTGCCATAGCCCCCATCACATAAGTAAGTTTTGAGTAGCATTTCATCATGTATTTGGAGAGTCCTAGCGATGGATACGCAATCACCGCCCCGCATTCCATCGGACAGTTATAGCAACTTATCAGCCGCTCCACCGCTTTATCCTGAATCTTCTTCCACTTCTTTGCGGTTTCTTTGGTCCAAAAGTCCTTTCTCCGGTAGCGGGCATTTCCCCAGGAGAAACTGGTGGTGTGCCATTGCTCATCGTGGATTGCCATCTCCTGGGGTGAACCAATCCCGGCCAAAATGGGAGGTACCCCCCTAACCGGGTTGTCTCGCCGGAACTGTATATATTGCAACACTTTGTTGCAGAGCTCCATGAATTCATCCGGTCGAGCAATATTGAGGTCCTTCTTCCCACGAACAGCTATCGCCTTTAATCCTTTGTCCCCCATAACGGCGCCTATTCCGCCTCGGCTGGCGCTGGACCTCCCCTGCTCGATGGAAGCAAAATAGACCTTGTTTTCACCGGCCAGGCCAATAGTAGCCACCTGGGCTTTCGGCTCCTTCAGTTCCTGTCGAATAAGCTCTGCAGTTTCAAGAGAGCTTTTACCCTGGAGGTGAGAGGCATCACGTATTTCTACTTTGTCATCGTTTATCCACAAATAAACCAGATTGGGGGACTTGCCACGAATGATTACTTTGTCATAACCGGCAAATTTCAGCTCTGGTGCCCAAAATCCACCCATTATTGAATATGCCATTAACAAAGTCTGGGGAGAAATGGTAGAAACAATGGTACGATTAGCTCCGGTGGCGGGTGTGCCCGCCAAAAGACCGGCGCTGAATATCAACAGATTATCCGGAGAAAAAGGCTCAACTTCAGGGGGAACCCTGTCCCATAATATCCTGGAGTTAGTACCCAGACCCCCCAGGTGAAGTTCAGTTAATCTTGGGTCACTTGCTTCCTTCTCGATGCTTCCTCGGGATAGGTCAATTTCTAAATTAACCCCTGTATCTGCATACCTCATTTTTTAGTCCCCGGTGGGTTACGCGGCTGCTAAAAAATCCTTTCAGTGATTTTGGTTACCAAGCTCAACAAAATAGCACATTCAGCCTGTTCCTGTCAAACCAAGCTACTTCGTTCATTACCCTAGTGGCGCTTGCCATTGCGAGGAGCGAGATTCCTCGCTTACGCTCCGGAACAGGCTCCGCAATCTCGTAGAGTCCATGACATTGCCCCATCCGTGGGGGCTGGAGTTCAGTCAGGACAAACCCGGAAGGCAGCCTAGCTTTACCTAAACCTCAGTAGTCTTATCGAAATTAATAATAGAACTATGCTGGAAACCCTGTCGATCGAAGAAGTCCTGCACTACTTTGTTATCTTTCGGAATGAGTGCACGGACCGTGCCAATATCTTGGGTCTGGCAATGATACAGAAGCGCCTGAACTAACTTGCGGCCGATGCCACGCTCTTGATAGTCAGGGTGAACAAATATAGCGTGAATAATGCACACTTCAGTAAGCGGTACCATTAGATACATCGACCGGTTGATTGCAAAGCCCACTATTCTACCCTCAACCTCAGCTACAAGACTCAAGTCAGGTGGTGTCCCGGGGTTAGCAGAAGCCAGGTCTTCATAACTGATAACATCGCGGCTCGAACCCTGGATTATTCTATTCAGAGCCAGGACTTCATGAATGTCGCTACGTATCATGCTCCGAACACTTACTTTAGCTTCTTTCGCGTTGCTCACCTTAAACACCTCCAAAGTTACCGCTGCCTAAAAACAATCCCTCCCCTACGGGGAGGTGATAGCAGATAACCCAGCATGCTGTATTGGCATATTATACCCCTATCTCCAATTTTCTATCAAGACCTTGTCTCTACGACTTTGAAATCAGGATAACCTTAATCTTTGCTTTCCGTTTCCCTAGCGTGTAATTACATGCCAACCGCCCAGCCAAGCTTATTTATTGTGATTCTGTCCTTCATAGTAGTGGGTGTCAATCACAGCAAGACAGAGCTTTCCAAGCCATTGACTATGCTCGGGCGATACAGTATGCTTAAGTTGTATAAGCAGGAGGTACAATTAAATGAGCCAGTGGCATTATCATGTAGAAAAATACAACTTTAGAGAGTTAGTAAAACCAGGATATTTAAATTCTCTCGGAGAAGAGGGCTGGGAACTGGTTTGCTTGAAGAGACTATCAGGAACTGAGAAAGCAACTCAGATGCAATGGTTGGCAGTGTTTAAGAAGCAGCTTGTAGAAAAATAAGGGTGACCATGATTTCAGTGTTACTGCCTTTCGTGTAGTCCAAGGCGTAGTTAGCACCAATGTCCAAAGCATGCACCCATACCAGTCCTGGGCAAGACTACATAAGGCAATCTACGAGTGTGAAATCAGGATAACTTACTCTTTACTTTCCGTTTCCCTGGAGTGTAAATAAATTCCAACTGCCCAGCCAAGCCAGCAACCCAGGCTGAATATCAAGCTGGCGATTGCCAGGAGATACCAGGATGCTGGATAAAGCCCGAGAAGAGTGACACTTGCCTCGCTAATAATTCCGACTATAGCGAATGCAACGCCGAGCCAGGTCGCAATACTGCCCATAATTCCCATGCGACCGCGATTGCGCTTGGTGAATTCAGGTCCCGTCCACATTTCCTTCATGGTTATTACCTCCTTTACTTGTTTATTTAAACAAGGATATGCACCCTATTTGCCATACCCTTCCCTGGCGGCATGATAGGCTACAAACCAGGCTGATAAGGCAAATACAATCAAGGCAATAGCTATTAAAAGCCAGTGGTCAGCTGATAATCCCAGCGTTTTACCCATAGCAGCAGCTACAATGCCTAATATAAGGCAAACGAGGGCAACCGAGTTCACAATCATTGAAACAGTTGCATGCCACTTAATGCCCATTCCAAATAGCAACCTCTTTACGTCCTTGGGGATTTCTGCCATCTTTATAACCTCCTTTCTTTTGTATTCAGGATTTCGGCAATCCTATCCATCTTGGCGTCCTCTCCGTGTATTCCCGGTAAGCATCACCGTATTTCCTAAGGCACATGCGCTCTTCCGAACCTGCATATATGAGGCTAAGAGCTGTGTATGCAATGGTTAGCAGCAGGAAAAGCCACGAAGCTGAGGCTATACCTACCCCGATGAACATTACTAACTGGGTGATGTACATGGGATGTCTGGAGTAGCGGTATAGTCCCGTGGTCATTGGTTTCTCACCAATCGGGGTAGTAACAAAGGACACTATAACCATGATATAAGTAACTGTTCCCACCAGGGCAATGGGAAGCCCAACGTAAAACCACATAGTGCCCAGGCGCAGCGGCAGGAAGACAGAGTATAAGAAGGCAAGAATCCAGAGTATCCATGCAATACGGTTTACTGTCTTATGAGCCTCGCCATATGTCCTCATTGAGTCTTCTAACACACCTTTATGGACTCTCATCACTATGGGCATGGGCAGGAAATTAATAAGCATGAAAATCCAGGCATTCCAGACACCAATTTCAAAGACTGGTATAGCTGACATGATTTACTCGTTTTTACAACATTTCTGAGGTTAACATATATGTTGGAGACTGAGTGTAGTCCTCGGTGATTTTATTGTCAATAGGCATCTGGTCGCCGGCCAGAGGGATACCACTTTGCAAGACAAGGTAATTCAAATGCCGAACCCTGAACCTGAAAAATATTTGAAAAGTTTGCGAGGAATGGGTCACCGGTATCAAGAAGTGATATAACCATCCCTCGCTGCGTGTTCAGAGTCCTGTGCATTCATGGCAAACTTTTACTAACAGTAATCGACTGAAACAAAATATGCACATCACATTCTCCTTCTTTGGTAGGAGTTCTTTTCAATTTCTCTCAGCTTTAAGTCGACCATTGTTTCAATACCAAAATGTGCTGCCACTCGCAGGTCATCCAAGGCTTCCGCCTCTGTCTTTCCCAGGCCGACACTGGTCAGAGGTCGCCAGATGCAATAGTAACTTTGACTATCATCATCATAGTCAATTGTTATTTCGTCAGAGGGTAGCCGTTCCATGTGGCTCATTTCTAACCGAAAAATTTCTTTTTAGCTGAAGCAGCGGCCAGGGGAGCTATTGCTATCCACAGTGTAATGTTTATCAGCATGGCTGTGACGTAGTTAATATCCACACTGATACCAAGTCGCGCAGCAATGACATCCCAGAGAAGCATGAGGAAGAATGAACTCAAGAAGAAGCCCGGTATCGCCGCCAATATTCTGAAATAACCCATTTTAACCCTCCTTTGTTTTATTCTTGTAGCACAGACTCGATCGCTTGATAAGCCTGGGAGAGAATCTGGCGAATCTGCTCTGCTTTATCGGCATCCAGGCTGCGAAAGCTGTTACCAAGCAAATTTTCGAGCGCATGATATTCCTTCATTACCATGATCATCTTGCCAATATTCTTAAAACTCCACTTATGTTTCATCTGCCTTCTCACTCCGTTGGCGATATTACTCTGATTCTCCAGAAACTTAAGGCCTTCTTCCGTAATCGTGTAAATCTTTTTGCCTTCCTGCTCATTGGAACTGGCATATCCCATTTCTTCCAGCATCTGGAGAGTAGGGTAGATAACTCCAGGGCTCGGCTTATAAAAACCGTAGGAAAGTTCCTCAAGCTCCCGGATGATGTCGTAACCGTGTCTCGGCTTATCCTTCAACAGATCCAATATTACGTATTTGAGGTCACCTTTATGAAATGAAGCCCATCGCCGTGAACCTCGAAAAAATCGTTCTTCGTCAAAAATCCGGTCTCTAAACATTAAAACCTCCTTTCCGCCACATTAGTTAATGTGGCATAAATAATATCTAGATATATCTAGATATTATTATACACTAAACCCCAGTTTTGTCAAGAGGTTTCAAGAGGAGGTTCAGTATACTCGTGGTTGTTACCCTATGATAAAATAGGGTATGCAACGTTTCCTAATCAACCTAATACACAGCAAAAGGCTAATCTATCTAATAGCAGTATAATAAGATTATGTCAAAAACCACCAAAAAAGACCTATACAATTCCTTCAGAGAATGGAGCATTAGAGTCCCTAAAAGGTGGTGGGAAATGCTAGGTGTCCCCCTAACCTTCATACCACTCTTAGTAGGTGTCATTCTTTTCGCACGTTGGGCTAGAAATACTACCCCACCTCTGTCTTGGTGGATTATAAGCCTTGTAGTCGGTGGAGCGATATTGTTTTTTGTAGTCAGTTTTTTGGCTTTTCATAGAGTAAGAATGGAGGGAAATGAAGCACGAATTAATAAACAACTCGGAGTTATTGAAACAGACCCAGACCCTCACGATTCAAACCAGCTGAAGTTGATTGACTCATTTCCTAAAGATAATGAGTCAATCGCTAAAGAGGAAGTCAAAAAGATATTCTTGAAGTTCAACAAACCCATTGATAGGAATAACATGAATGAAGCACTTATCTCGAATTATTATGTTAGACGCAATATGGTTTGTCAGTGGAATATTTGTGGTTGGGTTGAGTATGACGAAGATGATACTAAACTAATATGGCATGTGCGTGAAGATACCTTACAACATAGAGAGGAATATGGCCCAATGGAACCATATGATTATCCGATGTTCGAGATTCGTATTCCTCAGGGAGAAACACAACGCAGACTTCGAGCAGCTGATGGAAGTAGGTTACCACGAACTGTGATTAGAGTCAAAATTAAGCCAGATACTACTAAGCCACAAGTTTGGACTTTCTGATAATATGAACTGTAAATACTGTAATTCGCCAAACGTAGTCAAATTCGGCACTTTTCAGGGCATCCAGCGTTATTGGTGCAAGGATTGTAAATTGAGGATATTAAAAAGGAAAAGGGGAAGGATATAGACTTATTCGGGGATATAGACCACTATATTCCCATTCAAGTTAAACGAACTGACCAAGTAGGGCGACCAGATATAGAAAACTTCGAAACTGCTATGAAAAGAGACAAGCGTGATAAAGGTATCTTTGTAGGCTTTGACTTTAGCCGTGATGCCCTACATGAAATCAGGCGTGCTGAAAGGGAAGAAGGATTAGAGATAGAGCCGATGGTAGTAGCTCAAATTATAGAACAAGAATTGGACAAACAACTGAAATGAGCAAATCAACCACGTTTATACTTAACCCAAGAGGATTTATGAAAAATTTTTTCTGGACTATTAGCTGGAAGGTAATATCATTACCTATGGTGGGCGGTAGAGGACTTGAACCTCTGACCTCCTGTGTGTAAGACAGGCGCTCTCACCACTGAGCTAACCGCCCATGGCACGCCTGGCGGGATTTGAACCCGCGACCTCAGCCTCCGCAGGGCTGCGCTCTATCCAGCTGAGCTACAGGCGCATATACACCCCATTTAATTAGAGACCCCACACAAATGGTGCCTTTCGTATGAAGAATACCCGAAAGGCTGTTTTTCCAATATCTTATCCGATTAAAGATTACTACAACTCTGATTCCTCGTCAATGAAATAGTGCCCTGCGAGCTTGGGCGCGCTGCCATATCTACACGTGGCAAATTTCAGTTCATTTTTAAACAGACAATAGTATAATAATATCAGAGGAAGGAAAGGGTTATTCGGGAGAATAAATATCGTGCGCGCTACTAATAATGAAGAGCTAAATCTATTAATCAAATCCAAATATCCTGTCGTTTACTTTGAAACAATAGATGAAATCCATACTATCAGGCAACTACGAGCAACCGCAGAGCAGTTGGATCTTAATTTTTACCAATGGTCTATAACGGATGGTCTCAGACGAGGCGATAACGACGATTCTTATTACCAAACAAAAGAGCCGATCAAAATGCTCCGAATGGTACAGTCTCTTCTTAAGCCTAGAGAATATGAAGAAATAAAGCCCGGGCTATTCGTCTTAAAAGATTTCGAAGGGTACCTAGAAGATATTTTAGTACTGCGGCTTTTTAAGGATACTATTAATCTTATAAAGGGAACAAGGGATACCTTTGTAATTGTTTCTGCCGAATATAAACTACCCAAGGATATTCAGTCCGATTCTGCTCATCTAATAGGTGGTTATCCGATTGAAGATGAAATTAAAGCAGTAATCAAAGAAACGACCGAAGAACTAAAAAGAACAAACAACGAGGTAGCGCTATCTATAAGCGATGAAGAGCTAAACAAAATCACTAATGCTTTAAAAGGACTATCTATTCAGCAAATACGAAATGTTATAAATCAATGTTTATTAGCGAATAATATTCTTGATATAAATGACTTGAGTACAATAGAAACTTATAAGAAGAAGGTTTTTGATCAGGAAGGCCTTTTGGAATTTTGTTTAACCGAAGATAAAAATAATATTGCCGGATTTGATAATCTAAAGCGCTGGCTTGTAGAACGAAAAGATAGTTTCTTTTCACAAAAAACTACTTCTCTTCCGGTTCCTAAAGGATTATTGCTAATGGGAGTGCAAGGTTGCGGAAAAAGCTTGGCTATAAAAGTCATTGCACGAGAACTCAATTTACCTTTATATAGGCTTGACTTAGCCAGACTCTACAGTAAATATATCGGCGAAACAGAGAAAAATTTAAGGACAGCATTGATGATAGCAGAGAAACTGTGTCCTGTCTGCCTCTGGATTGATGAAATAGAAAAGGGATTCGCTGCTTCTAGCGGTGATACGGACGGTGGTGTTTCTCAGCGTATTTTGGGTACATTTTTAACTTGGATGCAAGAACGCAAGGCGAATTGTTTTATTGCTGCCACGGCAAATGATATCTATCGTTTACCACCTGAATTCTTGAGAAAAGGTCGTTTTGACGAAATATTTTTTGTAGATTTACCTGATGCGGAATCAAGGGAACGAATTCTAAAGATACACCTTAAAAAACGAGGGCTTAAACCAGAGGATTTTGATTTAAAAAAGATTGTCGATGTAACTGTGGGTTTTAGTGGGGCTGAGATTGAACAAGCTATTATCGCGGCCCTTTATAGGGCTTCTACCGAGAAAGAAGTAATTTCAACCAAGCATATTATTGAACAAATCAAATCCACAAAACCGCTATCGGTTTTAAAAAAAGAGGGAATTTCTGCGTTAAGAGCTTGGGCGAAAGAACGCACTATCCCCGCTTAAGTTTTCTAATTCATTACTACATTTTGGGCAATTCGTATTTGCCCCAAAAATTCTCCCTGTACTACAGGATAGGTGGCTTCGGGGAAATACTCTCAAGTGGTGCCGAAGGAGGGATTTGAACCCTCACGTCCTTAAGGACACTACGCCCTGAACGTAGCGCGTCTGCCTTTCCGCCACTTCGGCATCTAATCCTCTGTCTAAAATTCTCTTCTTGCCAGGGAGACAAAAATAACTGCCAATAACCCAAATAGATTGAGGGGAATAAAGGCACAGATAGCGCCGGCTAAAGACAGGCCAAAACTCTTCCTTCTTATGGCCGAGATGCCACCTACTATGGCTATTATACCCAGAACAAGAAGAAGTCCTCCAATAATCGTCAGCCAAATTGGGACGACAGGCCAAATATGTTCAAACCCATACCAACCGTCTAGAATGCCTGGCAAGAATGAAGCAAGCCACAACCTAAGCGGTATGCCAAGGCTTACTAAAGCAACCATTACCCCTCCGCCAATTACCTCAAATGCTCCCGCTACTATGCTTAAGGCTCCGCCAGCGGTAAGTAACCCGCCCCTGCTATTACCATTAGATGCCATTTCTTTTTCTCCTCATTTTATGGTGGGCAGTACTGGACTTGAACCAGTGACCTCTTGCGTGTGAAGCAAGCGCTCTAACCACTGAGCTAACCGCCCACACCTTTACACCCATTATTTATCAAGATATATTAACTTTACCATACACGCAAGAGGTATCTCAATTAAATCACTTTACCTACTTGATAATTCAACTTCCGACACCAGAACAGCATTTACGGGATTAGCAATTATATATATCTTCCCTTGCTTCTTCTCTCCTCTCTCGGTATCTTGTCGCAAACGACCCTCTACCGATGTCTCACCTCACATCACAATGCCCTCAAAGGCACTTCAGAGCCCCTACAAGCCTTATCATACACCCTGTTCATGGTAAACCTAGCCATTCCCAAACCTTCGTTTTCTCCATTCGTGGGACTAAATAATCGTGGAGGGCATATTGCATTATCAGCCGAGCCAGAGTAGAGATTAATTATGAAATGCTTGAATCAGTAGCGTTTAGCTTGCCGTGTAGGCTTTACATTGCCCCGATAATCAGGAGCGGTGATGTTGAACACCAGGCTTATCATTGGGTCCACCATTCGTGAACTGATTCGTGTTTCAATCTCGTCTAAAGAGAGACATGTAGTGACCACCATTGGCAACCTGGCATTATAACGGTAGTTTATCAATTGATATAGCTTCTCCTGAGCCCAGGGCGTGGCCGATTGTTCCCCGAAGTCATCGAGTATCAGCAGTGGAACTTCTTTGATCCTCTCAGAAAATTCGTCATAGGATATTTTGCTATCCGGACTGAACGTAGAACGTAAATGGTCAAGAAGGTCGGGAACAACCACAAAGAAGACTGGTTTTCCTTGCGCCAGTTGATAATTAGCGATAGCTGCTGCCAGATGAGTCTTACCACAGCCATTAACGCCTTGAAATATCAGCCAACCCTCTGGTGAGCGGGCGAATTCTACTGCCAAGTTAAAAGCCTGGCGCAAGTTTTGCCGCTGCTCCAGGGGAAGCTCCAGTCTCTTGTGGTCAAAATTATCAAAGGTCATATTTCGTAATAGCTCTAATTTTAAGCCGCCCTGGGATTCCAGGGGCGATGCCGGTTCAATCATCCATACCCGGCAGAATTCATTATCGGCAAGATGTCCGCGTAAGCGTTCATCCATTCTTTCCGGCAGTATATCGGTGATGATTACCGTGGCCAGCCTGGCATTGAAGCGATGATGAAGGAGTTGCTCCAGCTTTTCTTTAGCCCAGGCGGTGGCGCTTCCCAGGGTAAGGTCATCAAGCACTAATAGAGGCACATTCTTTACCCGCTCAAACAGCTCGTCATAAGTAGTGTCGCTTGTGGGGCTGAAAGCGGAGCGGAGGTGGTCTAGCAAGTCGGCAGCACCGATGTAAAATACAGGCTCTCCCAAGCTGAGACGGTGATTGGCGATAGCACAGGCCAGGTGTGTTTTACCAGAGCCGCTGGGACCTGAAAATACCAGCCAACCCTCGGGATTATCGGCAAAGGCTTTGGCAGCCTGGTAAACCTGGGCAAAGTGCTCCTGGGATTCTTCGCTTCGCTCAGAATGACGGGTAGCTTTTCCTTTGGGAGATAAATTGTCAAAGGTAAGCTGCGACAGATAACCCAAATTGCTGTATTTCTCAAGGTATTCTGTTTTTTTCTTTCTCAGTTCCCCTTTACTGCACTGGCAGGGTACCACCCGGCTGAAATCAATTTGCCCTGAATCCAGAGCAGGGTGAACAAAGCCCGCCCCTTTGCAAACAGGGCAGATTTCACCCGCGTCTTCTTCGGGGGGAACGTTACCTTTGGACGAGGTGTCCGTATCGGCCCTTGATGTATTTGTCCGGGCCATCCTTTTTAATGTCTCTCCTATACTCTCCACTGTCCTTACCTTCGCTAGCCCATCTTTCCAGGATGCGCGCGATATATTTCCAACTGCGTTTATTCAGCGTAACTGCTTCCTTAAAGGCTTCTTCAATCCACTGGGGTGGATAAATCTTGTCTGCTTCCTTGAGTTCTTCAGCAATCATGGGCGTTATTATGCCGACATTCTGCTCATAGAGAGCAAAGATGTTGACAGCCTGCCCGCCAGGGCTTGGCAGGCGGGCCGGCGGCTGATGGCTTTCAGCGGTCAGAGAATAAACATCTTCGGGTACTCCGTTTATATTTAAGGTCGAGTTTAATAGAGCACCGTGCTCTACAGCCGAATTCAAAGCCTGGCGAAGTGTCTCCTCGCCCATCGTGGCCACTAATTCATGTGATAGCAATTCCTTATAAGTGACAAAATAGGGACGCTCTTGCTTTCGCAGGATAAGATAAGCCACATACAACACTACTTTAAGTTCAGCCAGGTCTTGAATTTTAGGCATCGCCTGAATAAAGAAAGACTCAGGCAAGAAGATAAAATCTGTTTTCTTTTGAGAACTTGATAATTGCCGGTCAGGCATCTTTTCATCCTTAAGAGGCAGAAATCAGTTCAGCCTCTAAATTATCAAATTTGACAACCCTGCTCAGGAAGCGCAGCTTGATTTGTCCTAAGGGACCATTACGGTGTTTAGCTATGTTAATATCGGCGATGCCGCGGGGATAAGGTTCCTTTTCAATATCATGCACCTTGCTCCAGTCTTCGGCGGAAAAATACATGTCATCTCGATAGATGAAAAGAACGACATCAGCATCTTGCTCGATACTGCCACTTTCGCGCAGGTCAGCAAGCTGAGGTACATGGGAGGCTCGCCATTCTACGGCTCGACTGAGTTGGGACACCGCCAGTATGGGCGCATTTAGCTCCCTGGCCAGGGTTTTTAAGGCACGGGTTATCTTGCTAATTTCCTGGACCCGGGTTTCATTCTTGCCATCGCCTTGTATCAGTTGCAGATAATCCACGATAATCAGGTCAATGTTACGTTCGAAGTGAAGGCGCCGTGCCTTACTTCTTATATCCAAAGCGCGAAGTTGAGGCGAATCATCAATATAAATCGGCGCCTCGGATAAGACGCCGCTGGCCTCCATAATTTTTATCTCATCCTTCTCACCAAAGCGCCCAAGACGAACCTTTCTAGAATCCACCCCGGATTCGCTGGCCAGAAGCCTCTGTACCACCGCTTCTCGGGACATCTCTAAGCTGCATAAAGCAACGCAAGCCTTTTGGTTGATAGCGGCATTTCTGGCAATATTCAAGGCCAGGCTCGTTTTGCCCAGGCTAGGCCTGGCAGCCAAAACAATTAAGTCAGACCTCTGTAATCCACCTAAAAAATCATCTAAGGCAGTAAAACCAGTCAGAATATGAGGTACTTCCCCTTCCCGCAGTGCAGTAGGTGGCCCAGCTTCCTCAAAGTATTGGCCTAAAGCATCCCGAATCGGGATGAAATCCCGGAGTTCCCGCCTCATCCGCACTTGAAACAGGATATCCTCAGCTTTATTGAGGCTAGCCTCAACCTCTGGGCTGGCTTCGTAGCCAAGAGCCTCAATTTGGGCAGCGGCAGCGATCAGCCGCCGCATTAATGCCGCATTAGATACTATTTGAGCATAATATTCAACATGGAGGGATGTGGGCACGTTACTTATTAGATGGCTTAAAAAGGCAGCACCACCAATTTGCTCCAGATTGTCCTGTCGCATTAGCTCATGAGCCAGTGTAATCTGGTTTATAACTTCGTTGCGTTGATAAAGAGCGAGACAAGCTTGGTAAATCACCCGATTTGTTTCTGAAAAAAAATCCTCGGGCTTTAGGGAAACAGCAACTTTCAATATAGCATCAGGGTCAATAAGCAGAGACCCAATTACTGCCTCCTCAGCTTCAATATCATGGGGTGGTAATTTTCCCTCTGCCATGCCTAATCCTTCTCCTTCTCCTTCTCCTTCTCCTTCTCCTTCTCCTCTTTCCCTTTCTTCTTCTCTGCCTTCTTCTCTGCCGTCTTCTCTGTCTTCTTCTCTGCCTTTTTCTCTGCCGTCTTCCCTGTCTTCTTCTTTGCCTTTTTCTCTGCCTTCTTCTCTGCCGTCTTCTCTACCGCCTTCCCTGTCTTCTTCTTTGCCTTTTTCTCTGCCTTCTTCTCTGCCGTCTTCTCTGTCTCCGTCTCTGTCTCTTTCTCCTCCTCAATAACCACCGTAATTTGCGGATTAATGTCACTGGCCAACTTAACAGCTACTTCATAGCTGCCTGTTTTGCGTAAAGATTCCCCTATGTCTATTTTCTTTTTATCAATAACAGAACCGATGGCCTGACCTAATTCCTCAGCTATGTCGGCGGCAGTAATAGAGCCAAACAAACGTTCTCCAGTACCCATGCGGGCTCTAAAATGAATTTCCCTTCCCTCAATTTGCTGAGCCAGTTCAACTAATTTATCATGGTCAATACTTTCCTCAAGCTTTTCCTTCTCTAGCCTGGACTCTACTTGCTTAATGACCGTGGGTGTAGCTAGCACAGCTAAACCCCGAGGCAAAAGGAAATGCCTGGCGTAACCTTTACTTACCTCCTTTATCTCTCCAGCCTTTCCCTTTCCGGGGAGATCTTCTAGCAAAACAACTTTCATAAAATTCCTCCCCCGGCACTCAGAGCGCTGAGTGCTGGGTCAAAATGGCAGAAATCTCTCTGCCGATATGGCAGCAGTAGCGCCATCTCCAGCCGCAGTTATCGCCTGCCTGGCCGAATTATGGCGGACATCTCCAGCAGCAAATATCCCTGGAATCTCCGTTTCCATGATTTCATTGGTTATTATGTAACCCACTTCATCTAAAGACAACAATCCCCGCCACTGAGCACTATTGGGCTCCGAGCCGATAGCCACAAAAACACCAGCCAGCTCCAATGTTGATATTTTATCATTTCTGGTGTTTTTTAGCACGAGTTGCTTAACTAACCCATCTCCTTCGATTTGGGTTACCACAGTATCCCAAATAAACTCTATCTTGGGGTTAGCCATAGCTCTTTCCTGAAATATCTTGCTGGCTCGAAGCTGGTTGCGACGGTGAATGACCTTAACCGAGGAAGCAAACCTACTCAAGTAGAGAGCCTCAGTGATAGCAGCGTCGCCGCCACCTATTACAGCCAGTGCTTTACCTTTGAATAAAGGGCCGTCACAGGTAGCACAATAAGAAACTCCCCTGCCCACAAGTTTATCTTCCCCGGGCACGCCTAGTTTGCGATATTGCGAGCCAGAGGCAATGATTACCGACTCAGATACAAAATCACCTTCACTGGTACTGATCAGATTATGCCTCTGGCTGGGCACTGCTTTGGTAACCTCGGCAATCGAGGTTTCCAATCCATAGCTAACGGCTTGCTCATGGATAAGTTGTCCTAACTCAATACCCAAGATACCCTTGGGAAAGCCAGGGTAATTCTCCACTTGCGCAGCATTAGTTATTTGCCCGCCCATTATTCCCTTTTCGATAAGCAAAGTATTAAGCCTCGAGCGGGCGCAATATAGCCCGGCGGTTAGCCCCGCCGGTCCACCACCAATGATGACTACATTATAACTTTTGCCCATAGCTCGAAATTTTAACCTGTAGCCGCTTCCTTCCACAAATCACAGCGTCCCCACCCTAACCACTTTAGAATTCCTGCTTAATCTTATCGAGCATTCCTGGCTGGAGGATATCAGCCACAGTCATAGCCACTGCCTTGGCTGCGTCCATTAAGCCTTCGTGTCCAGTTTCAGAGGCGGCGGCGGCGGCAAACTCCGGTGTATGTATGAACACCTCAGGCGAAGCTATGGCTATCGTAGGATGTATGCTTGGTACCACTTGACTGACGTTTCCCATATCTGTGCTGCCAAAGCCAAAACGAGGTTCGAAGTCTTCGACATGTCGTCCCAGCGATTCTAGATTTTGCTTGAATAGCCCGGCTAAAGTCGAATTGTTTTTCATCGGAGCATAAGACCTGTCGCTCCACCTGTATTCTAATCGTGCCCCGCTAGCTACAGATGCTCCTGTAAAACAGTTTAAGACCTTACCCTTCAACTCAGCAAGATATTCATTATCTGGAGCACGTATCAAAAACACAGCAGCGCTATGCGCAGGCACTATGTTAGGGGCTTCTCCTCCATCTGTGATTATGCCATGGATGCGCGCTTCGCCCCTTATGTGTTGACGCAATGAATTTATAGCGTTGAAAGCTAATATCATAGCTTCAAGGGCATTTATACCCTTGTAAGGTTGGGCAGCGGCGTGGGCCGGTTGGCCGAAAAATTCCACCTCCAGGGAGCTACAGGCAAGCGCTTGTATGGTTACCATGTTGCGCACATCGGGATGTACTATCATAGCCACGTCTATTTCCTCGAAGGCTCCCGCTTTCACCATGTCTATCTTGCCACCGAAGACTTCCTCTCCAGGAGTGCCCAGGACCACAACCCTGCCTCCTAACTGATCAATGATAGATTTACCAGCCACAGCAGCCCCGACTGCCGAAGTAGCTATTATATTATGTCCGCAGCCATGCCCTATTTTGGGTAAGGCATCATATTCAGCAAGCAAGGCAATTCTCGGGCTCCCCTGGCCATATGTCGCCCGAAAGGCTGTAGTCAATCCGGTAATGCCTCGTTCTACATTAAATCTATTCTCTTCAAGATAGCTAGTAAGCCAGGTTGCCGCCTTTTCTTCTTCGAAGCCCAACTCAGGGTTATCATGGATATTCAGGCTCAACTGAATAAGCTGCTGCCTTTGTAATTCGACACTATCTTTTACCTTTAGCTTCAGCTTTCCCATCTCCAAGGTTGTTTAGCACTCCCTTCTGCCAATCTGGGAGGTTTGTTCCATAAGTGCCACTTACCCCAAAAGTAAGACGTCTGCTTTAAAAGTCTGATAATCGTATCGTGAGTTTAGACTGTATACAGATACGGCAAATTTTCTCTATATTTCTTAATACTGTTGCTATCGTAAAATGACAAGTCAATTTTCATGTTATTTAATCTGGTTGGCGTTGCTTACCGACCGTATCTATAACGCCAGCTATCTAGGCGTATCAAGGCACTGATGTAATACAAAATTTCAATCTCCGTATCTACATTAGGAACAAATACTAGCGTATTATCATCAACGGAACAGGGGAATTCCTGAACGAATGACTGTGATATGCTACCAGTGCTAGGGCAAGTTAAAACTGGTCTATTGTAAATTGCTTCAAATTGATAGAAACCATATAATCCGTTTTCTGCACCGCTAGACGAGACAATAATATCGTTACCCTCTTTAAGCCAACGCTTGTCGTGTAGTTCCTTAGAACCATAACCGCAGTAAACCTCAAGCCCCCTAGCATTTCTTGGTTCAAAATAATCGGAAAGCCTTCTAACTTCGGGTTTGCATTCTTTCAATGTCAGACTAGTTAGATATATATTGATGTCAGTAACGGTGTGTTTATATTTGCTATTAGCAAGCTTGGCAGCATATTTGAGTTGGAAGTTAAATTGATCACGTAAAACATAGTCTATCTCTTTTTCTAGTTGATGTTTCGTTATTTTCTTACTGCTTAGATGTGCTTCAGGGACATATTCTAAAAGTAAATCATCACTAGGGACAACTTTTGTTATTATGAATTCTGGGATGTCAATTTGTTCAAATATTTGCTTATCATACAAAGCTTCCCACCGATGAAAGTGTGTTAAAACCTCACCTTGCTGCCCTTCTCTTACTCTACTACGTTTTTGTCTGTCTATATCAAAACCATCATCAACAATACGAGCAAAGAATGTCGGTTTACTACCTTGGGGTTCGTGAGCCTTAATCAACACTATCACTGCTGGCGATGATATTGGGTAGAACAGTTCGGGCGGCACACTGATACTAGCGATTATTGTGTGCTGTGCAACTAGGGCTTTTCTCCATTTATTATGTTCACACATAATAGAATAAGGTATAATTGCACACAATAGCCCACTAGGTTTTAGGTTCTTCAAACAATAATCAAGATACTTGGTTTCGTGCGTGCCATTTGTACCTTTTTTGGATTGGCTATACGGTGGATTTATCAATATCTTATCGAATTGAAAGCTATAATTCTGTGTAAAGCAATCCTTATGCTTAATGTTGGTGTTCCCATCACCTCTAAAAATCATGTTCAGGCAAGCTAACCCATATATAACCCCAGTACTTTCCGATTCAGTCCCGTATATTCTTTCTTCCTTGACTTTTTTGAGTTCGGAACTCTTTTGTTGATTTGTTAAGTGTAAATTGCTAACTACTTGTTCCTTCATTCGTGTGAAAGTTGATACTAAGAAGCCTGCAGTTCCGCAACACGGATCTAACACGACATCTGATTTCTGAATATCGGCGAGGGTGCACATGAATTCGACAATGTGGCGAGGTGTAAAAACAATACCTAATTCCTTCTTATCATTTGCGTATCGTAAAAACCATTCAAAAAACTTTCCTAGTATGTCCTCTCCAGTTTGCATCAGGGCTAGTACATTTAGACGCTGCAATGAATTGATAATCAATGGCAGATTGCTTCTTAACTCATGGAACACGTTACTGGAAGGGTCGGGAATATTGAAAATCAATTTAAGTTCTGGCTTGCTAAACCTATCTAGTTTATTTTGTGCAAGTGTGTTCAGGACACTAAGGTCATTAAAATCATGTTGAACTAATATTTGAGGATTCTCAGACAGAGACAAAATAACTGTACCCAAATATACTGCCATATGTTCTTTAGGTATATGGCTATTTCTCAGTAGATTGTGAATTCTACGAGCTTCAAACCAGAATTGGTTTTCATTTGGAATGTCTATTTTAATGTCATGTTTATTGTTCTTGATAATTCTTTCTACATAAACTTTACTCAATATTTGTGTGAGCGGAATGCCATTGTAGGTAACTAGTTCATATTTGCCCGCATACTTGAAGTAATTCTTGACAATTACCCCATTATCCTCATTCCCGGCAACGCCGACGGCAATACTAAGATTGAGTTGGTCAGCATAATATTGAGCTTCAGTACAAGCTTTATCAATATCTTCTTTGTGTCCCTTGCACTCGATGGTTACTCTAGGGATACCATCCAAATATAAGACAAATTCGGGTGATTCACGAGGCATCAATAGTTTTAGGCTAGGCGTTTTTCTCAGCTCTTGCTTCTCAGCCACATCTCCACCTTTGTCAATGCTTCTTGTATCCCAACCTAAATCTCTCAGTTGGCTTCTTGTGTAATCCTCACACCTGCTTTCGGCAATACGCTCATTCCTAGCCATTTATTCTCTCCCTATCATTACTACTTTTCTGATATCGACGTTTCTTAGGAATACGTTTTCGCCTGACAAGTTGGTCTAATAGCATAAGAACGGCTTTAGTGTTGTTGGGATTTCGGTCTCCCGACTTCCACTTCTCAATGGCATTAGTAGTTACATCTAACTCATCAGCTAGGGCTGCCAGTGTCCAGCCCTTATTTTGAAGTTGCGCGATTCGGGATTGAATATCGTTCAATACACCTGATAGTAATATACATTGTATGGAACTGTCAATACATGATATTACATAATTCAACAAGATTTTCTTTCTATCTGATCGAAGCGAAGAATTCGACTCTACTTAAGGTGATATAATATGCGTTCTGTATATTCTAAACTTGAACCTCTTATGAATAGTTATTATACTTTGTGCTTGATCTAAATTTCTAGGCTATGGCAGATGGACAGAGAACCCCTGAAGGCTTTGATAAATGTAGCCCAGTTGCTGAAAGAGCCCGTTGGCTCTAGCCAGAGCCATGATATAAGTGGGACGATTGGCGAGGAAGTTGAAGGTTTTGTTGAAGGAAAGGCAAATGTGATTCGTATCGGTCGGGGAGTTTTAGTTCAGTGTAAATTAACTGCTGAGGTAAAACTCATATGTAGCCGCTGCCTCAAGACATTCTTATGCCCAATAAGTTTCACCGCAGAAGAAGAATTTCTTCCGATATCCGATGTGTCTGGTGATATAGCACGCTCTTTGCCGGAACAATCAGAAGGGTTCACCATTGATAATAAAAATGTACTTGACCTGAGCGAGCTAATACGGCAATATATCTTGATAAATTTGCCCATGAAACCACTATGTCGACCTGGATGCCCAGGAATGAAGGAGGCGAATTAACATGGCGTTACCTAAGAAAAAAACTGCTAAATCTCGCCAGGGGAAAAGGCGCAGCCACCTTAAACTAACTCCGCCTGCCACGGATGTGTGCCCACATTGTCACAGTCCTAAGCTACCTCACCATGTTTGCCCTAGCTGTGGCTGGTACAATGACAGAGAAGTAATTGAGGTCAAACCCGCCAAGAAATAGTTCGCATGGCTGAGTTACCCAAGGTAGCTTATGTTTTCCCAGGTCAGGGCTCCCAAAGCACTGGCATGGGACTGGACCTGTACAACAGCTATCCTTCAGCTAAGGAAGTCTTTGATGGAACTGATGCTTCTTTAGGCTTTTCCCTCTCCCGTTTATGCTTCGAAGGTCCAGAGGAGGAATTGAAACAGACGCATAACGTCCAGCCAGCGATACTGGTCGTCAGCATTGCCTGCCTTAAAGCGCTTGAAGAGGCAGCCATAGTTAATTTTCCTTCCCCCACTTTTGTTGCTGGACATAGTTTGGGTGAATATACTGCTCTGGTTGCTGCTGGTGCGCTGGGCTTGACTGATGCTGTTTTGCTTGTCAGGGAAAGAGGGAGATTAATGTATGAAGCTGGGCTAAAAAATCCCGGGAGCATGCTGGCTATAATAGGGCTCGATGAAGAAACAGTTAAGGATATAAGCTTTCACAGTGGAGCCGAAATCTCCAATATAAACTGTCCAGGACAAATTGTAGTCAGTGGTGCCGCCCAGGCTCTGGCTGAAGCTGATAAATTAGCCAGGGCAAAAGGTGCTCGTGCTGTTATTCCTTTGAAGGTTAGCGGGGCTTTTCATTCTGCCTTAATGGAGCCAATCATAGCTGAATTCAGTAAAATAGTCTCGCGCTTTGCTTTCCATCCACCAGTCATCCCCATAATATCTAATGTGACTGCTCGGCCGTTAACCGATGTTGATTCGATAAAAGAAGAGCTGGTGAAGCAGCTTCGTAATTGCATCCAATGGCGAAGGTCGGTGGAATATATGATGCAAAGTGGGGTCACCACCTTTTATGAGATAGGTCCCGGGAGAGTGCTCAGCGGTTTAATCAGGCGAATCAATTCAGAACTCCAAACTTTCAATATATCGGGAGCTGAGGATATAGCGCAGCTAGTATCTAAAGAGGGACCAACTAACTAATGGCTGGCATCAGACGACAGGCAAGAATTGCTGCTCTCCAAACGCTCTACGAGCTTGATTACACGAAGCATAAGGCGGAGGAAGCTTTAGCCCACTTGAGAGCAGAGGAAACGCTGCCCCAAGAAGCACTTGGCTTCAGCGAAGAGCTTGTGAAAGGAGTGCTCCAAAACAAAGCTAAGCTTGATGCTCTCATTAAGAAGTTTGCTCCAGCTTTTCCCCCGGAGCAAATGTCGGTCATTGATAGGAATATTTTGCGCCTGGCTATTTTTGAAATCTCATTTAGCGATAAAACTCCCATCAAGGTGGCTATAAATGAGGCTATAGAGTTAGCCAAGGAATTCGGAAGTGATTCTTCCCCTCGATTAATCAACGGGGTATTGGGCTCAATAACAACTGAACGTGGCGTAGAACGATAAGGCTTCCCTGAGAGACATGAGCGCCTTGTCTGCTCTCGGCAACCTCTTAACCGGGTTGATGTACCACAAAAGGTAAATTTTATTGACAGTCCGATTAAATGTGGTGTAAAATATTTATACAATGGCTAGCATGGAGATTCAACAAACACAATCCTTGCAGGCGCGGCAAGAGTTCAAATTGATTATGCGACTAGAACAGGCCGGTTTGCTGGAAATGCCTGAAGAGGAGTTCAACAGGCTTATCGCTGAGGTGGAAAGCAACCCCTTGTTCAAAGACTTATATCGGAAGGAGAGAATAATTCACTACCAGAGATATTCTAGGACAGACCTTTCTCCTCGCTTTTATCAGCTTAATGAAGAGATTGCTGCCGGGACAGGCACTCTTGATATCGAATCCCTTTTATCTAACAAAGAGGATGTAATTCGTCTGATAAAGAAAATCGGGAGGGGGAATTTTGAGCGATTTTTTTTATATCCTGAAACGGAGGTAAGTGCAGAAGAGGTTGCTCAAGAGTGCAATTTGGAGCTTGCAGAGGTTGAAAGGATAAATAGCCTCATTAACGAATTCTCCATTATGAGCGAGTTTTACAACCCTTCTGTTCTGAGTTCAGAACATGGAATTCACTACTCCAAGGTCGCTTCGATAGAAAGGGGGGCTGAGGGTTTTATTATCGGCTATCTCTCACCTTCTTATGCACGGGGGAAATATTCGATTGACTATGCGAGATTTGAGGAATTGAGGCAGAGTGGAGCTATCACCAAGGCTGAGGTACAGGAAACCAGACAGCTATTTAAGAAGCTAGAGCTAATCAATAGCCGTAAGGACACGGTGACCCGGATATTGCAAGGAATTGCGGAAAAGCAAGCACCCTATTTCGAATCCGGTAACGGCAAAGCTATCCTGCCATTTAGCCAAAAAGAGCTAGCTAAAAGGATTGGGCTTGTTCCAAGCTCAATTAGCCGCGCTATTAGTAGTAAAAGCCTTGAGACGCCCTGGGGTGAAGAGAAAGCCCTTAAGGATTTCTTTCCTCGGCCGAGAATGTTTAGGAAGGAACTGATCAGGCAACTCCTTGAAACAAGGGAAGAATTCCCCTCTGATGAAGCAATTAAAGCTAAACTTGAACAAACATTTGGCGTTTCTATTTCTCGTCGCTCAATAGCAGATTTAAGGAAGGAGTTGAAATTTCCACCGGCTTGGAAGAGAAAACAAGATTTGCTTCAGGAAAGGAAACTATGACTGACCACCCCACTCCAAATAGTAAATGGCAGCGCTGGAGGGACAGCATTGCAATGAAAACCATTAAATGGTTACCGGATAACCAGGTGTCTAGGGGTGTGCGAAGCCCCCATTTCTGGATAATCGCTGCGCTAATGGCAGTTCTTACGCTCGTTTACTATGCGGGGTATACACCATTAGCCCATCTCGGAGGTTTTTTCACCGATGCTTTTCCTCACGATTTGCATCGGACTTTGTTTTTAATTCCCGTAATCTACGCTGCTATAACTTTCAGAGTGCGGGGGGCCCTGGTTGCTTCGTTCGTCTGCCTGTGCGCTGTGTTGCCACGTACCTTTTACTCCCCATACACTGACCCACTAGTCAGGCCACTTCTCCTCGTCCTGTTTACCGCTTTACTGGGGGTATTAACTGCGCTGCTGATAGATCAAGTTGAGAAAGAAGAAAAGGCTCACGCCGAGCTAAATATAGCTCATCAAGAGCTTAACACCTATGTTCAGCAGCTAAAGGAAAGCCAGGATCAACTCATCCAGGCTGAAAAGCTGACCTCCTTGGGCCAGTTGGCTGCTTCCATCGCTCACGAAATTAATAATCCCCTGGCCGGAGTCCTGGTTTACACTCAGTTGCTATCGAAAAAGGTGACTGGTGATGCTTTTAATAAAGAAGAGGCGCTGGGTTACCTTTCCAAGATGGAAACTGAGGTGGGTCGCTGCTCCAGGATAATCCGAAATCTTTTGGATTTTGCTCGTCAGACAGAGCCGATGTTGAGGCTCGTGGATGTTAACCAGGTTATAGAACAGGTCTTGGCCATGGTAAGCCATCAAGCTCAACTCCAAAACGTTGAGGTTGTGAAAGAGTTTAGCCCATCCCTGCCTAAGGTCATGGCTGATTTCGACCAGCTTCAGCAGATATTTACCAATCTCACCCTTAATGCCATACAAGCAATGCCTGACGGGGGCAGGCTTACCCTCCGCAGCTCAGCAGTGGATGGTGAGGTCAGGATCGATGTCCAGGATACAGGCTGTGGTATCTCAAAAGAGAACATGAGCAAGCTTTTCACCCCTTTCTTCACCACCAAGGCAAAAGGCAAGGGTGTAGGGTTAGGATTAGCTGTAGTTCATGGGATTATTGAGAGGCACAAGGGAAGAATCAAAGTACAAAGTGAGGTGGGGAAGGGGACCACCTTCAGCGTATATTTGGGAAGCCACAACGATGAAAAAAGTTAAAATACTTGTGGTTGATGATGAGGCTATTGTCCGCGAGTCGCTAAGCGATTGGCTCAAGGATGTTGGCTACCAGGTTTTCACCGCTGAAAACGGTCCCAAGGCGTTAGAGGTGATTGAGAAGGAAAAGCCAGGCATCATGATTGCCGATCTGGTGATGCCAGGTATGGATGGTATTGAGTTGATGAAAAAAGCTAAAGCACAGCAGCCCAAGATTGAGGTTATTATCATCACAGCCTATGCCAGCATTCCCACCGCCATCACTGCTATGAAGGAAGGGGCATACGATTACATTGAAAAGCCCTTCTGTCCCGGGAGAGCCGAATTCCTGGTCGAAAAATTAGCTGAACATCAGGAACTAGTTGAGGAAAACCTCTCCCTGCGTCAGAAATTGGAAGACCGTTACCGCTTTGAGAATATCATAGCGAAAAGCTCTAAGAT
>Ga0315553_10000475_pt1 | contig 35812 bp, 30 predicted proteins | sample SalMarSW160140MG_FD_203099 | JGI IMG/M metagenome (GOLD analysis project Ga0315553, IMG submission 203099) | Salt marsh sediment microbial communities from the Plum Island Ecosystem LTER, Massachusetts, United States - Salt Marsh Sediment SW1601-40 ... | reverse complement strand
ACTTGGCGATATCCAACCCGATCGTCACAACTGCTTCCATAGTTAGCCTCCAGCTCCTCGACCAGCTCAAAGCTGGCCGCAGTCTGGAGAGCCGTCCACAGCATCAAAAGCAGACATCCCGACGCGGGAGGATGAGCCTCCCGATGACCCATGGTGTCTCAAACATTGTGACAGGCGACAAGGCGGCCGTCCGTGAAGGTTCGGAGCGCCGGAGCCTCGGCGGCGCATCGCTGCGACGCCAGCGGGCACCGCGACGCATAGGCGCAACCGGTCGCCCGCTCGAATTGGCTCGGCGGCTCGCCCAGCTCCGTGCCGCCGGCGATGCGCAGGCGCGGGTCCGGCTTCGGCATGGCCGCCATCAGCGCTTGCGTATAGGGGTGCACGGGGCGCTCGAGAATGGCGCCGACTTCGGAGACCTCGACGATGCGCCCCATATACATCACCGCGACCCGGTCGCTGATCTGACCGATCACGCCGAGGTCATGCGAGATGAACAACATCGACAGTCGCAGATTCTCCCGAAGGTCCATCAACAGGTTCAGCACCTGCGCCTGCACCGAAACGTCGAGCGCGGACACCGGCTCGTCGGCGACGATGATCGCCGGCACCGGCAGGATCGCGCGCGCGATTCCGACGCGCTGGCGCTGCCCGCCGCTCAGATCGTGCGGAAACCGTCGGGCGAAGGACGGGTCGAGGCCGACGGCGTTGAGCGTCTCGGCCACGCGCTCGGCGCGCTCGGCGCGGCTCGCGAAGGCGCCGTTGATATCGCCGGCCTCGGCGACGGAATCGCCAACAGAGCGGCGCGGATTGAGAGAGGCATAAGGATCCTGGAAGACCATGCGGATGCTGAGGCGCATCGTGCGCAGCGCCTGGCCGCGCGCCTTCAGGACATCCTCACCGTTGAAGACGACCTCCCCCGCATCCGCCTTCGTCAGGCGCACGATGGAGCGCCCGACAGTGGTCTTGCCGCAGCCCGACTCGCCGACGATGCCGAGCACCTCGCCCTCGCCGAGCGACAGCGAGACACCGTCGACCGCCTGCACGCGCATCTTGCGGCCGGACCGCTTCACGTTGAAGCCGGTGCGCAGGTCCCGCACCTCGAGGATCGGTCGATCGCTCATGCCGCGCTCCCCGTGACGGGAAACTTGCAAAGCGCCTCGTGACCCTCGGTGATCGTCGCGCGCGCGAGCGGATCGACGCGGCAGATGTCCCGCACGTCGGGGCAACGGGGCGCGAAGGCGCAGCCGGACGATATGCTGCCGGGCTGCGGCGCCTGCCCGGGGATGGTCGTCAGGCGACGCGTCCTGTGGCCGGGCGCCGGCATGCACGCCATCAGCCCGCTTGTGTAGGGGTGCGCCGGGTTGTCGAACAACGTCTCGACCGCGGCGGTCTCCACAAGGCGTCCGGCGTACATGACCGCGACGCGGTCGACGAGCTGCGCCACGACGCCCAGATCGTGGGTGATGAAAAGCATGGCCATGTCGAGCCGGTCGCAAAGCTCGCGCAGCAGTCCGAGGATCTGGAACTGCACCGTGACGTCGAGCGCGGTCGTGGGCTCGTCGGCGATAAGAATGTGCGGACGGCATGCGAGCGCGATGGCGATCATCACGCGCTGCCGCATCCCGCCCGAGAGCTGATGCGGATAGGCGCCCATCTGCAGCGCCGCGTCGGGTATGCGGACCATCTCGAGAAGCTCGCACGCACGCGCCCGGGCGGCCGCGCCCGAAAGCCCGTCATGGACGCGCACGGCTTCGGCGATCTGCTCGTCGATCCGAAGGACCGGATTGAGCGACGTCATCGGCTCCTGGAAGATCATCGCGATGTTGCCGTGGCCGGCCTCCACCCGCTGCCAGGGCGCCAGATTCGTGACGTCCGCGCCGTCGAGCTCGATCCTGCCGGAGCGCACCCGCGGCCCCGGATCCGGCAGGAGGCCCATGATGGCGAGCGACGTCATGCTCTTGCCGCAGCCGGATTCGCCTACCAGCCCGAGCACCTCGCCCTTGCCGATAGCGAAGGACACGCTGGAGACGATCTCGACGGGATTGGAATCCGGGCCGACGGCGACGGTGAGATCCTTGACGCCGAGCACAGCTCACCTCCTCCGCCGGCTGGCGAACATTTCCTGGAACCGCGGATCGAGACGATCGCGCAGGGCGTCGCCGACGAGGTTCAGGGAGAACGCGGTGAGCACGATCATCATGCCGGGGAAGAAGAGCAGCCAGGGGGCGCGCGTGATGAAGGTGCGCGACTCCGCCAGCATGTTGCCCCAGCTCGGAATGTCCGGGGGCGCGCCGAGTCCGAGGAAATCCAGCGAGGCGGCGCTCAGTTGCGCGAAGGCGAAGACGAAGCTCGCCTGCACGAGAAGCGGCGAGATGAGGTTGGGCAGGACGTGTTTGACGACCACCCACGCCGTGCCGGAGCCCATGCTGCGCGCCGCCTCGACGTACGTCTCGGCGCGCAGGCGCAGCGTCAGGCCGTAGGTGATGCGGGTCGTGGTCGTCAGATAGACCGCGCCGATGGCGATGATGGCGTTGGCGACGCTCTGCCCGAGGACGACGATCAGTCCAAGAGCGAGAAGCAGGGCGGGAAACGACATCAGCACGTCGACCATGCGCATGAGCACATGGCCGAGGCGCGGGAAGAGCGCCGAAAACACGCCGATCGGGACGCCGGTCAGGAGCGCGAAGCTGACGACGCCGACGCCGATCAGCAGCGCCATGCGCGAGGAATAGATCACGCGCGACAGCGTATCGCGGCCGAACTGATCGGTGCCGAACCAGTGAGCCGCGTTCGGCGGGCTGAGGCGGATGATCGGATCGATCGCCCGTGGATCGTACGGCGACAGCACCGAGGCGAAGATGGCAGCGAGGATCATGCCGACGAGGATCGCCAGCCCGAGCAGCGCGATCGGCCGCCCCAGGAAGGGCGCCAGCCAGGAATGAAGCCGGTCGCGCGTCATTCCAGTTCCACCCGCGGGTCGAGCAGGCGGTACGAGAGATCGACGATCAGGTTGATGGCCAGATAGAGCACCACGATGACGAGGATGATCCCCTGGATGACCGGATAGTCGCGCCGCAGGATCGACTGGACGACGAGGCGGCCGATTCCGGGGAGTGCGAAGACGGTTTCCGTCACGACCGCTTCGGAGATCAGCGCTGCAAAGGTGAAGCCGAAGGCGGAGACGACCGCGAGGAGCGCGTTGCGCAGGATATGGCGGCGCACGACCTGCCGGGGCCGGATGCCCTTGGCGCGCGCGGTGCGGACGTAGTCCTCGCGCGACACGTCGAGCATGCTTGCCCGCGTCAGACGCAGGATGAGCGCCGCGTTGGGCGCGGCGAGCGTCAGGCTTGGCAGGAGAAGGTAGCGCAGATTGCCGAGGCCGCCGGACTCGAAGATCGATGGGTAGCCGGAGCTGGGCAGCCAGCCGAGCCAGGCGGCAAAGATCAGGATGAGATAGAGACCGACCCAGAACGTCGGTACGGACGCCATCAGCATGGCGATGCCGGAAAGGGTCTGATCGACCCAGGAACCCTGCCGCATGGCGGCGACCATGCCGATCGGCACGCCGATCAGCACGACCCAGACCATCGTGATCGTGGCGAGCAGCAGGCTGGTCTCCGCGCCGTCGGCGATCACGGACAGGACGGGCGCCTGAAAGAAGATCGACTGCCCGAGATCGCCGGTGAGCGCTTTGCCGGCCCATTGCAGGTATTGCAGGACGATCGGCTCGTCGAGGCCGAGCTTGTGGCGCACCAGGTCGACCTGCTCCGGCGTCGCCGTGTCTCCCAGCAGCACATAGATCGGATCGCCGGGGACAAGATGGATGAAGGCGAAGATCAAAACCGACGCCGCGACCAGCGTGACGAATGTCGCACCGGCTCGTTTAAGGACAAAGGACCACATGCGGACGGTCGGTCGCCTTCGGATCTACGGCTCGACGAGGTGATCCTGGGCGGCACTTGGAGCGCGCCGCCCAGGCAGGATGACGGCGGAGGCCGCTACTCGAAGGACAGGCCCCAGAAGCGCGGGCGGTAGTCGGCGCTCTTGGCGAAGCCCTTCACCTTCGGAGAGGCGATGTCGTAGGCGTAGGCGTCGCCGACCTTCATGGCCGGAACCTGCCCGTAGAAGAGCGCCTGCACCTTCTCCCAGACGGCCTTGCGCGCCTCCGGCGTGACGCTGACGGAAAGCTCCTCGCGCAGCGCGTTGATCTCCGGCGAGTTCCACCAGCCGGGATAGGAGGCGTTCATGAAGGTGAAGAGCGCCGGGTCGGGTTGGAAGCCGTGGTGGGTGACGAAGATGTCCCACTGCTCCGGCTGGCCGCGCATCTTCAGAAGCGTCGCCCAGTCGACGACGATCATCTGAACGTTGATGCCGGCTTCCGCGAGCTGCTGGGTGAACACGGTCGCTTCGTCGTAGTGCGCCTGGTAGTTGGTGGAGACCAGGAGCCGGATCGGCGTGCCGTCATAGCCGGCCTCCTTGGCGAGCGCCTTGGCGGCTTCCGGATCATGCTGGCTGTAAGCCTCGGTCCCGGCGGTCGAGTAGAAGAAGTTGCCCTCCGGGAAGACCGACCCCTGCGCTTTCCAAAGGTCTTCCGGACCGAAGGCCACGCGCAGCGCCTGCGACTTGTCGAGCGCCATCTGGATGGCGCGGCGGAGCTTGAAGTTGTCCTTCAGGATGCCGTCCTTCGAGTTCATGAAGAACAGACCGAAGAGCGGCGCCTCGCGGCGCTGGATCACCACCGACGGGTCCTGGCTCAGCGTGTCGTAGAGATCGCCGGAGATCATCTCCGCGTAATCGTAGTCGCCGGCCTGAACGCCGCTGACGCGAGTGCCGACGTCGGGCACCGGGATGAAGCGGACGGTGTCGAAATTGGCGATACGAGCGCCGGCATAGGAGGAAGCCGGTTCGCTGCGCGACTTGTAGCCGTCGAAGCGCTCCAGCTCGACATAGCGGTTGGGCCGCCATTCCTTGAACTTGTAGGGGCCGGTGCCGATGTAGTCTTCCTGCGCGATGGGCTCGCTGCCGGCCTTGCTGGCGATCTCGGCCGGATAGATGCCGAGCCCGCCGTTCACGTCGGCGATCAGCGTCTTCCAGGCGCCGTTCGGCGCGGAGAGCTTCAGCGTCACCTCGTATTTGCCCGTGGCCTCGACCGAGGTGGCGTTCTCCATCAGGAGCTTGCCGCGCGAGCCGAACTCACCCCAACGCTTCATGGAGGCGACGACGTCCTCGGCGGTCATCTCCTTGCCGTTGTGGAACATCACGCCCTGGCGCAGCGTGATGATGATGGTCTTGCCGCCGTCTTCCAGGCGGTCGCTCTCGGCGAGCATGGGCTGCGGCACGAAAGAGGCGTCGAAGGCGTAAAGCGTCTCGAAGATGTGCTCGCCGATCGTCGAGGCGACATCGGCGGTGGTCAGCATCACGTCAAGCGGCGGCGGCTCGCCGATCGTCGCCTCGCGAAACATTCCTCCGGCGCTCGCTTGCGCCGTCAGGAACAGCGCGGCCGCGACCGCGGCGGCTCCGCCCGTAAGCAGCTTCAATTTGGACTGCATGGTTTTTTGCTCCCTCTCCACGACACTACCGTCAGCATCGTTCCGCCGGCGCGCGCTTCTTCGGCGCCTGCAGCGGTCGACCCTCGCGGGCCAACACGCGCCGCCAGCTACCCGATGCGATGTCGGAAAGTTTCATACGATATGCGACGAATATCAAGAGAAAGGTGAGCGCGGTCTTGCCGCGGTGCAGCAATCCCGGCACTTGCGCCCGCCGATTGCGAAGGTTTATTACCAAAATAGACTGCTCCGAACTCCCGACGGGGCACCCTTCTCTGTCTGAAGGATGGCCGCTCTGGTGCCACGAACGACAAAGCAGACCGCCGCGCCGTCACTCGGCAGGGACGGCTCATCGCACCCGGCGGCCGGCGGCAAATCGCCCGACGACATCATCTCCGTGATCAAGCAGTCCGGCGCCACGTTGCGGCCGGCCGAGCAACGCGTGGCGGACACCGTCCTCGCGGACGTGAATTTCGCTGTGCACTCGAGCAATGGCGAGCTTGCCCGTCGCGCCGGGGTCAGTGAGCCGACCGTGACGCGCTTCAGCCGCGCCGTCGGCTGCGGCGGCGTGCGTGAGCTGAAGGTCAAGCTCGCGCAGAGCATGGTGGTGGGGCGAATCTATCTCGAGCCGCCGCCGCATGTCGGCAGCGCCGAAGCGAAGCCGACGCTGTGGCGATCCGTGTTCGAGGAGATTCGCCGGGCGATCAGCGCGGTCGAGCAGCAGTTGCGGCAGGAGGATGTCGAGAAGGCCGCCGAAGCCATCGCCGATTGCTCCAAGATGGTCGCGTTCGGGGTCGGTGGAGGTTCGACCGTCGCCGTCACCGAGGTCACCCACCGCTTCTTCCGGCTCGGAATTTCGGTCAGCCATTACTCCGATCCGCATTTGATGCGCATGATCGCGGCGACGCTTGGAAGGAATGACGTGGTTCTGGCGGTGTCGACGACCGGACGCGCCGCGGAGGTCATCGAGGCCGTGACGATCGCAAAACAATATGGTGCGCTGATCGTCGTGGTCACCAAGCCCAAGAGCCGCCTCGCGGCGCTCGCCGACATTCCCCTCGTTCTTCACGTGCCGGAAGCGCCGAATGCGCTCAAGCCGACGGCGTCGCGCTATGCGCTGCTTGCCGCGATCGACCTTCTCGCCGCGTCGACGGCATACCGCATGCCGCGCGAAACGCAGGAGCTGATGCGTCGCATCAAATACGCCCTCGTCAGTTCGTCGGACGGTAACGCGGATGAGCCACTCGGCGATTGACGATGCGTCTCGGAATCCTCGTTGTGAGCTCAAAGTCGCGTGCGGAAACGGGAACGATCCGAGATGACCTATGACCTGATCCTCAAGGGCGGCCGCGTGATCGACCCGTCGCAGGATTTCGATGACGTAGCGGACGTTGCCTTTGCCGACGGGAAGGTCGCGGCGGTCGGGAAGGATATCGCGCCGGGCGAGAACGGCGAGGTGCGCGATGTCGGCGGGAAAATCGTCTCGCCGGGCTTCATCGATCTGCACACGCATGTCTATTGGGGCGGCACGTCGCTCGGCGTTGACGCCGGGAGGATCGCACGCCAAAGCGGCGTTACAACATTCGTCGATGCCGGCAGCGCCGGATCGGGCAATTTCGCCGGTTTCCTGAAGCACGTCATCGAGCCGAGCGCCCCGCGCATCCTGGCCTATCTTCATGTTTCCTTCGCCGGCATCTTCGGCTTTTCCAGGCGCGTCATGGTCGGAGAGAGCGGCGACCTGCGGCTGATGAGCCCGGCCGATGCCGTCGAGGTGGCGAACGCGAACCGCGACGTGATCGTGGGGATCAAGGTGCGTGTCGGCCGCAACGCGAGCGGCTCTTCCGGCGCGGTGCCCCTCGACATTGCTCTGCAGGTCGCCGAAGAGCTGAGCCTGCCGCTGATGGCTCATATCGACGAGCCGCCGCCAAGCTACGAGGACGTTCTGGAGCGCTTGCGTCCCGGCGACGTGCTGACTCACTGCTTCCGCCCATTCCCCAATACGCCGATCACCGGCCAGGGCGCCGTCAAGCCGGCGATCCTCGCTGCGCGCGCCCGCGGCGTCCTCTTCGACGTCGGCCACGGCATGGGGTCGCTCGCCTTCAAGACGGCGCGCTCAATGCTCGCCGCCGATTTCCTGCCCGACACCATCTCGTCGGACGTGCATGCCTTGAACATTGACGGACCAGTCTTCGATCAGGCGATCACGCTGTCAAAATTCCTTTGTCTCGGGCTTCCGCTCATCGAAGTCGTGAGGGCAACCACGCAGAACGCCGCGGCGGCGATTCGGCGACCCGAACTCGGCACGCTGCGGCCTGGCTGCGCCGGCGATGCAACAATCTTCTCGGTAAGCGAAGGCGAGTTCGACTACGTCGACTCGGTCGGGGAGGTGCTGCGTGGCGACAAGCGGATCGTGTGCGACGGCGTGGTCCTCGGCGGACGATTGCGCGATTTGCCGGATGAGGCATGCCCCGGACCACCCCCTGGACACCGCTCAACATAGGGCGACGGTGCCGGCAGGTCTGCTTCGGGTCAAATACGGAAGTCGACAGCTCGCTTATCCATGTCAGGGACGCGCCCACGAGCGGACATCGGCATCAATTTCGCCTCGCCGCTCTCCGCCGAAAGCTCTCGCGCATGGCAGGGAGTTCCTCATCGAGCGTTGCAAGGGGGCGCGACTTCGCCTTCGCAAGGAATGTGATGCTCAGCAACCTGACAAGCTCGCGCTGCAGCGCTTGCCTAGCTGCATCGTCCTGTCCGTCGGGCCCTTTTGTGGAGATCGGGAAACGATCGACCACGGCAAGAAGCGCTTCCATGTCGCCGCCGGCCGCCCGCTCGGCCAGCGCCAGACGCTCATCGGCCTCATGGGAGGCGGCCTTTTGCGGGTCCTGGGGCATGAAGCGCCTCAGGCTCGTCGGCAGCTCGAAGATAATCCCTCCGCACCGTGAGACGCTACCGTTACTGAGGTGCATGGCCGATGAACTTCAAGGCCTCGACGCGGCCGCCAGGAAGAGGGTCGTGCCGGACGCGGGCTTACTGCTTCCTCAGGTGCGCGGAGGCCGCGGGCGGACGCCCTTCACTTGATGGCGATGGCCCATGCCACGAAGATGAAAGCGGCATAGCCGAGGCTCACCCTATCGCGGAGCGCGAAGACGATCGGGTCGTAGCGAAGCAGCCCTCGACTGGCCAACGGCCATATTCTGAGGTTCCACGCGAACACGGCGACGGGGACGACGTAGAGGAGCTCGACCGTGTCGTAGAGGCCGGTCCCCATGGCGCGGAACTGGAAATAGAGGAGCATGATCAGGAACGCGATCAGCGCGCTGCCCACCCCGAAGGCACGCGTCAGCCCGAGATCTTCCGCCACGTACCCTCTCCCCACGGGAGTTCCGGCCTCAGCCCGGCAGAACACCACCAACTCCGAATGCCGCTTGGCCATCGCCAGCGACATGAAGAACGTGAACGGGTAGCGTCCAGATCACGCCCGATCCATAGGCCCGCCACGTAAGCCCCGAGGAAATAGATCACGATCGAGGGCGTCAGCACCGTGCCCGTCCTCGAAAATGCAAGCGGCAACGCGATCAGCGCAACCGAGATCCAACGCCAGCGGGGCGTGACGACCAGATGAAAAAGAAGTGGACTGATCGCATAGAGGAAGAGGATGACGGGAATGTACCACAGGGTGTTCCACGCATCCCCAAGCGCCGTGTTGTAAGCGACCCGCCTTATAAGCGAGCCGAAGTCTCCGTCGGCGGCACCGCCCGATCTGTACCACAGGAGCGTCGTGAAGATCGCGGTCACGATGAGATAAGGAATGCCAACGTTGCGAAACCTGGCGCGTATGAAGGGCGCATAAGGTCTGGAGGCGAAAACGCGCGCGTAGATGATTCCGGATATCAGCGAAAAATAGATGGTCGCGTTGCGGAACAGCACATCGACGAGAGCGGAAACCGGATTGCCGTCGGGGACCTGCTCGGCAAGGCCACGCAGGAAAAGGGCGTGACCTGCGTGCAGAACGACGATCTGCAAGATCGCGATGGCGCGGAAATGGTCAAGATATTTGACGTACGATGCTGCGCTGGAGCGCGGCGTCGCACTCGCCTGCTCGAACACCCCCCTCAAGGCCGCGACTGCCGTCATATTGCTCCCCGCCGCCGACGGTCTTCACTAATACGCGTGTCATTCCGATGACTCCCGCACGGAGCGTCGGTGCGGCTCACTCTAGAACCAGTGCCCGCATCACGCACTTTGCCACACGATCTATATCTGGTGGAAATGAGGCCTTACCAGGCGCGAGAGGCGCCCTCGACGAGCCGGCTCTCGGCAGGCCAAAGGTAACGACGTTGGCTGAGCTCGCGGTTTCCGGGGGTGGATTGCCCGTCGTCCGCGCGAGACCCTCTCTACTCCAAAGTGCAAAGCCTGATGGCGCGCCGCAAGACATTGTCTGCGAATTCCTGACCATTGCGCATGTCGAATGACCGGTCAGCGCCGTTGCGGCCTATCTAAGGTAGCGCCTCGCCCGCCGCAGTCGCACGGCCGCGCCGCAAAGATCGGCGTGGAAGACGCTATTGCGCGGGAGCGGTGCAGACGACCTTTCCGTCCGCTTCCCGGCAAACGCCGATATCCCCGCTGTCCACATCGGCCCGGAAGACGGCACCCCCTCCGAATCAGGCGGCGCCATCAGGTATATCGGCCCAGGCCTTGCGGAGCGGCGCCGTCCCTCCGACGGACAGCGTCGTGTGCCGCCCATTTGCCCCTCAGTCGGCGATATACTGTCCTCTTACGTCCGGCGCCCGGCGGACTTGAGCTGCCTCAGCTCGGCGAACGTTGACTCCGTCTCTTCCTCGATCTTTCGGATGGCAGACATGACGATCGACACTTCAGACTACCGCGTTCGCAACGGCGAGCGCGTCGACCTCGCCAAACGGCCCACGCAAGTGAAGCCGGTCTACGGCTCGAAGAAGGACTACGGCGCGCTGCTCCGCAAACACGTCGAGAAGCTCAGCGACGAGCAGCATCTTCTCTATGCCGCCGATACCTTCGGGCTCCTCATCATCCTGCAGGGCATCGACAGCGCCGGCAAGGACGGCGCGATCCGCCACGTGATGTCGGGCGTGAACCCGCAAGGCTGCGACGTGCATGCTTTCAAGCAGCCGAGCGCGGAGGAGCTTCAGCACGACTTCCTGTGGCGCTGTCACGCGCACGTGCCGGAACGCGGCAAGATCGTCATCTTCAACCGATCCTACTACGAGGACGTGCTCGTCGTGCGCGTGCATCCGGAACTTCTCGCCAATGCCGGGCTGGCGAGCGGCGTGGGCAGCCACAAGAAATTCTGGAAGGAGCGATATCGATCGATCGTCGACTTCGAGCGCCATCTCGACGAGAACCGCACACGCGTCATAAAGGTCTTCCTCCACCTTTCCAAAGACGAGCAACGCAAGCGCTTCCTCTCGCGCATCGACGAGCCGGAGAAGAACTGGAAGTTCTCGATGGCCGACGTGACGGAGCGGCAATGCTGGGACGACTACATGAAGGCCTACGAGGACTGCCTCTCCGCCACGAGCAGCAAGCACGCACCATGGTTCGTCGTTCCGGCCGACGACAAGGAGAACGCGCGGCTCATCCTCTCGCAGATCATCCTCGAGACGCTGGAGGCGATGGACCTCCGCTACCCCGAAACGAGCAAAGAGCGCCTGGAAGAGCTCAAGACGATCCGCAAGGAGCTGGTGGCGCAGAAGTAACCCGGCGCTGCTTCGACGGGGGCGCCTCGTCTTTGAACATGATCTTATCGGAAAACCGGATCCCCCCTGGATCGTCGTCCGGGGGCATGCTTTTCGGGATCATACTTTCTAGTCCCAGTCCGGCGCGTCGGCCGGATCAATGATGCGCTCACCGCGGTCGAGCGCTGCGATCTCCGCTATCTCGGCGCTGGAAAGCGCGATCTTCGACGCGGCGAAGTTCGAGCGCAGGTGCTCTTGCCTGCTCGACGCCGGGATGACGATCGCGCCGAGCGCCAGAAGCCAGGCGAGCGACACCTGGCTCGCCAGCGCGCCGTGCGCCTCGCCGATCCGCTTCAATACGGGATCGTCGGCAACGCGCCCCTGCGCGAGCGGCATATAGGCGGTGACGCGCATGCCGTGCTTGCGGCAGCATTCGAGGACCTTGCGGTTCTGCAGGAAGGGATGCATCTCGACCTGGTTGGTGACGAGCTCGCCTTCGCCGAGAACGGCGAGCGCGCGCCCGGTCAACGCGTTGGGGAAATTCGACACGCCGATCAGGCGCGTCAGCCCCAGCCGCTTCGCTTCGCCGAGATCCTCGACGTAATCCTCGAAGCGGATGCTCGGATCGGCGGACGGCCAGTGGATCAGCGTCATGTCGATGCGATCGACCTTGAGGGTGTCGAGGCTCCTATGAATGCTCGGCAGGAAGTCCCTCTTCGCGAGCTTCGCGCGCGCCACCTTGGTGGTGATGAAGACGTCTTCGCGCTTGAGCCCGCTTCGCCGGATCGCCTCACCGACATTCGCTTCCGTGTCGTAAGATTGCGCCGTGTCGATGTGGCGGTAGCCGATCTCGAGCGCCGCGAGAATCGCGGGGAGCCCCTCTGCTCCGCTTCGGCCCCATGTGCCGAGGCCCATCGAAGGAATAGAATCGTCCGGCATTCGTCAGCCCTTCACCGCGCCGGCGGTCAGCCCGCCGACAAACATTTTCTGCATGGCCAGGAAGAGAATTGCGATCGGCAGCGTCATGATGAGCGACGCCGCCATCACCGCGCCCCAGTCGGTATTGAACTCGGTGGTGAACTCGGCGATGCCGATCGGCAGCGTCTTCACGCGATAGTCCTGCGCCAGCACCAGGGCGAAGAGGAACTCGTTCCATGTCGTCACGAATGCGTAGACGATGATGGCGACGAGGCCCGGCAGAGACAGCGGCAGGGTGATGCGGAAGAGAATGCCGAGCCGCGTCGCGCCGTCGATGATCGCCGCCTCCTCCAGCTCCGCCGGGATGGCGCGGAAGTAGCTCGTCAGCATCCACACGCTGAGCGGCAGCGTGATGATCGTGTAGACGAGGATCAGTCCGAGATAGGAGTTCACCAGGCCGAAGATGCGCAGCGTGATGAACAGCGGCACGATGATCGCGGCGGTCGGCAGCAGCTGACCGAGGAGGATGAACGCCTGGGCCAGCCCTTTGCCGCGGAACTTGAAGCGGGCGAAGCCGTAGGAAGCGAAGACCGCGAGCGCCAGCGCGATCGCCGTCGACCCGAACGAAATGATCGTGGAGTTCAGGAAGTAGCGGGGAATGTTCGAGTCGAACAGGACGTGCGTGAAATTCTCAAACGTCGGGTGCTCGGGCAGCCACACCGGGGGCGCCGTATAGAGCTCGCCCAGCGGCTTGATCGAGGACAGCGCCATCCACAGGAAGGGGAACAGGCAGATGAAGACCAGCAGCACGGTGCCGGCGAACATCACAATCCTTCCAGGCCAGGGAGACCTCACGAGCCGCGCTCCTCAGGCGCGGTCGCGAATACGCGGATGTAGACGATCACGAAGGCGATCGTGAAGGCGAAGAACATCACCGACAGCGCAGCAGCCTGGTTGAGCTGAAAGGCCTCGAAGGCGATGCGGAAGATCTGGATCGGAATGATTAGCGTGCGGTTGGCCGGGCCGCCCTTGGTGATCGTGTAGATGATCGTGATGGCGTTGAGGCCCCAGATCAGCAAGAGCAGCGTCAACGCCACGAGCACCGGTCGAATCTGCGGGATCATGACGTGCCAAGCTTCTTGCCAGAAGGTGGCGCCGTCCACGCGCGCCGACTCGTAAAGCTCCTCCGGCACCGTCTGCAGGCCGGCGAGCACCATGATCGCCACGAAGGGGAAGAGCTTCCACACGTTGATGGCGATCAGCGCCGGCATCACGGTGTTGCGGTCGGTGAGCCACCCGAGCGGCTTGTCGGTCAGGCCGCTCGAGACCACCATATGATTGATGATCCCGAACTCGGTGTGGAACATCCACGCCCAGGTCGTCGCCGCGACGATGCCGGGAATCACCCAGGGAATGAGGGTCATCGAGCGGACGAGGCCGCGTCCCGGAAACTTCTGATTCAGGAGAATGCCGGTCAGCGTTCCAAGAACGATCTGGAACAGGATCGATCCGAGCACGTAATAGGCCGTGTTCCACACCGCGCGGGAGGTCACCCGCGAGTGGATGATCCTGTCGTAGTTCTTGAAGCCGACATAATGGCCGGCGCTGTCGGTGAAGCTGAGAACGCCGGTGTAGGCGATCGGATAGACGATCAGCATGCCGAGCACGATGATCGCCGGCAGCACGAACAAAAATCCCGGATTTCGGCTCACGCCGTTCTGTCTCCAGACGCAGGATTCAGCCCCGGAGAGAGTGTCTCCGGGGCTGGCGTTTGATTGGGAGCCTACTCTTCGAGCAGCCCCTGGATATCCTCGGCGGCGATGTCCATCGCCTCCTGCGGGTCGGCGTCGCCGGCCAGGACCGACTGCACGCCGTTGAAGTAGGCCTGCGTGATCTGGATCCAGTTCTTGTTCGGCGGAAGCGTCCGCGCATAGGGCAGCATGTTCTTGAAGACCGTCAGCTCCGGATCCTGGAACTTCGGACCGTCCATGGCCGACTTGCGCGCCGGGAAGGTGTAGGTCAGCACGCTCATGTTCTCCGGCTGCGCAAGGAACTTGATGAAGGTCTTCGCGTCCTCCGGATTGGGAGCGTCCTTCGGCACGATCATGCTCCATCCGCCAAGGATCGAAGCCGGCTCCTTGCCTTCCGGATGCGGCATCATCATTGCGGCGAAGTTGATGTCCGGGTTCTCCTGCTTCACCGCGGGTATGTCGAACTGGCCGGCCTGGTACATGGCCGCCTTGCCGGAGGCAAAGAGATGACGGTTGGCGGTGCCGTCGTTCTGCAAGGTCGACGGGGGCGAGACGTGATAGGTGACCAGCATGTCGGTGTAGAACTTCACCGCCTCAACGGCCGCCGGCTCGTTGACGGTCGCCTTGGTCATGTCTTCGGAGATGATCGAACCGCCGTTCTCCCAGATGAAGGGAAGCGAGCGGAACACGGTGTTGCCGAACTCGCCGCCGCCGGTGATCACGAAGCCCCACTGGTCGTCGTGCGTCAGCTTTTTGGCGGCTTCGATCAGCTCATCCCAGGTCTGCGGCGGGTTGTCCGGATCGAGGCCGGCCGCCTTGTACATGTCGACGTTGTAGAGCATCGCGATCGACTCGATGCGATAGGGGATGCCCCAGAGCTTGTTGTCCCAGGTGTCGTACTTGATCGCCGCGGGGTAGTAGTCGTCCTTGTCGTCGATCACGTCGTCGAGCGGCATGAGCAGGCCCTGCTGCGCGTAGGGCACCACCCAGCCGTGCTGAGAGTTGATCAGATCCGGCGGTGAGCCCGACTGCAGCGCGGTCAGGATCTTCGTCGGCAGACCATCGGAGACGGTGATCTCGAGCTTGATGGTGATGCCGGGATTGGCCGCCTCGAACTTCTTGGCGAGCTCTCGGGCAGCGTCCTCACGCCAGTTCGGCGCCCACCAGACGACTTCGCCGGCCGAGGCGACGCCGCACATCAGCGCCGTCGCGGCCACCGCTCCGAAGAGCGCCTTCATCTGTCTTTGCTTCATCCCTCTTCTCCTCCCTTCATCGGCGATCTTCGCGATCGCATTTCGGTGGAATGCGCCGTTCTCCGGCGCAGCTCAGGCAGCTAAGCCGCCAGACCTCATCTTTCATCGGAACGTTTCTTCTCGGCGAGAAACGGGCGAGCCGATCCCAGAGCTTCCGCGTCGGAGGCACGCACGGGAGGTAAGCTGGCGCGGCCTTCGCGGTAGCGCATGTTCCAGACCATGACATCTGGGACCGGCTCGTCGGGGTTGATCGCCGCCACATCAGAGATCGTCGTCATGACGCTGGCGATCGAAAGCGGGAGATGCGCGACAATATCCGCCGCGCCGACCTCGGCTGCGAATCTCGCGCCGTCGGCGTTGAGCAGGTCCCCGGAAAGCGTGAGACCGACTCTCATCGCACACTCCACGTGGCTTCGCCGGCGAGAAACGTATCCAGTGACGGAAGGTCCTGTCCTTTGAGGCGGACATTTCCGGATCGTCGATCCGGCCCAACCTCGCAGCCTCGGTCGCGTTTCCTGTCGGCTTGTCGCCTGTCTGTCAGTTCAAATACGAACTTTTGTTTTCTCTATTTGAACAATACGGATTCTGCCGAGGTGCTGTCAATTCACTTCGCGCGCCGCTTTTTGCCGCTCACGGTTGGCGCCACCGTCGACTCGCCGGCGGCGACACCGGCAACGTTCATGCTGCCGTCGAAGAGCGGCAGGTCGGTCGGCTGATAGGGGTACTTGTCGAAGTTCTCCTCGATCAGCTCGACGCCGAGACCGGGCGCAGTCGGAACGCGGAGGTCGCCCTCCTCGAAGACAAGGGTTTCGCTCACCAGCTCACGCCGCCACGGCACGTCGACCGACACCGTCTCGAAGATGGAGAAGTTCGGGATCGCAGCCGCCAGATGCATGGTCATCGCGTTCATTACCGGGCCGGTCGGATTGTGCGGAGCGACCGGCAGGAAGCTCGTATGCGCCATGCCGGCGACCTTCTTCGTCTCGAACATGCCGCCGAGATGGCATACGTCGGGCTGCAGGACGTCGGCGGCGCGCTTTGCGATCAGCTCGGCAAATCGCTGCGGCTCGAAGAGGCGCTCACCGGCGGCGATCGGCACGCGCGACTTGGCGCGCACGTCGGCGAGCGCGTCGATCGATTCCGGCGGCGTCGGCTCCTCTATCCAGGCTAGGTCAAATCTCTCCAGCTCGCGGCACATCGCAATCGCCGTCGGCACGTTCAAGCGGCCGTGCACGTCGAGCATCAGATCGACGTCGGCGCCGACCGCATCGCGTACGGCCTCGACGATCTCGATCGTGGCGCGGCGCTCGGCGCGGTCCATCTCCAGATAGGCGCTGCCGAAGGGATCCCATTTCAACGCGCGGAAGCCGCGCTTCACCGCTTCCTTCGCGTTCTTCGCGTAGTCTTCCGGCGTCACGGCGCCGTGGAACCAATGATTGGCGTAGCACTTCAGGCGGTCGCGGTGCTTGCCGCCGAGAAGCTCGAAGACCGGAACGCCGAGCGCCTTCCCCTTGATGTCGAGAAGCGCCGCCTCCATCGCGCCAAGCGCGGAGCGGAAGAGCGCGCCGGTGCGCCAGTAGGAATCGCGATGCGCGGTCTCGACGAGGTGCTCGACCCGAAACGGGTCCTTGCCGAGGATGAAGCGCTCGAGCTCTCCGAGCGTCGCGACGATGGCGTTGGTCTTCCATTCGAGCGTCGCCTCGCCGACGCCTTCGATTCCCTCGTCGGTGATGAGCTTCAGGAAGACGAAGTTGGTGCGCGCCGCATTCGCCACGAAGACTTTTTGCGCGACGATCTTCATCCCGGTGTCCCCTCGCATTCGAGCGAGCGGCGGCGCTCCAATTGTCCTCCTCCCGCCGCGTGGGCAGCTATGCGCGCCTCGCTCGCGCCGGCTCTCACCCTCCGGCCTTCAGCCGCTTCAAGGCCGCGTTCTGCATGTTGGCGGAATCCATCTGCATCAGCTCGATGCGGTTGCCGTCGGGGTCCTCGATCCAGGCCTGCAGATTGCCGTCGGCGCCCATCTGCTTTTCCCGCGTGATGGCGACGCCGGCCTTCGCCAGCTCTTGAAGCGCGCCGTCGAGGCTGTCGACCTCGAGGCAAAGATGGTTCAGGCCGTTCGCGTCGCGGTCCGGCGCTCGGTCGCCGACCGCCTCGGGAAAGAGCTCGATATATTGCGTGTCGGTGACGCGCAGATACATGAGCCACAGTTTGCCGTCGCGGTCGAGCCGGAACATCTCCTTGAAGCCGAGCTTGTCGCGGTAGAAATCCAAAGTTCGGTCGATGTCCTTCACGCGGATCGCGATATGGCCGATGCCGACGACGTTCTTCATGTGCTCTGCCTCAAACGTTGAACATTCGGCGCCGCTCAGAGGCGCCCGTATTTCTCGAACACGGCGCTGACGTCGGCGCCGTTCCTCACCTCCTCGCGCACGGCGTCCTCGACGCCGCCGATGTCCTCGGCCTTCTTCAGCACGTCCTCGATGCGCACGGCGGGGATGACGACGACGCCGTCCATGTCGCCGAAGAGCCAGTCGCGAGGCTCGACGCGCACCTGGCTGGTCAGACTGCCGGTAACGGCGATCGGCTTCTCGATCGCGCGGATGCGCGTGCGCCCACGCGATTCGATCGGAGAGAGATAGCGGGCGAAGACCGGCCAGTCGGGGATCTCGAAGAGCAGGTTGCCGTCGCGGATGCCGCCGTCGATGATGACCCCGGCGGCGCCCTTCGCCTTCGCCGCGGTCGACATCAGTTCGCCCCAGTGTCCGGCTTGGCGGTCGCCGGCGGCGGCGACGAGAACGACACAGCCTGGATACATGCGCTTGAAGAAATCGAAGCTGGAGACCTCGGGGAAGTCGTATTCGGCGTCGGTGCGGATATCGGCGGCCGCGGCGATGGTGAAGGCGGGACCGGCCAGGCGCATCGTCCGCTCGAGCGGCTTCACCGCAAGGTCGAGGCATTGATGCGGCAGGCCCATCTCGTCCATGATGTCGTAGACGGCCGCGGTGTAGAGCTTCTTCAGACGCGCGGCGGTCCTGGCGATGCCTTCGGGGCTCTCGAGCGCGGCCATTCTTCCCCCCGCTCCGGCTTCTTTTTTCGTCACGTTGCCGGTCAGTTCAATTGTGAACTTCTCAAGTTCACTTCTGGATGTTAGATACGCGGTCGTTGCGAAGTCAATCGAAGTTGCGTCGAAGATGAGCGAGACCTCTGCCGAACGCGCCATCGAGCGCCACCGCATCCCGGTGATCGACCGCATGATGGACGTGCTGGCGCTCTTGGAGCGGCGGCCGAACGGCGCCACCATCCGCGAGATGGTGGAGACGCTGAAGCTGCCGCGCACCACCGTCTACCGCATCCTCAACACGCTGCAGCACCATGACATGGTGCGCCGCTCGGAGGACGGGAACCTGCGTCTCGGGCCGCGCCTCTTGGCGCTTGCCGCGCGCACCATCGGCAACGCCCACGACTACGATCTCGCCAGCCTTTCGATGCCGCATCTGCGCTCGCTATCGGAGCTCACCGGCGAGGGCAGCAAAGTCTCGGTGCTCGACGAGGACGGCGTGCTCGTCATCGCCGCCGTCCAGGGGACGCGCGAATACGCGCTGACCGTCGTCCCGGGGCAACGCCTGCCGCTTCACGCCGGCGCAGCGAGCAAGGTGCTCCTCGCCTACCTGCCGAAGCCGGAGCTCGCGATCAGGCTCGGCGGCAAGCTCGCCGGCTACACCGAGCTCACCATCCGCGATCCGCATCGGCTCTCCGCCGAGCTCGCGAAAATCAGGCGCCAGGGCTGGGCGCACGACAAGGGCGAATACGCGCCGAGCATCAACGCCTTCGCGGCGCCGATCCCCGACCGCTCGGGCAAGGTGGTCGCGGCGCTCTCCGTTCCCTACCTCGCCGGCGCCGACAAGGCGCATATGGAGAAGATCCGCGCCGCAGTGATCGCCGTCGCCGGCGCCATCGCCGCCGATTTGCCGGCTCGGCCGACGGCGCTTGCGCAGACCGCCTGAGGCTTCGAGCCGCCCTATTCTCGGTCGAACCAGCAGCAGGCGCTTTCTCCGTCTGCGCATGATCTTGTCCCGAAAACCGGTTCCCACCCCGGATCGGGATCCGGGGCATGCTTTGCGGGATCGTGCTTCAATCGAAGAAGCCGCGATCCTCCTCGGCGAGATAGCGGCGCGCCTTCTCCGCGTTCAATTCGACGCCCATACCCGGGCGGTCCCAGACCGCGATATGGCCGTCCTTCACGATCGGATCGGGCAGCCCGTCGACGATGTCGTACCACCAATCCGGATCGCCGTTCGGATATTCGAAGGCGATGAAGTTGGAGGGCAGCGTCGCGCAGACCTGGACCAGAGCGGCGAGGCCGAGCAGGCCGTCGCCGGTGCCGTGCGGCGCGATCGCCACGTCGTGGAGGTCGGCATATTCGGCGATCCGCTTCAGTTCAGCCATGCCGCCGCAGTCGCACGGATCAGGACCGACGACGGAGACCGCGCGGCGCTCGATCAGCGGCTTGAAGTTGGCGGCGAGGTAGATCTGCTCGCCGGTGTGGATCGGGATGGAGGTCGCGCGCGTCAGGTCGCGATAAAGATCGGCGTGGACATAGGGGACATAGTCGCCGGTGATCATGTCCTCCAGCCACATCAGGTTGAAGGGCTCGAGCGCCTTGGCCAGCCGTATCGCGTCGGCAGCCATCCAGCCCGGACCGCAATCGAGCGCCAGGCCGATCTCGTCGCCGAGCTCCTCCTTCATGGCGGCGACGCAGGCGACGACGTGCTTCAAGCCGCGCTCGGTGACGACGCCGCGGTCGAGGAATCCGTGCACCTGCTCGGGGCGGGGGTCGCCGTAGTAGAAGCCGGCGACCTCGCGCTTCATCGGGCTGTGGAAGCCGACGCCCTCCTTGACGATGGTGAAGCCTTCCGGCCGCTCCTTCATGTAGCGCGCCGCCTCGGCGTAGTTCTCAGGCGCGAAGCCCTTCAGCTCCATGCGGAAGGCGCCGTCATAGACGCGAACCCGGTCGCGCACCTTACCGCCGAGGAGCTTGTGGACCGGCACGCCGGCGGCCTTCCCGGCGACGTCCCAAAGCGCCATCTCCACGGCGCTCACGGCGCTTCCCCACGGCTTGAACGCGCCGCGCTGGCGGATCCTGAGCATGACGCGCTCGACATCGGTCGGGTCCTGGCCGAGCAACGCATCGCCAAGCGCGAGCACATGCGGTTTCAAATAGGGTTTCCAAGATTCTGCCGCGGCGTAGCCGTCGATCCCCGCGTCGGTGGCCACACGCACCACCGGATTGCGACCCAGAACGGCACACTTCAGCTCGGTTATCTTCACGCCTGCACCCCCGCGTGGGAAACCGGCACGCTTAGAGCAGCGCTTCGCTGCGCGCCAGAGCCGGCGGGAGTCCGGGTCGGTGCGCGCAGCGCCTCTCGCTTCGTTGGCTGAGCATTCGCTGCGGTGTGACTTAAGTCACGGCTTGGAAAGTCTGTTTTCTGCTGTCTCCTTCAAAGGTTAGGAACCGACTTAGGGCATCCTCAACCTTTTGCCGCCGTAGTGCAGAGCAACGCCGCGACAAGATCAAAGGCGAGCCTCGGGGGGCAAATTGACCGACCTCGCAGTCAACGATTGGCGGCAAAGCCTGATGCCCGCGCTCGCTCCGACGCGGAAACCTCTTGAGCGGTCATGACAATGCTGCTGCATCTCTCCAGCAATATTGTCTGCAACTTGCTGGTCCTGGTCGGGCTGACCTACCTGTTGAGCCGGCTCGAGGCGGCGCGGCCGACGTTCCGCTCGGCGTGGCGAGGCGTCCCCTTCGGTCTGGCGATGGGCGGCATCGCCGGCGTCCTGATGCTCGCGTCCTTCGATGCAAGCCACGGGCTGCTCATCGACCTTCGCAGCGTCGCGGTGGTCATGTCCGGTTTTCTCGGCGGCCCGCTTTCCGGCGTCGTCACGGCGGCCCTTGCATTCGCCCTGCGTCTTCCGCTCGGCAACGCGAACGCCCCGTTGATCGCTCTGGCGACGGCGGCGACCGCCTCGCTCGGCATCGCCGCGTGGGCTTTCGGCGTCGCCAACACGGTTCGCGGCCTTCTCGGGATCGGCATTGCGCTGATGCTCCTGCGACCCGCCGTCGCCCTGCTCGCGCAATGGCTGGGCTTGCTCGACGCAGCGACGGCACATGCGTTCCTCACCACGACGTTCCCGATCACAGGGCTCTTCTACACGCTGGGCATGGTCGCCATGGGAATGCTTCTTCGCTTCGAAGGAGTGCTCGCCGGCCGCGCAGCCGGACTTCGATCGGAGAACCGCATGCTGGCGGAGCGCGACGCGCGCTACCAGGCGATCTTCGAATCTTCAAACGTCGCCATGATGTGGATGGAAGAGGACGGACGCATCCTTCTCGCCAACCAGCGCATGGCCGACTTCGTCGGATACTCCGTCGGCGAGCTTCAGAGCATGCGCTACGAAGACCTGCTCACCGGCGACGACCGCGAGGACTATTTCCGCGTTCGTGCCGAGCAGGCGGCGACCGGCATGCCGCCGAAGGATTGCGAACGTCGCTACCGGCGCAAGGACGGGGCGTTCGTGTGGGGCCTGCGCTCGACGGCGATCGTGCGCCCGGAGCCCGACGGGCCTGCGCACAAGTTCGCAATGGTGCAGGACATCACCGAAAAGAAGGGCGGCGAGCAGAAGATCCGCTTCCAGGCCGAGCTTCTGGAATCGGTCGAAGAGGCTGTGATCGCGACCGACATGGACGGGTCGATCATCTTCTGGAACCGCTTCGCCGAAAAGCTGTCCGGGTGGCCGGCGGACGCGGTGATCGGACGCAACATCGCGGCCGTTCTGCCCTCGATCAGGGAGCAATTCGAGCCCGCCGAGATTCGTTCCCGCTTCGCGGCCGGGGAAAGCTGGTCGGGAGACATCCTCCTCGAGCACCGGGATGGGTCGACGGTCCTTCTGCGCGCCACCAGCTCGCCGGTGAAGGACGACAACGGCGCTTCGACCGCCATTGTCACGGTAGCTGCCGACATCACCGAGGAGCGGCGCTGGCAGGTTGCCCTTCTTGAAGAGCAGCGAACGCTCGCCGTTCTCAACCGCACAGCGGGCGCGCTCAACGCCGAGCTCGACCTCTCTGCGCTGATGCAGGCGGTGACCGACGCGGGCGTGGAGCTGACCGGCGCCGAGTTCGGCGCGCTCTTCTCCGGCAAGCGGCCGCAGGACGACCGTTTCGAACTCTACGCCGTCTCCGGAATCGATCGCCAAGCGTTCGAGGCGCTTCCGTTGCCGATCGAAGACGGAGTGGTCGGCCCCGTTTTGCATAACAAGCAGGTGTTTCGCTGGGACGACGTCACGCAGGATTCGAGATTTGCGGACGACCTTGCCAGTCGTCCGCTGCCGGACGGCGCGTCGCGGGTCCGCAGCTTCCTGGCGGTTCCGCTGATCTCGCGCGCCGGGCAAGTGATCGGCGCGCTGTTCTTCGGCCACAAGGAGCCGGCGATCTTCAACGAGCGCTGCGAACGCCTCATGGAAGGCCTTGCCGCGCATGCGTCGATCGCCGTCGAGAAGGCTGGCCTCTTCCAGGCCGCGCAGCTCGAGATCGAGACGCGCAAGAAGGCGGAAGCGTCCCTCAACAAGAGCAAGGCGCGCTTCCGCGATTTCGCCGAAGCTGGATCGGACCTGATGTGGGAGACGGACGAGCGCTTCCGCATCACCGCGATCCTCGGCGATTCGCGGGCCGTTCTCGGTGTTCCGCAGGACCAGCTGATCGGGCGGACCGCGTGGGAGGTCGCCAAGGCCGACGTGAAGGCGGCGGAATGGAAGCAGCACATCCTCGACCACGAGACGCGCCAGCCATTCCGGAACTTCGAGTATCAGATCGTCGACCGCAACGGCGCCACGCGCTGGATTTCGGCAAACGGCCGCCCCTATTTCGACGAGCACGGCAACTTCCTCGGGTTCCGCGGCGCGTCGATGAATATCGCCGGACGCAAGCACGCGGAGGCGAAGCTCGCAGCGAGCGCCAGGCAGCAGCAGTCCGCCGCGGTGCTCAGCCAGCTCGCGCTGCAAGGAGTCCCGCGCGACGACCTCTATCAGGTGGCCGTCGACCTCGTGGCGCGGACGCTGGGCGTGGAGCTTGTCGGCATCCTCGAGCTCTCGGCCGACAAGCGCGTGCTCAGGCTGCGCGCGGGGAGCGGCTGGCCGGCGCAGTCGGTGAACATCCGCGCCGTCCCGGTCGACTATTGCCCGCCGCTTGCGCGCGGCATCAATTCCGACGTGCCGGTGCACTTCTCGCGGCGCAACTTCAACCTCATCCCCGGCCTGCAGAACGACAAGGGCTCCGGCGTGGCGCTGCCGATCGGCGAGAAGGCGTTCCGCATCGGCGTCATCATCGTCTGCTCCGACGGTTTCCGCGCGTTCAGCGAGACCGACATCAACTTCCTGAGAGCGATCTCGTTCGTGCTCGCAGCGGATGCCGAGCAGCGCAAGTCCGCAGCGACGCTGCGTCTTCGCGACCGCGCGCTCGAGGCGATCGGCGAAGGCATCATGATCACCGACACGGGCGAATTCGACACGCCGATCACCTATGTCAATCCCGCCTTCGAGCGGCTGACCGGCTACTCCAAGGAAGAAGCCATCGGCCGCAATGCACGCTTCCTGCAGGGCACCGACACCGACCAGAACCTCGTGCAGACGATTCGAAACGCCGTTGAAAGCGAGACCTCGTTCCGCGGCTCCATCCTCAACTACCGCAAGGACGGCGAGGCCTTCTGGAACAACCTCACGATCTCGCCGATCCGCGACGATAACGGGACGACCTCGCACTTCGTCGGCATCCTTTCCGACGAGACGGAGCGCGTGCATATGGCGTCGCGGTTGCGCCAGGCGCAGAAGATGGAAGCGCTCGGTCACCTGACCGGCGGCGTCGCGCACGACTTCAACAATCTGCTCGCCGTCATCCTCGGCAACTCAGAGATTCTCTACGAAGAGATCGAGGACGACGAGCTGAAGGCGACGGCAGAGCTGGTGATGACGACTGCGGAGAAAGGCGCCGACCTGACGCAGCGGCTGCTCGCCTTCGGCCGCAGGCAGGCGCTGCATCCGCAGCCGCTCGATCTCGGCGCGGCGATCGGCTCGCTTTCCGACTTGCTCGGCCGCACGGTCGGAACGCACATCACGCTGGAGCACCATCCGGCGACGGACAAGCCGGCTTACGTCGACCGCAACCTCTTCGAGTCGGCGATCCTCAACCTTGTTCTCAATGCCCGCGACGCCATGCCGAACGGCGGGCTGCTCACGGTCAGCACCGAGGCGGTCGAAGTCACCGAAGGAATCGCCAAGGAGCTTCAGCCCGGCGACTACGTCTGCGTCACCGTGAAAGATACCGGCGTCGGCATGAGCAAGGACGTGCTCGACCGCGCGTTCGACCCCTTCTTCACGACCAAGGGGGTCGGCAAGGGCTCGGGCATGGGCTTGTCCATGGTCTACGGGTTCGCCAAGCAATCGGGCGGTCACGTCACCATCGAGAGCGAGCCGGAGCACGGAACCAGCGTGCGCCTTTACCTTCCGGTGGCGCGTGACGCCCAGCGGGTAATGCCAGCCGAGACGTGCGGCGAGGCACCTACGACCGGCGGGCACGAGAGAATTCTCCTGGTCGAGGACGAGCCGCATGTGCGCCGCTTCGTCTCCAACCAGCTTGCCGGACTCGGCTATTCCGTCGTCGAAGCGGAAGCCGGGGCGCCGGCGCTCGAGATCCTGCGCTCGCAATCCAACTTCGACCTTTTGTTTACCGACCTCTTGATGCCCGGCGGGATGAGCGGCTTCGACCTCGCGGAGCAGGCGCGCGAATTCGCTCCGAACCTGAAGGTGCTGCTGACCACGGGCTACGCCGCCGAGACGGAAAACATGCTGCGGGACGTGAAGGACCCGATTCTGAAAAAACCCTATAAGAAACAGCAGCTTGCCGAGGCGCTGCGCAACGTCCTCGAGCACGCCGCGTGAGCGGTGGCTCGGCCAGACCGGCGGACGGCGGGCGGCGGCGCGTTCAGGTCTTTTAAGGGTTTTCTGCGAGGGTTCAGGGAAAAGGTGTGCTCGCGCAAGCGGGCCGGTGTGCATGGAGTTGATGGAGGCGTTCGTGTCCGAACCAGGCCGACAGCCAGCAGCCGCCGAGGCGGCTCCGACGCAAGCATCCGGGCAGCGCAGCTGCTTCGTCATCGACGACGATGCCGGGATCTGCAAGGCGTTGTCGTTCACGCTGCGAAGGCAAGGCCTCGCGACGACCGAGATCGCGACGCCGGCAGCGCTCGAATCGGCGCTCGAAACCGAAGTCCCGGACCTGATCTTCCTCGACCTCGGGCTCGGCCAGGCGGGGGCGATGGACATCCTGCCGATCCTTGCCGAGCACGGCTTCGAGGGCCCGGTGCAGCTGATGAGCGGCCGCAGCCAGGCGGTTCTTGCCGAGATCGTCACCGCCGGCGAGCAGTTCGGGCTGACGATGCTGCCGGCTTTGGAGAAGCCGTTTCGGATGGGCGTGGTGAAGGAGGTCGTCGCCGGCCTCGGCTTCGCCCCCGCAGAGACACCGTCCGCCGCCTGACCCGGCGCGGCTCTTTCCCACAACGACACGCTTTGCCAAAACGACGCGCAGCATTGCACGTCGTTCCGTTTTTCGACGCCGCCACAAAGCGTTGAAGCCGCACTCCAGCGCGCGCGTTGCGTGCACGCTAAACCGAAAATTAGGGATTAGAGGATGTACTGCCTGCACGGGCTGGCCGGCGCTTGCTTGTCCTCGAGGAGCGCCGTGCGCGGGCCTTTCCGTCACCGATCGGAACGCCGCACGTTGATCGGAAGACCGCAGGTTCGTGGGGAAGACAGTCGATGGCACGCGCGGAGTTCGCGAAGTTCGGCAGCACGACGCCGCGGCCGCCGATTCCGGCGCCGGAGACGCCGGCCGATCCGCTGACGCGGTCTGAGGCGAGAGCGTCGTTCGACCGCGACCTCCGCATCCTGCTCTTCGACGAAGACCCAGGTTCCGCCGCGACGATCCGCGACATGCTCAACGCCGCCTTCGGCGGCCGCTCCGCCAACGATTGGGTCAGCGACCGCAAGGAAGCGGCGGAGTTGATGCGCGCCCACGACCACGACGTTCATCTTTGCGTCGACGGATCGAGGACCGGCGACGCGCTCGCGCTGATCCGCGCAAGCCGTGAAGCCAGCGATCCCACGCCGACGATCGTGCTCACCGCCGCCGGCGATGCCGATTCCGACGCGAGGATGGTGCAAGCGGGGGCCGCCGACTACGTAGCCTTGAGCGGCCTCACTCCCGATACGCTCGGGCGCTGCATCCGCCACGCGTTGATCCGCCACGACCGGATCTCGCAAGCGAAGAAAGAGATCGAGGGGCTGACGGAGGAGAAGACACGCCTCAACATATTGCGCGACGCGAACCACCGCTTCGTCGAGAACGCCTGCCACGACTTCCGTTCCCCGCTCACCGTCATCAAGGAATTCGCCTCGATCATAGCGGAGGGGCTCGCCGGCGACGTCAACGATGAGCAGGCGGAGTTCCTGGAGATCATCCTCACCCGCGTCGACCAGCTCAGCCAGATGGTCGACGGCATCCTCGACGCGAGCCGGCTCGAATCGGACCTGATCGGCGTCAGGCGGGAAGAGCAATCGATCAAGGGACTCGTCGACAAGGTCCGGCCTACGCTCGAGCAGAAGGCGGCGGCGCACAAGGTCGCCATCGAGTACGACATCCCCGACTCGCTTCCCAACGTCTTCGCCGACACGGAGAGCATCGGCCGCGTCATTGTCAATCTCGGGACCAATGCGGCGAAATATGCCGGCGAAAACGGCAAGATCCGCGTGTGGGCACGCTGCAATCCGGAGACCTCCGACGTGACCGTCGGGATCACCGATAGCGGTCCCGGCATCGCTCCTGAGCATGTGAAGCTCATCTTCGACCGCTTCCATCAGATTCCTGATGGCAAGAGCCGGGAAAAGGACGGATTCGGTCTCGGCCTCCACATCGCGAGTGAGTTCGTGCGCGTCAATTTCGGCACGCTCACCGTCGAGAGCGAGCCGCAGAAAGGCAGCACCTTCGCCTTCACGCTTCCCGTCTTCGACGTCGACCTGCTCATTCCGCTCCACTTCGATTTCCTGAAGACGACGCGCCACAGCTTCCAGAATGTCGCGATCGCGCTGGCCGTGGCGAGTGCTGCCGACGACCCCACCTACGCGGAGGTGGAACGGCTCTTGAACCGGCAGCTGCGCTCCTACGATCTCCTCCTGCGCATCCGGCCCGGAAACTGGCTCGTCTGCGTCGCCTCGAATGAAGACGAGCTCGCGCAGATCGGCGAGCGGATGCTCGCCGCTTATCTCGAAAGCAGCCAGGCGCGTCCGGAGAGGCCTCTTCCGGAGGTCCGCTTCCGACCGATCGGGACGTGGGCGCTCGCCAGCCGCCCGGAAGCGCTCCGCGACGTCATTCAGGGTGTCTATGGGGCGCGGCCCGAACAGCGCAGCGCATCGACGCAGCGTCAACACTCATAGAGAGCAGACTTGCCCAACTCTAACGTCCTCATCGTCGACGACGACCGGGAGATCACCCGGGCGATCGAGTTCAGGCTGCGTAATGCCGGCTTCGACACGACCACCGCCTTCGACGGCCGAGCGGGGCTGTCGATCGTGCAGACCCAGCCACCCGACGCCATCGTGCTCGATCTGCGCATGCCGGTGATGGACGGATTCGAGCTGCTGGAGCGCCTGCAGAATTCCGTCCACACGCGCAACATCCCGGCGATCATTCTCTCCGCCGATGCCGCGGACAAAGCGCGGCTCAAAGCGCTGCGCGGCGGCGCTACCTTCTTCGTCGAGAAGCCCTACAAGGCACAGGACCTCATCGACGCTCTCGGCACCTGCCTGCAACGCCGGCAGCAGGCCGAAACCTACTTCTTCCCTTCAGAGACACGGGAGCGAAAGATGACCATGGCCGAACCCGGGCGGGGCCAGGAAGGCAACCGTAAAGTGCTGATCGCGGACGACGATCCCGCCGTCGTCAGGGCACTCTCGATCCGCTGCAAGAAGATGGGCCTCGAGGTCGAGACGGCCGAAAACGGGCTGCAGGCCATCCTCAAGGCCTCGCGCAACCCGCCGCGCCTCCTGATCCTCGACATCAACATGCCCGAGGCCGACGGCTTCCGCGTCTGCGAGTGGATGCTCGACCCGCAGCGGCCGCCGGTCGATGTGGTCATGCTCACCGGACGTGACGATTCCGATACGCTGGTGCGCTGCGACTCCTTCGGCGCCTTCTACGTCCCGAAGAACCAGGACACCTGGGACACGATCAAGTCGATCATGTCGGAGATCCTGGAGATCGACGACGAGACGCTCGACGCCGCGACGCCGCCGAGGTCGTTCGGCGGAGGAGACACGATGGTGCGCGAGAAGCGCAACAAGATCCTGATCGTCGAAGACGACGCCGATCTCGCGCGCGCGCTCCAGCGGCGGCTGATGAAATGCGGCGCCGAGACGATGATCGCTTCGAACGGCGTCGAAGCCTATCGCATGGCGCTCAAGGAGCGTCCCGACGCGATCATCGCCGACTACGTCATGCCGGAAGGCGGCGGCCACTACCTGCTGTGGCGTCTGAAGAGCACCGAATCGACCAAGCACATCCCGGTCATCATGATTACCGGACAGAGCTTCGAGACGGGGACGGAATACAATGCCACGCGCGATGCGACCGGCCGCGCGGGTGCCGTGAAGTTCTTCCGCAAGCCGCTCGACACCGACGCGCTGTTCAAGGAGCTGTCGCAGCACTGCGCGATCCACTATCAGCCGCGCTGAGACGCCCCTCACCGACGCGAAAAGCCGCGGCTCGCGCCGCGGCTTTTTCTTTCCTTCTCTCCTTCCGGCAATCGGCTCAACGAGACCGGCGCATCACGCCGCTGCGCGCTCGATCAGCCCTCCGACGCTCATGGGCCGCCCGAAATAGTACCCCTGGCCGATGGTGCACCCCATGCGGATCAGCGCCTCGCGGTCGCTCTCCGTCTCGATGCCCTCGGCGACGCAAGCCGCTCCGGATGCCCGCGCCAGATCGACGATGCTCTGGCAGATGCCCGCATTGACCGGGTCGAGCGAGCAGTTCTGCACGAAGCTGCGGTCGAGCTTGATCTCGGAGAAGGGGAACTGCTTCAGCCGGGCGAAGGACGAATAGCCGGAGCCGAAATCGTCGATCGCGAGCGTGATCCCGTAGATCCTGAGTTGCACCGCGGCTTCGCCGATGGCGTCGAACTCGCGCACCGCCTCGTCCTCGGTGACCTCGATGATGAGGCCCGGCCAGTCCGTGTCGCTCGGCCGGCTCCCGCGCACCAGATCCGCAAGACCGGTTCCGATCAGCGACTTCACCGGCGAATTCACCGAGAGGTGCAGATTCCGCCCGGCGTTCTTCATCACTTCCCAGTCGAGGAACGCTTTCCTGACGACGAACTCCGTCAGCTTCCTGAGCGCCGCGTCGGACGCGCCCGGAAGGAAGGAGATCGGCCCCAAAATGCCGTGAACCGGGTGATTGACGCGCGCCAAGCCCTCCGCGCCGACCACGTGATTTCGCAGGAGATCGACCTTGGGCTGGTAGTGCATGTCGAGCCAGTGCGAATCGATCGCCTCGGCAAGATCGATCATCGGCACCAACGTCCGCTCTTCGACGGAGATGAACTCGGTGCGCCCGGGCTCCGGAAGCTTCGCCGGCACGGCCTTCGCCACGACGTCATCGCCGTCGACGAAGAGCCTGCGCAGGTGCTCCGAGCGGAACGGCTTCCTCAGCGGATCGAGCATCCTCAGCCCGTTGCGCTCGCCGATCGCCTTGATGTCGTTCAGAAGCTCGGTGTCCTTGCCGCTGATGAGCTGTACGGCACCGTCGAAGCCGGTCTGGCGCAGGATGCGGATACCGTCGATCGCATCGGAGCGGTCGAGCGCGACGTCAAGGAAGACGATCGACGGCTGGATATTCCGTAGCGTCCCGGCCAGCGCATCGGCGCTCGAGAGCTCGACGCTGCTGATGCCGATCTTGGACAGCACCGTGGAGATCAGCGTGCAGATATCGGGATCGTCGTCGATGACGACGCAATCGAATTTCCTGTCCGCAACGATCGGGGCAAGCGAACTCATTTTCCCGCCAACGCAAAGACTCCGATCGACGCGTGGAGACGTGCGCGGCGCAGGTAGAACGTCCGCCGATTGAGCCTCCAGGCTCCAGAATGCGCGGGGTCAGGTTAAGAAACGGTTCCGCCGCCGATCGGCGGTTGCGGAGAGCTTACCAACCGGCAGTCGAGCGCGCCGGCAGTCCGCGGTCAGCGATGGACAGCCTCGCGGGCGGCGCAGGCGGGCCCCTGGCCACGCATATAGTGCCGTTCGGGCCGGTAGCGGGGCTGAATGAACCGGCGGAAGCGCGCCGGGATGGCCTGAACGATCTTGCGAAGCATGTCCTCGCGCGTCTTCGACGCTTCCCTTCATGGTCATGGCGACGCCTACCGAACAGGCTGCCGACTCGACTCGCCGAATAGCGCGTATTTGTTGCAGGTTGCTTTCGCAAAGACCTCTAACTGGTTTCATCTGCAAAAAAAGCGGGCTGTGGTACAGCCAACACGTGATCTCGCCCGTTGGCGCAACGCAATGTTCGTTGTCTTGCGAAGCCGGGCGCCCTAGCTGTCTCCCATGGAGCTTCCCGAATCGCCGCGCCGAAGCGGCTGCGCGACGCGCTCCGGCGTCGGCGCCGAGTTTGCGGCGATGCTCGATCGGTGGCGCTCGGCCGGACGATCGCGCGTGCCACTCATCATGGGAATCGTGAACGCGACGCCCGATTCCTTCTACGACGGCGGCCGCTTCGCCGATCCGGCGGCGGCGATCCGCCATGGGGAGACGCTCGCCGCGGCGGGGGCGGAACTGCTCGACGTCGGCGGCGAGTCGACGCGCAAGAACGCTGCCGAAGTGCCGGCGGACGAGGAGATGCAGCGCGTCCTTCCGGTGGTCGAAGTGCTGGCAGGAACCGGGACGGCCATCTCCATCGATACGATGAAGGCTCCAGTGGCCGAGGCGGCCATCAAGGCCGGCGCGACAATCGTTAACGACATTCGCGGGCTGCAAGGCGACGCGGAGATGGCCGGCGTCGCCGCCGCCCACGGCGCCGGCGTGATCGCCATGCACAATCCCGGCCTCCTCGGCTCCGCGAAGCCGCTCGCCGGCGACCCGATCGAAGCCTGCCTCAGCTTCTTCGAGCGCTCGCTTCAGATCGCGCGGCGGGCCGGCGTCGGCGAGGACCGCATCGTCCTCGACCCCGGATTCGGCTTCGGCAAGTCGGCGCAGCAAAATCTTCAGATTCTGACGCGGCTCGACGAGCTGACAGCGCTCGGCGCCCCAATCCTCGTCGGGACCTCGCGGAAATCCTTCATCGGCATGGCGACCGGGCGCGACAACCCGGACCGCCTCGCCGGCACCCTGGTCACCAGCGTCTTCGCCGCGCTTGCCGGAGCGGCGATCCTACGCGTCCACGATGTCGCCGAGCACGTGGAGGCGATGCGCATGGCGGGCGCGATTCTTAGAGCTGCCGAAGCGAATGCCGGGAGCGCGGTATGACCCGTGCGGTGCTCGGCCTCGGCGGAAATATCGGTGACAGCCGCAAGCTCCTCGCGGCGGCGATCGAGCGCCTCGCCGCCGATCCTGACACCGAGGTCGAGGCGGTCTCGGCGCTCTACCTGACCCCGCCCTGGGGGAAGGTCGACCAGCCGGCGTTCCTGAACGCGGCGGTGCTGATCGAGACCTCGCTCACGGCGCGGCGACTGCTCGACACGATCCTATCGATCGAGCGGCAGCTCGGACGCGAGCGGATCGAGCGCTGGGGGCCTAGGAGGATCGATATCGACATCCTGCTCTTCGGCGCGCTCTCGATCGACGAGCCGGGACTCCACGTGCCGCATCCGCGGCTGACGGAACGCGCCTTTGCGCTCGTGCCGCTTCAAGACGTGATGCCGGACGCGATCGTCGACGGACGCCGCGTCGGCGAATGGGTCGCGTCAAGCGACGAGGAAGGCATGCAGCGCCTGGCGGAGCCCGGCTGGCACGAGGAGGCGTGACGCTGCCGTCTCGCCCGGCTCACTCGTCGTATTTCAGATAGGCGAAGCGCGGATCGGCGGGCGTCCCTTCAAGCGCACCCCTTTCCTTGCCCGGTTGCCAGGCGACCACGTCCTCGATCTTTCTGGCGAGCGCGAAGTCCTTATCGGTGATCCCGCTCGCCGAATGGGTCTGCAAGGCGACCTCGACCGCAGCGTACGACACCTTGAGCTCGGGGTGGTGCCAAGCGGCTTCCGCCAGATGTCCGACGGCGTTCACCGTCATCAGCGTCGCCTTCCAGCCGGAGGTGCGGTAGCGGCGCAAGATGTGTCCGTCAGCCAGCGTCCAATGCGGCAGCTCGCTCTTCAAACGCGCGGTGACCTCGGTGGCGGAATATGTGCCCTCAGGCTGGCGCTCGCTCATACTGGCTCCTCGGACGATGCCGGCAGGCGCTCATAATGCGGCGCAGGTCTTGGAGCGGCAACCTCAGTCCGGCAAGACGGGGGCCGGCAAGCCGCGACACCGCCTGCCTTGACCTTAATCCCCGGCGTCGGGCAGGCAGGCGCCATGCGCGCCCTCCTCTTCGACAAGGACGGAACCCTCCTCGATTTCGAGGCGAGCTGGTCGCGCGTCCTCAAAGAACTCTGCCTCACCCTTGCGGAGGGCGACACGGCGGCGGCCGAGGCCATGCTCCTGGCCGGAGGCTTCGACCCGGCAAGCGGCCGCTTCCGCTCCGGCGGGGCGCTTGCCGCGGGCCACACGGTCGACATCACGCGTCTGTGGTTCCCCGCCCTCAGGGGAGCGGCGCTTCAGGCGATGGTCGAGCGGATCGACAATACCTTCTATGAAAACGGCATCACCTGCTCGGTGCCGATCCCCGGCCTCGCCGAGACGCTTCACGCGCTGTCGGATGCCGGCTTCATGATGGGCGTCGCCACGAATGACGGCACCGCCGCGACGAAGGCGGCGCTCGCCGCACTCAAGCTCTCGGATTTCCTGCCGCATGTCTTCGGCTACGATTCCGTCGAACGACCGAAACCCGCACCGGACATCGTCCACGCCTTCGCAAAGGCCACGGGCGTGCCGCTTCAGGCGATTGCCGTGATCGGGGACAACCCGCACGACCTGGAGATGGCGCGGGCGGCAGGCGCCGGCGCCGCAATCGGCGTGCTCAGTGGAAACGGCGGATTGAGGGAACTTCAGCCGCTCGCCGACGTCGTGCTCGAAAGCGTGCGTGACCTGCCCGGCTGGCTCGCTGCACGGCCGCCAGGCCAAAGCCCGACCCAGTCTGATTGAATCAGAATGGGGCTCCATTTGTCGTTCGAGCACGATCTTCTCCGAAAACCGGGCCCCACCCCGGATCGGAGTCCGGGGCATGCTTTTCGGGATCACGCTCTAGGCCGCAGCCATGCGGCGCGCCTTGCGGCCCACGTCCTCGTCGGCGGCAATGAGCTCCGGCACCTTTTCACGCGGCACCGGCCGGCTGAACAAATAGCCCTGGCCTTCCGCGCAGCCGGCTGCGATCAGCATGTCCAGGTCTTCCTGCGTCTCGATGCCTTCCGCCACGGCGGTCATGCCGAGCGTCTCGCTAAGCTGCACGATGGCGCGGATGATCGCGGCGTTCTTGTCGCCGTTGCGGGCGGTGTTGACGAAGTCGCGGTCGATCTTGATCTGATCGAAGCGATATTTCCTGAGATAGCTCAGCGACGAATAGCCGGTGCCGAAATCGTCCATGGCGATGTCGACGCCGAGCGCCTTCAGGCGATGGAGCGTGTCGAGGTTCGTGATGCTCTCGGCAAGGAGCAGCGACTCGGTGATCTCGACCGTCAGGCGCTCCGGCCTAAGGCCGGCGCGGCTCAGCGCGGCGCGAATGTCTTCGACGACGTCGCCGTGGGTGAACTGCGCGACCGACAGGTTGACGGCGACGCGCAGATGCGACGGCCAGCGCGAAGCGTCGGCACAGGCCTGGGCGAGAACCCAGCGACCGAGCGGGTTAATCAGCCCGGCTTCCTCGGCGATCGGTATGAACGTCGCCGGCGGCACGAGGCCGTGGACGGGATGCATCCAACGGACGAGCGCCTCAAGCCCGGTCGTGTGCATGGTCTTCAGGTCGACGATCGGCTGATAGTGAAGCCGCAGCTGGTCGCGATCGATCGCGCCGCGGAGCTCACGTTCGAGGACGTGGTGGCTCGCAAGCCGCTCGTCCATGGCGCTCTCGAAGAACCGGTAGGTGCGCTTCCCGTCGGCCTTCGCCGCGTAGAGCGCGAGGTCGACGTTCTTCTGCAGCACGTCGGGATCGTTGCCGTACCTCGGCGACAGGGCGATACCTATACTGGCGCTCGCATAGATGAACTCGCCGCTGATGAGGAAGGGCTTGCGCAGCTCGTCGATCAGGCGGTGGGCAAGACGGTCGGCGTCATCGATCCGCGCGATGCGCGGCTGCAGTATCGCGAACTCGTCACCGCCGAAGCGGGCAACCATGTCGGTCTCGCGGACAGAGCGCACGAGACGCTCCGCGACGGCACAAAGAAGCGCGTCGCCGCTTGGATGGCCGAGCGAGTCGTTCACGTCCTTGAAGTTGTCGACGTCGACGCACATCACCGCGGCCATGCCGGTACCGGCGGCGTCGGCAATCACATCCTTCATGCGCTCGCGAAAGGCATAGCGGTTGGGCAGATTGGTGAGCCCGTCATGCCGGGCCATATGGGCGATGCGCGCCTGCGCCCGCCGCTGCTCCGTCACGTCTTCGAACGTCGCCACCCACGAGCCCTCGCCCATCGGCTGCTGGGCGACTGCGATGATGCGGCCGTCGGCGCGTTCCGTCTGGAAGAAACTCGCTCCGCCGCTGTCGATGTTGCGCTCGAGATCGGGGAGAAGCTCATGCAGCGTCGCGTGACGCGACGCAGCGTCCTGCTGGAGGAAATGCTCGGCGCGGAAGAGCCGCTCGAACTGGCGATTGCAGACGATGGGCCGCAGCTCGGCATCGAACATGCAAAGGCCCTGCGACATGTGATTCAGAGCAGCGTCAAAGAGGACGTTCTGCGACTGCAGCGCACGCTCCTTCTCACTCAGCCGCTCGTTCTTGTGCCGCAGCTCCGAATTGACCGACTCGATGGCGCGATTGGCGGCGGCGAGATCCTCCGCCGTCCGCTTCAAGTCCGCCGTCGTGTTCTTCACCTCGCGGTGCGCACGCGTCAGCAAACGGTTGTGCCAAGTGAGGGCGCCGACAAGACAGAGGCCGCCGATGATCAGCGCGAAGGAGAGCGCCGAGAACTGCCGATGAAGCTGCAGAAGCGCCTGGCGGTCGAGGGACAGGCGGTCGGCGCCGTAGCGGTTCGCCTCCGAGGCAAGGCCGATGACCCCGCGCTCGAGCGGCGCGAGCATCGCAAGGACCGATGCGGCGTCGAGATCGGTGCCGGCATCGGAGAATGTCGGGTCGAGGGCGGTTACGACGCGTTGAAGGTCTGCAACGACCGCTATTTGCGACGGTACCGTCGACGTGAACCGGCGGAAGTCGCCTTTGCTCAGAATTCCGG
>Ga0315553_10000474_pt1 | contig 35813 bp, 27 predicted proteins | sample SalMarSW160140MG_FD_203099 | JGI IMG/M metagenome (GOLD analysis project Ga0315553, IMG submission 203099) | Salt marsh sediment microbial communities from the Plum Island Ecosystem LTER, Massachusetts, United States - Salt Marsh Sediment SW1601-40 ... | reverse complement strand
ATCAGGTTAAAGCAGTATGCCAGGTAATATGTAGCCAGCCCCACACCTGCCAGCCTGGCATATGACATAACATCGCCCAGTATGCCGGTGACGTCAAAGAGCCAGAAGATACCACCCAGGAAAGCGCCCTTCTCCATCAGGGAGGAGGCGATAATTAATACTAGTCCTGTAATTGCAACAGACATCAGTATAATCGGTATTTGCCCGGTTAACCAGGGGATATCCACACCAAGTATGTAAACCATAATCAATGGTATTGCACCAATTTGAAGCATAAATAGCCCGACCTTGTTGGGCACTATCGCTTTCTGCCCCTCCTTTATTCCTCTGATAAGTGCGAGCACATGGGCTATGTTTATGTGAACCAGACCTATTATTAATGAGAATTGTATGAATAACACGGGGGCTGAAAATATTTCCTGAATAAATCCGGCAAGTGCTGGGCTCTCGATTCCAAAGAACCGGTAGAAGTCGCCCAAATAGCTTCCCGTGAGCAGACCAATAACCAAACCAACACCACCACTTATGTAAATTATCCTTTGGAATAGCTTGAAACCTTCAGTTTTGGGGTCATCAACTAGAAGTCGCAGGCCAAACCTTGCAAATAGCATAAGGAGGGCAGCGTACACCACGTCCCCCAGCATGATGCCAAAAAAAATGGCAAAGAAGTATGCTATTATCGGTGTAGGGTCCCATTCCCTATACTTTGGGGTACCAAACAAGTTCACAATGACTTCGAACGGCTTAACCGCGGTTGCATTCCTCATCTTGGTGGGCGGCTCCTCTGCTTGCTCTGGCTTTCTTGTGTCAATGAACACATAGTCTATGTTCTCCCTGAGCTCAGAAATTGCAGTTTCGACATTACTCTCTGGAATCCAACCCTCGATTAAAGTGACATATTTTGACTCACAAGCTTTGGCTAAAACTGCTAACCTTTCCGTTTCTGCTGATAAGGCTTCCCTGAAAAGGACGAGATTTTCTAGGTTCGCCCTGGTTTTACTTTCAATCTCGGTACGAAGCTTTGCCAGTTCCTCTTCGAGGCTGTGAATATTACCGTCGGCTACTTCAAGAAATTCTCTTATTGTCAAATCTTCCCCTGGTATCGATAAAATCCTGCCTCCCCCATCCTCGACTGCAAACTCTATATTTTCCTGATTTTCAGATTTGGCAATGGCATACAAGACAGTCTCGTTTTCTATTGTGCCCGAAATGTTCTCAAGTATGTAGTCTCTAAGTTTAGGGTATGAAGTTTCAAATAACTCGTTTGGGAACACAAAGACCCGAGAAAAAAGATAACTTCCAGAAAAATTTAAATCTTGTAATCTAATATCGGTCTGCCGCTCCAGAGAGCCAAGATACCTGGTCAGTTCTGTTAGCTCTTTAATATCCTTGTTTAGTTTGGTGGCTCTTTGGTGTACATTGCTGAGCTTGGTACATAGCAACCGTACTTCGCTGTCAACTTCGTCAAACGGCCTGGTATATATAACTTCCACATCCTCTTTCAGCGATATTCCCTCCCCTTTTGGTATGTAAGCCAATATATCGTTAATGCTGGTTAATAATTCACCGATTTCCCTTCGTTCCCGTTCGATGGCTTCTTTGTCTACAGGCTTTAGCTCTTCGCTTTCCTCGACATGAAGCACACCAATGGTATGCAGAGTTTTGAGGGTCTTGGTGGAGTAATCCTTGGTAGTCACTACCCTGACTTTAGCCATAGGGTCAGATGTATTGACGATTAGAGGTACCATGTTAATTTCTGCCCGTGACAATATTCACCACGAGTTCCGTAAGCTTTTTTACTTTTTTATCAGCATTGATGCCGATTTCAACAGCTTTCTTCTCAGAGTCCTTGATTTTTTTATCGGCTTCTGCCCTAGCCTTACTCACAATATTGTCACACTCGGGTTTTATCTCATCAAGGGGCAACTGAGAGGAAACTATTTTTTTCGCCTCCTCTCTGGCTTCGAGGAGGATTTCGCTGGCTCTGGTCCTTGCCTCTTCGAGTATCTTTTCGGCTTCGACCTCGAGGGCTTCTACGCTATTGGTGATTTCTTTTGCCATAACACGTCTTCTTGATAGTTCCCTAGGCTGCTACTAGACAACATCTGCGCATAAGCTGTGTCTGTAATCGGGCGAATAATCATTTCAGCAACTGGTGATTGATTGCGCCCGTGATTATAACAGGGAGGTTCATTTTTAGCAAACTGGTACTCTTGGTAAGGAATCCATGCTCCTTATATATCAGCAACTTCAAAGTTTGTTATTAAAGTGGAATGCTTTATAATTCAAGATATGAGAGTGCATGAATTACACGGGTGGGAGGTGAGCGTTGCCCGAGCAAGGGAAATACAATTGAGCCTGGCGAAAAAAGTAGTAACTGAAAGCGAAGTTATCGACCCGCGCCTTGTTGCCGGTATTGACATATCTGCTCCTGATGCTCAGGGCATAGCGACTGGAGCAGTGGTAGTTCTCCGTTATCCTGAGTTGAGCATAGTCGAGGTAGGAGTAGCTCAAGGTAAGGTTACATTGCCCTATATTCCTGGCCTATTGTCTTTTCGAGAAAGTCCCCTGATTCTGGCTGCTTGTGAAAAACTATGTAATATTCCCGATCTTATTCTGATCGATGGTCAAGGGATTGCTCATCCCAGGAGGCTTGGACTGGCCTCACACGTGGGACTTTTTCTTGATTTACCTACTATAGGCTGTGCGAAATCTATTCTTTGTGGTCGGCATCAGCCTGTAGGAGAAGAGGCGGGCTCTCATGCTGAATTGCTTGATAATGGTGAGCTTATTGGAGCGGCGTTAAGGACTAAATCTGGAGTGAAGCCAATATATGTTTCCGTGGGCCATAAGATTGATCTGGCATCGGCTTTACAATGGGTGATAAACTGCTGCCGCGGGTATAGGCTTCCTGAACCTACCCGGCTGGCTCACCTCGCTGCCGGAGGAATATTGACCTCTGAACTAAGCTGCCAAGGAAAGTTATTCGATTAAGGAGTATTTCAGATGCAAGAAGAGAAGGAAAATCTAGAAGCCTTACTTCGTCAAATTTCAGACATCATGGTGCATCTTTGACATCCCTGGCAAGGAAAAGGAAATTGCCAGGATAGAGGCAGAGTCAGCCCAACCTGATTTTTGGCGTGACCAGGCTAAACCTCAGGCTATTATGCGCCAGCTTGGGGTTAAGAAAAATTTAGTCAGTGCTTGGCGCGAGCTGGAGAAGAAGGCTACCGATCTTCGGGAAATGATTGTTCTGGCTATTGGGGAAGAAGATTACTCTCTCAAGGAAGAGATACAACTGGAGCTAAAAAAGCTGAGTTCTCGGTTTGAACAGTTGGAGAGCCAACAGCTTTTTACTGGCGATTACGATAGTCGAAATGCCATGATCGCCTTTCATGCTGGTGCTGGTGGCACAGAGTCTCAGGATTGGGCAAACATGTTGCTCAGGATGTACTTGAGGTGGGCGGAGCGGCATGGTTATAAAGCCGAGGTCCTGGATGTCTCTCCGGGAGAAGAGGCCGGTATCAAAAGCGCCATTGTGGAGATTAAAGGGGATTATGTCTATGGCTATCTCAACGGTGAGCATGGGGTACACAGATTAGTGCGGCTTTCCCCCTTTGATGCCGACCATGCCCGCCACACATCTTTTGTTCTGGTGGAAGTCCTCCCTGAAGCTGAAGAGATGGTGGATGTCAAAATAGACCCGGAAGATTTGAGAATAGATACTTTCAGGTCCAGTGGTCCTGGCGGGCAACATATGCAGAAGACAAGCAGCGCTGTCAGGATAACTCACTTACCCACAGGGCTGATAGCTACTTGCCAGGGTCAAAGGTCTCAGCACCAAAACAAGGAAGCTGCTTTGAGAGTCCTTTATTCTCGCCTCTTGGAGCTTGACCGCGAGAAGAAAGAAAAGGAGAGAGCCAAGCTAAAGGGTGGGCGTATTGAAGCGGCTTGGGGCAATCAAATTAGAAGTTATGTTCTTCACCCCTACAAAATGGTGAAGGACCACCGCACCGATTACGAGGTTCGCGATGCCGAGGCTGTGTTGGATGGAGAACTGGATGGATTTATCACCGAATACCTTCGGTCTAAAGTAGGGAAATGATTAAACGCATCGTCTTAATAACTTCGGCGCTTCTCTTGCTTTTAATCCCCTCTCTCGTCGCAGCCGGGGATGATATTACAGTTATAGACAGCGATGTAGATGTAAATTTCCCCAGTCGGGCTGTGTTCACTCTTGAGGCTGAAAGCTATGTTGATATTATTGATGTCCGTCTCTATTACCAGGTGGATAGGATGAACTACGCTGAAGTTATCAGTGAGGGTTGGGCTGATTTTACTCCGGCAAGCAGGATAGAGGCTAATTGGGTATGGGATATGAGAAATTCGAGCTTGCCCCCTGGCGCTGAAGTCACGTATTGGTGGATGATTGAGGATGCTGACGGAAACAGATTTGAGACCTCTCCTGAGATAGCGCATTTCGATGACGATCGCTACATTTGGCGGAGCCTGACTGGTACCGCGCCTCAGGGCGGCGAGATGTCTCTTTTCTGGTATGAAGGCGGGGATTCCTTCGCCCGAGAGTTGATGGATGTCTGTGAGGAAGGGCTTGCCAGGTTGACCCAGGATATTGGCACCTATCCGGAGAGGCCCATCAAGATATATATTTATGCCTCCACTAGTGATTTAAAAGGGGCTATGATTTTTCCTCAGGAATGGACTGGAGGAGTTGCCTTTACTGCATTTGGCATAATTGCTATTGGCATTCCTCCGAGCAACATCAATTGGGGCAAAAAAGCCCTGGTTCACGAGTTGACACATCTCGTTGTTCATCAGGCAACCTTTAGCCCCTACGGGCAGCTTCCTATCTGGCTTGACGAAGGATTAGCTATGTATAACGAGGGCGAGCTTGACCCTGTTTTTCGCTCCTCCCTGGGAGAGGCTATCATGGAGGACGAGCTCATTTCGGTGCGTAGCCTGTGTAGTCCCTTTTCTGCCGAGACCGAAAAAGCTCGCCTTTCATATGCTCAAAGCTATAGCCTTGTGGAGTACCTTCTGGATAATTATGGACAGGACAAGATGCTCGAATTGTTGACTATTTTGAAGCAAGGTAGTACCTACGATGAAGCTTTGAATGAGGTCTATAGTTTTGATATAGATGGTCTTGATGCTCGTTGGCGGGCAACACTGTCGAATCCGGTAACTCAAGCTCAGAGGAGGGCATGGCTACACCCTGCCTTAATCGGCGTATTAGCGGCGTTAGCTACAGTACTGGTTCTGTGGGGTGCTCTGGCTCTGGAGGGGCGGGCCTGGCGACGGTCGTCTGGGGAATCAACAATTTAAGATAAGACATGAAAGACTCTTTTACTGTTCACGATTTACCCCCTGGTGAACGTCCCAGGGAGAGGCTATTTAAGTTGGGTAGTGAAGCTCTTTCCGTCCCGGAAATTTTAGCTTTAATCTTGGGTCGAGGTATTAAAGGGGAATCTGTTATGATGACTAGCAATAAGCTGTTAAGCCGGTTTGGTAATCTCAAAGGTGTTGCCAATGCTTCTGTGGAAGAGTTGACCCAGATGAGAGGTATCGGGCCAGCCAAGGCGGCTCAGATTAAAGCTGCCATTGAATTGAGCAAGAGGCTGGAAGCTGATACCGGTGAGAAACCCAAGCCAGTGCTTAAGTCTCCGGAGGATGTGGTTGCCGTGATGAGGAGCAAGTTGAAAGGCAAGAAGAAGGAACATTTTTGGGTAATTTGCCTGGATACTAGAAACAGGTTAATAAATTGGAAGCCAGTTTCCATAGGCAGCCTGGATACGAGCATTGTTCATCCTCGTGAGGTGTTTAAGGAAGCGGTTTCTTCCTCCGCCGCTTCGGTAATCTTTGTGCACAATCATCCTTCGGGTGACCCCGAGCCATCCAAAGAGGATGTTGAGCTAACCAAGCGGCTAGTTAAAGCTGGTGAGATCGTAGGCATTGATGTCCTTGACCATATCATAGTCTGCGATAAAAGTTACTTAAGCCTGAAGGCTAAGAGTTTGCTTTAATGGACAAGCGAGTAATATGAGGACTGGCGAAAAGAGCGAGGTTTTCTTCTTCCCCTATGATGTGGATAGGGCTTTCCTCAGAGGGTTGAGGACTCTTTTCTCCAGAGTAGCCAACGTTGTAGCGGTGGGTGATTCAGTAGCGGTGAAGGTTCATATGGGAGAATATGGCGGTAGTGCTTACCTTCGTCCGCCAATAGTACGCCGGGTGTGTGATTTGATTAAAGAAGCTGGAGCTAAGCCATTCGTCACGGATACCACTACTCTTTATCCCGCGGGGAGATTCACTGCCAGCCAATATCTGGCTACAGCAGCCTTCAATGGCTTCACCGAGGAATCATTGGGAGCGCCTATCATTATCGCTGATGGGGAGCAGGGCTATGATGGTGAGTGGGTGGATACTCCCAGGCGGGTTTCTGGTTGCTCTTTAGATAAAATAAAGATAGCCAGGAAGGTTTTCGATGCCGACTCTATGATAGTCCTTTCTCATCTGAAGGGGCATGAACTATCTGGCTTTGGCGGCTCTATCAAGAATGTGGCTATGGGCTGTGTTACCAAGGAGTCAAAGGCTGCTCAACATAGGGTAGGTCGTGGTGTCATCGACCTCTCCAAATGTACAGGCTGTGGACAATGCGTTGAAGCTTGTGCCTTCGAAGCCTTGTCTTTATTTGAAGAGAAAATAAGGCGTGATGACGAGAAGTGCATGAATTGCAATAATTGTCTTTATACTTGCTCAGAGGGTGTTTTTTCCTTACCTCTCCAGGCGAAAGAAAGGTTTCAGGTTAATCTGGCTCACGCTGCCGCCGGGGTGCTGAGCCGGTTTCACTCTAAAGTGGCTTTCATCAATTTCGTCCAGGATGTAACGCCATTGTGTGACTGTGCTACGCCATCAGGTTTACCAGTGGTCCCCGATATTGGCATCCTTGCCTCTACAGATGTGGTAGCCGTTGACAAGGCATCGTTGGACTTGATTGCGCAAAGCAAGCCTATAGGTAAATTCGCCAACGTCAGCTCTCCCGATATACTGGGCAAGATACATGATACGGACAGCCTGGTTCAAATAAGGACTGCTCAGGAACTTGACTTGGGCAACATGGAATACCAGCTTGATATTCCTCTCAGGGTTTAGAAAGCTATGCGGAGTAGCATGGAAGATATTGATCTAGCTCGCTCTCTTTTGGAGGAAGAGAAATGGAATCTCGTTATAGTGAAGGGAGGACAGGTTCTTTTCAGTTCCAGAGAGCGCGGGGTAGCCCCCTTTTTCCAGGCTGTTCAGAGTATTGAGGGAAGTTTACATAATGCTGCACTGGCTGACCGCATCGTGGGCTCGGCCGTAGCTATGCTTTGCCTTCAGGCCCGGATAACTTCGGTATATGCCGGCATAGCAAGCCAGGGAGCGCTTGATATGCTGAAAGGGCAAGGGGTGACCATTAGTAGTAAGAGTACAGTTCCTTATATCTCTAACTATGATGGCACAGACATGTGTCCTTTCGAGAAGCTGGCAAGGAGTTGTCAAGGGCCTTCTCAATTATTTGCAGCGTTACAGTCTCTTTTTGCAGAAGGTGACCAGTGAAAAGAATTTGGCGGCTTGTCTTGTTATCTCTCCTTTTGTCGGCTTTACTGGTTTCACCTTCAACTGGTTGTAGTCCTGATTGGGGTAGCGAAGGCGTCCTCCGCCTCTGGGATGTCGGTCCCATAACGCTTGACCCGGCGATTTCTGCCGACACGTCTTCTCATACCTATGTCATGCAAATCTTCTCTGGCTTGGTTCGCCTTGACCATGAACTGAACATAGTGCCTGATATCGCTGAGAGCTGGGAAAAAAGCCCCGATGGTAAAACATATACCTTTTACCTGCAGCAGGGGGTGAAATTTCATAGTGGCAAGGAGGTCGAAGCTGCCGATTTCAAATACTCCTGGGAGCGAGCTTGCGACCCCGATACTGGCTCTGGCACAGCAGCTACGTATCTGGGCGATATTATTGGTGCCAAGGATATGCTGGCGGGAGAAGCGGAGGAAATCTCAGGGGTTGAAGTAATTGGTAATTACACTCTTCGGGTTACCATTGATGCTCCCAAGGCTTACTTCCTGAGCAAGCTAGCTTACCCCACCGCCTTTGTGGTTGATAGAGCTAATGTGGAATCCGGTGTAAACTGGTGGCGGGAGCCAGACGGGACAGGACCATTTAAGCTAAAGGAATGGCAAGCAGGGCAGTGGTTGATTTTGGAGCGCAGCCAGATTTATTATGGAGAGCCGGCTAAACTGGAACAGGTCGTCTATCTTCTGTCTGGTGTGCCCATGACTCTGTACGAAACAGAGGAGATTGATGTCGTTTCTGTTTACTTGGCCTACATTGACCGAGTGAGTGATGAGACCGGCTCGTTTTATCCCGAGTTAGCCGTAACCCCCGAGCTTAGCCTTTATTACATTGGTTTCAATACTGCCCAACCTCCCTTCGACGACGTTAATGTTCGTCGTGCCTTCTGTTATGCTGTGGATAAAGAGCGTATCGTTAGGGTGATATTGAGGGACATGGTAAATGTAGCCGATGGTATTTTACCGCCGGGCATGCCTGGCTATAACGAAGCTCTCGAAGGACTGGACTACGATGTGGGAAAGGCGATAGAGCTCATCGCCGACTCGAAATACGGAGATGTCTCGAACTTGCCCCCTATCACCCTCACTGTTGAAGGCTTTGGCAATAGCATTCCCAGTTATCTGGGCGCCATCATCCAGGAATGGCAACGAAACCTCGGCGTGGAAATCGCGGTGAGGCAACTGGAACCAGAGAATTTCATTTATAACCTGAAGCAAGAAAAGGATGAGATGTTCATAATGGGCTGGGTAGCTGACTACCCTGATCCGCATAATTTCCTGGACATCCTGTTCTATACCGGAAGCGAAGTTAACATCTTCGAATATAGCAACCCCACCCTGGACGCTTTACTTGACCAGGCAGCTATAGAACAGGATGGGTCTCTCCGCCTGGCTATGTACCAGCAAGCTGAACAACTGGTAGTTGATGATGCTCCTTGTCTCCCCCTGTTCCATGGCGCTAACTATATCCTGGTGGAGCCCTATGTCAAGGGCTATGAACTCAGCCCCCTGGGTATTCCCGACCTGAGCAGGGTGTATCGGGAGCAGTCCTAGCTTGTGGGGTTTATTCCCCGCAAGGAGCTAAATTCTAATCTCCAAGCCCTAAGTGCCGATTTCATCGAGCATCCTCGACAAAGTCGGGACAAATCCCTTCAAAAAGCAAAAATAGAAGTGCAAAATGACAGAGCAAGCCAGGACTTTTTTGTCATTTGGCCTCAGCTAAACCAGCCTCCCAGCTACCGCAGGACTTTAGCACTGTTACCAATGGGTGATTGACACTGGAGTCGCTTGAGTTATACTGTAGATATACCTGAATATACTAGGAATCGCCGGAGTGAGATTCTTCGCCCCGATGAAACCGGGGCTCGGACAAAAGAGAACCACAATGTAACGTTTAAAAAGGAAAATCATGCTTTCTGATGTAGATAAGAGACTCAAGGTAATCTTTTCTCTGCTCGTGCTTGCTGCTATTGCCTTTATGCCCCTCGCAGGCGTCGGCAACCTGGGGGCCCAGGAGAGTCAGACATTCCAGCTAGGGCCCACAAACCCTGGTTTCGTCAAGTTCTGGGAGGAGTCACCAGAGCCTTTCTATGGCTATATCCCGCCGCCTATGGATCTAAGCCACCTGGACAAAGTGCCTGTGGAAGCGGCAAGAGCGGCGGCTACCTTTCCCAGTACATTCGACTGGAGAGATACAGGCAAGGTGACCCCGGTGAAAAACCAGAATCCCTGCGGAACCTGCTGGGTTCATGGCACGCTAGCGGCTGTAGAATCAAGGGTGCTCATCGAGGAAAGCACCACATATGATTTCTCCGAGCAGAACTTGATTTGCTGTACCGACCCAGCCTGGGAGTATTTGCACAACGACCGCTGTATGGCAGGTGGGTGGTCCTGGCTTGCTGCGGAAACATTGACCAAGAAAGGAAGCAGGCTGGAAGCTTGCCAACCATACAATACAACGACTATCAATACTGAGGCCTGCGGCGATAGCTGCCAGAGCATTAAGATAATCACCGATTATCGTATGATAGCTAACGAGGCTACCACGCCTGATGCGATTGAGCCCATAAAGAGCGCCATTTACAACCACGGGCCTCTGGCTATGTCCTACGCTGCCGACTACGGTGCCCATATGCATGAGGGCAGCATTTACTATTGGCCTGATTGTCCCGATAGTGAAGTCAACCATCTTGTCTGCGTTGTCGGTTGGGATGATACTGTAGCGCATCCTGCAGGTGGCGGCTCCGGTGTCTGGATTGTCAAGAATAGCTGGGGAACCGGCTGGGGAGATAACGGCTATTTCTACCTCTGCTATGGCTCAGCCGGCATGTGTGAGGTTGCCTCCCTGGACTATAAGGACTACGACCCCAATGAGACAATTTACTACTGGGATGAAGCTGGTCAGGTTGGCGCCGTTGGCTGCGCTGCTCCGTTTGCCTGGATAGCCAACATCTTCACCGTAACCCAGGATGGCAGCCTCACCCACGTTGACTTCTGGACAACCAGCAACAACGCTGAGTATGATATTTATGTTTACCTCGACGGCGACATCGGCGATGGTCTCACAAACCTTGCTACCTCCCAGTCAGGGACCTGCCAGGAGTTCGGCTACTATTCTATACCTCTTACTTCGTCTGTCTCGCTGACCAGTGGCCAGCCGTTTACCATAGCCGTCAAGATGACCACGCCGGGTTATAATTACCCTATACCCATTGAAGCCATGTGGGTGCAGGGAGCAACGACCATGGCTGACCCACCAATACAGACTGGCGTATCTTATGCCAGATGTGAGGATGTCGGCGCATGGGAAGATCTTGGCGGATATGGATGGAACGTCTGCCTCCGAGGCAGGGTAACATCGGGAGCAGCAAATAATCCGCCGTATACTCCCTCTAACCCTTCACCAGCGAACCATGCCACTGGCGTCTCTGTCAATGCCGATTTAAGCTGGACTGGCGGAGACCCTGATGCCGGCGATACAGTGACCTATGATGTTTATTTCGGCACCAGCTCAACTCCGCCGCTGGTTTCCAACGACCAATCGGGGACCACGTATGACCCGGGGACCCTGGCCTACAACACCAAATATTATTGGAAGATAATCGCTGCGGATAACCACGCGGCATCAACCACGGGGCCTCTGTGGGATTTCACTACCCAGACGCCAGCCAACAACCCACCGAACACTCCCTCCAGCCCTTCCCCGGCAGACCATGCCACTGGTGCCTCAATCAATGCTGACCTTAGCTGGACGGGCGGAGACCCCGATGCCGGCGATACAGTAACCTATGATGTTTATTTCGGCACCAGTTCAACTCCGCCGCTGGTTTCCAACGACCAATCGGGGACCACGTACGACCCGGGGACTCTTGCCTACAATACCAAGTATTACTGGAAGATAATCGCTACGGATAATCATGCGGCATCAACCATGGGGCCTCTGTGGGATTTCACTACCACTCCGACATCGAACAACCCACCCCAGTTATCCAGCCCCTCGGTTCAGCCACCGAGCGGCACGCCGTCAACCGGCTTCTATTACTATGTCAATTATTTTGATAGCGATGGTGATAGCCCAAGCACAAATCAGGTGTATGTAGACGGGATGCCTTACACCATGAGCCTTTATTCTGGCTCAGCCTTTGATGGCGTTTATCGTTATGGTCCCAAGAACCTGTCTGTCGGATGGGGGCATAACTATTACTTTTATTTTGAGGATGGCAACGGCGGCACAGCCAGGCTGCCCTTATGGGGCGGTTATTCTGGCCCAACGATTAGTGATGGGGAGTGGGACCCCTGGGATTATGATGAAAATACGGATGGCATTATCCAGAAAGACGAAGTCCTGCAGGCTATTGTAGACTACTTTGACGGCCTGATAACCAAGACACAGGTACTAGAGGTTCTGCAGTTGTACTTTTCATAATTCACCTCGCCTTTTGACAAGCTCAGGATGACATCAGGGGTGGGATGATTTCGCTTCGCTCCCAACAAGGATTGCCACGCCCCGAGATCCTTCGCTGCGCTCAGGAGGGCTCGCAATGACAAGAGTGAAATAGCTGGCAACGACATTGCTTTGGCTCACCGCAGCGACGAGAGAAGCGAAAACCAAGGAGCAAAATGAGAAGCTGGTGTTGCTATCTGCCTTAATTATATTGGGTGGGTTGTGGTGGTATAATGATAAGGGATGGAAAGGGAGGCGATGCTCTATGAGACACTCCCTGGTGGCAGGGTGAGGTGTCATGTTTGCCAGTGGAGGTGCCTTATTAATCCCGGTAAGCTTGGCGTCTGCCGTATGCGCATCAATCGGGATGGCAGGCTGTATAACATGAATTATGCCGAGGTATCCTCGATGGCAGCCGACCATATTGAGAAGAAACCTCTATTTCATTTCTTCCCCGGCACATATGCGTTTTCCTTAGGGACCTGGGGATGCAATTTCCACTGCAAGGGATGCCAGAACTGGGAGATTTCCTGCGTGGATATTCCGCGAGGTTCCCAGCAGTTACTCCCGGAAAAAGAGATAGAACTAACCAAGATGTATAATTGCCAGGGCATTGCCTGGACTTACAATGAGCCGACGATTTGGTTTGAATACACTCTGGACTCAGCCAGGCTGGCTAAAGAAAATAATCTCTACACTGTGTATGTAACCAATGGCTATGCCACGCCTGAAGCTCTGGATACCATAGGTCCCTGGCTCGATGTTTGGAGGGTGGATGTCAAGGGTTTCACCGACGGGTTCTATCGGCAGCTAGCCAAGATTCCTCGGTGGCAGGGCATTCTGGACGTCGCCAGGCGGGCTAAAGAAAAGTGGCATATGCATGTTGAGGTGGTGACCAATGTCATTCCTACGATGAACGACGATGACGAACAACTCAGGAACATTGCTACCTGGGTTCGAGATAACCTGGGTGAACTCACTCCCTGGCACGTAACTCGTTTCCATCCCCTGCGCGAATTTAACCATCTGTCGGCTACCCCGGTATCCACTTTGGAGAGGGCTTACCGGATTGGGAAAGAAGCAGGGCTGAAATTTGTCTATCTGGGCAATGTGCCGGGGCACGATTACGAAAATACTGTGTGTTATTCGTGTGGCAAGACGGTCGTTCGCCGCATTGGCTATGATACCCAGATAGTGGGGTTAGATGGCTCGAGGTGTAAATTCTGCGGAGCTGAGCTGAATTTCCGTGTGTGAGGGAGGTGCTTTATGGCAAAGGGGCTTCATCCTGTAGTAAAACTGGCTAAGAAGACTGTGGAAGGCTATATCCGGGAAGGTAAAACACCCAAACTGAGGAAGTTAACCCCAGAGATGAAAGAGCGGGCGGGGGTTTTCGTTTCCCTTCATAAGCATGGTCAATTAAGAGGATGTATCGGCACCTTTGAACCAACTAGGGGTAATGTGGCTGAAGAAATCACTGCCAGCGCTATTAGCTCGTCTACCGGAGACCCTCGCTTTCCCCCGGTGACTGTGTCTGAGCTTGATGACCTGGAATACAGCGTGGATATCCTTACTAAGCCTGAGCCAGTCGCAGATATTAGCCAGCTTGACCACAAGGAATATGGTGTTATCGTGGAGAGTGGCAGGAAAAAGGGACTTTTGCTGCCTGCTCTGGAAGGCGTAGATAGCATTGAAGAGCAAATTGCTATTTGTCGACTCAAGGCGGGAATATCAGCCGACGAGCCGATTAAGCTCTATCGCTTTCAAGTGAGAAGATTCCAGTAAGGGTATTAAACCCGAAACACAAAAATCACATAAGCGAGTACAAGGCATGGTAGAAATTTCTTATGGTGTGCTATAATCCGTGACGTAGCTGAAGGGAGCTTCGGGACGGTAAGTGTTTATTGACCAGTGTGGAAATAAGAAGGCCTGGGTTTTGCATTCCTGCGTTGTTTCTCATATTGTTGCTATCACGAATAGATTGGTCCTGCTGACATCGCTTTTTCCTGGCAAAAGAAAGCTGGAAGAATACTCTCGCTTGTCTATACTCTTATCTGGTAAGGGAGAGGAGGTGCACTTTGGCTAGGTTTTCATTCATCCCTAGAGATATGGAGTTTTATGACCTGTTCGAGCAAGAGACGGCTAATCTGGTCGCTGCCGCAGAAAAGCTGGTTGACCTCTTTGATAACTACGAAAACGTGGAGGCAAAAGCCAAAGAGCTTAAGGAGTTAGAACATAGAGGCGACGTTATAACGCATGAGGTAATAGCCCGACTGCATCGCACCTTTGTGACACCCATTGACAGAGAGGATATTACTCTCCTGGTCCATAGCCTTGACGATGTAATGGATTTCATCGAGGCTGCGGGCAGAACAGCCTTTCTTTATCATATTGCTCAACCCACGGATAGGGCCCGAGAGTTAGCCCGAATCGTGGTTAAGATGGCCCGCAAGTTGAATGAGGTAGTACCTCGTTTGCGCCGCCGTGACCAGTTCCCGTGGATTCTGAAGCAGTGTGTGGAGATCAATACTCTGGAAAACGAGGCTGATGATGTGCAACACGCTGCCCTGGCCGAGCTATTCGAGGTTTGCAGTACTAATGCGTGCGAGGTAATCAAGTGGCGTGAAATCTATGAGCACCTGGAAAACGCCACTGACAAGGGCGAAGATGTCGCCGATGTTCTTGAGGGTATAGTATTGAAGCATGCCTGAGCTCGCTCTGCTGGTTCTGGTAATTGCGGCAGCCATCGGCTTTGGTGTAGTTAATGGTTTTAATGATGCTGCCAATAGTGTTGCTGCTTCGATTGGCTCCCGGGCTCTTTCACCTCGAAACGCCATAATACTGGCTGCCTTTTGTAACTTCGCTGGTACCGCTACCGGCCTGGAGGTTGCCAAAACCATCGGCAAGGGGATTTTAGTCCCTGAGGCAATCTCATATTTAACAGTGATTGCTGGTTTATTAGCGGTTATCATCTGGGGAACTATAGCTACTCGCTTAGGTCTGCCGGTAAGTATAAGCCATGGCTTTGTCACCGGGCTGGCAGCGGCGGGGATAGCGGTGGCGGGTAGGGAGGCAGTGATATGGAGTATCCTGCAGCGGATTGGGGTATCGGTGGTTGCTGCTCCTACTCTGGGCTTCATCGGTGGCTTTGTACTTATGGTTGTTCTGCTCTGGGCATCTCGCCGAAGCGCTCCAGCCGGGATGAGAGTTGTCTTCAGCCGTCTGCAATGGCTTACTACCGCTTTTTTAGCTTATAGCCACGGCAAAAATGATGGTCAGATGCCCATAGGTGTCATCACCATGGCGCTGGTGATTCATACCGGACAGGTTGAGCTGTGGGACAATATCCCTTGGTGGGTAATAATCGTATCCGCTTCAGCCATTAGCTTGGGCATCGCTATGGGCGGCTGGCGAGTTATTAGAACTGTGGGGATGAAGATCACTGCTCTACAACCTATCCATGGTTTTGCTACCCAGGCCTCAGCGGCTACTGTTATTGAGATAGCTTCGCGCCTGGGTATTCCCGTAAGCACCACTCATTGTGCCACGGCGGCTACAATGGGGGTGGGCGCCACAAGGCGCCTTTCCGCAGTAAGGTGGGGGGTAACCAGAAATATCGTGCTGGCCTGGGTTTTAACCTTCCCGATATGTGGTGCTCTCGGCTGGATAATAGCATCGCTTCTGAAGATTGCCTTTTGAGGTGACAAAACCCCTTTGTCTCTTTAGAACACCTGTGCTATAGTTTAGCTTCGCTAAATTGGTAATAAGGGTTCGATAAGGAAAGTAGATTGAATTTGAAACTATTGCCGGCGGCTCTTCAGAAGCAGGATTACAACCTGGCAGCTCATGTCCTCGTCTATGGCTTGGTCAAAGCCTCGGTAAAAAAACCCAAAAATTCTCCGGATTTTCGGGGACCCCGGAACTCATACCCCAAGAATTCGCGGAATTCTTGGGGATCCCCGAACTGTTATGGCAGCAGACAGAAAAGGCAAGAGAAAGAGTAGCCCACGGGGTTTCTATAGCCGGGCTCTGGATGAGGCAGAAAAGCTGGAACTGGAGGAAGCTTCCCATGTCGAAGGAATCGATGAGGAGATTGCCCTTCTCAGAGTAAAGCTCAGGGAACTTTTGGAAGAGCAGCCGGAGCGAATTGACCTGCACTTCGAGGCAGCCAATATCATAGCCCGGCTGGTAAGAACCCGATATCAAATTACCAAAGAACAGAAGAAGTCTCTCAAGGAAGCCATCCAGAAAGTCCTGACCGAAGTCGCTGTGCCCCTGGGGGTTGGGGTGGGCATAAAGGTGGCAAGTCAATAAACCTTCATCGACAAGGTCATAACCAGCTATGAAAAGAACACAGGTCTTATTAGGGGTCTTCTATTTTGTGGCAAAATAAGTTGTCATTCTGAGGGAGCCCTTCGCTTCCTGTCATTCTGAGCCGCAGGCGAAGAATCTCAGGGGGGCTCAGGGTAAACTCCGCAGATGAAGAATCTAAGAGAAAGCTTAAGAGAAAGCTAAGGTAATGAAGCAGTACTACATTTATATCATGACCAATAGCTCCAGAACACTTTACACAGGTGTAACTGCTAATTTAGTCCGGCGTGTATATGAACACAAAAATAAGCTCATTGAGGGATTTACTCAGAAATACAATATCACCAAGCTGGTATATTATGAGATTACTACTGATGTCCAGGTTGCGATCCAGAGGGAAAAGCAAATTAAGGGATGGCTGCGAAAGAAGAAAATCGCTTTAATTGAAGCGGCAAACCCAGAATGGAAGGACTTGAGTGAAGGATGGTATGAAAAGCAGGAGAATTCCCCTCTTCACGGAGCCTGCTCTGAGCGGGGGTGAGATTCTTCGCCTGCGGCTCAGAATGACAAAAGGGAAAAGGCTCAGAATGACAAAAGGGTACGGAAAAAATGAAGCTAAGACCTTATCAAATGGAAGTGGCGCAGGCGGTTATGAAATCCATCCAGAAGGGAATGGGACTGACCTTTTCTGTGGAGATTGCCAGGCAGGGAGGCAAAAACGAGCTTTCAGCGCATCTGGAGGTCCTGCTGTTAACGCTATATATGGCCAGGGGAGGCAATCTTATAAAGTGCTCCCCAACCTTTAAGCCTCAAACCATTATATCTATAGGAAGGTTGAAACAGAGACTGGATGATTTTGGCTTTGATGGCATCTATCGTCTCCAGATGGGCTATATCGTTCAGCTCGGCAACGCCGAAGCCATTTTTATGTCGGCTGAGGGCTCGTCTTCAGTGGTGGGACACACCGCCGATATACTTCTGGAGATTGATGAATCGCAAGATGTTAGCAAGGAAAAGTATACCAAGGAATTCCGCCCCATGGGTTCGGCTACCAACGTGACCACGATTCTTTATGGCACTACCTGGGACAATAGCACCTTGCTGGAAGAGGTAAAGCAAGCTAACCTGGAACTGGAAAGGAAGGACGGCGTTAAGCGCCACTTTAGATATGATTGGCAGGAGGTAGGCCAGTACAATCCCGACTATGTCAAGTTCGTCTGGGCAGAGCGGCAAAGGTTAGGCGAAGAGCATCCCCTGTTCAAGACTCAATATGCCTTATTACCTATCACCCACGGCGGCGGCTTCCTATCACGGCAGCAGATGGCTCTGTTGCTGGGTGAACACCAGAGGCAATCGCAGCCTGTGGGGAAGAGGACTTATATTGCTGGTGTAGATTTGGCAGGGGAACATGATTCGGAAATGACAGGAATGGACGTTCCTGTCAATTATAGAGGAAGAGGGCGTGATTCCACAGTAATCACTATTGCCGAGGTGGATGCCCGCCTGCCAAGCCTTGGCGGGCAGGCCATAAACTCATCGCAGCCACTGTTGAAAGTTGTGGAACAATACCAGTGGACGGGCACGCTCCATAGCCGGCTTTACACCCAGATGACGGATATCCTTAAGAATGTCTGGAACTGCCACAGGATAGTGGTGGACGCCACCGGCATTGGTCAGCCTGTAGCTAGCTTTCTCAGAAAGGAACTGGGAAGCAGGGTAATCCCATTCGTCATTACCTCGAAGAGCAAATCCGAAATGGGTTTTGAGCTGTTGTCTCTTGTCAATTCCGGGGGGCTTAAACTTTATAAGCAGGATGGCTCCCGGGAGTATAAAGAGACCCTGTTTGAGTTGGAAAGAGCCAGGGCGCAATATCGCCCGAACCGAACTATGAACTTTTACGTTGATCCTCAGGAGGGGCATGATGATTTTCTCGTGAGCCTGGCTTTAGCGGCCCAGGCTGCTAAAGGTCTTAGTCCCAGGGAAGCAAAAGGTTGGCTCAGGGAAAGCTAGGTAGGTCCTATCTGGTGTCATTGTGAGCGACCTGCCCGCCAAGGCTTGGCAGGCGGGAGCGTGGCAATCCCCTTGCCCCTCCGAGATTGCTTCGGCTGACTTCGTCAGCCTCGCAATGACGTGGGTTTCATTCCAGGCTAGGCAAGTCTTTGCTTAGCTCAGCCAGGGATTCAATTCTCTTCTTAGTTTGCTCTAGCTGTCCCTTGTGTTCTTTGGCATACTGGGTAGCTTGCTCGTAAAAATCTTTTATCCTGGGCACAAAGGATAACTGGGATAATATCAAGGTAACGTCGATAAAGTGTCTTTCTCCGGGGAAATCACCGCCTCGAATCAAGGCATTGGATGCCAGCTCCTTGATGTAATCGCTGACGCTCTTGACCATGTCCATATTCAGCTCTCTTTCCGGACCAGATATGATATATATAGCTTTGCCGGCATCCTTGGGGTCACAAGTGAGGGAAAGGTCAGAGATGGTGGCGTCTAAGGCTTGTGTCCCTCTGAAGCTTTCCAGAGCTTTGTCGCGGAAACTTTTCTTCCTTATCTCCCACGGGAAGCGGAATGAAGGCAGTTCAGTTCTCCCCAGGCCGATAGTGGTCCATCCCTCCAGGCTGGCAATTATGTCCCCGGCGTCTATCGTTCGCGAACCCACATATTTGGCCTTAGTTACCTCACCGGCACACATTAAATCATAGAAGGGCTCGGCAATCATCCTGTTTATTCTATCTATATTACTAACAAGACTGGCATCTTTTCTCACATACCTCTGGTTATCAGCGAGAAAAATGGCATCCACTACATCATAAGTGGATTTCAGGCAAGTGGCGGTGTTATATGTGCTCCTGGACTCTGTGGTCTGCTCATGCTCAAAAGGCAAAACTACCAGGGCATAGACTGGCTTGCTGATGTATCTATCCTTAACTGCCCTGGCTATTATGGGCAGAGCTCCCGAACCCGTGCCGCCGGCAGCGCCAGCTATGAGAAAAAAGGCATGTGTCTCGTAAAACTGGGGGGTAGCTTTCACGGCGTCCAGTACCTTATCACTGTCCTCCTTGGCCAATTGGGCTCCTAGCTCGTTTATCTTGCCCACCCCGTGTCCCAGGGTCTGGCGCAAGCCCAGGAGCACCCGGTGTGTGTAGTCGTCCTTGATAAACCTTAGCCCGGTCAGGTCTGCCTGGTCTGTATTCACGGCAATGATGGTGGGAGCTATGGTTGCCTTGCGCTGAGCACGCGCCTTGAGATTTAGCCTGGCAAAATGGTCAGCAATCCGGCAGCCACACTGCCCCAGTCCAATAACTGTTAACTTCACTTTTCCCTCCTTATCTCTCTGCCTTTATTTCCTCTTTTCCCTCAGTAGTAATATAGCCTTTTCCTTATTATGAAAAAGTAAACCAGGGTGCCGATGGCCCCCACTATTGCGATTATGATAACGATGAATGCCCACAAGGGCAAGAGTCCAGTTCGAAAGGAGGAGGCCGCAGTCCAGCCGCTTTCGTTCTCTGCGCCATCTACGGCTTGCACAATCCAGTAGTAAGTGCCATAAGGCAGGGCTTCTGTTTTCTCCAGAGTATAGTTTGTTCCCACTAAGCCCTCTTTCGAGACTACGGGGTCAACTAATTCTCCAGTGGCGGTGACATTGTCACTGGTCGCTATTTGCAGGCTGTAGCGAACTCCACTGTCATCGGATACCTCAGACCATTTGAATGTCGGCCTCACCTTGCCTATGAATCCCACCCTGTCCCCGTCGGGCGGTGAAATGAGTGCCGGTATGGGTGGGGGAGCTGATTCCATGGTGAAGATAGCGGTGGCGTTGGTGCCCCCGGGAACCCCGGCTGTCACCTGGCGCTCGCCATGTCTGCTCTCAGGCACTAGAAAACTTACCTCAAAGCTGCCTTTAGCGTCGGTCGTAGCTGTTTTTACCTGGCTGTCATCGTACATGATATCAATATCTTCGTTGGCGGTAAATCCGCGGCCAGCGACGGTCAAGTTCATGCCCACGTGTCCTTCGTCGGGGGATAACGCTATGTCAGGCTTTATCTCGAAGCTGAGCTCGGTGATGTCTTCTTTCTTGGTCCGTTCTCCGTCAGCAGTGACGGTATACGTGCCTATGGACATCTCGGGCACCTTGAAGCTTTCCCCCCAATAACCCGTGTCGTCGGCTCTGATTTCCGTGACCACTGCCTCTCCAGCGAATAATATCTTGATGTCCCTCTCTTCAGCATAAAATCCGTTGCCTGTCATCGTTATATTGTCGCCCACGCTGCCCGATGACTTATCTATGCTTATCCCCGGCGTTACTTCGAAGGTGGCATCCTTGACCTCGTAAAAGTTGCTCTCGTCACCACTGGCATCTATCTTATGGTTTCCCTTGTTGGAAGGAGGAATTGGGAAACTATTCGTCCACCAGCCATACTTATCAGCCTCGATATTCTCTGCTATCGTTTCATAGTCATGGCTATTGATATAATACCTCAGCTCAATATCTTCCTCATACTCGGCAAACCCATGGCCTTCCACGGTAACATTAGTGCCCACAGTCCCTTCTTCAAGGCTTAACGTCAACCCCGGCTTCACGGTAAAGCTACTATAGGTGCTTTTACCCTCCTCGTCCTCGGCGAGCACCGTATGGAGTCCCTTGCAGCTTTCGGGAACGGTGAAAGTCACCCATGAAAAATCGCCGTCTTTATCGGTCTCGATGTCATCTATCCAGATCCTGGAACTTGAACCGTTCGGATAATAGTAAATATCAACCCACGTGTAATCCGTAAAATTGTAGCCACGGATCTTGACTTCCTCTCCGGGAACTCCTGAGCTGGGGGAAAGGGTGATATCTTCCCCATAGGCTTGTATGGGCGCAGCCGGCAGGGCAATGGCTACAAGGCAGATGACGAGAACAACCAGTAGTCGAGATAGCGAGCGCATTTTATTAACCTCTCAATATTATAAATGAAAGCGCCGCCAATAAAAAGGGGGTCAGCTCTATTTTTCTTTATATTATATGTCATTGCGAACTGCTTCCTCGTCGTCGTTGCGAGCGCTTCGCCTCTTGTCATTCTGAGCCGAAGGCGAAGAATCTTTCTACACTCAGGGTAAACTCCGCATGGCAATCCCCTCCCCCGCCGAGATTGCTTCGTCGCTACGCTCCTCGCAACGACAGAGGGGGAAAGATTGCTTCGGCTGACTTAGTCAGCTGAAGCAATGACAGAAAATGTTATCATGGTGCTCGTAGTGCGACCCTTCAGGGTCGTGCCCTGTTGCACGAGGCTAAAGCCTCGCACTACATTTCTAAATTTCAAAATCCGGGGATTCTCAGGCTCTTTAATCCCCCTTAAAATAAGGGGGATTAAAGGGGTTATGGTCGCTGTAAGGTATTAATTCATAAATCCCCTTGGCGAGCACTCATGATAACTCCCCCTAGCCCCCTCTTATCCTAAGAGGGGGAATTGCCAGGGCTAAGAATCTCAGAGGAAAGAGGCTTTTGAATTCTGACTACTGACTACTGACTACTGACTACTGACTACTGACTACTGACTACTGACTACTGACTACTGACTACTGACTACTGACTACTGACTACTGATTCTCTTTACCAGCGATCACAGTAGATGCTTCTCCTTACTAAGAAAGCACGGACCAATGCGACCAGGAGCACTACTATGGCGACTATGATAGCAATGAATCCCCATAGAGGCAGGAGTCCAACTCGGAAAGAATAGACCGCGGTCTCTCCGCTTTCGTTCTCTGCGCCATCTACGGCTTGCACAATCCAGTAGTAAGTGCCATAAGGCAGGGCTTCTGTTTCTTCCAGGGTATAGCTCGTTTCAACTAAGCCCGCAACCGAAACTAAGGGGTCAACGAACTCTCCAGTGGCGGTGACATTGGCACTGGTCGCTATTTGCAGGAGATAGCGAACTCCACTGTCATCGGATACCTCCGACCACTCGAATGTCGGCGTTACCTCGCTCATGAATCCTACCCGGCTCTTGTTGACTGGTGTGAGGGGTGTCGGTGGCTCCGGGGGTTCTGATTCCATGGTGAATATGGCGTTGGCTGCGTTGCCGGCACCATATCCGGCTATCACCAGTTGCTCGTCGTGTCTGCTCTCAGGCACGGTAAAACTTACATCGAAGCTGCCTTTGTCGTTGGTCGTAGCTGTCGTTACCTGGCTACCATCGTAGGTGATGATCACATCTTCGTTGGTGGCAAATCCGCGGCCAGTCACGGTCAAGTTCGTGCCCACGTGCCCTTCGTCGGGGGACAACGCTATGTCAGGCTCTATCTCGAAGCTGAGCTCGCTGATGTCCTCTTTCTTGGTCTGCTGTCCCTCGGCGGTGACGCTATACTCGCCTGTGGGCATGTCGGGCACCTCGAAGCTCGCCTCCCACTCGCCTTTGGAGTTGGCCTTGATGCCTGTGACCACTGCCTGGCCATCGAACAATATCTTGATGTCCCTCTCGCTAGCCGCAAATCTGCTGCCCGTCATTGTTATGGTGTCGCCCACAGTGCCCGATAATTTATCCATGCTTATCTCCGCCGTTACTCTGAAGATGGCATCCTCGACATCGTAAAATTTGCTTATGGCACCTTCGGCGTCTAGCTTATATTCTCCCCTGGTGGAGGGGGGGATTGGGAAGCTCGTCTCCCAACTGCCATGTGTATTGGCTACGATATTTCTTTCTATCGTTTCGTAGCTGTCATTGTGGTAATACATCAGTTCGATGTCCTCTTCATTTTTGGCAAATCCCTGTCCTTTCACGGTAACCATAGTGCCTACGGGGCCCTTTTCAGGATTTACCGTCAACCCCGGCCTGACGATGAAGTAAGTGTGTACTGTGGTATAACCTACGTTAGCTTTTACCTCATAGGGTCCCGTGCAGCCTTCAGGAACGATGAAGGTGATTGTAAAATCTCCCCTGTTAGTGATCCTCTGGTTTTTGGCTACCATATTTCCATCATAATAGATGTCCGCCACCCAGCCGGCATCGAAATCGTGGCCATACACGGTAACATTTGTTCCGGGGGCTCCCCAACTAGGGAAGAGATCGATATCATAGGGTACACATATGGCTTGTACGGGCGCAGACGGCAGGGCTACAGCTATAAAGAAGACGACAAGAACGATAACCGGTCGAAATAGCAATCGCAGTTGACTCATCTTTTACTATTATAACCGAAAATGCCGCTCAGGTAAAAAGGGCGTCAAGTCTAGGTTTTTTCATATTATATGTCATTGCGGGTCCTCCTGAGCGCAGCGAAGGATCTCGGGGCGTGGCAATCCCTGCCCCGCCGAGATTGCTTCGTCGCTGCGCTCCTCGCAATGACACAACGGCGATGTCATTCTGAGACGTAGGCGGAGAATCTCATAGATTTGGGAGAGTGGGTAAACTCATAACTCCCCCTAACCCCCTCTTATCTTAAGAGGGGGATTTGGAAAGACTTTTCTCTTACAGCATCCCCCTTAAAATAAGGGGGATAAAGGGGGTTAATAAGAAAGGGGGCGACTTAAGTCGCCCCCTTTCGGGAGTTCGGGATTACGTGAGTGTTATCACACCCGCCGTGTCCTGAAGATGAGTACTATTACCACAATCACCAGGACAGCACCGATGGCGATAACCACCCAGACCCAGACTGGAGTTGGCGCTACTGGTGGTGGAGGCTCAGTACCAGGCTCATCCATAGTGGTGAAGGTGTTCGTGGCCTGGTCTACTGCATTGCCATCCTTATAGGCAGTCACAGTCCAGTAGTAAGGAGTCGAGTACTCCAGCGTTCCGGTGAAAGTGCAGCGCGCTTCTGTCAGCCCCGTCTTGGTTTCCTCAGCAGCGGACAGGTCAGCGTTCTTGGACAGTACCCACGTGTAGGTGTCGGCAGACGACGTAATATCCCAGGTAAAGGCGATATTGGTTATGGGCATGTCGGTGGCTCCAGCTTCAGGAGTGGTCATTACAATGCCGGTACCCGGCCCAGGGGCAACCCTGAAGCTCTGCGCATCCGACCACCAGCTGTGGATTATCTGACCGGTCTCGGCATCGGCAGACCTGACTCGCCAGTAATAAGTATTGTCGCAGTTAAGGTCTCCCCTGCCGATAACATAGCTGGGATCCTTTGCCTTGGGCGGCGTATACTCTTCATCCATCACTATTAGTTCGGTGAAGTCTTCATCCAATGCGACCTGGATGTCGTAGGAGCAGCCATCGCACTGGCGATCCCACCTGAGGATAACCTCGAGGTTGATACAAGTGCAGGGGTCGGCAGGGATAAGGGCGTCGTCAGCAGGAGATGCGAGCGCGGGAGCTGCCTTAGCATAGCAGTCCTCAAAGCTCCAGACTGTGCCGTCCAGGCCCTTGGCCATGTCATAGCCCGGGCCATCCCCGGCGTATATGCCGTCAATGGCAAAGAGCTTGCTATTGCTGTCTGCGGTCAGACAGCCGCAAATCTTCAGCGCCTTGGGCATCATGTAGAATGCCTCTGCGTCTGGGGTGAGACCCTGAATCAGGTAATCCCAGTCAGCTTCCTCACAGCATAGTTCGGCAGCAGGCCTGAGATTGCGAGCCACACCGGTGACTATGTCGCCACCTACCTGTGCGACATAGCTGGCATAGAGAACACCGCCGGTGTCGGCACTGCTCATGGGGTTGCCATCAGCTCTATCCAGCACCAGGCCGGTGAAGCCAATTGTCTGGGAATCTGTCGTGAGTCCAGTACCAATCAGGTCGAAGGTGCTTGGCTCAGCCTTGAGGTCTCTCCACATGGTGCTCTCGTCAATGACCCAGCGGTAGACGCCGCCGTCCGTCGGATCGACGAATATGGCAGCATATACCGTGTCATTGGCGTCGAAGTAGCTGTCGAAGGCCACGGTGACTAACCCATCCTTGAGGCCATCCTTCAGCTCGGTGTAGGTCTCGCCGCCATCGTCGGAGTAAGAAACATCTCCATCCTGGCCGCCGACAAGTACGTCCTCGCCCAGAACAGCGATGGTCCAACCCGCCGTGACCTTGCTGTCCACCGCCTTTTCCCAGCTGGGAGCAGCGCCATGGTCATCGGACATGGCAACGGCACCACTTGCGTCCAGAGCGTAGATGGTGCTCTCGTCTTTCACTGCCAGGTCAACGATGTTGTCTACTATACTAGTGGCACTTCTCTTCTTCCAGCAGGCCATGGTTTCCAGCTCGTTCCAGTATATGGTGCTGGTCCCGTAGTCGACGAGGTACACAGTGTCGCCGGTCGTTTCCTCGGGAGCCAGCCTGAGCAGACCTTGTTGCTCGTCACCAAGCTGGCCACACCAGGTCCTCAGCCACTTGCCGCTGTACTCGGGAGCCTCGGGAAGGTCGTCGGCATAGAGCCAGACGCTGTCGCACTCGCAACCGGACTGCAGGTTCACGCTGACCAGCATGGTCTTGTTGCAGTCGGGCGATACGGCGACATCCGTCAGGTAGTCAATCTGAGTATTGACCAGGCTGAGCTGGTTCCAGGTATCTCCGTCGTCGAAGCTCACCGACCAGGCGCTCTCCTCGTAGGGATCGCCTAGTAGGGCAACGGCATGAGCCGTGTCAGGACCTGCGTAGAATACTACCACTGCCCCTCTCCCGGTCGGCGGCTTGCACGCCACGTCCCAGGGCAGGCAGCAGATATCCATGTCGGTGATGGAGTCATTGCGATAGACCTGGACGCCCTCGCAGCAGTCTGTGTCGGTTCCAGTTCCGTCGCCAAACAGGCTGGCGATAGCCTTACCCTCGCTTATGTACCCGAAGTAAGACACATTGGTCAGCCAGGGCTTGCCCTCAATCTGCTGGTTAATGGCTATAACGGACTTGTTTTTCACCCGGTATATCTCGCCTACTTGCGTAGCACCAGCAATGTAGTTCACGTTTACCCAGACGTATCTATTTGCGACTTCGCTGGAGTAGTCGAGGGGCGTGTTTATGCCCGCTACTCCTGGGTAGACGATGATGCTTTTACCCGCAGTAAGTATGGCTACGGCATCCTCAAAGCCCGCTTCGTCGTTCCAGGCTTCGATTGTTCCCCAGGTGCCGGACTGGAGGTGGATGTTGGTACTGCCAGAGAGGACAGTAAGGACCAGGACGGTATTGTCCGTGGCAAAACTGGGCGCGAAACTTATGTCGACAACGGCTACTGAGGTGAATGCAGTAGGCTCGCCCTCGTCATCCCAGCCATCGTATAGGGTGACATTCTCCCAGCCGGTCCCTACATCGTCGATAGCCCGGCAGCGGTAAAGCAGGGCGTCAGTCCCTGCAGCGTTGGTACCGCCGATAGCGATGTTACGAATGCCGTCCACTTCCGCGGAGACCACGAACTTGAGGACTCCGCCTGCAGTGAGAACGGCGTTAACTTCGCCCGTGTCCCGGAAGGTCGTGCCGCCGTCAGTGGAAATGAACACATGCACATCCCCGCCAGTCACTTCGATGGCCACAGCCACGAAGCTTGGGTCGGCACGGTCGCAAGCGACACTCACCAACGAAACAATGGCGCCAAGGGCCTGGTCGACAATCTCGTCATCCAGCCCACCGGAGATATCCTTCCAGGTGGCAGAACCGTCGGTGGACTTCAGTAGTTGAGGAACGATGCCCGCAGTCGGGTCATTGTCTTCATGGCCTGTGCCAATGACATAGTTCGCACCTGGGCCTCCGTCGAAGCCCGTGATCATAAAGTTCGGTGCCACAACCCAGTCCTTCATAGATGGAGTAGAGACCTTGTCCCACTCGCTGAGACCGGGATTAGCAGCTACCTTGTGTGTGGGCACCGCTACAATTATCAAACTGATGGCCAGTGCTATAGCGATGAGCATATACATCACCCGCATTGGCCATGCTCTTTCTTTAATCATTAAATCCCTCCTTTATGGGTATCCAACTTATCTTCACTCTCGCCCGGGGTCGACCACTCCAGGCTTGAGGCATTGGAAACATTTTTCTTCAGTAAACCCAAGTTTTAAGCCTGCCTCATTATCAGGCTGCCCCTTTTTCTTGGTCTGTAGTGCGGACCCTTCAGGGTCGTGCTCCTTATTCTGCACGAGGCTAAAAGCCTCGCACTACATTTAACACTGCTTCTGCCCGGGCCAGGCACCATTCTCCTCCCCTCCGCGAATCCTTGATCAAGCTTCATAACTCCCCCGCCTGCCAAAGAATTTGTTCGGCGGGCAGGCCTAGCCTCTCTTATCTTAAGAGGGGGAGGAAGTGATGGTTCGCTTCGGGACTCTATCATAGGCATCATCTCCTTTCCATTATTATTTTTAAACCATTAAGCTTTTACATAAAAGGCTCGATATATGTCTCGTATAGCCACCAGGCAAAAGTCTGTGGCGTGGTACCCACTACAAAGTTAGCCGTGACGGTCTTGTCGGCATTCATGGTTACCGTGGTTGGGTTTATGGCGTTATTGTTCGTGCCGCTCCAGTTGCTGAATTGGTAGCCGGCGGCCGCGGTAGCGGTGAGTGTTACCACTGTGTCGTCTGCATAGGTGTGCGCGCCGGCCGCGGGATTGGTAGTGCCGCCTCCAGCCGGGCTTACGGCCATGGTCAGTGTATGGGTACCCGCTGCAGAGACCGTGACCTGGGTGTCGCCACCAACGGCGGTTGAGACCAGGTTCTCGTCGAGCACCACTCCGGCAAAGGTAGAGATGCCTCCCGTCGCCGGTGCCTGCACCGTATAGGTGAAGTCTGCGCCGTCAGCTATGAATGTAAACCTCACTTCTTGACCTACCTGGGTCACATTATCAATATCGGGATCGGTGCAGCTGACATAGGTAAAGCCAGCGGGGAGGGTTTCCCTCACCTGTCCGGAAAAGCCACAACCGGAAGCGACAACGCCCACATCGAACTGAGCGCTTGGGGCTACTGTCGCAGGGAGGTCCCTGGTGGCTGTGCCTGCTGCCAAAACCATAGGCGCGGCAACCAAAGTCGCCAGAATAACCACCGCCAAAGACAGAAGTATTTTTCGTGGTATCGCCTTCTTCATTTTTCCTCCTATATTAATTAACAAACAATGTAGTGAGATGGGGGGTTGACCCCCCATCTCACTATCCCACTTATCCTTCACATACATTACCTTGGGTAAAGTAGAGCTCAAGAACCTCTAGCGCCTGTGCCTTGGTTATCATCATGTTGAAGTAGTCTATGACAGCCTGCACGGCTTCATTCTTGTCGATCTTGCAATTGCTGTTGGTATCATACTGTACGTAAGGGCTAGAACCCGTGACCGTGACGTAACCAACCTTGGTCTCGGTGTGTACTAGGGGTCCAAGGGGAGCCAGGGTGCTGTCGGTCATCGTCAGGGCTATCGTGTAGATTCCCGGGAAGTTGAAGTCCCACTGTACATCGGCCATAACCTGAGCATGAGTGCCCGTAAGGGTTATCTCGGCAACGCCGTCGCCGTTGAAGTCCCACTTAGCCTCGACGTAGTCTGGTGTGCCGCCCACAGTCAAGTTCTCGAAGTCGACTGTAAGAGGAGAAGCGCCGGACCTGGGGTCAACCTCGAAGTCAGGGTTGAGGTGCTCGACATCTTGACCCCAGAGGACGTCGATCTCGTCGGAAACCCTGGGTCCGTACTTGCCCCTCTTGGGGGTGTAGGGGAACTCCGCCGTAGCCGTGATGGTCACAATTCCGGTGTCATCCAGGGCATCTATGGTCACTCCCGCGATGCCGTGGTTGTCGCAGTAGACCTCGACATCATCGGTGTCGACCGGTGATTCCGAGGTGTTGGCGATAATAGACTTTAGACCGAGGTCCTCCCAGTAGTCATAGGGGTCATTATCGTTCCAGCTATCCCAGTTATATCCGGCCGCGGGGATAAACGGACTGGAGGGAATCTCCACAGCATAGAACGGGGACTGGTACACCTTGGGGGTGCCAATAAACCCGTAGCCGGCAAGGTCGCCCTTGTCCAGCCCGGAAAGGGCGGCATCAGTTGGTCCATCCACGATATCGAAGATGACCAGAGCCTGGGGCATGGGGGCATCCCACGCGTCGATGATGCCGTCGGGAACTACGGTGTTGCGTACGAGATCCGGCAGCAAACTGCTGGCAACCGTGGCAGAGGAAATCCACATGTCATCGGTGCTCCAAAGCTGGAGAGTGTTGAATGGACCGATGCAGGGATATTCTGCCTCGCCGGGATCCGCTGTGGTTCTTACATCGGTGTCGTAAGGACCAAGCTGGATGGTAGATGTGATGTCGTCATCGGGCTGGTCCATAAGGTCGAAGTTAGGACGCAGGTCGATGTTAGTGGTCTCAGCTAGCAGCCACCAGTCGTCAGGCAGGACATATCTTCCGGCGGGCAGCCATTTATCAGCCACGAGGTCTCCGTTGAGGTCAATGGCTTGTGCCTCTCTCGTTGTCGCCATCAGGTGGCTGTGCTGGTAGTCGAAGAAGCCTCTCACCCGGACTGCAACGTCGGCATCATCGTCATCCGGAGTCAAGTCGGTCAGCCCGGCCAGAGGCGTGATGTCGTCAGCCAGAGTGACATCCTCGAATTCCAGGAAGTAAACCAGGAAGCCCATTTCGCCTGTCAACTCGTCCGGGTACCCTGTAGGACTGTAATACAGGGCGGCGTCGACATCGGCTTCTCCCGCCTGCTCAGATTCGAGAATGCATTGGCTCACGCCATACTCGTCAAGAGCAGCAAAAACCTTTCCTTCGGAGAGACCGATTTCGTTTCCCCCGCTAGAATGCAGAGTGCCAACGCTTTCAAACTCAAGATTGTATTCCGCATAATAGTCGGAAAACTGTCCTTCAGTGATTATGTCGCTCCAGTCCTTCTCCAGGACGATTTTCTCGCCGGCCCACCTCAGTTGAGGAGTCTTCACCTCGGTTATCTGAGGTGCTCTGCCCTTGTGGAACTCTTTCTTACCTTTCTCCAGGCAGACGACGTTCTCCCCGTTAAAGGGGTCGTCCTGAGCTGTGGTGCCACTGGGATAGGACACGAGGACCACAATCATAACCTTGTATGTCGTGCAAGCCACAAGATTAGCTACATCCACGTTTAATATAGCGGTGGCTATTCCGTCCGAGGTCACAGCCCAGGCATACCAGTCATCGGTGTTCGCTACGGTGTTAATTGCACCGGCGACATCGACAGCAACCCAGGAGAAGAGATCCGGGTCAACAGCCCTGTCATCTGCGGTGCCAGCGATTCCGTCAGTACCGCATGCCCAGTCGTTGATGTATTTCCAGGGCTCCTTGCCGCCCAGCCCACTAATCGAGTACTTGCCATGAGCTGCCCAGTGGTCGTCGTCCAGACCTCCCTCATGAGCAGCCAGGTAATCCATCAAGGCGTCAATGTACGCCTCGTTGGCAGTGGTGTCCTCGACCAGCCACCAGTGGACTATGGCGCCGTCTACAAGCTCAGACTCGGGCAGACTGAGGAAAGTGGCATAGACCGAATCCTCCAGGGTCTCGTTGTAGGCTGCTGTGCGTCCGGCAGGGAAGTTAACCGTTTTGGTGTGTTCCACTGCTGTCGTGGCCTCGTCAACATCCAGGATGGTGTGGTCAAGCTCGCCCCACTTCTTCTCCGTATGGAGGGTTATGTTCTGGGCCCCGCCCTCAGTAATAATCTCCACAAAGATGTGGATATCGCCCCTCTTCATGGACCTGATTTGGATGCAGGTTACGCCATCGTCGGCATCGCCTTTCACCTTGATGCCGGTGTCAGGATTAGGCAAAATAACGGTGATATCGTTGGGGGCCAGGTTGACACCTGCTTCCAGCCACCAGTCTATGGTAGCTCCCGTCAGATCCCAAGTCCCTTCATCAATACAGATCTGGTGGATGGAGCCCTTGGCGTTGAGGGCGAGGTTGGGAGGCACCAGGGAAGGTGCTACTGCTTGTGCCTCTACTATTCCTGCCCCTGGTACAAGGGACACAAGGGCCATTCCAAGCACGAATGCCAAGGCAATTGCCAAATGAATTGCCTTGGTGTGCCAATTTATTGTTTTAGTCATTATATATATTCCTCCTTATTATTGTATTTGCCATCGATTTATTAGCCGGAGCGCTGTTGTCTCCAGATAACACACTGGCGACATCTCTTTCGACGATTCTGCCGTCAGCAGTCCTCAACCTGTGCTTCACGCCTGGCTTAATACCAGGGTGTTCCAGACTCTGGAACGGCAGCAGGGCAAAGATAACGCCGGTGTCCATCAAGACATCGGGCATATAAAGCCCTCCGTTACTCCGGAGATTCATTTTCTTAACGCTCGTATTAACAAAATCCACGGCAAATCTCTTCTTTTTCTACTCTCGCCCGGACTCGACCTTCCCAGGCTCAAGTGATTGCTTCTTCAGTAAACCTAATTTCTAAGCCTGCCTCATTTCAGGCTGCCCTTTTCAGGAGGGCACAAGACCCTCCACTACATTTCTTGCCTTTTCAGCGTCGTTGCGAGCCCCGGCAGGTCGGACATGGCATTCTCGTTTTTGGGATTGCTTCACCGTCCCGATTCATAGGGACTCCTCGCAATGACGAAAGGCAATGACATATCTGCCCGGGTCAGGCATTGTTCTCTTTCCCTCGGCGAATCCAACCATCGGGCTTCATAACTCCCCCTGGCGAGCGCTCAGCGCTGTGAGTGCTCACCGAGTCCCTCTTATCCTTCACTTCGTTCCAGGACAAGTCTTAAAGGGGAACAGCGAGCATTCGCTTTGGGAATTTGCCATAGGCATCACCCCCTTTCGATTTTATTTAGTAATGTCATTCTGCTATCTCTAGTTGCCCCGATGTAATCGGGGCTGTCTCAGGATGACAGGTGGATGTCTTAAACAATATTCAATTATTAAAGTTCAAATACAAATACAAAAACTCCGCCAAAAGCCATAATACTAGGCCTCAGGCTTAGCCTGCCTTCTACTTTAAACCCATATATTGATTTTGTCAATAGGCAATTAGTAATTTACCAAATAGCCTACCCTGGATTTTATTATAGCAGCCAGCTTCATTTTGTCAATATACCTAATATAACGAGGTATAGCAAGGTATAGTCAGGACAAAAACTCCTTGCTCTTTTAGAACAAAAGTGCTAATTTATGGAGCATTGGCGAATCAATTTGTCATTCTGGGTCCTGCGCTTTCTGTCATTCTGACTCTGAACGGAGTGAAGAGGAAGAATCTAACCCTGCTCAGGACAGGCTCCGCGAAGAATCCAGAGACCCTTTCCCTTCGTTTCACTCAGGGTCAGGTTGATAAATAATAATAATAAGGAAGATCGATATGACAGAAAGGTTGCTTTGGGATTTATTGCCCGAAGAATTCCCCTATGAAGATAAGGGCTGTGAGCTCTTCCCCTCCTGTCTTAACTGCCCCTTTCCTGATTGCATTAAGGAAGAGCCCTGGGGGAAGGAGAGGTTCTTGAAGAGCAGGCGAGCCGAGAGGATGATGGAGTTGAGGCGGGAAGGGAAAAGCATTAAGGAGATTGCCCGCATATTTGAAGTGAGCCCGAGGACGGTGCAGAGATGGCTCAAGACGGTAGAAGCAGCCTCGCCCTCTGTCATTGCGAGAAGCCGAGATTCCTCGTTTCACTCGGAACAAGCTCCGCAATCCCTGGTCGAGGCTGTTGATGATGGAGATTGCCACGCCCCGATTTATCGGGGCTCGCAATGACAAAAAAGGAAGGGGTGGTGATGATGTGGGCTGACTACTGACTACCTATGTTAGATATTAGGATTTAGAGATGAGATATGACTGATCCTTCTGTTTCTTCACTTCGTTCAGAACTCGGGACAAGCTTCAACCCGGCTATTCTAAACCGCATGGACATCCAACGTCTCGCCAACTATCGCACCAACCTGGATTTCTACCTGGGAAATCATTGGCCCACCACGTCGCCTGCCCGCCAAGGCCTGGCAGGCGGGCGCCACCGCCAGCTCGTCTTCAACTATGCTAAGGTCTCCGTTGACAAGGTCACCAGCTTCCTTATGCAGGGACTCAATTTTGCTTGTTACCCCGAGGAAGGCACCGACGAGCTGAAGGCCAGGACCCGCAGGGCCGAGCAGATCCTCCGCCAAGTCTACGAGGACAACAACCTTCAGCAGCTCGATTACGAGACCGAAGTCGACGCCGCTGTCCTGGGCGACGGCTGCTACAAGGTGATATGGGATACCGACGAGAAGCGTATTCGGATCACCGCCCCCGATGTCTCAGGCATCTATGCCTGGTGGCTCGGGGATGACACTTCCAGGGTGTGGAGAGTCGCTTCCCGATACACGCTTACTCAGGATGAGGTCCAGCTTCTTTATGGCCAGGCTATTGATAAGAAGGCCGCCACCATCACCGAGGTCTGGACGGATAAGGCATTCGACATATACCTGGATAATGACATCATAGAGTCCAGCCCCAACCCTTATGGCTTTATCCCGTTTATCATCTTCCCCAATGTAAAGCAGCCCAAGCACTTCTGGGGTGAGTCCGATATCCCCATCCTTATCCAGCCGCAGCGGGAGCTCAACCGTGCCCTGAGTCAGCTATCCCGTATCCTGGAGCTGTCGGGAAACCCCATCGCTGTCCTCGAGAACATCGAATCAGCCGAGGACATCAAGGTCCAGCCGGGCGCCCTGTGGACCATACCCGAGGACGCCAGGGCTTATCTTCTGGACTTACTGCAAGGCGGCGGAGTCAGGCTGCATGTCGATTATATAGATTTGTTATACCGTGCCCTGCACGATGTCTCAGAGACGCCCCAGGCTGCCTGGGGAGGTATCGAGAAGGAGCTATCCGGCGCAGCCCTGAACATCGAGCTCGGCAGCCTTATTCAGAAGGTGATCCGAAAACGCACCATCAGGACCAATGCCTATCACCAGCGAAACGCCATGATTTTAAGGCTGGCGGAAGTGTTTATGAACGAGAACTTTGAGGGAGTGAACCATAGAGTGGTCTGGGGCCAAGTACTACCCCAGGATATCGATAAACAGGCCCAGACCGAGCAGCTACTGGTCCAGGCCGGAGTCCACAGCCGGAGGACCGCCATGGACGAAATGGGGATCCAGGACCCCGACGGGGAATTCACCAGGTGGTTGGAGGAGAGAGGCAGGATCCTCAAGATGAATCAGGAGTTCAGGGCAGCCTCCACACGTGGCGGAGCGAGAGAGAGAGCGGTTGCCGCGGAGCCTGCTCGCCAAGCTTTAGCAGGCGAGATGGAAGCGCCTGAATAATAACTCACCTCTCTGTCATCGCGGGTCCCGATTTATTGGGACGAAGCAATCTCAAGAGGAACAGGAGAAATATATGGAAAACGGAACCCCGGAAACTCAAGAAACTCAGGAAACTCAGAACACCGCTCCGGAGCCCGAGGACATGGAGGCCATCAATGCCCAGCTCGAGGAGGAGAAAAAGGCCAAGGCCGCTGCCGAGGCCGCCCTGGCCGAGAAGGACACCCGCATCGCCGAGATGCAAGCCGAAGGCGAAGCATTGCGAGCAGAGCAAAGCAATCTCCAGGCCTCGCTAAGCGAAGCGAAGACGGGAAGCGAAGCGATCACCGCCGAGCTCGCCTCTGCCAAGGAAGCCAACACCCAGGCCATCGCCAAGTACCTCGGTGCCGTCAGGGTTGCCAATCCCGCCATTCCCCAGGACATCATCGCCGGCGACACCATCGAGGACATAGACGCCTCCCTGGCGAAGGCTACCACCATCGCCGAGTCCGTCAAGGCCAACCTCGAAGCCCAGGCCAAGGAGACTAAGGTCCCGGCAGGGGCGCCACCCAGGGGCGAGATATCCCTCGAGGGCTTAACCCCCAGGGAGAAAATCGCCGCTGGAATCCAGCAAAAAGGAGGAACATAAGAGGAAATCCCAAGCACCAGATCCCCTCTTAAGGTAAGAGGGGTAAGGGGAGTTATGATTTTGAATTTGAGATTTGGGATTTCTCCGAAGGAGTAACATGAGCATATCTTTAGCAGAAGCAAGCAAGCTCTCGACCGATATACTGCTTAAGGGAATCGTCGAGACCATTGTCAAGGACAGCCCCATCTTACAGGAACTGCCCTTCATCCAGATCGTGGGCAATAGCCTGAAGTACAACAGGGAGAAGACTTTGCCCACCGTGGCCTGGTACGACCCCGTCACCGATACCTGGACCACCTCAGAGCCGGCTTTCGAGCAGTGCTCTGCCAGCCTTGGCATCCTGGGCGGAGACGCCGATGTCGACAACTTCCTTAAGACCACCCGGAGTAATATCCAGGACCTCGAGGCAGCCGTCATCGAGCAGAAGGCCAAGGCCCTGAGGAATGAGTTCGAGAACACCTTCCTGAACGGCGACTCCGGCGTGAACTCCAAGCAGCCCGACGGCCTGTATAAGACCATGAAGGGCACTGCCTGGGAGGTCAGCACCGCCTATTCCCTGGGAGACGTCGTTGTCCCCACCGTTGGCCTCGAGAACGGCTTCCGGTACGAGTGCACCACTGCCGGCACCTCGGACTCTTCCGAGCC
>Ga0315553_10000472_pt1 | contig 35888 bp, 26 predicted proteins | sample SalMarSW160140MG_FD_203099 | JGI IMG/M metagenome (GOLD analysis project Ga0315553, IMG submission 203099) | Salt marsh sediment microbial communities from the Plum Island Ecosystem LTER, Massachusetts, United States - Salt Marsh Sediment SW1601-40 ... | reverse complement strand
AACTATTTAGTATTTTCATATCGGTATTTTGTTAGTCAACACCAATTTAGGTGAAAATACCTTAGCGGTAAAGCTTTACTAGTTAAAGTTTTACCGCTTTTTCAACAATAGGCCTGCGGAATCTAGGTGCCTGGCGTCTCTATGTTATTAACCTTATCAACTTTATCAACTCTTTAAACTCTATCAACAATTTTTTATTACATTTACGCTCAATTCGAAAAACCTAAATTATAATTCTATGGAAACTGTAAAAAAGACTATGCGTGATTCAGCAGCAATCAGGTGGGCCATGCTTCTATTGCTGAGTGCCCTTATGTTTGCCACCTACTGGTTCCAGGATTTCTATGGAGGCCTGAAGGGTCTTATGGAAAGCGAATTAGGATTTACCAGTGAAGAGTTTGGAAGGGTTATTGGCCTTACTACAATTGCCAATATGTTTGGTATGATAATAGTAGGCGGTATAGTTCTTGATAAATGGGGTATACGACTGGCAGGTATTGTGTTTGGTGGACTAGCAGCACTGGGTGGTGCAATAAACGCACTGGCAACGGCAGGTGTGTTTGGAGACAGTCACAGTATACAGCTTACAATGATGATCGTGGGTCGTATTCTTTTTGGAACCGGACTGGAGGTAACATGTGTTGTAGCAACAAGGACAATAGTTAAATGGTTCAGGGGCTATGAACTGGCTCTTGCAATGGCCATAAATGTCGGCTTTGGCCGTCTGGGCTCAGCCCTGGGTATAGCAATATCACCCGATATTGCCAGTGGTCATGTAGCTCCGGCTGTTACTTTTGCAGCAACACTGATGGGTCTTGCACTCGTTATATTCATTATTTACAGTTTCTTTGATATTAGGGTCGATCGCCAGTCGAAACTTGCTGCTGAAGCAGGTGAGCCGGAGGAGGAATTCAGCTTCAAAGACCTTATCAGACTGGCAACAAATCCATCATTTATTTATATAGCATTACTCTGTGTTTCATTTTACGCAGCGGTTTTCCCTTTTATACAGTATGCACCCGATATGCTTGTCAATAAATTTGGATTCACATATAACCTGCCGGGGGATGGAAGCGGTGATATAGTACTGTTAGGGAGTAAAGCTCTGGGTAATGCCAGCATATATATCGCCTTCTTCCTTTTTGGAATAATGTTTTCAGCCGTGCCTGCAAATCTCAAAACCAACACGCAAAGATATACCACAATGATAGTTGTGGCAGTACTATTTACAGCATTTATCTATGCTCTAAGGGATACAATGGGCCTGTGGCTGAATAATGGTCCTAAAACAGCATCATTAATTCCGCTTGGAACAATATTGTTCACACCTATTTTTGGCAATTATGTTGATAAGAAGGGTAAAGCTGCATCCCTGATGATTCTTGGTTCGGCACTTCTTATCTTTGCTCACCTTGCATTATCCCTGTTCAATTCCAAACTGCTTGCCTATACAGGGTTGTTGAGCCTTGGAATAGCTTTCTCACTTGTCCCTGCAGCTATGTGGCCATCAGTTGCTAAGATTGTGGCTGATAACAAGCTGGGAACAGCTTATGCCAGTATGTTCACCGTTCAGAACTGGGGACTTGGACTTTTCTTTTGGGGTATCGGAGCATTGCTTGACCTTGTTAATAAAGCAGACCTTGAAGCAATAAGGGCAGGAGAACAGACATATGATTATAAAATACCAATATTGGTACTCGTACTTAGCGGAATGGTAGCAATGTTCCTTGCTTTTAAACTAAAACAGGCCGACCGCAGACAGGGATACGGACTTGAATTACCATCATGATAATTTGAAAAGCAATGAAAAAAATAGGAATATTTTATGGTCCGGCCGGAGGCAGAACTGAAGTCGTGGCAAAAAGAATAGGTCAATTACTCCAGGAGGATAACTATGATCTCATCTCCCTCGACAGGGCTGGTATTGCTGATATTGATAAGTTTGAGAATATCATTTTTGGTATTGCTACCATAGGTAAAGAGACATGGGATGCAGAACCTGTTGATAGCGGGTGGTTTGATTTTATGCCTGAGCTTGAAAAAGCCGACCTTAAGGGTAAGAAGATAGCAATATATGGTCTTGGTGACCATTTAAGATGGCCAAATCATTTTGTTGACGCCATGGGTGAATTGTATCATTTATTAAAGGAAAAAGGAATAGATACAATAGGCAAGGTTAGTCCGGATGACTATACGTTTGATGAATCAGAAGCACTTATTGACGGGATGTTTGTGGGCTTACCAATTGATGAAGACTTTGAACCGGATCTGACAGACCGACGAATAAAAGAATGGGTCAACCAGATTATTAAACATTTAAACATAAGATATGAGTGATATTAAGAATTTAGAACCCAAAGAACTCTGGGGATATTTTTCTGAGATATGCCAGATACCCCATCCTTCAAAGAAGGAGCAAAAAATGGTTGAATTTGTAAAAGGTTTTGGAAAGAAGCTGGGCCTGGAGACTCTGGCTGATGAATCAGGCAACGTGGTTATTAAAAAGCCTGCTACAAAAGGATTCGAAAACAGGAAGACTGTCGTCCTTCAGGCTCATCTTGATATGGTGCCACAGAAAAACAGTGATAAAAAACATGACTTCGAGAAGGATCCCATTGAGGCATATGTCGATGGCGAGTGGGTCACAGCCAGGGGTACCACCCTGGGGTCTGATAATGGTATAGGTATTGCTGCAGCAATGGCAATACTGTCTTCAGAAGAAATCAAACATGGACCTGTAGAAGCACTTTTTACCGTGGATGAAGAAACAGGAATGACAGGGGCATTTAACCTTAAACCAGGCTACCTTGAAGCAGAAATCCTTATTAACCTGGATTCTGAAGATGAAGGTGAACTGTATGTTGGTTGCGCCGGCGGAATTGATGTTACTGCAAAGAAAACATACAGGGAAGAACCCGTTCCGGGAAGCATGAAAGCCTACAGACTTAATGCAAAAGGGATGAAGGGTGGTCATTCAGGTATTGATATCCCACTGGGCAGGGCTAATGCTAATCAGGTTGTATTCCGCTTCCTGATGAAGGCCGAGGCAGACCTGGATATTAAACTTGCTGAAGCCCACGGTGGCGATCTGCGTAATGCAATACCACGCGAAGGGTATGCCATAGTAGTGGTACCGGAAGACAAGGCTGCTGATTTTGAAAAGTTCGTGCAGGAATATGACAGTATATTAAAAAATGAACATGGTGATACTGAACCTGATATTGCTTTCACCTGTTCAAGTACAGACAAGCCTTCTGGCCTGGTGCCCGCAGATGAGCAGTATGGTTTCATCCGTTCAATATATGCCTGTCCTAATGGCGTACAACGGATGAGTACATCGATGGAAGGACTTGTTGAAACTTCAAATAACCTTGCTATCGTAAATATCGGAGGGGGTAATTTTGAAGCATTGAGCCTTACCAGAAGCTCCGTGGATTCGGCTAAAGATGCTACTGCATGGAAGATAGCTGCTGTATTTCAGCTTACAGGTGCCGAGATAGAACTGAGCGGGTCATACCCGGGATGGAAACCAAACATGAAATCGCCAATACTCAAGACAATGCAGGGTGTATATGATAAGATGTTCGGCAAGATACCCGAAATAAAAGCTATACATGCAGGACTGGAATGTGGTATAATAGCAGGCGCATATCCGCATCTTGATATGATTTCATTCGGTCCGACAATACGATATCCTCATTCACCCGATGAGAAAGTGAATATAGAAACGGTAAAAAAATTCTGGGATTTCCTTATAGGAACCCTGGAAGCAATACCAGAAAAATAATTAATACTTAGAAATTTACCTCAAGTGGGGGTCTTTCGGCAAAGGAAGTAGCATTTACACCCTCAAATCTCTGCCATGTCCCGGTATCGGGTTCACCAATCTCTATGGTATAATTTCCATAGGCAAATACGCTGGGCTGGAATGAATTGCTATTGATCCTGAGGGCATAAACCAGCTCTTCAGTACGTTCACTGTAGATCCTGATAACAGGATTTTCAATACCTTCAGTTATTATTTCCGGCAGCCATGCAACAGCCTGCCTGCCATAATTATCGAGTTGATTGAACCTCACAGGCCAGAATGGAAAGGGATTACCGTTTTCGGGTCCTGAATAATAAGGCCAGTTTACAAGTTCAATATCACGCGTTCTGCGATTGAATTTTATTGAGCTGTACCCAGTACTCAGTTCATTATGTCTTGTTGGCTCAATGGTCGATTTATGAGGATTAGAAACAGCATGAACTGTTATTTTATTACCAAAGCCATCCTCAAAATCTCCCAGGTTTGAAGGCCAACCCTCTTTGCGGTTACGTCCTTCCACCGGGGGATGCCATCTCCTGGTCCATATGCATCCTGTGGCCGGAGATACAATGGCATAACCAGCATCCCTCCAGTTATCGATTCCATAGTGTACTGTGCTTCCAAGGTGTTGATCGCCGGCTATATGAGTAGCAAAAGCTTTCCTGAATTTGCTTATAGCCTTATCCCTGCCTGTCTGGGGCCAGCCATTTGAATCAAAATCAGTTACTAACCTGTCTGTGCTGAGTACAATACCGGAATCTGGTACTTCCATTGTTTGAGTGATATCATCATTTATTGCATCGGCAGGTACGGTAGAGAGATTGGCAAAAAGTGTTTGTGACAGGGCTGCTTTCATCCATGTTCCACCGGACCAGTCTGATGCCCAATCCTCCAGGAAGAGGAGCTGCCTCTCACCCAGCAGGGTGGCTTCAATCCTTGACCGCGACCTGGCATTCCAGTTAAGATTCTGAGGCCAGCCGTTTACTATATCAGCTTCCGGCAGCATATCCCTGGGGGCCGACTTGAATTTTCTATCTTCAAGGATTGCAAAACTGACACCACCAATATTGCATTCAGTATAGTAAACACCTATTCCCTGTTCAACGGTTGTGGCATCATAAGGATCGGGCAGATGAAGAGTTTGTGTAGCCTGTACCATATTGACAAATTCAGGACTCATTTTATAACCACCTGCATCCTGAGCCTGTGCTCCACTTAGTCCGGGAGGTGTTGCTTTACCACCTGCACCCCACAGGTTTCCATGGTATACATCATGATCATCGGGGATACTTATTGAAGGAATCGTGGTAGTAAGATCCTTATATGTCTGGCACCAAAGGAACCACTTATAAAGGTAATCAAGGTAGGCCAGAGGTCCTGTGTCGGCTACAGTGGGTGAAGCTCCCTCATATACCTGGTCGCCCGCAAAGAACAAAATGTCAGCATCAAACTGCTTCAGGTTATCAGTTAGCTGAACATGAGGATATAAAACAGCCCAGTCCCATGGGAAAGTGCCTGCATCAATACCCATCCATCTGTTCTTATCGGGTTTTATTATTTGCTCAACGCACGAAAGGGATAAGAGTGTTATTTCTTCCTTATCGCGTGGATCATGTTTGATTATTCCGTACTCAGTGAATTCACGGTTTGATTTTCTATTCAGTATATATCTGATCCTGAAAGGTATATCTTTATTCCTGTCCCATCTGTCAACCCTGAAAAGGGCGGTATATGACTTTCTGTTAATTTCAGCTTCTGCCAGCTTCCTCCATGCATCATCCTCCCGTATATCCAGGATAACCGTTTGATTCTCTGATTCTGACAGCGGCACCATCTGTACATTCATTTTCAGGGTTGACCTGCTGAGTGTATATTGCAGGCCTGCTACAGGTCCGATAATATGCTCTGGCTCGTTGGTTAATTTGCTTCCTGAAACATTCCAGTTTTCAAAAGAAAAACTCGTATCTGAATCTGGTGAATAACCTGAGTGTGATACGAGAGCAATATTACCTTCAATTCTTTCCGGCTCAATATTATCCAGTTCCAGCCTGTCAATAATAAGGTTTGTGACAGGATCCACTGCAGTAATCTTGATTGAATAATAATCCTTTTCAGGCTTAATGGTCATTATCATGTAAGCCTTATCCCATGATGAATTGTTATTCGTGTTATATTCCAGGTATACATTCTCCTTCTCAAAATCCCTTATAAAAAGGTTGCCGGTGGCATCGAGCCCAACGAAAAGACCAGCCTGTTTCCCATAAGAATGATGAATAAGTGATGCAGCCCTGTAATCGAGATTTCTCCCTGCACCGATAAGAAAACCAGCTGCAGACTCGCTCGTGTAGGATGAGCCACAGTTTATTGTTATGTGAACACTTGTATTTATAGTTCCTTTTGCACCGGATGCTCTGCGGGTTGTCAGGTGAACGGTACGCATTGGCTTGGAATTTATGCACACAAGTTTACCATTCTCAACCTTCCAGTCCTGTAACCTGTTAGCCCATAGTTCAGGGCCTGTCCATACACCATCGGGTGAATTGGCCCAGTCGCTGTTGTACCTTACGCTTTGGGTTTTGGTGCATCCGCTTAAAATAACAGCAAAAAGGAAAATTAAATAGATAGCGCTGTTTTTCATGATTTAATTATTGACTGATCCTGATCTCAAGCATAACATCATCTTTCACAACATTTTCTTCAGCTGCCACGTTAACAGATTTTACAATTCCATTGACGGGGCAATTGATTTCATTCTGCATCTTCATGGCTTCAAGGATCAGGAGAGGTTCTCCACGGTTTAATTCATCTCCTTCGCGTACCATTACCTCTATAACCTTACCTGGCATGGGAGCAAGAATTCGTTCTTCTTCAGGCTGGCCCTTTTCCCTGTCCAGGTATTGTTTACGCTTGAGAGAAAATGGTGTTTCAACAGTGAATGAGTAGCAGACATAGTTGAATAATATATCAAACTTATTCTGCCTGGACATTACTATTTCTACAGGATATCGCCTGTTTTTCCAGAGTACGTACGTCCCGTATTTATTGTCTTCCTTCAATATTATTTTATATTTACGCTTACCGATTCTAATGGTCTCAGTAAGGGGAAGATTGAAGCCATACTTCTTTCTACCCATCAGGGCATATAATTTTTTCTGTTGTTTGGCCATGGAGGATATATTAGTTTTTTTAGTGCCTGATTATTCTTTTGTTTAATAGCCATGGACTCATGTTTTTTGCTTCTTCAAAGTCAATCTTAAGATTGCTTTCATCAAGGTTTTCATCTACAAAAAGCCATGTCGCCAGCCATGCAGCCAGCATTTCTTCATATTCACTGTTCACGTGATAAGTCGAAAGTTCATTTTCAATAAATGATGTTGTTATTGATCCATCCAGGAATCTCGAATTCCTTATTAACATCCTGAAAAAGGGTAATGTAGTTTTTGTGCCCTTTATCCAAACCTTGTCAAGGGCCTGTTTGCAGCTAGCAAGTGCATCTTTGCGGTCTTTGCCATAAATTATTAGCTTGGCTATCATTGAATCAAAATTAGCTGCTATAACTGATCCGGCCTGTACACCTGTGTCAACTCTTATATTTTCTCCTGATGGCATCAGTATCTGTTCTATTTTCCCAGGCGAGGGACTGAATCCTGACTGGACATCTTCTGCATTTATCCTGCATTCAATAGCCCATCCGTTAAGTTTAATATCTTTCTGTTTGTATCTCAGCTCCTGTCCTTCAGCTATCCTGATCTGTTCTTCAATAAGGTCAATGCCTGTAATAAGTTCAGTTACAGGGTGTTCTACCTGTATCCTGGTATTCATCTCCATGAAATAGTATGCACCTTCAGCATCAAAGAGAAATTCAACGGTACCGGCTGAGAAGTAACCTACGGCAGAAGCTATTTTCACTGAAACCTCGCCCATTTCTTTTCTCAGGTCATCATTCAGGGCTAAGGATGGTGCTTCCTCGAGCAGTTTCTGGTGCTTCCGCTGTACAGAACATTCTCTTTCCCAAAGATGAATAATGTTTCCTTTCCTGTCTCCGAGTACCTGGAATTCAATATGTTTGGGATTCTCAATATATTTCTCAATAAATACTGAATGATCCGAAAATGTTTTATCAGCTTCATTGGATGCCATTCTGAACATCTTGGGCATGTCTTCCTCCCTGTTGACTATCCTCATTCCTCTTCCTCCACCACCTGATGCTGCTTTAATTATTACCGGATAGCCAATTCTTCTTGCTACTCTGATAGCCTCATTTTCGGTCGGTATTTTCCCCTCGCTGCCTACTGTCATAGGTATATTTTTGGCCATGGCAATTTTACGGGCTATTATTTTGTTGCCCATTTTATAAATGGAATCAGGGGAGGGGCCTATAAAGATTATCTTATTATCAGCGCATTTTTGCGCAAAATATGGATTCTCTGCAAGGAAACCATAGCCGGGATGTATGGAATCGGCACCGGAGTCGAGTGCTATTTTGATAATTCTTTCAATATCAAGAAAAACAGGAATTTCAGAGACATTTTCTGTATCGTCGTATACATTATCTCCAAGCGAGAGGTACATTGCAGCAGGTTCGGAGGCTGTTTTGATCACGGTAGTTTTTATTCCCATTCGCCTGGCAGTTTTCATTACACGTACTGCTATCTCACCCCTGTTTGCTATAAGAATATTCTTAATTTTCATTAATTAGGATAATTTTCAATGTTGAATATATAATAAAATAATATCAGAGAGGTATATTACCATGTTTTCTTGACGGCGACTCCACCCATTTGTTTGTAAGTACCTTAAAAGCAGTAATGAGTTTCTTCCTTGTCCCTGCAGGGTCAATGACTTCGTCGATGAATCCTTTTTCATCGGCCACATAAGGATTGGCTATCCGTTCCCTGTATTTTTTAACCAGTTCGGCTTTAAGTTTCTTTGGATCGTCTGATTCTGCCAGTTCCTTACGGTATAAAATGGTAACTGCGGCATCGGGACCCATAACGGCGATCTCTGCAGTGGGCCACGCAAAATTAAAGTCACCGCCGAGGTTCTTACTGTTCATAACTATGTATGCACCGCCATACGATTTTCTGAGAATAACAGTGATCTTTGGCACTGTGGCTTCACTATATGCATATAAGAGCTTTGCTCCATGTTTTATTATCCCTGAATGTTCCTGGTCGATACCGGGGAGAAAGCCCGGTACATCCTCAAATGTCAGCAGTGGGATATTAAAGGCATCACAGAAGCGAATGAACCTGGCTCCCTTTACCGATGAATTTATATCAAGGACACCGGCCAGCACCTTGGGCTGGTTTGCAATGATTCCTAATGTTTTTCCTTCCAGCCTGGCAAATCCTGTAATCAGGTTCTGGGCAAATAATTCAGATATTTCGAGAAAGCTTCCCCTATCAACCACATTATTTATTACCTCTTTTACATCATAAGCCTTGTTGGGGTCGTCAGGTACTATTCCCAGGAGCTTTTTATTTATATCAGGTGTTTCATTTGTATCTTCTATTTTTGGAGGGTTTTCAACATTATTAGATGGTAAATATGAAAAGAACTTTTTAAGCCCGAGTATTGTATTTTCCTCATCATCATAAATAAAATGAGCCACTCCGCTCTTCTTTGCATGAACTTCTGCACCCCCCAGTTCCTCGAAGCTTACATCCTCATTCAGTACCTCCTTCACAACATTTGGTCCTGTAACAAACATATAGCTGGTATAACTGGTCATAAATACAAAATCCATCAGGGCAGGGGAGTATACAGCTCCTCCTGCCGCGGGGCCCATTATAACAGCTATCTGTGGTATTATACCGGATGAACGGATTATATTATTGAATATGGTGGAATACCCGCTTAGAGAGGCTATCCCTTCCTGAATCCTTGCACCACCCGAGTCGATCAGGGCAATAATAGGAGCTCCCATTTTCAGGGCCATTTCCTGTACCTTGGCAATTTTATTTGCATGGACAATACCCAGGGATCCTCCCATAATGGTAAAATCCTGGGCATAAATAAAAACAAGGCGACCGTTAATTTTGCCATGCCCGGCTATTACACCATCACCAAAATGTTTTTCGACTTTTCCAAATTCTATTCCAAGAGTATCGGGTACTACAAAAGCATCTATCTCTTCGAAAGATCCTTCATCGAGCAGAAGGTCGAGGCGCTCAAATGCAGTAAGCTTTCCCTTGTCATGTTGTTTTTTTGCCCTTTCTTTCGAATGCTGATCATCAAGCATCTTGAGTCTTTTCTTAAATGACCTGTAATATTTTCCGTCAATATCCATTACAATTTTTTTTGCTTATTAATTATGTATCCGTTTACACTTGCTCCGTCCCTTCGTGTTTGTTTCTGAGATAATTATATACTTCAACCTGCGACCTTAATGGTGATTTACCATTAGTGGCTATTTTGTTTTCCAGTTTCTTGTCCAGTATCCTTGCCTTGACATTATCATTCCACTGTATGTCAAATATATCATGAAGTTCTTTTTTCAGGTCATTATCCAGAACGGGACATGCAATTTCAATCCTTCTTTCAATATTCCTCGTCATAAGGTCACCTGAAGTGATATACACTTTTTCATTGCCTTTGTTACAGAATATCATTATTCGTGTATGCTCAAGAAAACGGTCCACTATACCAACGGCTTTGATATTATTGCTCAGGCCCTTTATGCCTGTTACAAGGGAAAACATACCCCTGATATTCAATCTTATATCAACACCTTCACGGCTTGCTGTATATAAGAGATTTATTATATCCAGGTCGGCGAGGTTATTAAGCTTCAAATAAATATATGCTTTTTCACTATTCCTGGCATTCTCTATTTCGTTCTTTATCAGTCTGGATATCCTGGTCCTTGTGTAAAAGGGAGAGGCTATGATATGATAATAATTCTCTTTTTTATAGTTCTTCTCAAGGAAAGTAAATGTTTTGCTTACCTCGTTGGTAATTTTAGTATCCGACGTCATAAGGAGATGGTCGGTATACTGTTTTGTTGTCTCTTCGTTGAAATTACCACTGCCCACACATGCAAATCGCTGCACATTATCACCTTTAATCCTTGTAATAAGACATAGTTTGGCATGCACTTTCAGTCCCTGAACACCATGTATAACCTTTACACCCTCTTCCCTGAGCCTGTTACTCCAGAAAATATTTGCTTCCTCATCGAAGCGCGCCTGAAGCTCAAGGACTGCGGTTACAGATTTGCCATTACGTACTGCATTGATCAGGGCATTCACTACATTGCTGTTTTTTGCTATGCGGTATAATGTGATCTTAATATCCCTGACTGAAGGGTCGAGAGAAGCTTCCCTGAGCAGGTTAATGAATGTGTCAAATGAATGATAAGGGAAGAAGAGTAATATATCTTTTTTTCTTATATTGGAAATAATACTCTTCCCCGGGTCCAGATCCTTATGTTTGATGGGGTAAAGTGTATTATATTTGTACTTTTCAGTACCTACACGAACAGGAAAATCAATCATGTCTTTCAGGTTATGATACCTGCCCCCTGGTATGATAGTATCGTCCATACTGAACTCCAGCCTTTCCGTAAGTATGTTCAATGTTTCTTCCGGTATTTCCCTGTCATATACAAATCTTACAGGAGTAGCTACTTTACGCTGGCTGAGACTGCGATTAACGTTATCGATATATGATTCTGATATATCATCTACAATATCAAGCTCAGCATCTTTATTCAGTTTTATTGTATGGGCTACTATATTGCTGTTCTTGAACACGTAGAAAATATCATTAAGTCCCACTCTTATTATGTCATCAAGGAATATGTAATTATTTTCATCTTCAGGCCCGGGCAGGGGGATAAACCTGGGAAGTGCATTTGTAGGTAGTTCTAAAAGAGCATAACGAACTTTCTTGGTTTTTCTTATATGCTTTATTGTTATGGCAAGATATACGGCATCATCTTTTAAGGTGGGCAGTTTATTTTCTTTTCTTACCATGAATGGCATGATAATCTGTGCCAGCTTCTCGTTGAAGTATTTTTTTACATATTCATACTGTTCTTCATTCAGCTCTTTTTCATTTTTTATATAGATCTTATTATCTGAAAGATCCTTCATCAAACTGACATAAATATTTTCATATTCAACCCTTTGTTGCAGTACTATTTCGTTGACCTTCCTAAGTGTTGATTCCGCATTATAGCCAAGAATGTCATCTGATTCTTCCTCCAATTTTGCAATTCGCCTCAGTGTTGCCACTCGTACCCTGAAGAATTCATCAAGGTTGTTGGAATATATACCAAGAAATTTAATTCTTTCAATAAGGGGTACTTCAGGATTATCAGCTTCCTGTAAAACCCTGTGGTTGAATGAAAGCCAGCTTATTTCTTTAGGAGTAAATGAAATGTTCTGTTCTGCCATTCTTTTTTCCTAATCATTATTTTTCGATACTGATCTGTTACATCCGAAACATGTACCCATCCATTTTGCTTTCATAACAAGAGGATGGTCTTCGGTTACGACTTTTAGTTTTCCCGCTATCTCTTCAAGAGGGACAGGTTCTATATTGTCACTTCTCAATGTTACCATTTTCCCGTAATCATTATTTGCTATAAGCTCAACTGCGGCTGATCCGTACCTGGTTGCCAGTATCCGGTCCATTGGGGAGGGTGTACCGCCACGCTGTACATATCCGAGCACTGTCTCACGTGTCTCAAGACCTGTCCTTTCACTTATCATTTTTGCTATATACTCCGCTGCGGATTTCTTTTTCCGCTTCGGTGACACTCCTTCAGCAACAACAACTATTGAGTAGTCCTTATTTTTATATGCTCTGTCTTCCAGGTATTGGGCAACATTATCAATATTTATTTCAAGTTCAGGGATAAGTATTACATCTCCTCCGCCAGCCATGCCTGCATACAATGCTATCCAACCTGCATTATGTCCCATTACTTCAATAACAATTATTCTTTTATGACTGTTGGCTGTTGAATGTAACCTGTCGATAGCTTCAGTTGCAATGTTCACTGCCGAGTCAAAACCAAATGTCATATCGGTACCATATACATCATTGTCTATCGTTTTAGGAATACCCACTATATTAAGGCCTTCCTGCGAAAGGCGATGAGCTGTCTTTTGTGTCCCGTTTCCACCTATACATACGAGGCAATCGAGCCCCATCTGATCATAATGTTCTTTTATCAGTTCGGGTTTACTGATTGCCTTATCACCATTTGACTGCTTTTTAAACGGTTTAACCCTGGATGTGCCCAGTATAGTACCTCCAAGTGTTAAAATTCCTGATAACCTGTTCTCTGTTAACTCAATATATTCCTTATTGATCAATCCCAGGAATCCGTCTGAGATGCCAAAAACTTCCATTCCATGTCTAACAATTGCTGTCTTGGCAACACCCCTGATAGCTGCATTGAGGCCCGGACAGTCACCTCCGGCTGTTAGTATTCCTATTCTTTGTTTTTTGGCCATTGCTTTATTTTTATTGATTGGTGCGTATTATTCCGTTCCTGTATACTGAATGATAAAAACTTTTTTTGTGAAATTTTCTTACCCTATCTCCTGCAAGTTAGGAAAAATATCCATTGTTAAAAGCTGTTAAAAAAACCTGCTAAAAATAATAATATAAGCTAAATCCACCTAATCGTTTTGTGTTTGTAGTTATTATTTTATCCTACTGATATCTTCAAGGATTTGCCTTCCCCTGTTAACAATCTCATGTGCAGGAAGGCTGTCAAGGGAAGCAGTATTGATTGAAGAAAGGAATTGGCTGATTCGTATTTCAGCTTCTGCAGCCTCCATCGAAGGATTAAGTGATAATTCCTCTTTCAGGATCCTGATTTTTTCATAATCCTGTATCCCTTCAATCAGCCTCTCAAAACGTATTGAACTTCTTGTTCCAGGATACACCATGTATGTGTCTCCTGAAGGCCATTTAATGAACCTGGAATCATAGGCAGGTTTTTCAGGCCAGCTGTTATAAGCCCATCTCAGAAATCCGTCAAAACCCATGGCTGACGCAAACCAGCCAAGGTAAGATGATTCAGCAGGAGGGGAGAAAGTAAAAGTGTTTGGTCTGGGAACACCGCAGGCTACATAATAGGTGCTTATATTACCTTTATCTTTTCTTTCGCTGATAACGTTTTCTGTACCCGTGGTGATATGCCTCCAGTTATAACTGAAATCGTAGATATACTTGTTGATATCCTCAAAATAATGACCTGCCATGGTCACTCTGAAATCTGGGGCTGCCTCTTCAAGAAACCTGAACAGTTTTTTCATCTCTTCCGCTCCTCTTTCATCGAGTGCGATCGTTACTTTTTCGAGCCATCCCATTTCCATCAGGTGAACCCTGAAGTCATTCAGGAAAGGTGTCCATATATTCGTGTATTCAGTTGAGCCTGGTATGGCTTCAACGGTTATGAATTTGCCTGAATCCTGGTCGAACCAGGAAAATTTATTGCCCCATGGAACCATCGAATAGCAGTTTATCTGCTCATCAATGCCACAATCAATAGCTAGCTGAACATACTGGTCGAATGCTGAGTAATCATATTCCCAGAAGCCGTCTGAGCTCTTAAGCCATGTTATTGTTGACTCAAAAGGATCATAGGTCTGTCCTCCCCATGGTTTATGTGTTATGCTGGTGGTAATGCATTTTTGACCTGCTGCAGCCAGCATTGTCAGTAATGGCTTGAGCAGGTTCATGTGTTCCTGTGACCATAGCTGCACGTCATGGTACCTGGCCACGGCAAACGGATTTTGCCAGAGATCAAGATGAAACGACCAATCGGCTGGTGGTGGAAGTAATTTATTCTGTACTTCAAGATTGATAATGTGGTTTACAGTATCCTTATCTGAAATACCTGTAATATGGATATCATAAATTCCCGGTTCGGTTCCGTGTGGTATATTTATACTTATCCATACTGGTCTTGTTTGCATTCCCGGCAGATTGAAACTGTTTGTTTCATCCAGCATGTCAGGCACCAGATAAGAGGCTATAGTATCTTGATCCCTGTATCCGCAACCATTAAGAAATTCATCAGCCAGAACATACTTAACTGTCCTGATTATAATATCCCTGTCGGAGATAAAAAGTTGATTGTCAATATCATCGCTGTTGACTTTAATAATGCCCTCATCAGAAGCTGACCAGAAAAGCAGCTGACAGTGTACCTTTTCTCCTTTCCAACCTGTAAGAGATATATCGGTCCTGATATTTCCCTCCGGTGGTATACTCCTGCTGTACCTGGTATCAGTATTACCAAACCCGGAATTCAGCCCTGCACTTACTGATGACCAGGCTCCGGCTTCAATGCCCTGAGGGTCCCTGGCTTCAGCTAAGGATTCTTTACCCTGTGTATTGTCACTGCATCCATATGATACAATAATGGCAGCCGTAAGTATAAAATGCAAAAGAAATTTCATGCTTGAATATTTGGTCTGATATCAATAAAATTAATTAATAATATCGAGAAATTAGGGATCTCATTACATCAAGTTTACTTTCAAAGCATTCAACCAGCCGGAATTGTGCACGGGCCCTTAAAATATTATGATTGGATTTATGAATTTTGTAGTATATATCACCACTGATATAGTCAGTTAAAAACCTTAAGCCCATAATAAAAGTCATGAGGGAAGGTGCATACACCAGGTATTCAATTTCTGTTTTATTGAGAACATTTTTTACCTGTTTCAGGTAGCCTTTCGTAAAGGATTCGTACATTTCAATGTTCATACTGAGCCTGGAAAGGTCTTCTTCATCTTCGGCTGCCGTATTTGCCACTGTTCGTATTGAATCGCCGAAATCATAATGTACATAACCGGACATAACTGTATCAAGATCAATTAAACAAAGAGCTTTGTCATTTTTGTCTAGGAGGACATTATTGAACTTGGTATCATTATGAGTTATCCGTAGTGGTATTTTTCCCTGCCGTCCCAGTTTCAATATTGTTTTCATCTCTTCCTGCCGTGCAAGAACAAAACTTATTTCATTCTTCACACCTTCCACCCGTGATACGGGGTCTTCTTTTAATGCACGGTGAAACGTTTCAAGCCTTTTTTCAATATCATGAAAAAACGGAATTGTTTCATTTAGCCTGGGGCCGGGCAAATCAGCTAATAGTGACTGGAAACAGCCAATTGCTTTTCCTCCTTCATAAGCCTGGGCAGTATTCTGTACTACATCATATGTACGGTGTCCGGGTATAAAGAGAAACATTCTCCAGTAATCGCTACTATCATCCTGGAACCATGTTTTGCCTTCCTTTGTTTTTATGACTGTCAGACATTTCCTGTCTATATCCTTTTCACCTTCTTTTAATAGTTTTTCCCGTATATGGGCTGTAACCCTGAGTATATTATTCTGGAGGCCGGGGATATCACGGAATATATCGTTATTCAGTTTCTGAAGCAGGTAATCCCTGTAACCCGGTATGGTCTCTATTTTGTATGTGTCATGTATATGACCCGTGCCAAAGCTATACCCTGCCAGGTAATTACCCTCAGCATTGAACCTTTTAAAGATACTTTCAAGTTCATTGCCGGTTGACATGAGAAAGCAGTTTTTTATTTATCAGCATTCAGTTTGTTGAAAGCCCTGAAAAGGAAGATCGTGCCCGCCACAGCAATAAGACCGAGAATTATGCCCAGACCCGGTTTTAAATAAACGAAACTGCCTATTGAAAATAGTGCACTATAAATTGACACTGCACCAATAAATACACAGAGTACCTGCAAAGGCATTTCCCACTTGCGACCTTCGTCTCTTCCGTCAATTACAGTCTCACTATTTATCCTTGCTTCTTCAACAATCTTTTTCCATCCGGGACCGCCCGGCCTTGTTTTCCTGTAGAAGTTCCTCAGCGTTTCTTTACTTTCAGGGGCAGTAAGAAATGTTGTTACTATCCATACAACTGTAGTTATCAATACCGCCACCAGCAGTTTGGAAGTAAAACCATCCAGTACCCAGAAAGTAATGGCGCTGTCTGGAACGAAGAAAACCAGTACGATAGCAGAAACAGTAGCAGCTATCATGGCTGCAATTTCTGTCCAGGCATTTATCCTCCACCAGAACCACCTGAGCAGGTAAATTGCACCTGTTCCCGCACCCGACAGTAATAGCACATCGAATGCCTGTGTGGCATTATTGAGGAAAGTCAGCGCCATCACACCCGCTATTACCATGAGGGAGACAGTTGTTATCCTTCCAACCATTACAAGTTCTTTTTCAGGTGCACCTGGTTTAACAAAACGCCTGTAGAAATCATTTACCAAGTATGATGAACCCCAGTTCAGGTGAGTCCCTATGGTCGACATATACGCAGCAATAATGGAGGCAGTAACAAGACCCAGCCATCCCGGTCCCAGCTTGGAGAGCATAACCGGGTATGCAATATCATCCTTAAGGTATGTTTCAGCAATATCAGGAAATTGTGCGCGAATTGAATCCAGGTCAGGGTAAATAATAATGGATGCAAGGGCTACTATAATCCAGGGCCATGGCCTGAGGGCGTAATGAGCAAAATTAAATAGGAGGGTGGCCCCGATGGCATTTTTCTCATTTTTTGCTGATAACATCCTCTGTGCAATATATCCGCCACCGCCGGGTTCGGCTCCCGGGTACCATACTGCCCACCATTGTACTGCAATTGGAATAAGCAACAATGTTACCCATATCGATGGATTACTGAAATCAGGTAATACTTTTATCTTTTCGTGCAGGGCAGGGTTTGATAACAGGTTTTCAAGACCGTTGACTTCAGGCTGTTGGACAGCTACAACTGCGGCCAGCACAGCTCCAAACATTGCAATACTGTACTGAAAGAAATCGGCCCATATTACCCCTTTCAATCCTCCCAGTGATGCATATATTATTACTACCACTGAACCTCCAAGAACTGCCTGCCATGGCTTAATGCCAAGCATAACGCCACCAATCTTTATAGCTGCAAGAGTGACAGTACCCATGATGAGAGTGTTGAAGAATATACCCAGGTAAAGAGACCTGAAACCTCTCAGAAATGAAGCTGCCTTACCGCTGTACCTTAATTCATAGTACTCCAGATCGGTCATTACGTTAGACCTTCTCCATAACTTGGCGTAAATGAAAACAGTCACCATTCCGGTTATAAGAAACGCCCACCATGCCCAGTTTTTGGCTACGCCATCTTCACGTACCATACCTGTTACCAGGTTGGGTGTGTCAGCTGAAAAGGTGCATGCTACCATGGAAATTCCAAGGAGCCACCATGGCATGCCACGCCCACCTAAAAAGAACTCGGTTGTGTCTTTGCCTGCCGTTTTGGATGCAACCCATCCTATACCGATAACAATAACGAAAAAGGTTGCTACTATCATCCAGTCAATAGCCTGTAACAATGCTCTGAGGTATTAGTTTTACAATATTTTTTGTCAAAGAACCAAAACTAAAACTTTTTTTTTATTTGTACCAGCAAAATCAAATAATATGTTTTTTTAGTTCAAAATTTAATGAACTTAATAAAATATTTTTATTTTTGTTTATCCGGTAATTCAAATAAATCAACCTATGATCCAGAAAGGATTAAGAGAACATATAGAAGAAACGGGAAGGGTGTTTGAAAAATTTGGTCTGACTCCAATGCAGGGACGTATAATGGCCTATTTTGCAAATTCCGATAAATCTGAAGCCACATTTTCTGAAATGGTTGATTTTTTCAGGGCCAGCAAGAGCTCGATCAGCACTTCTCTGAATTACCTGCTGTCGATAAAAATGATTGATTACAAAACACATGCTGCAGAAAGGAAAAAGTACTTTTTCATAACCGATGGATTTTTCAGGATATATTTCATGCAATTACTTGATAATATCCAGGAGCTTAAAGAACTATTTTATAAGACTGTATCGATGAGGTCAGCAGAATACCCGGAGGTAAGTGAAAAAATTCTTAAATGGATAGAAGGAGCAAACGTATTCGAGGAATCGATTCAGAGTATCCTGGCTAATATTAAGCGACTATAGATACTTAATTTTGACTGTTAAATAATAAAATTAATTATTTCATAACCTGTTAATAATCCTGGCAGTATATCTTTACATGTTAATCCGGTATTAAATTAAAATAATGGACCGTAAGGCAATTATCGAAAAAATACGCAATAAAAAAGCGATTATATCTGATATGGACGGGGTAATTTATCATGGCAACAAATTACTCCCGGGTGTGCCTGAATTTGTTGAATGGCTTAAATCGGAAAAGAAGAAATTTCTTTTCCTGACCAATTCGAGCGAAAGAACACCCGCGGAACTTAAAGACAAGCTGTTCAGGTTGGGTATTGATGTACCCAGGAATGTGTTTTATACTAGCGCACTTGCCACGGCCCAGTTTCTTTCTTCCCAGAAGCCCAAAGGCACAGCATTCATAATTGGAGAAGCAGGTTTGATAAATGCTATGTATAATGTGGGTTATACAATGGATAATGTTGATCCTGATTATGTTGTGGTAGGTGAAAGCAGTTCATACAATTACGAGAAGATAGAAAAAGCAATAAACCTTGTTTTAAAGGGTGCCAAGCTTATCGGTACCAACCCTGATATGACGGGACCGGGGGAAAATGGAATTGTGCCGGCAACAAAAGCACTTATTGCACCTGTTGAACTGGCAACCGGTAAGAATGCATACTTCGTTGGCAAGCCTAACCCGCTGATGATGAGGATTGCACTAAAACGACTGGGTTGCAGAAGGGAGGAATCAATTATAATTGGTGACAGGATGGATACTGATATTATAGCCGGGATTGAATCGGAAATAGATACTTGTCTGGTGCTTAGTGGTATATCAGGTAAAAATACTATAGACGAATTTCCGTATAAACCCCACTTTGTACTGGGAGGGGTGAATGAAATTGTTGAATAAGTGAGACTATCGGATATTAACATTTATCCTTTAAAATAAGTCAGCATGATGGTCTGTAGATTTCTTACAAACTTAGTCCGGTGGAAATATTTTTTTTATACTGGCATGACCGTACTGTTAATGCTCAATGCCTGTGTCAGGGAATCCGCACCGGTATATCTAAGGGTTAACCAGGCAGGATACCACCCCGGAGATAAAAAGAGCGCAATAATATTCTCAAATACAGAAGTAAAAGAAGATTTTCTGGTGAAATCTGATACGGAAGAAATTATTATTAATAAGCTTAAACCGGTCAGGTCAGGAGGTGAAGGATGGGGAACTTTCAAATATTATTATGAACTTGATTTTTCTTCATTAGATATTCCGGGCACATATTATATCATTGGTTCTGAATCAGGATGCAGGTCATTATCTTTTCCCGTTTCAAGCGATGTATACAAGGGATATACTGAAGAATTACTTGGCTTTATGCGTCAGCAAAGGTGTGGATACAATCCTTACCTGGATGTGGAATGCCATACAATGGATGGCAAAACCATGTTCGGTCCGATGGATGATTCTTCTTTTGTGGATGTAACCGGTGGATGGCATGATGCAGGCGATCAGCTGAAATACCTGATTACAGGTAGTTATGCCACCGCCCATATGCTGAAAGCATACCAGATGTTTCCGGATCAGTATGATGATAAGGTTGACTCACTGGGAAGGCCAGGTTCTAACGGTATTCCTGATATTCTTGATGAAGCTGCATGGGGACTGCAATGGATACTTAAAATGCATCCCGCCCCTGACCTGCTTTTTCATCAGGTAGGGGATGACAGGGACCATATAGGATGGAAAATGCCCGATAATGATAAATCAGATTATGGATGGGGAGAAAACAGTTACAGAGTAGTCTATTTTGCTACTGGAGAACCACAGGGATTAAGGGAATATAAGAGTGAAGCAACCGGTGTCTCTAATCTTGCAGGGCGATGCGCTGCAGCTCTTGCCATGGGATATACTATCTGGAAGGATGATAGGCAAAAGAAATATTTTGCTGATAGATGCCTTAGATCAGCGAAAACAGTCTTTGAACTGGGGCTGAAGAATGAAGGTTACCAGCAGGGTAATTCATATGGAGCACCTTACAGGTATACAGAAGATACATGGGTTGATGATATGGAATGGGGTGCTGCGGAACTATATCGTGCCACCGGTAACGAAGAATATCTCAGACTGGCCATGGATTATGCCAGTGAGGCCGCAGCAATATCCTGGATGCCTCTTGATACAGCTGCTCATTACAGGTATTACCCTTTTGTAAACATAGGGCATTATGCCCTTTATAACCTTGCGGATGATGACTTTAAGGAATCATTAAAAGAATATTACAAAATGGGTATTGAGGCAACACTTGAACGGGCAGAACAGAATGTGTACAATGTGGGAGTTCCGTTCATCTGGTGCTCGAATAATCTCCTGACATCACTGGTCACTCAAATAATACTTTATGAGAATATGACATCCGATACTGCCTACCATGATTTTATGATTGACCAGGTTGACTGGCTGTTTGGCGTTAATCCCTGGGGTAAATCAATGTTTACCGGGATTCCGGAAGGAGGGGAATACCCTGTGGATATTCATACAAGCATCCGGGCACTTAAAGGCGAGGAGGTCGCTGGCGGACTGGTCGACGGACCCGTATATTCAACAATATTTAATTCGCTGAAAGGGATAGCACTGTCAGCGGAAGACGAGTTTGCAGAATTTCAGAATAATTTTGTGGTATATCATGACGATATAAGCGATTATTCAACCAATGAGCCTACTATGGATGGAACTGCAGGTTCAATTATTATGATGAGCTACCTGGAGAAGAGGGGTGAGCGGTGAGAGATGAGAGATAAGTAAGGCTAAGGCTAAGGCTAAGGCTGAGGCTGAGGCCTGAAGCCATTATGAATGATTAAATAAAATACACATAAACTGAACTTGAAACCTGAAACCTTAAACCTGAAATTAGGAACGTTATGTATGAATACGCAACTGCCATAGGACTTGATATCGGTCGGACGGAGATACGGACAGCCATTGTAAGATACGGTGGTAAGATTATATGTGATTTCAGTTATAAATATAACAGGGTGCCCGACAGGGACATGTTGATTGCTCTGGTTATTGATGCTGTTTCCAAAACCCGGGCAGAAGCATCAGCTTATGAGGTTAACCCCCTGTGTGTTGGAATAGCAGCAAAAGGTTTTATAGACTACAGGGAAGGAATTATTTATGGCCCTGATCAGGGAATAGAAGGGTGGAAGGATGTACCACTTGGCAGCCTGGTAAGTTCAGGAACAGGACTGCCGGTATTCATAGATAATGATGCTAACCTGATGGCAATAGCTGAGCACTATAATGGGGCTGCAAAAGGATACAACAATATTGTTTTTGTGGCATTAAGAAGTGGTATTGGTGGTGCAATTATTATTGATGGTAAACTGTACAGGGGAGCTGATAATGCAGGGGGAGAAATAGGGCAGATGAGCCTTGATATGTTTGGACATTACAGTGACAAGGGTATCAGGGGATCATTTGAATACTTCGCATCGTCAGTGGCACTGGTAAGGAATTACCTGGTGATGAGCGGTCAAATTCAGGACGGGGCCAATAACGTGAATGATAAACTGAGGGCAAGGGATGTGTTTGAACTGAGTTATAAGGGAGATAATTATGCAAAGATGGCTGTTAAGGATAATGCTAATTACATCGGTGCCGGACTGGCAAACCTGATAAGTATTTTTTCCCCTGATATAATTATCCTGGGCGGTGGTATGGCCATGGCAAGGGACGAATACTTTGATATGATAACAGACAGCGCCAATTCAAATTCACTCGAATTTTGCCGGAGGAATGTTAAAATAGTAAGGGCAAAACTTGGTTTTCATTCATCATTGCAGGGCGCAGGAATTTATGCTCTTACAAGACTCGATGGGAAACATATATAATGACATACAAATCTGATCAAGAAACCTGCAATTCATATTAAACATTAGCAATCCTGCGTTTGTACTCGGACAGTGCTTCATCAAGGCGCATTTTTGCTGTATCATCCCCCGGCACATTATGTGACGGATGTATATACAATTTAATTCCTTTATCGGCAAGTATCTCGGCTATAGTTGTTATCGTCATCCAGACACATGTTGTGAATGCCATGGTTGAGACAGGCCCGATCTTGTCACGGTGATTTTTAAGGCTTACTGAAGCATCCTCCAGAGGAACGCAGGTATCAACAGTAATATCGGCCAGCTCAAAAATAGTTTTTCCACATGAATGCCTGGTTTTCTTTCCCTTAGCCTCTTCAGCTGAGCCAAATACTATTACTTTCATTCCTTTCTTCCTGGCTTCAAGTGCTATATCAATGTTCACATTATTTATACCTGAATGGGAGAAAAGCCACATAATATCCCGCTTATCGAAATTATATCCTTTCATAATTTCCACTCCATATCCCTCAACCCGTTCAAGGAATACAAATTGATGTACTCCCATCTCTCCCGTTATCCTTGTGAAGAAAGTAAGTGGTAATTCAATCATGGGATGGAATCCAACAAAACCACCAATCCTGGGATACATTTCTTCAATGGGTAAAGTGGCATGCCCACAGCCAAAGGTGTGAACCCAGCGCTCACATTCAATTGTGGCAGCCATAGCTTCAGCAGCCATATGTATATTGTCCATCTGTGTTTGCTCAATACGGTCCATTACATTACGGGCGTTTTCAAGCCATTGTTTTGCTAACATGTTAATTTGTTTTTATCCGGTTATTATTCTTTTTTATTTTTATTATTATGATAAGGAATATTACAATCATAATAACTACTTCTATGATAGCAACTGAGGTAAGATGCTGTATTCCAAAGTTCTGCGCAATTATTCCCATACCATAGTTAATAAGCGTATTGCCCAGCAATGCGATAACCAGGGCAAAACTGAATGCCGTTCCTGACAGTTTACTGAACCTGGCCCCAACAAGTCCTAGCATTATCGGGAATCCTCCGCCCAGACCTGTTCCCAGCAAAATCAGTCCTGCAACAGCAGGGAAAAACGAAGTGCTTGTTTTCAGTATTATCAGACCGGTGATTATTAATATGAACGAAACTGTCATAATTTTCTCAGTTGATACAGATCTGAAGAAACTGCCCAGCAGTAACCGCATCACCATCATGCCTGCCACGAACAAAGAAAGTCCATATAATGCGTTGCTCTGCTCAACTGCCATGTGGTCTGTAAGAAAAAGGGTGGTCCAGTTATTAATTATGCCTTCAAAACCGCTCTGGAAGAACAGGAAAAATGCTATAAGCCACAATATATTATCCTTCATCAGGGTAATGCTTTGCTTCAAAGGGAATCCCTCTTTATTTTTTGGAGAAGGGAATGTAAGAAGAATGAAAAGAATTGCCACCAGGAATGTAAGGACACCAACTGCCATGAAAATTTTTTCAAAACTGAATCTTGATCTGAGCAATCCCAGTATAAGAGGTGTTCCAAGCGCGCCTATGCCGTAAAATACACCGAGCAAACTGAGATTTGCACTCTTGTTCCTGTCGCTGATATCTGAAACAAGGGCATTTGTGGCCCCGTTTATTGCGCCTCCACCAAAGCTGATGAGAAAGATCCATATTTTGATAAATTCTTTTGAGGATAAAAAAGCAATACCTTCAAATCCGGCAAATATAAAAATACATGATGTTGCCAGGAGTATCCTGTAACCAAATCTATCAACCACAGGACCAAAAAGGAGAGATCCTACCAGTACCCCGAAAGGTAGTATCGAGAAAAGGGTCCCGGATTCTATTTCATTCAGATTAAGCTTCACTTTCAGGTCAGGTGCAATAGATCCGAGTGTGATAAATACAATGCCAAATAACAGCATTCCAAGGCATGCAGACCAGAAAATTAATTTCTTATTATACATCTTTAAATTTAGTATTATTTGGTTCAGACAGGCTTTTCAGGGCAAGGTATCCTGCACCATATACGCCTGCATCGCCTGCAAGGGCAGATATGTCGAGTATAACCTGTTTGATGCTGATCGGCTGGGCCCATTTTTCAGCCTCCTTTTTAATATCAGGTAATAAAGATATTGCAGGCCCGAATAATCCCCCTCCCAGAATAATCTTTTCAGGGTTAAAGATGCTTACCAGGTTTGCAACTGCCATACCCCAGTATTCAATGCATTCTCCTATCACTTTTTTTGCCAGTGAATCACCATTTTCAAAGGCAGCCATAACATCATAAGAGGTAATCTCACTGATTTTCTTATTCGAAAGTTCTCCTTGATAATCATTAAGCTGCCTTAGATATTCTCTTGCCACTTTCCCGATCCCTTCTCCTGATGCATGGTATTCAAAACATCCGCAGGATTCATATTCTTTGTAAAAAGGTTTGCTGAGTGCCATCCAGCCTATGCTTCCCGCAATATCATGACTACCGCGGAGTACCTCACCATTAATGAGTATTCCGGCACCTATACCTGTTCCAACAGCGAGGAAAACAGCGTTTCTGCAGCCTCTTGCATTTCCTTTCCATAATTCTCCGAGTATGTAACAAGCCCTGTCACTGTCTATTGTCACAGGGATATCTCCTGTAATTGTTCTCACCTCATCCAGCAGCGGGTAATTGCTCCAGCCCGGAATGTTAGGAGCCCATACAGTCCCTTTTCCGGAGCAACTAATACCGGGAACGGATATACCAATGGATTTGATATTATCTCCCTGCAATAAAGGCAATTCCATCAAGTGAATGATTTGTTCAGTGATAAGTGTTCCAACCTCGGGGCCTTTTCGCTTATCAAGAGTAACAGTCTTTCTGCCCAGAATATCTCCTTCCTGTGTAAAAAGCACCGATGAAATTTTTGTACCACCAAGATCAATACCTAATATGGCCATGATAAATAACTATTGAATTTGCTTTTTATGATATAAGATCAGGATCCCAAAACCATATATGGCCTTAAAGATAGATAATCGTTTGAAGGTTTAATTTTATAGTGCTAAATATTTTCTGTTAAGTGTTGATCAGGTTAAAATTAAATTTTTATTATTAAGTTTATGATTATCATTATGAAATATAAGGTGTATGGTTTTTGCATTGACTAACGCCACTGTTTTCACGGGTAAAGAGCAGATTAACGGGAAAGCTCTTCTTATTGAAAATGATATAATTAAAGCCCTTGCAGACACGGCATCGATACCGGACGGGACAAAAATTATGGATTACGCAGGATATTTTATTGCTCCCGGTTTGATCGATCTTCAGATTGCAGGAGGTGGTGGTTACCTGTTCTCTGAAAACCCATCTGAAGAAGCTCTGGATTCAATTATTAAAAGCATTATTAAAAGTGGAACAACAGGCTTCCTGATAGTAGCACCGACAAATTCATTTGATGTATATCGTAAGATCATAAAAATATTAAAACAAAATCCTCATCCCGCTTTATTGGGTCTTCATCTTGAAGGGCCATATATTAATAAGAAAAGAGGGGGAGCACATAATAGAAGCTATATAAAAAAGCCTGACGGAAAGGGGATTAAAAAATTACTGGATGAAGCAGATGGTATTGTGAAGATGATAACCCTGGCACCTGAGTTATGCGATCCGGAATTTGTAAAGACTTTAACGGATTATGGTATTATTGTTGCAGCCGGTCACAGCAATGCAACGTTTAAAGAGGCTGTAGCCGGATTTGAGTGGGGAATAAAGGCTACTACCCATTTATTTAACGCTATGTCACAATTCCATCACAGGGATCCCGGTTTACCGGGCGCAACTTTTGAAACAAAAAATGTATATGCCAGCATTATTGCTGATGGCATCCACGTGGATTACAATGCCATTTCTATTGCTAAAAAGATAATGAAAAACAGGCTGTACCTGGTTTCCGACGCCGTTGAAGAAAATTTAAATGGTGCTTATTTACACAGACGGCAGAAAGACCGTTTTACTTTACCTGATGGTACACTGTCAGGTTCGAGTCTTACAATGTTAAAAGCAGTAAGAAATTGTGTGCAACATGTAGGTATCGATATGGATGAAGCATTACGTATGGCATCAACATATCCTGCAAGACTGATTGAGTCTCATAGACACGGGTATATTGCTGAAGGCTATAAAGCAAACCTGACTGTTTTCGATAAGGATTATAACGTAAAACAGGTTATTATAGAAGGCAAATTTTATTTATAATATTTTTATAACACAGTTGGTTTAGTAAGTTCGTAAATAAAAGAACTATAATCCAATTTCAATTATAAATATTTTCTTAAATTGCAGTTCCAAATATGGATATTTAGTTATCTCAGGCGCTAACAATCTGAATTAGTAAATTTAGGCCTTTAAGAAATGATAGACCTTTAAAATAAAGACTGGCAATTATATTTTTCTATATATGAATTTTCCCAAGATAAACTATTGTTAATCAATCCAAAAACTAATTTTATGAAAAGAAAAATTAGACAAATCAGTAAGTATCTGGCTTCAATGCTTGCAATGATAATGTTTGCAGGTATTGTGTATGGCCAGCAAGTTACTGTTACAGGAAACGTAACCTCATCGGAAGATGGATTACCTATTCCGGGAGTTACCGTTCTTGAGAGAGGTACCTCTAATGGTACTAACACAGATCTTGACGGTAATTATTCCATTACGGTACCTGCAGATGCAACACTGGCCTTCTCCTTTATAGGTATGCAGGCCCAGGAGGTTGCTCTTGCCGGACGCACACGTTTGGATGTAATTCTGAATGTTAGTGTCTTGGCAATGGATGAGGTTGTTGTAACTTCACTCGGTATCAGCCGCGAGAAGAAATCTCTCGGTTATGCCGTAACGGAAATTGGTGGAGATGAATTCTCACTTGTCAAGGACCATAACCCTGCAAACTCACTTGTGGGTAAGGTTGCTGGTGTTGTAGTAACACAGGGTAGTGGTGGCCCTGGAAGCGCATCCCGTATTATTATACGTGGTAATAACTCCATAACGGGTAATAACCAGCCATTGATTGTAGTTGATGGTATTCCTGTCCTTGATGAAGGAGTAAACTCCGGTGGTAGTGTATATCGCAGTACAGTTACACCGGGTGGTATGACTTATGTAAACCCTGATGACATTGAATCAATTTCTGTTCTTAAAGGTCCCAATGCTGCTGCATTATATGGATCAAGGGCCGGTAACGGTGTACTCCTTATTACCACGAAAAAAGGTACTAGAGGAAGAGGACTTGGTGTTACAGTAAATTCGAACATCACTTTTGATACACCTATGGTTCTTCCTGATTACCAGAATGAATACGGACAGGGAAGCCAGGGTAGTGTGCCCGCTGACCTTGTTGGGCTTAAGGATGCATCCGGATCATGGGGACCCAGGTTTGATGGAACTCCTAAACTCTACTACACAGGGGAAACTAGAGCATATTCAGCTGAACCTGACAATGTTAAGAATTTCTTCAGAACAGCAGGAAAATATATTAACACTGTTTCACTGGATGGTGGCGGTGAGAACTATTCTGCAAGATTCTCATATACAAATAATACGACAGAATCGATGTTGCCTAATGGTGGCCTTGTAAGCCATAACTTTAACATCAGGGCAACTGCTGACCTGACCGACAGGCTTTCAGTTGATGCGAAAGCAACATATTTATCTCAGGATATAAATAACCGTCCAAGCCAGGGAACTGAAGGTGTTCTTGCCTATGTTTTAGATATGCCACGGAGCGTTGACATTGAGGACATGAAAACCTACCAGAATCCTGAAGAATCACTTAATTCAATAGGATACAGCACACTGAATGCCAACCCTTATTGGATACAGGAATATGATAAGAAGTGGGATTACGTAGATAAGACGGTAGGCTTTGTTAAAGTAAATTACCAGTTTACTGACTGGCTTTCGGCATTTGGCAGGATAGGTACAGACGTTCAGAACAGGAAAAGAGGATATATTAACCAGGCAGGTCATCATTATTTTACATCAGGACGTATGGATGTTGCCAGATCAAGGTATTCAGAAACCAATGCTGATTTCCTGATAACAGCAAATAAGGATAATATAATAGAAGATCTTAACCTTAGTGTTATTGCAGGGGCAAACCATTCATATCGGACAGGTGAGGTCATATCCATATATGGTGAAAACTTCAAAATACCGACCCGTGCTACTATTGCTAACTGCGTGGTACAGCTGCCAAGTTACACTCCAATGAGTGAGCATATTATAAATTCTGTTTACGGGCAGATCTCTCTCGCTTATAATGACTTTGTTTATCTTGATGTTACCGCACGTAACGACTGGTCGTCGACTTTGCCTGAACAAAACAGGTCATATTTCTACCCATCGGTTACGGGTTCTGTTCTTCTGAACCAGATCATCGATCCGGCTGGCGATATGTTTGATCTTCTGAAGGTACGTGGTAGCTGGGCTAATGTTGGTAACGACACAGGTCCTTACCAGATATTCTCATATTTTAATGTCGCATCAGACGGCTACCTCGGATTAACACAGCTTTCAAGGCCGAGTGTTAGATTCAACGAGGATCTTAAGCCTGAGAATATCGCTTCAATCGAATTTGGTATTGAAGGAAGGATGTTCCTCGACAGGATATTCTTTGACATCGGACTGTACCGGATCTCAACAACAGACCAGATATATGATGTACCTGTTCCGGCTGCTACCGGCTACAGCACTTTCAGGGAGAATATCGGTGAAATGTTAAATCAAGGTATTGAAGTACTTATTGGTGGATCACCTGTGAGAACAAGCAATTTCTCATGGGATGTATCTGTGAATTTCTCAAGGAACGTTAACGAACTTGTTGAACTCACTACGGATCTTGAAAGTCACGTCTTTAATACAACAAACTCAGGTAACCTCAGCATAATGGCTACTGTAGGTGGTGGATATGGTGATATATACGGGACCGATTTCAGGAGAAATGAAGCGGGCGAACTGGTTGTTGACGCCCAGGGACGCCCCCAGGCAACACCGGAAAAAGTTCTCCTTGGTAATTCACAACCTGATTTTATTGGGGGTTTCCGCAATATTATCAGGTTCAAGGATATCTCATTTAGCTTCCTCATAGACGCAAGGGTAGGTGGCGAGGTATATTCACAAACAAGTGCAGCACTTACGGGCGCAGGAGTATCCAAGGAGAGTCTTGAATACAGGGAAGAAGGAATACTCGTTGATGGGGTTGTTAAACAGGCTGATGACAGCTATCTTCCTAACACAGTTACTATCAGTGCACAGGATTACTGGGGTTCTGTTTCAGGTATTGCCTCGGCATATGTATTTAGTCAAACAAATATAAGGCTAAGGGAATTTGTACTTTCCTATAATGTACCAAGATCCTTGCTGGTTAACCTTCCAATACAAAATGCTTCAATAGGTCTTGTAGGAAGGAACCTGTTCTTCCTCTACAAGGATGTACCTGATGTTGATCCTGAAGCAAGTCTTGGTACTGGCAACAGCGGACAGGGTATTATCTCTTACAACATGCCAACCGCAAGGAGTATAGGGTTTAATATAAATGTTAAATTTTAAATAGAAGTAAAATGAAGAACTTATATAAAATATTCATTGTCTTAGGTATTATGCTCATTGCAGGGGCATGTACCGAAAGGTTCAATGAAATAAATACCAAGCCTGATTCATTTACTCAGGACGAGGTAAGTGCAAAATACTTCCTTACGGAGCCTCAATTCAAGTTGCTGGCACCTGACCGCTACCCTTACTGGAGGGCACACCTGATCCATGTTGACAGGTATGCAGGTCATGTATGCTTTGGCTTTAAAGGTTGCTGGTGGTCAGATGAACTTGGTTATTCCTACAGCAGCGGCTATACCGATGCTGCATGGGACTGGCTGGCCGGCTATATAGGAGGCCTGGATAACTACATGAAAATGACCGACGTAGGAGGTGAATTTGAAAACCAGTATATGTATGCCATAGGTCAGATCATAAAAGGATTGTATTTTCAGACGTATACAGATGTATTTGGAATGATCCCATATTCTGAGGCTACCAACCCGGATATCACAACACCCAAGTTTGATTCACAGGCCCAGATATATCAAGGAATCATAGCTGAACTTGATGAAGCAATGGCTACCATTGGTGATGCAACCAGAACCGGTGCCGCTGTTGATGATGTTGGAGAAAATGACGTCTATTGCGGTGGTGATCTCCAGAAATGGAAAAAAATGGCCAATACTCTTAAGCTGAGACTTGCCATGCGTGCTTATGGCGCTGATGGAGAAACATTTGCAGATGGTGCTATTACTCAGGCAATGGCTGCCCCGCTTCTGTCAACTGAAGCCGATAATGTATTGATGGAAAAGGATTTTGAGATTTCACAGTGGTCAGCTGCATGCTACGGTGATGTATGGTGGAATTTTGGTGGTACTGGTTCAAAATGGACGATGGGTAAAACCCTTATTGATGCTCTCAGGGACAATAATGACCCGCGCCTGCCTTTTTATGCACAACCTGCTGCAGGTGGAACAGTTAAATTTACAAAACCTGGAGGATCGGAAGCAGATAATTTTGATCTGAGGGTTGACTTCATTACCGACGTGCTGGATGATGCAGGTGTGACATTTTCAAGGACCTACAATGCCGCCGACTCTACCTATACCTTTGAGATGCCTGAAAATATGTATTATGTAGGACAACCAACAAGGTTAAATGGTAAGACCTATGATGTAGCAGCCTATGAATTCTTCTCATTACCTGCTGCGAATGTAGTAGCAGCCAAGAATTCAGGAAACGATATCAGGGCCGAACTGGTTATTTCAACTGCTGAAGCATACTTCCTGCAGGCTGAAGCCGTAGTAAGAGGGTTGGCACCAGGAGGTGCAGGACTTGCCCAGAATCATTATCAGGAAGGTATCAGGCAGGCTATGGCTCTGTGGGGAGTCAGCAGTGGCGATATAGATACTTTCATAGCCAGTGAAGATATGGCATTGCTTAATGGAACGGAAGAGGAGAATATAGAAAAAATAGCAGTACAGAGATGGATTGCATCCTTCACGGATGGTTTCGAAGGATTTGCCATTGTTCGCGATATGGGTTATCCAGCCGAGCTTGCTGCCGGAGTTTCAGATATTATTATTTACGGACTTGGAGATATCAATGGTAATTACCCGCAGAGACTGCGTTATGGTAATGCTGCAGCTAACAATAACCCAACCAATTATGCTGCCGCTGTTGCAGCACAGGGAGCTGACGTACAGGATACAAAGCTCTGGTGGGCTAAGTAGAAGGTTAAATTTCTATTGATAATATCTTAAAGGGTGATCCGGAAGGGTCACCCTTTTTTTTTACCATGATCCGCTGGCACCTCCTCCTCCAAAGCTGCCACCGCCGAATCCGCCAAATCCACCACCGCTTCTACCTCCTCCTGAGAATCTTCCCCAGCTGCCGCTATGGGAACCTTTACCCCAATTCATCATCGAAAGCAACATCCAAAGGGGTAATCCTTTATCACTAATATGTCTCTGGTTTCGTCCTCCACTGCTTCGGATGAATATTACTATGACAAAAATTATGATAAATATAATTATGGGGATGATGGCGCCTGTATCATCTTCTGCCTGCTTACCATACTCATCGGCACTGAATTCTTCGCTGGCAAGAGCCATAAGAATATTGGTGGCCTGGTCAAGACCCCCATAATAATCCTCCTGCCGGAAGGCCGGTATTATCTCATAATCAATTATCTGGGCACATGTAATATCAGGTATTGCACCCTCTAGGCCATAACCCTGTTCAATAGCCACATAGCCCCGCGAAGAACCAGTCTTGGGTTTTATCAGAATAAGCATCCCATTATTAAGGTCCTTTTGCCCGATACCCCATTTCTGAGCCAGCCTCTGTGCGTAATCCGCCACATGGTACCCCTTCAGATCACTGATAGTCACAATAGCTATCTGTGTTGAAGTTGAATCATTGAAAGCCACCAGTTTATTTTCGAGTGCTTGCGTATCTTCGGAACTGAGCATTTCGGCAAAATCATTTACCAGTTTGGGAGGATAAGGCCTATCAGGGATATCCTGGGCAGATAAATTCCCCGAAATAAGAATTATCAGCATCAGGTAATAACGGAAATATGTTGATATATTATTCATTATCAATTTATTCCTTATTAAGATTATCTTCAAAAGAGATATCATCAGGCAATTCATTTATATCAGTCTTCACATGGGGAAAATACTCTTTAAGCTTTAATCCTGTCATCAGGATGCCTTCTGCCAGCCCCTCCGTGAATTTCTCATTGCTGAAATTCATTTCTAGTTTTATTTTTACCTCATTCCAGAAATCTTCCGGCACTTTTGCATTTACACCTCCATCGCCAATAATGGCAAATTTCCTGTTATTAAGTGCCAGATAAAAGAGCACTCCGTTCCTGTCTTCCGTTTTATGCATCCCTATTTTTTCAAATATCCAGGCAGCCCTGTCGAGCACCTCTCCCTCGATCCCTGTTTCTATATGCACCCTGATCTCTCCTGAGGTTGATTCTTCAGCCTCAATGATAGCGTTACGGATAAGAGACTGCTGCTCTTTTGTTAAGAAAGTTGAAGCTTTCATTAAAATATAGAAATTAATTAGAACTGTACTACCGGGGCATTTTCAGTGCCTTCCATAGCTTCAAAATACGGTTTCTCCATAAATCCCTTCATCCCGGCAATTATGCTTTGGGGGAATTGCTTTATGTAGGTATTGAACTCTCTGGCTTTCTCGTTGAAGTTCCGTCTTTCGACCGATATTCTGTTCTCAGTACCCTCAAGTTCCACCTGCAGATCCCTGAAGTTCTGTGTTGCCTTCAGTTCGGGATACCTTTCCACAACAACCATAAGTCTTGATAAAGCAGAACTGACTTCACTTTGTACCTCCTGAAACTGCTGCATATTCTCAGCTGTCATGTTTGAAGGATCCAGAGTGACCTGTGTAGCTTTAGCCCTGGCTTCAATAACACCTGTCAGAGTCTCCTGTTCAAAATCAGCTGCACCTTTGACGGTATTCACAAAATTGGGAATCAGGTCCGCCCTTCTCTGATACTGGGTCTCTACATTACCCCATTGGCCAACAACACCCTGTTCCAGTGATACAATTTTATTATAGGTACTAATACCCCATGACAGTATACCAATTGCAAGCAGTGCAACTACAACTCCTATTACGATCCAGATTAGGCAACCTTTTTTCATTTTTTATCAATTTTTAGTTCTTCCAAATTTAATTATTATCCTTTAAAATATATTCTTTTTGTAATACCTAATAACAGAGGTTTCAGGTTTCAGGTTTCAGGTTATAAAGACATTATGACTTTCAAATATAAACTCACTCTGAACTCATTTTCAACTTCTTCAACTTTCATTCCATTCTGTCAACATCTTTCCTGACCCTGATCAGGGGGAAAGCAACCAGAATAATTAAAGCTGATATCATTATCCCTGCACCCGGGGAGATCAGATCTGCCAGCAGGCCGACTATGGGACTAAGTATCATTGTAAATACCGATTTTAACTGGCTGTCTGTTGATAAAAAAGTAGTTAGTGATTCATCCCCCATACGCTCTGCTATACCGGCAACAGCTACCGGGCGCCTGAGATTTTCCAGAAGGTAAAGAAAAAGGAATAAAAGTGCAGCAATAACCATAATGCCTGAATGAAAAAATAAACCTGTAAGTATTCCCACAACAGCCATTAAAAGCAGAGTAATATTCATTCCTGTAAAAACAGAACCTGCTTTTTTGGCGAAATTACCCGCTCTTCTACTGGCACGGCTCGTGAGGATGAATATAATAAAATATACAAACCCTATTAATGCCGAACTTTTGTCTTCCTGCGAATAAGATTCCAGAACCGGCAATATAATTACCAGGGAGAGTATAAGAGGTTGAAGATAATCTTTTACAGAGTTGAAGTATCCGCTTGGCAGTGATGAATTGATAAATATCCTGATTGTCCATTTATTTTTTAAAGCACGGCCCAGTGACCTGACTGTCTTTATAAAATTTTGCCTGAAAAGCCTGATGTCAAATTTCTTCTGCTCACCATCAAGCCATGAAGGATATGAGGCGAGATTTATGAGATTGAGAATATAAGGAATGATTGCAAAAGCAAAGATCATTGAATAGTTATTTGTAATAATAACTATTGCTGCAGCTATAAGTGAGGATATAGCAGATCCAAACTGGGAGCAGGATCTTGTATGTCCATAGTAGTCAACTTTAAGATGTGACCAGTTATTGGTTTCAAGATAACTGAATATCATGGCCTTATGAGTACCTGTCCGGAAAACATCAGCCATACCAAAGACTATAATAGCAAGTGTAAGTATTGCAAAACCGGTAGAAAAATAAAAAACAATGAAGGAAGCAATATAAAGAATAAACGAAAGAAGCATGGATTTGCGTCTTCCTGCTGAATCAGCTATAATTCCGGCAGGTATCTCCAGAAGGTTTATGGTTATTTCCCTTATGCTATAAAGTATACCAACCTGAAAGTATGAAATATCTTTACTCAATAGAAAAAGTAAAAAGAAAGGCTCATAGAATTTCTGGTTCTTCAAAAAACCATACAGGCAAAACTTATAGTACTGAATATCCTTTTTAAAGGTAGCTGGCATTATGAAGTCTATTGATGGTTGTAAATTTAATATTAAAAATTAAGCCATGACTTCTAATACCTGGAATAATGGATTAATGGAGCCGAACAGGACGAGTTTGCTGGAAGTATGCGAGTCCTGTGAGCTCGACGAATCTCCGCTTTAGCGGAGTGAGTCAATATTGGAATATTGGAATGGTGGAATGATGGAATGTAATTTGCTCACTGCGTTCGCGTAATTTGCACTGCTGACGCAGTGCGTAACTTGCTCTGCTAGCGCAGGGCGTAATTTGCCATGTTTTAAAGAGAGAAAATAACAAGAATAAAATATTTAAGCTCAAAACATGGAACACAAACTATAACTCATTATTCCAGTATTGCTCACTCCCACCAGCCACAATCACTGGCCGCTCGCGAGCTCGCCCCGAATCCTCAAGGATTTTCTGTATCTAAAACAAGTTACACTTTTCTTGCGCAAAACCCCATATTTATACTGTTTAATGTATAATATCGTAATTATATATATGGCGAT